>JAABUT010001221.1_pt1 | contig 30901 bp, 33 predicted proteins | sample 5559281 | NCBI WGS metagenome assembly JAABUT01 (sample SAMN10711880, study PRJNA513359) | rock metagenome | isolation source: Antarctica rocks | place: Antarctica: Victoria Land, Ricker Hills nord | collected 2016-01-04
GGCGACCGATGTCACCTGCGCTGGGCCCTGCCGGAGGACGAGGAGCTGCTGCTCGACGCGCTGGCCCGGCTGCACGTGGCGGCAGGCCGCGAGGGGCCGGCGGACAGCTCGAGCGCCCGCGCCGGGGGTCTGGGGCTCGGCGTCGGGACCCGCTATGTCGGTGCCTTCCGTGCCGCCGGGCTCCTCGTCCCGGTGTGGGACCTGCCCGGCGACGTCGACGCGGAGGCGGTCGAGGGGCCGGCGACGGCCTTTCGGGTCCGGCTGTCCGAGGCCCTGACCGGCGGCGCCCTGACACCCGAGGAGCGGCGTGCCCGCGCCGGTGTGGTCGGCCGCCAGCTCACCCTGCGCTGACGCCCGGCCGCCTGACGCCGGGCCGCCCCGACGCCCGCACGCCCGGCCGCCCTGACGCCCGTCCGTCGCGAGCGCCGACGTCATCAGACCGGATCGCGCTCCAGGGGGCAGCTCATGCACCGTGGGCCGCCGCGACCCGAGCCGAGTTCGCTCCCGGCGATCCGCACGACCTCGATGCCCGCGGCTTCGAGCCGGGCGTTGGTCTCCGTGTTGCGCTCGTAGGCGACGCACAGCCGTGGCGCCAGCGCGAGCGTGTTGTTGCCGTCGTCCCATTGCTCCCGTTCCGCGGTCACCGGATCCAGGCCGGTGTCGATGACGCGCAGGCGATCGATCCCCATTGCCCCGGCGGCCGCCTCGAGGAACGGCCGCGGTCCGGTGACGTGCACCGGCGACCTGCCCGGGGCGGGGCCGCCGCCCGGTCCAGGGCCGCCGCCCGGCCCAGCGCCGCCGCCCGGTCCAGGGCCGCCGCCCGGTCCAGGGCCGCCGCCCGGTCCAGGGCCGCCGCCCGGCCCAGCGCCGCCGCCCGGCCCAGCCGCCGCGCCCCCCGGCTGGGGGTCCCCCGGCGTGACGATCCAGGCGTGCAGCGTGTCAGCGACCGCCGGATACATGACCACAGCGTCCGCATCGACCATGGTGCAGACCGTGTCCAGGTGCATGGTCGCCCGTTCCTGGCTGATCGGCACGGCCAGCACGGTGTGCGCAACCCCGGCCGCAAAGGCCCGCCCGGCCAGCGCCTCGACCGCGGCGGGCGTCGTTCGCTGGCCGACCCCCACGGCGACGACCCCCGGCGAGAGCAGGAGCACGTCGCCGCCCTCGAGGTCGGCTTCCACCGGCGTGTCGCCGTAGAGCAGTGGGGCGCCGGCGAACCGAGGGTGGTGTCGATAGACGGCTCCGGTCAGGCTGACCTCCCGCCGCCGCGCCCGCAGGGAGGGCGAGGTCACCAGCAGGTGGTCACCCACCCAGACCGAGCTGTCCCGGGTGAACAGCAGGTTCGGCAGCGGCCCGACCACGAACTCATGCGGCGGGCTCATCCTCGCCACCAGGCCCTCCGCTGGGGGCAGCTCCTCGTGGGTGAGGCCGGCGACCAGGACCCGCGCCAGGTCCCGCGGCGGGAGATCGTGCAGCAGCCGGCTGAGCACCCCGGCCAGCGCGGGACCGACCTCGCGCGGCGCCACGGCCGCCGCGATCGTCGTACGCCGCGCCTCCTCGCTCGTCGCAAGGGTCTCGATGACGAGGTCGGCGAGCAGGACCACCTCCACGCCCCGGTCCCGCAACGCCGTCGCGAAGGCGTCGTGCTCGGCCTGCGCCCGCTCGACCCAGGGGATGCCGTCGAAGAGCAGATCGGCACTCGTGCGCGGGGTGAGGCGGGAGAGTTCGGGGCCGGGGCGGTGCAGCAGCACCGAGCGAAGGCGGCCGACCTCGGTCGTGACGCTCATGCGCGGCGACCCTAACCACCGGCAGCGGGGACGCGCCGACGCTCAGGCGGCTGCCGCGGCCGGCGCCTGCTCCCCCGAACGCACGAGGTCGTGCGCCACCTCGAAGAAGCGACGGTTGAGCAGCGAGCGCCACCACGCGCCCGCCACGATCCTCGGCGCCCACTCCGGATGCTCGGCGAGCACTCCGACGATGGCGATGTCCACCCAGTCGCGCCCGTGCCGTGGGTCCACCTCGGCGTGCACCTCGTAGAAGGGACGGGCGCCCGCGGGTGCCCCGAGCCGGTCGAAGGCCTGCAGCACGAGGCGGCAGCGTGGGCCGGCCTGCAGCTCGATGAGGCCGAGCGCGCCCAGCATCTCGGGCTGAAGCCAGTGGTTGGTGGCGAGCAGGCCCCCCAGCGCGGCGCGCTCGAGCGCCTCGGTGGGCTGGTCCTCGCGGGCGAGCAGCGGCATGTCGATGGCCGCGGCCAGGTCCTCGTGCAGCGCCGTGTGCACGCTCGCGAGGTCTCCGCCCCCCATCTCGTCCCAATAGTTGCTGGCCAACTCGAGCTTGGGGCGCCCCCGCAGTCCCACCTGGCAGGCCGCGACGAGGTCGTCGAAGCCGGCGTCGGGTCCGCCCTCGAGGGCGAGGAACGCCACCAGCCCAGCCCACGACGCGTCGCGCGCCGCCCACCGATAGACGGGTGGCAGCCGGTCTCTGGCCGCCAGCGCGCGTAGCGCGGCGACGACCGCGTCCACCGTCGAGCCGGCACCGACGCCGGCACCGACGGCGGCACCGACGGCGGCACCGGTCGGCAGTGCAAGGCCGTCGGGCACCGCCTCCTCGGCCAACTCCGCGAGCCACGACCGCTCGAGTGCCCACTGCACCCGCGCGACGACGGGGTGCCTGACCCAGCGGGCCGGACTCTGCAGCGGACCGGTGACGAGGTCTGCCAGGACGAGCAGCACGAGGGCGCGGTCACGACGTCCGACGTGGCGCAGGAGGTCATCGAGGCGAGGGTCGAGCGCCTCGAGCGAAGCACCGCCGCTGGCGTCGGCCGCAGCCAAGGCTGCGGACAGTGCTCGGCACAGGGGCGCGGGGGACGGCGTCATTGGAGTCCTCCAGAGGTGAGTGACAGAGCAGACATCCCCGACGAACCGCGCTCCAAAAGGGGAAGGTGAATCTGACCGACTCGCGCGACTCATGTGTCGGTTCGGCCAGGCATGCCGGGTGGGCAGAGGGTCTGCACGGACCTGATCCAGCTGACGCGAAGGAAGAGGCATCATGAACTCCGAGGACTACAGAGGTTTGCACGGCACGACCATGGTCGGGCAGGACGGCTCCAAGATCGGCAAGATCTCGGACGTCTACGAGCCCGCGCACGACGGTGGTAGCTGGTTCGCCACGGTGCACACCGGTCTGTTCGGCACCAGCTCGAGCTTCGTGCCGCTCGACGCGGCGACGCGCGCCGGCGACGACCTGGCGGTGCCCTACACCAAGGACTTCGTCAAGGAGGCGCCGCACATCGCTGACGACGCCGAGATCAGCACCGCCGAGGAGCAGGAGATCTACCGCTACTACGGCCTCGCCGGCGCGTCGGGCGCCGCCGCGGCGCCGCCGGTGACCACGGGCACGACCCCCGATGCAGGTCAGACCGTCGCCCGCGACCTCTCCGGCACCGAGACCGACGACGCGATGACCCGGTCGGAGGAGCGCCTGGCGGTCGGCACCCAGCAGGTCGAGACCGGCACGGCCCGGCTGCGGAAATACATCGTCACGGAGAACGTCACTCAGACGGTCCCCGTCTCCCACGAGGAGGTCCGCATCGAGCGCGAGCCGATCACGGACGCGAACCGGGGCGCCGCCATGGACGGGCCTGACCTGTCCGAGGAGGTGGCCGAGGTGACCCTGCACGCCGAGCAGCCGGTCGTGGCCAAGGAGACCGTGCCCGTCGAGCGCGTCCGGCTCGAGACCGACCAGGTGAGCGACCAGCAGCAGGTCGACGAGACCGTCCGCAAGGAGGTCATCGAGACGGAGGGTGTCGCCACCGGTGGCACGACGACGGGCCAGCCCCCCCGCTGACACTGCTCCCTGCTTTCCCCGCCGCGCCGGCCCCGAGATCAGTCGCGGTGCCGGCGCGTCGTCGTCGGTCCCCAGAGGCGTACGGCGGCCGCCTGCGCTGCCGCCAGTGCCAGCTTCAGCGGCACCCCGGCCGTCCTCGCCGCGAGCGCGACGTCGTCCCACTCGGGCATCACGTTGACGACGGAGCCGGCCAGCAGGGCGACCTTGACCCGCACGGGGGAGCCGAGGACGGTGACCGTCTCGTCGCGCCGGTCGAGGGCCGTCTTGTCGACGGAGGTCTCGCGCAGACCGATGCTCGACGTCTCGGTCAGCATGGCCCGGCGCACGGCCGCCACCGCCGGCTCCTCGACGAGGGCGCAGACCGTATGAGCCGGGCGCCCTTTCTTCATCGTGATCGGCACCAGCCAGGCGTCGGACGCCCCGGCCGCGAGCAGCGCGGCGATGATCCCCGGCCACAGCCGGGGGTCGAGGTCGTCGACGTTCGCCTCGAGCACCCGCGTCGGCGCCTGGCCCACCACCACACGAACGGCACCACTGACGCCGACGGCGACCGGTCGCAGCGTCGGAGCCGGGCCGAGGTGCAGCGTCGCCACCGCCGGGTGGCCCGCGTCGGCGAGCGCCGCGGCGATCGCCGGGTCGGTGAGCGTCGCGGCACCGGTGACCCAGCCGATCACGCGACGGCCTCGCGTCGCCCCGTGAGCACCGCCGCGAGCACGAGGAGCCCGGTCACCAGCGTGTAGTGGTTGAAGAAAGACTGCTTGTTGGTGACGCACACGGTCAGCAGGACCAGCGCGCACCCGGCCGCGAAGCCGGTCTCGTCGCGGGGGAGTCGCCGCGCGCAAACGGCGTAGGAGCCGAGCAGCGCGCTGCCGGTGACCGCGAAGCCCACCGTCGCGCCGTGGCGGGCCAGCAGGGCTGGCAGGTCGAGCGCCGTGGTCAGCACCGGATAGGCGAGTGCCGACGTCACGGCGTCGTGCCAGAGGTCACCGGGCCCGGCCAGCAGCCAGGGGGCGACGACGGCGAGCCCGAGACCGGCCGCGGCGGCGGTGCGGCGCCAGCCGAAGGCCGGCCACAGCCCGGCCACCGGCAGCAGCAGCGCGACGTGCTGCTTGCTCGCGAGCGCCAAGGCGAGGCAGCCGATCGCCACCCTGGGATGGCCGGCCAGCACAGCCGCGACGCAGCCGACCAGGAGGGCGAGCAGCAGCGGCTCCGTCCAGGAGTCCTGGACGACAAGGATCGCGCGGGGGTAGGCGACGACCAGCGCCGGCAGCAGCACCAGGGCGGGGCGCGGGGCGCTCCGGGCGAGCCTGGCCAACAGGGTGACGGTCACCAGCAACGCCGCCACCAGCCCGAGGCGGACGTCGCCGAGGAGCCATCGGAACGGCGCCAGCAGCAGGGTCGTGGCGGGCAGGTAGGGGTAGACGTCGGCGAGCCCCGTCGAGCCTGTCCAGCTCTGCCGGTAGAGGTCCGCGCCAGTCAGCAGCCCGTCGCTGCTCTGCTGCAGGACCGTGTGGACGTCGATGGCCGGGTCCGGCGCCGCGACAACGACGGCGAGGTCGCCGGCAAGGGCCAGGGCGGCGACGACGGGAAGCCCCCACCGCGGCGGGACGGCGACGGTGAGCAGCACGGCGAGCAGCACGACCGCACCGCCGGAGGACAGCAGCGCGGCGAGGTACGCCGGGCCGCCGGCGTGCGGCTGCTGTGCGGCGAGGTGCACAAGCGGTGTCACCGCGAGCAGAGCGGCGATGGCGAGTACGCCGACGCGGGTGACGTCGACCCCCTTCGCGCTGCCGCCCCGATTCGGTCCCGCCCTCGCCGGCTCCAGCACGGCGACCAGCAGGGCTGCCGTCCCCGCGCCCACGAGCAGGAGCGCCACGCCGGAGTAGTAGCCGTTGACGTGTGCGATGCCCCACGACAGGCCGGTCCAGGCGAGCAGCAGCAGCCCCAGCTGCGGCCGCGACGGGTGCCGGCCGCGGCCTGCCGCGGCGCGCTGTCGCCACCCGGGCGGCCCGGCGGCGGCACGCGCTGGCGCACGCTCGAGGGCCGGCACCGGCCCAGTGTGCAGACTGCGACAGGTGCAACCTCCGACGACCGCGCGGGCGCCGTCGGTCGCGCCGCCGGTCATGGAGGGCGGCGCCGACGCCCCTGCTGGCCGGCTGCCGTTGCTGCTGCGACCCGCCGCGGTCGTCGGGATCCTCTTCGCCGTCGTCGCTCCGGTGGTCTTCCTCGGCAACCACATGATCGATCTGGGTGTCTACCGGGCCGGGGGCGCTGCCGTCCTGCACGGCCGCGACCTCTACGCCCCCGGTTTCGCGCGGCAGCTCTCGCCGCCGCTGGCCTTCACCTATCCCCCGGTCGCCGCGGTCCTCGCCACGCCGGCGGCCCTGCTCCCGCGCTGGCTCGCCGGCACGCTGTGGACGCTCGGGGAACTTGCCGTCCTGGTCTGGCTCGTCGGCCTGGCCGGTCGGCCGCTGCTGACGCGGGTCGCGGCCGAACGGGGGGCCGCGGCGGCGGGTGGCGTGCGGCTGGTGGTGTCACTGGGCATGGCCTGGGTCAGCCCGGTGAACGACCACCTCGGGTTCGGCCAGGTCAACCTCTTTCTGCTCGCCCTCGTCGTGGCCGACCTGACCGTCGCGACCCCCCGGTGGCCGCGCGGCGCCCTCATCGGCCTCGCGGCAGCCGTGAAGCTCATCCCGGCCGTCTTCGTGTTGCTCCTGCTGGTGACCGGTCGTCGTGCGACGGCCCGCACCGCCGTGCTGACCGGCGTGGGAGCGACGGCCGTCGGCTTCGTGGTGCTGCCGGCGTCGTCGGTCGACTACTGGACCCGCGAGCTCTTCGCCACGGATCGCATCGGTGACACGGCCTATTTCAGCAACCAGTCGCTGCGGGCGATCACGGCGCGGCTGCTGCCGGCCGGCCTGGCAACGCCGGCGTGGGTGCTCGCCGGCGCCGTCGTCCTCGCGCTGGGCCTGCGCGCCGCGCGCCGCGCGCACGCGGCCGGGGAGCCGCTGACCGCCGCGGTGCTGACGGCGCTGGTGGGCGCCCTGATCTCACCGATCACGTGGATTCACCACCTCGTGTGGCTCGTCCCGGCGGTCCTGCTCGTGCTCGGTGCTGGGCGGGACCGCGGGCGCGCGGTGGCCGCCGCGGTGCTGACGGTGCTGCTGTGGGCGCGGTTGCCTTATCTGGGGCAGCTCCTGCACGACCACCACTGGCCGGGCCTGCTCGCCGAGCCGCTCCGCGACGGTTATGGCTTGCTCTGCCTCGGCCTGCTCGTGGCGCTGCCCTGGCTGGCGCGACGCGCGACCCGCGCGGCGTGCACCCCGGCGCCGTAGCCGTTGTCGATGTTGACCACCACCACACCGGGCGCGCAGGACGACAGCATGGCGTGCAGGGCGGCGAAGCCACCGGCCCCGACGCCGTAGCCCGTCGAGGTCGGCACCGCCACCAGCGGCACACCGGTCAACCCGGCGACCACCGACGGCAGCGCGCCTTCGAAGCCGGCCACGACCACGAGGCAGTCCGCGGCGTCGAGGCGGTCGCGGACGGCGAGGAGGCGGTGCAGGCCCGCGACCCCCACGTCGACGACGAGCTCGGCGCCCGCCCCGTGCACCCGGGCGCTGGTGAACGCCTCCCTGGCCACGGTCAGGTCGGCGGTGCCCGCGGCGACCACGAGCACGCAGCCCACCGCCACGGGCAGCGGACCGACGACGACGGTGCGGGCGGCGTCATCGACGGCTGCGGACGGGTACGCCGTGCGCAGCGCCGCCCGGGTGGCCTCGTCCGCGCGCGTGACCAGCGTGGCGCCGCCCTCGGCCTGCAGCCGCGCCACGATCGCGACCGTTTGGTCGGGGGTCTTGCCGGCGGCGTAGACCGCTTCCGCGTCACCGGTGCGCGCGCGCCGGTCGACGTCGACCCGCGCGAAGGACTCCACGGGCTCGGCCACCCAGTCAGGCTAGGCAAGCGCACGCACCGGCACCGGCAACACCCCGCCTCGGACCTCGGACCTCGGGCTCAGACCCGCTCCCTATGCTCCGCCCGTGCCACTGCTCTCGACCGACGCGTCCGCGGTGGTGGCGGTTGCGGGGGCCGCCACCGCTGGGCTGGCCCTGCTCGCCGCCGCGGGGGCGCACCTGCGGGTCGGGCGCCTGCGCCGGGCCTACGCCGCCCTGCTCGGCGACGCGTCCTCCCCCGACCTCGTTGGCGCGGTTGGCGAGCACGTCCGGGCCGTGGAGACGCTGCGTCGCGAGGTGGGCGCTGCCCGTGGTGACATCGGTGTCCTGCAGGCCGACGTCGCCGCCGCGGTCCGGCACGTCTCTGTGGTGCGTTACGACGCCTTCGGTGACATGGGCGGCCGGCTCTCCTTCAGCGCGGCCCTGCTCGACGACGGCGGCGACGGGCTCGTGCTGACGTCCATCAACGGGCGGAGCGAGACCCGCAGCTACGCCAAGGGGGTCCGCGCCGGGGCCTCGGACCATCAGCTCTCGCCCGAGGAGCAGCAGGCGGTGACGCACGCCGTCGGCACGACTCGGCGGAAGCCCCGCGGGGGACGGCACGCGGCGACGGTCGAGCCCGCCGGCCCCGCCGGTCCAGCCGGTCCAGCCGGTCCCGCCGACGGCTCGCCGGCGTGACCCGGACCGCCTTCCTCGGTCCCGAGGGAACTTTCAGCGAGGCGGCGCTGCGCACGCTGGGTGCCGATGCCGGCACCCCGGTCCCGAGCGCCACCGTGGGGGCCGCCCTCGCCTCGGTGCGAGGCGGCGAGGTGGACGCCGCGCTGGTCCCCTTCGAAAACTCCCTCGAGGGCAGCGTCGCCGGCACGCTCGACGACCTCGCGGCCGCGGGGCTCGCCGGCGAGGGCGCCCTGCAGATCGTCCGCGAGGTGCTGCTGCCCGTGACGTTCTCCCTGCTCGGGCGGACCGGCACGGCGCTGCCCGACGTGCGGGCGGTGACGACCATCCCCGCGGCCGAGGCCCAGTGCCGCGGTTGGCTGCGCGCGCACCTGCCCGGCGTACCCGTCGTCCCCGCGTCCTCGACCGCCGAGGCGGCGCGCACGGTCGCCGACCCGGGTTCGGGGCTCGACGCGGCAGTGGCGTCCCGGCTGGCCGGCGAACGTTACGGGCTGGTGCCGCTCGCCGACGGCATCGAGGACGCGGCTGGGGTCGTCACGCGCTTCGTGCTGGTGCGCCGCCCCGGACCCCCACCGCCGCCCACGGGCGCGGACCGCACCACCGTGGTCCTCGTCGAGGGCACGGACCGGCCGGGCGCGCTGCTGGAGATGCTGACCGAGTTCGCGGTGCGGGGCGTCAACCTGACCCGGCTCGAGAGCCGGCCGACGGGGGCAGGTCTCGGCAGCTACTGCTTCGCCGTCGACGCGGAGGGCCACGTCGCGCAGGCGCGGGTCGGCGAGGCCCTGTCGGCGCTACGCCGGGTTTGCGCGGAGGTGGTCTTCCTCGGGTCCTATCCGCGTGGCGACGGTCAGGCGGCGTCGCAGGCCCGGCTCGGTACGGAGGAGGACGACTTCCACGCCGCCGCGCGGTGGCTCGAGCGGGTGCGGTCGGGTGAGTGAGGCGCCTGCCGCGCGGCCGGTCGCCGCCGGTCGCGCCGGTCGCGCCGGTCGTGCCGTGGGGCCGCTGCCCGTCGTTAGGGTCGACGCGTGATCGATCTGCGGCTGCTGCGCGAGGCGCCGGAGCGCGTCCGGGCAAGCCAGCTGGCCCGCGGCGAGGACGCGGCGCTGGTCGACGCCCTGCTCGCGGCCGACGCCGCCCGCCGCGCCGCCGTCACCGAGCGGGACCGCCTGCGCGGCGAGCAGCGGGCCACCAGCGAGGCGGTCCGCACCGCCGCCGACAAGCCGGCCGCGGCGGCGCTCGCCCGCGCGGCCAAGGAGCGCGTCACTGCCGCGGAGGCCGTCGCCGCCACCGCCACCGACGCGCTGCGGGCGGCGCACCTCGCGGTGCCGAATGTCATTGCCGACGGCGTACCCCCCGGGGGTGAAGAGGGTTTCCGCGTGCTGGTCCCGGGCGTCGCCGGGCGCCACGGCGGTCGCGATCACCTGGAGATCGGCGAGGCGATGGGCGCCATCGACGTGGAGCGGGGCGCCAAGGTCAGCGGCAGCCGCTTCGCCTTCCTCACCGGCGTCGGGGCGCTGCTGGAGCTGGCCCTGGTGCAGCTGGCCGCGCAGCACGCCACGGCTGCGGGCTTCGTCCCCGTCGTCACGCCGGCCCTGGTCAAGCCCAGCGCGATGGAGGGCACCGGCTTTCTCGGTGCGCACGCCGCGGAGGTCTACCGGCTGGCGGAGGACGACCTCTACCTCGTCGGTACGTCGGAGGTGCCGCTCGCCGCCTACCGCTCCGGCGAGGTTCTCGACGCCGCTGCCCTCCCGCTGCGCTACGCCGGCTTCTCCTCCTGCTTTCGCCGTGAGGCCGGTTCCCACGGCCGGGACACTCGGGGGATCATCCGGGTGCACCAGTTCGACAAGGTCGAGCTCTTCGTCTATTGCGGGCTGGCGGATGCGGCGGTCGAGCACGAGCGGTTGCTCGGGCTGGAGCGGGCGTTCCTCGACGCCCTCGAGCTGCCCTACCGCGTGATCGAGGTCGCCGCGGGCGACCTGGGGAGCAGCGCGGCGCGGAAGTACGACTGCGAGGCGTGGTTGCCGTCGCAGTCACGCTGGCTGGAGCTGACGAGCACGAGCAACTGCACCGACTTCCAGGCCCGACGGCTCGGAACCCGGGTCCGCGGAGACGGGGACAATCCCTTCGCCGCCACGCTGAACGGCACCCTCTGCGCCGTCGGTCGCACCATCGTCGCCCTGCTGGAGAACCATCAGCAGCCCGACTCCTCCGTCCGCGTGCCGGCTGCCCTCGCGCCGGGGCTCGCGGCCTTCGGCATCGGCGAGGTGCTCCTCCCGCGGTGACCGCTGCCTTCGAGCGCCTCGTGGCCGAGCAGCTCACGCCCGAGCGCCTCGCGGCGGAGTGCCCCGTCCCCGTGCGCCTCGTGGCGAGCGACCTCGACGGCACCCTCGTCCGGAGCGACGGAACGGTGAGCCAGCGCAGCCGCGACGCCCTCGCCCGCGCCCGGGCCGCCGGCGCCGCGCTCGTGCTGGTGACCGGCCGGCCCCCTCGGTGGATGCGGACGATCGCCGAACAGACCGGGCACACGGGGGTGGCGCTCGTCGGCAACGGTGCCGGTGTCTACGACCTGCGCGCCGAGCGGCTGCTGCACACGGACCCCCTGACGCCGGAGGTCACCCGCGAGGTGATCACCCGCGTGCTCGCCGCCGTACCCGACGCGGCCTTCGCCGGGGAGACCGGCGACGCCTTCCTGCGCGAGCAGCGCTACGCCTCGCCCTACGGCGACGCCCCGGACCGGCGGATCGCCTCCCGCGCGGAGATCGTCGCGTTGCCGCTGCTGAAGTTGCTGGTGCGCACGCCGAGCCACGACGCCGACGCGTTCCTCGCCGCCGCGCGGGAGGTCGTCGATGACGAGCTGGCGACCCTCACGCACTCCTCCTCTGACGGCTTGCTCGAGGTCAGTGCCGCCGGGGTCAGCAAGGCGAGCGCGCTGGCCCGCTACGCCGCGTCGCTGGGCGTCGGGCCCGCGGAGACGGTGGCCTTCGGCGACATGCCGAACGACGTCCCGATGCTCGCCTGGGCCGGGCGGTCGTGGGCGGTGGCCGATGCGCACCCCGCCGCCCGGGCCGCGGCTGGAGCGGTGACGGCGGGCAATGACGACGACGGCGTGGCACTGGTCCTGGAGCGGCTCTTCCCCTGAGCCCCCCGCCAGTGATCGAGTCCCCCGCAGCCCGCTCCCCCCTGACCCGTCTCCGGGGGACCCGTTCACCGGGGCGGGCTGGCGCGTTAGAGGTACTGGCCCGTGCCGTGCCCGGCGCCCGTGCCGGCCTGGCCGTTGCCGGCGGGGAGCTGGCCGCGGCCGCGCTGCGCGAGCTGGGCCTGCGCGTTCACCTGCTGGGCGACGAGAGCGGCCTGGATGCCGTGGAAGACACCCTCCAGCCAGCCGACGAGCTGTGCCTGGGCCACCCGCAGCTCGGCGTCGCTCGGCACCTCGTCGTCGGACAGCGGCAGCGCCAGCCGGTCCAGCTCCTCGCACAGCTCCGGGGCCAGCCCGTCGGCGAGCTCCTTGACCGACTGCTGGTGCAGTTCGCGCATGCGCACCCGGCTGCGCTCGTCGAGCGGCGCCGAGCGGACCTCCTCGAGGAGCTGCTTGACCATCGTGGCGATCCGCATGACCTTGTCCGGCGCGCTGACCAGGCCCGCGGGGCCGATGTCCCGCGCCGCGGCCCCCGCCTCGGCGGCCCCCACCTCGCCGGGGCCGGCGTCTCCCGCCGGGGAGCCGTCCTCCCCGATGACGACGACCTGCCCGCTGGGGCTGATCTCCTGGGTAGTCGAGGGCTGCGGCTGTGTCATGCGGCAGTCCTGCCCGCGGTCCGCCCGCGAGACACGGCCGGGACCCGGGGCATGCTCGGTGGGTGACCGCGCCGCCGTCCTGGCCCTCCGCCGTTGCGCACGGGCAGCCGACCGCCGGCGCGGGGCAGGTTCCGGGCCGCGGTCGCCGTCCCTCCCGCAGCGTCGTAGCTCTGGGCGTCGCCGCGCTCGCCGTCGCCCTTGCCGGTGGTCTCGTCGCCGGGCTGTCGCACGGCTCCGGCGCCTCGAGCCCGCTGATCCCGGCCGACGCCCCGCGCGCCGCCGCGGACGCCTACTACGCGGCGCTCGTCCGCAACGATGCTCCGGCGGCGTTCGAGCTGCTGTGCACGGTGCAGCGCCAGAGCGGCCTGGCGTCGTACGCCGCCCTGGTCGCCCGCAACGAGCGCACCGGCACCGGCATCACCACCTGGCGTTCCGGCCGCACCTCGGCCACGCGCGGCGCCGAGGCCGACGTGCCAGGCGACATCCGCCTCGACAACGGCAGCGCCACCCCGATCACGGTCACGCTGCTTCGCGAGCCGATGGGGTGGAAGGTCTGCGGCAGCAACCTCGGCGGCATCCTGCCTCCGGCGGGTGGCACCGGCACCGGCGGCGGCGGCCAGACCACCTGACCACCAGACGACCTGACCACCAGACGACCCGACCACCAGACGACCCGACCACCCGCTCGGGACACCACCTCCGGCAGAGCCGACACGCCGCCTGCCAACCCTGCCCCTCAGCCGACCGTCAAGACGACCTTGCCGACGTGCTCGCTGGCGGCGACGACGCGGTGCGCCTCGGCCGCCTGCGACATGGGCAGCACCCGGTCCACCACCGGCACGATGCGGCCGTCCTCCAGCGCGGGCCAGACCATCGCCAGCGTGCCGCGCACGATCGCGGCCTTCTGCTCGGCCGGGCGCCCCCGCAGCGAGGTGGCGTGCACGGCACCCCGCTTGACCAGCAGCGCGCCGAGGTCGAGCTCACCGCGGGTCCCGCCGACGAGGCCGATGGTGACGATGCGCCCACCGGTGGCCAGCACGTCGACGTTGCGCCCGAGATAGGACGCTCCCACCGTGTCGAGCACGACGTCCGCCCCCGCGCCGCCCGTCGCCGCACGGACGACGGCGACGAAGTCCTCGCTGGTGTAGTCGACGAGCACCTGCGCCCCGAGTTCGGCGCAGCGCGCGAGCTTGTCCTGCGAGCGGGCGGTGACGGCGACACGCGCACCGATGACCCGGGCGGCGAGCTGCGTGGCCATGGTGCCGATGCCACTGGCGCCGCCGTGCACGAGAAGGGTCTCTCCCGCAAGCAGTCCGGCGCGGTCGACGACGTTGGCCCAGACCGTGCACGCGACCTCCGGGAGGCCCGCGGCGTCGGTGAGCGAGACCCCGACCGGCACGGGCAGCAGCTGCCCGGCGGGGACGACGACCTGCTCGGCGTACCCCCCGCCGGCCAGCAGCGCGCACACCTCGTCGCCCACGGCCCAGCCCTCGACTCCCTCGCCCAGGGCTGCCACCCGGCCGGAGCATTCGAGGCCGAGGATGTCGGAGGCGCCTGGCGGGGGTGCATAACGGCCCCGGCGCTGCAGGAGGTCGGCCCCGTTCACCGCTGAGGCGGCCACCTCCACGAGCACCTCGCCGGCACCGGGCGGGGCGGGGTCGGCGACCTCGCCCCAGCCGAGCACGGAGGGGTCGCCGGGGCCGGACATCGTGACGGCACGCATGCCCTCACCTTGCCGCACGCGTGCCCAGGGCCGCCTCGACGACGAGGTCGGCGAGGGCCCCCGGCAGCTCGAAGGGCACGAGGTGGCCGCCGTCGAGGGGCACCAGCCGGGCATCGGGCAGCGCGGCGACGAGGGCGGCGGCGGCGCGCATACCGACGTACTGGTCGTGCCATCCGTGCACCACCAGGACGGGTACGCCGATCAGCGGCAGCGCCGCGCCGAGTGCGGCCGCGTCGCGCACCATCGCCACCTGCTCCACCGCTGCCGACTCCCAGGCCCCGCTCGCAGGCCACAGCCTGGCTTCGGCCTCGAACCAGCGCAGCGCCTCCGCGTCGAGACGGCTGCCGCTCGTGACCTCGAGCAGGGCCATCCCCCGGTGGCCGAGCCGGCGCATGGCTGGAGCTATGAGGTGGCGGACGCCGGGCGACGCGAGCAGCCGGTCCACTGGGCCGACGGCCGTGGGGTGGCCGACCGAGCCGACGAGGACCAGCCCGCGCACCCGACCCGGGGCGTCGAGGGCCGCCTGCAGGGCGACACCGCCACCCCAGGACCAGCCGACGAGGAGGGCGTCGTCGACGGACAGCCGGTCCAGGACCCGCAGGAGACCCCAGGCGTTGCCACGCCAGTCGGCGGGGGTACCCCGGGAGGCCCCGTAGCCGGGCCGGTCCACGGCGACCACCCGCAGCCCGCGACCCCGCAGCAAAGGGACGACGCGGACCCAGTCAGAGGCCGAGCCGGGCTGGCCGTGCAGCAGGACCACGACGGGGCCTTCGCCCTCGTCGACCCGCACGTGCACCCGGCCAGTCTTGCGCCGTCGGACCCAGCGCCAGGCCGGCCCCGTGCCGGGGCCGCTCCGCCCGGCTCCGTGCCGGGACCGCGCCGCCCGGCTCCGGCCACCGCGTCAGTGCGCGAGCGCCGCCAGCCGGTCCGAGACCTCCTTGACGACCAGCGCGTCGAGCGAGGTCGGCGTGAACCCCGTGACGTGCGTGGTGGTGGTGTCACCGGGGGTCGCCCCGTCGGCGCCGTACGTCAGGAAGTCGAAGCTCCCGAGGGTCACCTGCGCGAGCTGGCGGAAGACGAACTCCGCCGCGTCGTCCGTGCCGCTGCTGCCGATCGGCACCACGGCGATGCCCTTCTCGGCCGCGAGTCGCAGGTCGCGGGTGTAGTCCAGGCCGTCGTCGTAGTCCAGGTGTGGCGCGGCGTCCGCGACGAGGAAGACCAGCTGGACCGCGCCGTCGGGGGCGTCGGCCGCCCAGTCGGGACCGGCTACCGCGCCGTGCAACCCGGCCTGCAGGTCCTCCGGCGTGTCACCACCACCACCGGCGGTGACCCGGCCCAGCTCGGCACGGAACTGCTTGAGGTCCCGGGTGAAGGGCACGGTCCGGGTGACGTAGGCGTCCCCGTGGTCGCGGTAGAGAGTCAGCCCGTAGCGCACGTCGGGCTTCTGCGGCAGCGCGCGCACCTGGTCACTGACGGACTGCATGGTCGCGACCAGCCGGGCGATCTCGTCGCCCATGGAGCCCGTCGTGTCGACGAGGAAGTGCACGTCGAGCCGCGGTGGGCCGGCCGGCCGCGGCACGTCCAGGACGACGCGGTGCTCGCGCTGGGCGCGGTCGTCGATCTTTGCCGTGGCCCGCACGGCGCCCTGGTTGACGACGACGTCATAGCCGCTCTCCCGCGGGGAGTCGGTGGCCAGCGGGAAGAGCAGGGCCCGGCCGTCGGGCTGCGTCCGCACCACCTCGAGCTCCTTGCCGCCCGCCGCCTGCTGGCCGTCACCGCGGGACGCGAGCGCGACCCGGGCGCCGAGGACGGGACTGCCGTCGGGACGTACGACGGTGACGACGTGGCGCTCCGTGACGTCGAAGGGCCGGGACGGCACCCCGGACGCCAGCGCCTGGCGGCGGTAGGCGAGGTAGGCGGGCAGGTCCGCGTTGTCGTCGACATGCCCAGCCCGCAGGGCGGAATCACCGGGGGCCGGCTGCCCGGAGGGGCTCGGGGCCGGCGGCTCCCCGGGGCCCACGGGGGGGATCGGCTGCGGCCCGACCGGTGCGCCGCTTGACGCGGTGCCCGCTGCCGACCCGACCGCCCCCACGGCCGCGCTCCCGGGAGCCGCTCCGGCTGCGGGGACGGCGAGGGCGTCGCTGCGTTCGGCCCCGCCGGCGGTCGCGGGGCCACCGCCGACACTGCCGGCACTGCCACGGTCCTCCGACGGCACGGGCGCGCCATAGTCGGTGACGAGTCGCGCGTCACCGGAGGGCAGCCCGGTGGCCGGGGAGGCGGCCCTCGAGGCTCCGCCCCCGCAGCCCGCGAGCGCGGCGGCGGCGAGCACGCCCGCCAGCGTGGTGGTGAGGGTGGGGATCGTCGTACGGCGCATGAGGTCCTCCGTGGTGCCGGTGTCGATGTCGGACGGCGGCTCTGACGCGAGCGGGCCGGGCGCGGTTCCACGGCACAGTGGGCGGGTGGCACGGGATGCGGGAGCGGCGGCGGCGGCATGAGCGGCAAGAGGGCGACGTCGGCACCCCGGGTGGTGCTGCTGCTGGGCGGCCGGAGCGAGATCGGGCTCGCGGTCACCCGCCGGCTCGTCGCCGGCGGCGCGACGACGGTGGTCCTGGCCGGTCGCCGCACTGCGGACCTCGACGCCGAGGAGGCCGGCCTTCGGAAGGCCGCGTCGGGGCGGGGGCGGGAGCTGGTGGTCGACCGCGTGGCGTTCGACGCGGACGAGCTGGCGACGCATGCGCCGCTGGTGGCGGAGGTGGTGCGACGCCACGGCGTCCCCGACGTCACGCTCGTCGCGTTCGGCGTGCTCGGCGATCAGGCCAGGGCGGAGCGTGACCCGGCACACGCGGCGGCCGTGGTGCACACCGACTACGTGGCCCAGGTCAGTGTGCTGACCGTGCTCGCCGCGCTCCTGCGCGCGCACGGCACCGGAACGCTGGTCGTCTTCTCCTCGATCGCCGGGGTGCGGGTGCGGCGGGCCAACTACGTCTACGGCTCGGCGAAGGCGGGGCTCGACGGCTTCGCGGGGGGCCTTGCCGACGCCCTGCGCCCTTCGGGGGCGCGGCTGCTGCTCGTGCGGCCCGGCTTCGTCGTGGGGCGCATGACCGCCGGGATGGCGCCGGCGCCGCTGGCGAGCACGCCCGAGCAGGTGGCGGCGGCGGTGGTGCGCGGCCTGCGCGACGGGCGGTCGGTGGTGTGGGTGCCGCCGACGCTGCGGGTGCTCGCCACCGTGCTGACGCTCCTGCCGCGACCACTGTGGCGCCGGCTGCCCCGCTGACGCCGTGGGAGGCTGCGGCCATGAGCGAGACCGTCACCGACAGCCCGGTCGACTGGGTGGCCCGCCACATCCAGCGCTACGTCGAGACCGACGGCGCGGAAGGCCACATCTGGCGGGGGGTGCCGACGCTGTTGCTCACCACGCTCGGCCGGAAGTCGGGGCAGTGGCGTCGTACCGCGCTGATCTATGGCGCCGACGGCGACCGCGTGGTGGTCGTGGCGAGCAAGGGCGGCGCGCCGGAGCACCCGGCCTGGTTCCGCAATCTGGCGGAGTCGCCGCAGGTGCGGGTGCAGGTCGGCGCCGAGGCGTACGACGCGCGGGCGCGGGTCGCCGACGGCGAGGAACGGGCCCGGCTCTGGGCGCTGATGGTCGGGGTGTGGCCGGCCTATGAGGACTACCGCGCCCGCACCGAGCGGGAGATCCCCGTCGTCGTCCTGGAGCGCTAGCCCGCGCTGGCGGAGACCAGCGCCGCTCACCCGCCACCGGTTCCGCCTGGCGCAGGAACACCCGGAACTGTGCACGCCCATCGAGGGACCGCCAAGCCTGGAGAGCGGGTGCAGGGCGCACCGCCTGCCACACCGCCCGCCAGCCCCGGTAGCGGTAGCGGCATGCTGCTGAACTAGACCTCTCCACTGCGGGTGTCGATCACGTTCTGCATGCGGTCGGGCGGGTCGAACAGCACCACGGGCCCTCCCCGGACGCTCGAGGGTTGCTCAAGGAACTGCGCGGATGTTCCCCAATGTGCCGCTCTGCTAGGTGCGAGCGTGCAGCGAGTCCCACCCGGCCGCCGGGCACGACCGCCCGGCGGGACGGTCGGCTCCTGCCGAAGGGGCGTCAGGCGGTGATGTCGCGGAGCAGCTGCCGGACCCGATGGTCGATGTCGTCGCGGACTCGGCGCACGACATCGGGGGGTTGCCCGGCGGGGTCGGTGAGCTGCCAGTCGAGGTAGCGCTTGCCTGGGAACACGGGGCAGGTGTCGCCGCAGCCCATCGTCACGACGACATCGCTGGCCTCCACGGTGTCGTCGTCGAGGACCTTCGGCTGCTCGCCGGTGATGTCGATCCCGAGCTCGGCCATGACGGCGACCGCGGCCGGGTTGATCGTGTCGGCGGGGGCGCTGCCCGCGCTGCGGACCCGGACCCGGTTTCCGGCGTGGTGGGTCAGCAGCGCTGCGGCCATCTGGCTGCGCCCAGCGTTGTGGACGCAGAGGAACAGGACCTGCGGGACGTGCTGGGGCGCTGCGGTCACGCTCAGGCTCCTTGCTCAGGGGGAAAGCCAGCTGTTCGGCTGCTCGTGCGGCAAGACGGCCTGGGCCGCCTGGGAGGGGGTGACCCCCGGGTAGAGGGCGCGGATCAGACCGACCGCCAGGACGCCCCCGACGACCTGGGCGGCGACGTAGCCGGGAGCGCTCGCGGGTGCGATCCCGGCGAAGGAGTCGGTGAGCATCCGCCCGACGGTGATCGCCGGGTTGGCGAAGCTGGTGCTTGATGTGAAGAAGTACGCCGCCCCGATGTAGGCCCCCACCGCCGCCGGTGCGGACGCCCCGCGGCCGCTGCGCGCGAGGGAGAAGACCACCAGGAGCAGCCCAACGGTGGCGACCGCCTCTGCCAGCCAGTGCGCCCCGCTGCCACGGTGGTGCGCGGACGGCGTGACCGCGGGGCTGTCGAACATCAGGTTCGCCAGCACGGCCCCGGCGGAGCAGCCCAGCACCTGCGCGGGCAGGTAGGCCAGCGCGTTGCGCCAGGACATGCCGCCGAGGTGGGCGTCGACGAAGGACACGACCGGGTTGAGGTGCGCCCCGGAGACCGGGCCGACCATGAGGATGATGGCGTAGAGCCCGACGGCGGTGGCGGCTGCGTTCTCGAGCAGCTCCAGCCCGACGTCGCCGGGGGACAGCCGCTGCGCCGCGATCCCCGAGCCGACGACGACAGCGGCGAGGAAAGCGCTGCCTACCGCCTCGGCGAGCAGCCGCCGGGGCAGCGCGGCACGTGGCGTCGGTGGTGCGACCGGGGCCGGCCGGCTCACGGTCAGCAGCAGCCCGAGGACGCGGCACCGGGGGCCGGGGCTGCCGTCAAGGTCAGCTCCCGGGCCGGGGCGGCAGGCACGTCGTGGATCAACATCCCCGACTTCGCGCCCGCGACGTCACCTCGGCCGGCGGGGGCGCACGCGTCGCCGACACCACAACCCAGATCCACCGTCTCGGCGGGGGCGTCCGCCAGCACCGTGTAGACCTCCCACGGGGCACCGTCCGGGTCGTGCACCCACACCTTGTCCTGCACCGCGTAGCAGCACGTGGTGGCGTCCTGGACCTTCGTCTCGAGGCCCTCGGCGGACAGCCGGGCCACCGACGCCGCGACCTCCTCCGGCGTCTCGACCTCGACTCCGAGGTGGTTCAGCGCGCCGCCCACCCCCGAGCCGCGGGCGTCCGCGCTCTCGATGAGCACCAGCTTCAACGCGGGCTCGGCGACGGCGAAGTTGGCGTAGCCGGGACGGCGCTTGGCCGGCTCGACCCCGAACAGGCGGGAGTAGAAGGCGACGGCGGCGTCGATGTCGCTGACGTTCAGCGCCAACTGGACACGTGACACGGGCAGCTCCGCTCACGAGGGGCGGCGGCGCGAGGGCCACCCACCCGACCTGCCGAGGCGTTTGTCTCGGCATACCCGACTGTGCCCGCCGTCTTGACGTATGTCAAGACCAGGCGTGAGGCTGGACGGGTGCCCAAGGCCCTGCCCGTGCTCGACACCACCGGCCCGATCTGCTGCCCGCCGATCAGCGCCGACCCCGTCAGCGAGGACGCCGCCCTCGAGATCGCGCTGCGCCTCAAGGCGCTCGCCGACCCGGTCCGCGTGCGGCTGTTCTCCCTGATCCTGACCGCAGAGGGCGGCGAGACGTGCAACTGCGACATGGCCGGCGTGGTCGGGCTGTCCGACGCGACCGTCAGCCACCACCTCAAAGCGCTCCGCGAGGCCGGCCTCATCGTCGGGGAGCGACGAGGCACCTGGGTCTACTACTCCCCCATTCGTGAAGCCCTCGTCGCGCTCGCCCGAGTCCTGGACCCTGCCCCCGCCCGCTGACCGGCAGCCGGACTCGAATGACGCCTGCCCGTTGGTACTCACCGTCGGCAAGATGACCCGCGACCCGGGGCCGCGGGACCCGACAGCGGGTTACCCGAGTCCGCGGCGCGGTTCTAGAAGTCCGCTCCTGGCCCGCGAGCACCAGGAGCAGGCCCGCCGACCCGACTCCGGCCCGGTCAGCGCAGCAACAGCTCCGCGATCTGGATGGTGTTCAGCGCCGCGCCCTTGCGCAGGTTGTCCCCGCTGACGAAGAGCGCGAGGCCGCGACCGTCGGGGACGCCAGGGTCGGCGCGCAGCCGGCCGACATAGCTCGCGTCCTTGCCCGCCGCCTGCAGCGGCGTGGGGATGTCGGCCAGCTCGACGCCCGGCGCCGAGCCGAGCAGCTCCCGCGCCCGCTGCACCGACAGCGGCCGGGTGAACTCCGCGTTGATCGACAACGAGTGCCCGGTGAAAACCGGGACCCGGACGCACGTGCCGGACACGAGAAGGTCGGGGATCTCGAGGATCTTTCGGCTCTCGTCGCGGAGCTTCTGCTCCTCGACGGTCTCCTCCGTGCCATCGTCGACGAGGTCGCCCGCCATCGGGATGACGTTGAAGGCGATCGGCCTGGCATAGAGCACGGGCGCCGGGAAGTCCACGGCCGCCCCGTCGTGCGTCAGCTCGCTCGCGCGCCCGACGACCTGGTGGGCCTGCTTGTCGAGTTCCTCGACGCCGGCCAACCCGCCCCCGGAGACCGCCTGGTAGGTGCTCACCACCAGCCGGCGCAGCCCGGCCTCGCGGTGCAGCGGCGCGAGCACCGGCATGGCGGCCATGGTCGTGCAGTTGGGGTTGGCGATGATCCCGCGGGGGCGGTCGGCGGCGGCGTGCGGGTTGACCTCGCTGACGACCAGCGGGACGTCGACGTCCCTGCGGAAGGCCGAGCTGTTGTCGATCACGACCACGCCGGCTGCGGCGAAGCGCGGCGCCTGGGCGCGGGAGGTGGTCGCGCCGGCGGAGAAGAGGGCCACGTCGAGCCGGCTGGGGTCCGCAATGGAGGCGTCCTCGACCGGGACGTCGCGCCCGCGGAAGGACAGCGTCGTACCCGCCGAGCGCGCCGAGGCGAAGAGCCGCAGCTCCGCGACCGGGAAGTCGCGCTCGGCCAGCAGCCGCAGCATGACGGTGCCGACCATGCCGGTGGCGCCGACGATCCCGACCCGGAGCCCGTCCCGGCGGCCGCCGACCGCGCTCATCGGCCGGTCCCGGCGTACACGACTGCCTCGCCGTCCTCCGAACCCAGGTCGAACGCGTCGTGGATGGCGCGCACGGCCTCGTCGAGGTCGGTGTCGCGGCAGAGGACGGAGATGCGGATCTCCGACGTACTGATGGCCTCCGCGTTGACGCCCACCTGGGCGAGCGCGCGGAAGAAGGTCGCCGTGACGCCCGGGTGCGAGCGCATGCCGGCGCCGACGAGCGAGACCTTGCCGATGTGCTCGTCGGAAAGCAGCCGCTCGAAGCCGAGGCCGGCCTGCACCTTGGCCAGCGCCGCGAGACCCGACGCCAGCTCGGCCTTCGGCAGCGTGAAGGAGACGTCGGTGCGCCCGGCGGCGCCCGAGACGTTCTGCACGATCATGTCGATGTTGATCTCGGCGTCGGCGACCGCCTGGAAGATCTGATGCGCGGCGCCCGGCTTGTCGGGTACGCCGACGATGGTGATGCGGGCCTCGCTGCGATCGTGCGCGACGCCGGAGATGATCGCTGACTCCACGGGGGTTCCTTCCACACGGGTGCCGGGGGCGTGGGAGAACGAGGAGCGGACGACGACCGGTACGCCGTAGCGCCGCGCGTATTCCACGCACCGCAGGTTGAGGACCTTCGCGCCGCAGGCGGCGAGCTCGAGCATCTCCTCGTAGCTGACCTGGGTGAGCAGCGTCGCGTCCCGCACGATCCGGGGGTCGGCGGTGAAGACGCCATCGACGTCGGTGTAGATCTCGCAGACCTCGGCCCCCAGCGCGGCCGCGAGGGCAACGGCGGTGGTGTCGGAGCCGCCGCGGCCGAGGGTGGTGATGTCCTTGGTGTCCTGGCTGACGCCCTGGAAGCCGGCGACGATCGCGACGGCGCCCTCGTCGAGCGCCCCGCGGATGCGCCCGGGTGTCACGTCGATGATGCGGGCCTTGCCGTGCGCACTGGTCGTGATCACGCCGGCCTGACTGCCGGTGAAGGAGCGCGCGGTGATGCCGAGGCTCTCGATGGCCATGGCCAGCAGTGCCATCGAGATGCGCTCGCCGGCCGTCAGCAGCATGTCGAGCTCGCGCGCCGGCGGCAGGGGCGTGACCTGCTCGGCCAGGTCGATGAGGTTGTCGGTGGTGTCACCCATGGCACTCACGACCACGCAGACCTCGTGACCGGCCTTACGGGTGGAGACGATCCGCTCGGCCACCCGCTTGATCCGCTCGGCGTCCTGCACGGAGGAGCCGCCGTACTTCTGGACGACCAGGCTCATGTCCCCAGGCTACCGAGGGTTCACGGCCGCCAGCCCGGCTCCAGGGTCGACGGCCTCCACCGGGAAGGGCAGGGTCACCCGCAGATCGTGCAGGCGCCAGTGCGACGGGATGCCGGCCGCGGCGTATGGCCTGGCCTGGCGTCGAGCCGCGCGGCGAGCCGGGAGCCGATGCTGTCGTGGATCGCCGCGGGCGGAGGACGTCGACGGCGCCGTCACCGTCTATGCCGGCGTCGCCTGCGGCACGGACGGCCACGGCGCGGCGACCCTGACGATCAGCGCGGCCTCGCGGGAGGGTGACGGCTCGGCGCCCGCCAGCACCTTTGTCCTGGCCTCAGCCAGCTTTCGCTGGGACGGCCGCTGGGTCAGGACCTCGCAGTCGACCCGCACGGGTGTCGCCGAGCGCACCGCCGCCGCGCCCGCGGGCTTCCACTGCGCGGGCCTGCCGCGCTTCTGACGAGCTCACCCCCAGGCACCACTGGGCAGGTACGGCGAGAGCGGCCCCACCTCGCCGCGCACCGCCACGCTGCCGCCCGCCCGCAGTGACATGCGGGCCGCGAGCGTCACGTCGAGCGCCCACTGCTGGCGGGCCGTCAGCCACTCGACCTCGTGCGCCTCGGTCCCCTCCGCCAACGCAGCCCACAGGAGTCGCCGCGCGAGCCGGTCCGAGGTCGCGCCGAGCAGCAGCACAGAGTGGGGCCGGATGAGCGCGAAGCCCCGATCGCGGCCGTCCTCTGCGACCAGCAGGTGGGCGGCGCCCGCCTCGATCATCACCTCGACGTCGCCGCCGTGGTCGGCGCCGCGGCGGCCGCGGGCCACCTCGCAGACGAGGTCCTGGGCGCGGGCGACGTCGCCGTCGCGCACCCCGAGGTCGGCGGGCAGCGCGGAGCGGTCCACCGCGCCGGTCGCCTCCAGCGCGGGCTCCAACTGGAAGCCCGCGAGCTGATAGCGACGCATCGCCCGCGGGTCGCGGCTTACGGTGATGAGGCCACCGCGGGCGCCGTCGTAGGTGCCGAGGCAGCCGGCCATCAGCCGCGCGCCCACGCCGGCGCCCTGCAGGCCGTCGGCGACCGCGAGCAGGGAGAGGAACCACAGGGGGCCGCGGCGCAGCGCGAGGCCGACTCCCACGACCTCGCCGTCGCGCTCCGCCGCCCACGCGCCGCCGGGGTCGGTCTCCCGGCAGCGGGAGATGCGCAACCGGGCCCGGTCTCGCGAGGCGTCGTCCTCGGGGTAGGACTCCGGGTCGCGGTCCAGCCGCGCCGCGACGCCGCTCAAGGCCGCGTGGGCGACCGCGCGGGCGGCCTCCTCGTCGCCGGGGCGCAGTGGGCGTACGACGACGTCCGCCGCGGTCACAGGTGCGGTCACGTCTTCTGCGGTCACCCCCCGATCCTCGCCGCGGGGGCCACCGAGGTCACGCGGATTTGCTGGTCCCGACCCCGACCCCGGCCACCGGCCACCGCGCGCCGCCACACCGCCGGCCGCCGGTCAGCCGTTGACCAGGCGTCGGCCCTCGAAGGCGCGGCCGAGGGTGACCTCGTCGGCGTACTCGAGGTCACCACCGACGGGCAGCCCACTGGCGAGGCGGGTGACGCGCAGACCCGGCACGTCCTTGAGCGCCCGGGAGAGGAAGGTCGCGGTCGCCTCGCCCTCGAGGTTTGGGTCGGTCGCGATGATCACCTCGGTGACATCGCCCTGCAGCCGCTGGAAGAGCTCCCGGATGCGCAGCTGGTCCGGCCCCACACCGTCGATCGGGCTGATCGCACCGCCGAGGACGTGGTAGCGGCCCCGGAACTCCCGTGTCCGCTCCACCGCGACCACGTCCTTCGGCTCCTCGACGACGCAGATCGACGCGTCGTCGCGGCGGGGATCGGCACAGATGCGGCACTGCTCGGCCTCAGCGACGTTGCCGCAGGTGATGCAGAAGCGAACCTCGTCCTTCACCCGCTGCAGCGTTTGAGCGAGCCGGGTGACGTCGGCGCGGTCGGCCTGCAGGAGATGGAAGGCGATGCGCTGGGCACTCTTCGGGCCAACCCCGGGCAGGCGTCCGAGCTCGTCGATCAGGTCCTGGACAGCCCCCTCGTACACGTCGCGCCGCTCGCTCGCCTAGAAGCCGAGGCCGGGCATCCCCTGCGTGAGGGGGCCCATCGTGGACTCGGCGTGCTCGTGAGCGGCGCGCTGGCCGTCCCGGACCGCCGCGACGACGAGGTCGGCGAGGGTCTCGGCGTCATCGGGGTCGACCGCCTCGGGCTTGATCTGCAGGCCGACGAGCTCACCCGTGCCGCTGACGACCGCCGTGACCAGGCCACCACCCGCGCTGCCCTCCACGCGGTCCTCCACCAACTGCGCCTGCGCGGCCATGACCTGGGCCTGCATCTTCTGCGCCTGCTTGAGCATCTGCTGCATGTTCGGCTGCGGGGCTGGCATGGGGCGAGCCTACGGGCGGGGTACGACGCCAGCTGGCCGATCACCCGCCCCCGCCGGCCAGCCATTCCCGCCGGCGCGTCCCCACCGGGCGGGCGCTCAGCGGGCGAGCGGTCAGGGGGCGGGCGGTCAGGGGGCGGGCGGTCAGGGGGTGTCGATGCGGCCGATCACGGTGGCGCCCATCTGGGACTGCAGCAGCGCGACTGCCGCGTCCTCGCCGTAGGTCGCAGGGGCGGGCGGCGCCGGGTCGTCCGGGTCGTCGGGCACGGGCTCGTCGCCGGGGTCGAAGCCGGGAGACTGAGCGGATCTCGCCGGCGGTGCCACGGGTCCTGCCCCGGTGGCGGCGGGCGCGCCGGCCCATCCGGTGGCCGCGCCACCCCATCCGCCGTCCTCCGTGCCGGCGCCGCCGGCGCCAGCACTACCGGTGGCCACCGCTGAGCCGCGGCCACCACCGACGATTGCCTCCACGCGCCAGCGGCCGCCGAGGACCTCACCGAGGGCCTCCACGAGCACCTCCGTGTTGACGCCGTCAGCGAGGCGCCGCGCCATCGGCGCCATCGCGTAGGACAGCGTGATCGTCTCGCCTTCCAGCCCAATCACCTCCGCGTGTGGGACGAGAACGGCGTGGGTCGTGCGCTTCTTGGCGCGCACCACCTCGAGCACCTGCGGCCAGGCCAGGCGCAGACCGGCGAGGTCGAGGCGGCCGAGCGCAGTCGGCGTACCGGCGGGAACCGCTGCACCCGCGGAGTCCGGGGCGGTGCCGGACGGCGCCGCGACGATCTCGGTCGCGGCCGGCTCCGCTTGCGCCTGGCTGCTGGCACCCGTGCCGCCGTGGGCAGCGTCTGTCGTGGCATGGTCGCCGTCCGACGTCAATCCCGTCCCGGCGCGGGCCGGCGGGGCACCGGGCGGAGCCTCGTCGGCGGGCAGCCCACGGTCCGCCGAGGCCGGCACCGCTGCGACGGCCGGCACGGCTGCGACGGCCGCCGACCGCTGCCCCCCGCCACCCCCGCCGTCGACGGACACAGACAGTCGGCGCTCCAACCGGTCCAGGCGCACCAGCACGGCGGTCGGGTCGGTGGAAGCCGCCGGCAGCAGCACCCGCGCACAGAGCAACTCGAGGACGAGCCGGGGTGTCGTCGTACCCCGCATGTCGACCAGCGCCTCGTGCACCACGTCGGCGGCTCGCGACAGCTCGGCCGCACCGAGCGCGACCGACTGCGTGCGCATGCGTTCGAGCTGATCGGCCGGGACGAGGTCGAGCATCCCGCGCTCCGACGCGTCGGGCACGGCCTCGAGCAGGACGAGGTCGCGCAGCCGCTCCAGCAGGTCGGTGCCGAAGCGGCGCGGGTCCTGCCCCGAGCCCACCACCTTTTCCACCACCCCGAACAGCGTCGCCGCGTCCCGCACAGCGAGCGCGTCGACCGCTTCGTCGAGCAGCAGCGCATCGGTCAGCCCGAGACGCTGGACGGCCACGGCGTAGGTCAGGCCCCCGTCGATGACCCCGGCGAGCAGCTGATCGAGCACCGACAGCGAGTCGCGCACCGACCCCTCCGCGACGCGCACGACCAGGGGCAGCACGGCCGGATCGACCGTCACACCCTCCTGCGCGCACACCCGCGCCAGGTGCGCCTCGAGCACCCGCGGCGGCACCAGCCCGAACTGGTAGTGGAACGTCCGCGACCGGATCGTCGCGAGCACCTTGTCGGGGTCGGTGGTCGCGAAGACGAAGACGACGAAGGGCGGCGGCTCCTCGACGATCTTCAGCAGGGCGTTGAAGCCCTGCGGCGTGATCATGTGCGCCTCGTCGACGACGAAGACCCGGAAGCGCCCGCTGGCCGGCAGGAAGGCGGCGCGCTCTCGCAGGTCACGGGTGTCCTCGACGAGCCCGTGCGACGCCGCGTCGATCTCCACGACGTCGACCGAGGAGCCGCTGCGGATCGCCACGCACTGCTCGCACTCCCCGCACGGCTCGGGCGTCGGGCCGTGCACGCAGTTCAGCGACGCGGCGAGGATCCGGGCACTGGAGGTTTTGCCGCAGCCGCGCGGGCCGCTGAAGAGATAGGCGTGGTGCAGCCGACCGCTGCGCAACGCCTGGGCGAGCGCGTCGGTCACGTGGCCCTGCCCCACGACCTCGGCGAAGGTGCGCGGGCGGTAGCGGTTGTAGAGGGCGGTGGCCACGGCACCTCCCTACCAGCGGCGTACGACGGGGGCCCGCCCGACCGGGCATCCTGCGATGAAGAACCCCCCGCACACCCGCCAGAGCCCGCTTACCCTTGCTGCCTTCCGGCCCTGGGGGGGTTCACGAGATGCACGCCGCACGAGGGGTCCGGCGCCCAGCCTATCCCCGCGCCGGCCGCTGCCGCCCGGCTAGGCTCGCCTGTGGAGGATTCGCATAGTGGCCGAGTGCGCACGCTTGGAAAGCGTGTAGGGGGCAACCCCTCGGGGGTTCAAATCCCCCATCCTCCGCAGCGGCGAGCACGGGCGAGCACGGGCTCAGGGCATGGTCATCAAGGCCATCGTTCGCCGGACGGTGGTAGTCAGTTCGGGCCCCCCCGACTGTCATTCTCGACCGCTCGCCTTGACCTGGCTCGACGGTTGATAGGAGCGTCAGCGGCTACTGCGCGGTGATGAGCGCGTCGAGCATCGCCCGGCCGGACGGGCCGCTGATGTCGGTAGCGACCGAGGTCAGCTTCACCCCGGCGTCTTCGAGCAGCTTCTCCAGCCGCTGCCATTCCCGGGTCCGTTCCCGGGTGATCGCGGTCCGGGTGCGGGTCAGGGTCCCGCAGCTCGCGGACCGGCCGCGGGGGGACGAACGAGCCGCGGACCAAGCCGTGCGCGCCCAGCTGCGCCAGCCAGGTCGCGTCCGAGACATCGGTCTTGCGGCCCGGGACGTTCTTGACCTGCCGGGCGTTGACCAGCAGCACCTCGAACGGGGCGTCTTCGAGCAGGTAGTAGAACGGCTTCCAGTAGTCCCCGGTCGTCTCCATCACCACCAACGTCACCCCCTCGGCGATCAGGTGCTCCCGCAACGCGAGGATCTGACCGGTCATCGAGCTCCACGTCGTCACCGTCGACGTCGCGCCGGCGCGGCCCTCCCGGGCCAGGCGCACGCAGACCTTCGCGTCGCGCTTGCTCACGTCCAGTCCCGCGCACCGCGGGTGCAACAGGTCCATCAGCGTCCCCTTTCCTCGTCCCGGATGACGGTGCTGGTCCCGGGGAGGGCGAGAAGACTGACAAGTCTGACTTTCGTGCTCGAAGCAACATTCCACGGTTCCCGTGATGGCCCTCCACCACCATGCTGATCTACAGGCTCACTGGCACTACAGATCGAACGGCGTCACCGGGACCAACCCCTTTACGATTGCGCGCCACCCGGCGCGGCGAAACCCGCGCTCACCCGCGCCATCTTCCCGACCCACGACGCGCCAGCGGCGCTCAAAAGCTGATCTCGACGGCCGAGCACAGACGCCTACGCGCCATCCCACTGGGGATCGCTGATCGGCGTACAATTCTTTCCCCTCGCCCACCGGATGTAGGTTTGCGATCCGATGACCACATGGCAAGAGCTCACCGCGGTTGCCCCTCGGATCGCGAAGGTTTTCACCCGTCGCCACGCCGCGACCGGCAAGCTGTGCATGCTGGGCACCCTCCGGTCAGACGGGTTCCCGCGGATCAGCCCCATGGAGCCGGGGCTCTTCGAAGGTCAACTGTGGATCGCCGGGATGCCGGGGACCGCGAAGTTTCGAGACCTCGCTCGCGACCCGCGGTTCTGTCTGCACACGGCGACCGTCGACACCGAGGTCAAGGACGGCGACGCGAAGGTGTGGGGAGTCGTCGAGGACGTCCTGGACCCGGCGCTGCACCATCGCTACGCCGAAGCATTGTTCGACGAGACCGGCTTCGATCTGCGGGGCCAGGAGTTTGAACATTTCTTCGCTACGCACCTGACCGGCGGGTCGGCCGTCGAGGTGGGCGGGGGTCACCTTGACGTCACGGTCTGGAGGGAGGGTGAGCCCGAGCGGGTCGTGCGGAAGCATTGACCTTGGGCGCCTCGCATTCGAGGGCAAAGACGAGGCAAAACACGCACCGCAAGGGGATCCCGGTGCGGGACACTCGATGATGGCGAACGACACCTCGGTCCTCCTGCTGGTGGGAGCAGCAGCGGTCCGGGATGGTGGCGTGCACAGTTGCTTTACCTTCTGATTGTCGCCGGTCTCTGCATCGTCCGTGGTGAGGATCGGTCTACGGGACGTCGGGCTCAGGTGGAGCAGTCGACTGCGACCGCGAGGGCGTCGCACGCCTGGCGCATCCGGGTGTCGCTGAGCCGGCCGAGCCGGTTGACCAGTACCGCGAGCGAGACACTCTCGACCGAGTCCAGGTTGATCGCAGAGCGACGAGGTACCGGGTCGTCGCCGGGTTCGAGCACGACCTCGCTGAGTAGCCCCCGGATCGTCGTCGTACACGGGGCAATCAGTGCCCGGCGATGCCGCGGGATAACGGCGTCGCGCGAGAGCACGACGACGGGTCGGCGGCCGATCTCGGCCATCTCGCACCACCAGACCTCGCCTCGAGCGGGAAGCGCGCTCACGACGCGGCTGCGGCGCGCCGAAACGATGCCAGGTCGCCCCACTCGTCCGGCTCATCGAGCGGGTGCTCGTCATAGACGGCGTAGCTCGCGTCCACCTCGGCGTCCCGGTGGCGAGCGAGCAGTGCCGCGAGGGCCTCGTCCACGAGGACGGAGTCAGAAACCCCGGAGCGAGCATGCCGGGCATGTTCCAGGAGTGCCGCATCCACCGTCGTACTCAATCGTGTGCGGGTCATGCCATTATTATGCCACGCACGGCCACGCTACCCCGGCGCTGCATTCCGAGAGAGGATCTCGCTGCGGGATTGAGTTGGGCGTGAGTCGCCTGCTCACCGCAGGGCGTCGTCGGTCCAGAGGCGAATCTGAGCATGGTGGGCGCGCCAGGACGACCACTGATCGCCGGCCCACGCCCAACTACGCCGCTCGTGATCGTCACGCTCGGCGGCGCGGAGAAGATCCCGCACAGTCAGTCGACCTGACGGCGGCGGATAAGCCAAACGAACGCCGGACGACTCGCCAGAACGGTACCGAGCAGCCGCCAGATCGTCGGTTGTTGGCTGCTCCGGCACAACACCGTTTTACCCGACGCGCGGCCGCAACGGGATCGGCTACCGGACGGGGTGGGCGTCGGGAGGCGGGGTGCCGAACAGGGCGGGGTCGCGGCAGGGAACGGGCTCAGCGGGTGCAACAGGGTCCATCAACGTCCCCTCTCCTTGGTCCCGGATGACGGTGCTGGCCCCGGGAAGGGCGAGAAGACTGACAAGTCTGACTTTCGTGCTCGAAGCAACATTCCACGGTTCCCGTGGTGGCCCTCCACCACCATGCTGATCTACAGGCTCACTGGCACTACAGAGCGAACGGCGTCACCGGGACCAGCACTTCCACGATCGCGCGCCACCCGGCGCGGCGCAACCCGCGCAGACCCGCGCCATCTTCCCGACCCACGACGCGCCAGCGGCGCTCAAAAGCTGATCTGATCTGATCTGGTCTGACGAGGACGCGTCCACGTCGAGACGCTGAGCGGCCTTGTTCCAGGTACCACCGCTGAGCCGTCCAGGGGTGTGCGTCTCGCTGCGAGATTG
>JAABUT010001222.1_pt1 | contig 30894 bp, 32 predicted proteins | sample 5559281 | NCBI WGS metagenome assembly JAABUT01 (sample SAMN10711880, study PRJNA513359) | rock metagenome | isolation source: Antarctica rocks | place: Antarctica: Victoria Land, Ricker Hills nord | collected 2016-01-04
CTCCGACCCTAACCCGCTCGAACGCAAACCCCAGAGGTTCCAGCTCATATTCCAGGCCCACAATCCGCGTTGTGCGTGCATGGCGATGATTTGCCAATTCAACTCGGATCAGGGAGCAGCGTGATGGTGACAATAGCGGAACCTTATCGGCCCGAGCCCTATGTCCTCGACCGCGACACGGCGCCTGCCTTTTGGCTGGTCGCCACGCTCTGGATGCCGATGGCGACAGGGTATCAGACCGCGAACCGCTTCGCGATGATCGAGCAGTGGATGCCCACGGGGCTTGGGCCACCGACACATCGCCACCCCCGGGCCAACGAAGGCTTCTATGTAATAGAGGGTACCGTGGCGTACAATGCGGAAGGTAAGACGGTGCGTGCTGGCCCTGGCAGCTTCATTCATATCCCGCGCCTGATGCCCCACAGCTTCTCGGTTGATACTGCAGACGCGCATGTGCTCAACTTCTACGCTCCGGCCGGTTTCGAACTCGTTGTCATGAGCAGCGCGCGATTGGCCGACGAACGCCGCCGTCCAACGCTGGAAGAGTCGGCGCCCCCGAGTCCGCGAGAGATCGCTATTCTCTCAAAGCTGTTCGGCCAAGAAAGCGTCGAGGCAATGCCGTTCTGCCAACCATCAATGCCGCCATTGATGGCTACCAGTGCGGACGTCTGGTCGATTGGCGACCTCAAGTTTGCTCGTAGTGACGACGTGGCACCGCTGCGGATGTTCGGCCTTGAATGGCGCATCCTCGGCGGTGCGGATGATACCGACGGGACATACGACCTGATTGAGATCGTTGCCCCCGACGGTGCCGCGATGCCGGCGCGTCGACTTGGACAAGACGAGGCCCTGTACGTTCTCGACGGAACGATTGAGGGCGCTTTCGACGGCAAAGCTTTTGCCGCCAAGGAAGGGTCATTCGTGTACGCACCGCGGGGCTCGATCCTTGCCTGGTCGGCTAGTGGCGGCCGCGCCAAATGCCTCTGCTTCCACATTCCAGGCGGGTTAGATCGGCTACTGCTGCGAAGTGCCGGCGTTGAACAGCACTTTCTGGATTTGCTCGCGACTAGCGGTACTCAGATGTGGCGGGGGCGGGATGCACCCTGAGGTTTGCAGGATCACGAGCCGCCGCGACGACGCATGAAACATGGCGCTCCCGGATGCAGTCAAAGAAAGCCTAATGTCGCAAATCCTTTTCTCTGATTGAGTTGCCGCCTTGGACCGTGCGCAATTGCTTTATCGTAAGCGGTGCTTCCAGGCCCAACACTGGTCATGTCTCACCTGGAGGATCAATGCGGGAGGTGAAGCCGAACTGCTCCAGCTTCCTGACGTGCCCGTTCTTGAGATGAAGTTCCGTGCGGGTCCTGCCATCTGGCCCTAGGAACACCCCGCGCTCGAACTTCATCCCGCCGCCTCGGGTCACGTCGGCGTATCCGCCCGGCAGCCGACGTGGGATGGCGTTCACGTCCTCAATTGTTAATCAGCACAGATGCCGGACCCGGGGGAAATGTGAATATTCAATTTGCTACGGCGCTGATCAGCGTCAAGACCCACCGCTGACTTACACCCGCCGAAGCCCTGCCCGTGCAAGGTGCCGGACAGCCAGGTCATCCACTCATAGACCCGTACGCGGTCGAGCGCGGTCCTGCCCATCAGGTGCCGCCCCGGCGCCAGGTTCGCGATGGCGGTGGCGATCGCCGGCACCTCCGTGATTGTCCAGCCCCCATGGAGTGGTCCGGGCAGGATGCCATGCTGCTCGCGCGCGTTCGGGCCAAGCTATTGCACAGCGCCTGTGCTGACCTGACAAGTGTGTACTTCCAGTTCTAGCGCGCAGGTCGCAGGACGGCGTTTGGTTCTGAGATGGCCGCCCGGCCGTACATTGTCGGGGAACAGCCGGTGGCACGGCTGAACGCCGTGCTGAACGCACTGACGGACTGGTAGCCCGCCAACTCGGCAATTTCGGACATCGGCTTTTTGGATGAGGTCAGGGCAGCCTTGGCCAGGGTCATGCGCCAGTTCGACAGGTAGTCGATAGGAGGAGAGCCCACGACCTCCGCGAAACGCGCCGCGAAGGATGAGCGGGACATGCCCACGTGCCGCGCCAGCTCCGCGACCGTCCACGGCCGTCGGGCGTCCTTGTGCATCATGTGCAGCGCTTCGCCGATCTGCGCATCCGCCAGACCGGCCAGGAGTCCCGGCCTTGCGTTCGAGAGACCGGCGGGCTGCTGCCTCACAGCTTCTATGAGGATGACTTCCAGCAATCGGTCGAGTACGAGCGACCTGCCCGGCCGGCCGGCCAAGGCTTCGTCGCCGAGAAGCTTCAGCAGCGCGCCCAAACGACCCGCTGCAATCTCGGCACCGCGCACATGGACGATCGGCAGCATCAAGCTCGCAAGAAGGTCGGCGTTCGGCACGGCGAAGACGAAGGCCCCCGCGATGAACCGCGTGATTGTCGGATCGCGTGCCTTGGTTTGCAGGAGCCCGGGGTCGTCCATCAGGGATTCGAAGTCGACGGAAGGGCCGCTGCCGGGCGTGCGCACGACCCACGAGCGTGGCGCCGCCATCAGCAGAAAATCCCCGGCCTCGACATCAAACTCCGATCCGTTCCCTAGTGCGACTTGGCATCGGCCTTCGATCACCTGGCCGAACACGACCACGTCAGTTGCCGGAAAGCGCAGGCTCCAGGCGTCGTGAGCCTCGATGACACGCCACTCAAGTGCCTGGGGCTTCAAGAGCGCGATGGCCTGGGACAATGGATCCAATGTGGACGCCTGATAATCAAACTCGGACGATTGATGATATACACACCCAGGCCTGGACAGTAAAGCATCTGCCACAGGCAATCTCACCTGCATCTGACGCTCAGTTCAGTCATCGCATGACGCGACGCGAGGACATGCAAGCGGACATGGAAGGACGGGGTGAGTGAAAATCCTGAGACGCCTCACGATCCAGACCGTTGTCTTCGGCGCCATCCTGGCGCTTTCGCTTTCGATGACATCATTGTTGCCCGCAGTACAGGCCGCCCCACTGCCCTCGGCTCAATCGAATGCCACGGACACACTGACGGTCCGCATAACCGGCGCGAGAAATGCCAAGGGCAAGATCATCGTCTATCTGTTTCGCGACCCGCAAGGTTTTCCCACTGATGCGTCGAAGATCCTCCGGCAGCAGGGTGTGACCATCGATCCCCGCACCATGACCGCCCGTGTTGCATTCAAGGACCTGCCGCCGGGCACGTTCGCCGTCACGGTGCTGCACGACGAGAATGACAACGGCAAGATGGACACGAACTTCCTCGGTATCCCCACGGAAGGCACGGGAGCCTCAAACGACCCGAACAAAATGCGCGCGCCGGCCTTCGACGAAGCGAAGTTTCTGTTGAACGCCGCGGAACAGACCGTCGACGTGAAGCTACGCTATGTTTTCTAGCTGGCGGTTTCTTGACGCCAGCACGAGAACTTCCAGCCCAGCGTGGAGATCGCAATGACGGTTTCTCATCAAACCGGCTTAATCGAGCAGCGGCCGGTCACGAATTCTGCAAATCACAGCGGACTTGCTGGGCCAGTTGGCACAAGGCCGTTATCGCAATCCAGCGCTGGCTATGAATCATAGGATGAGTCGAGTGCCTGACAATGCAGCTGCTTGGCTCCCTGCGAAACACGCCAAAATCGAGGTGAGGCCTGCGCCATACCGTTCACCAGGTAAGAATGAGATCGTCGTCAAGAACGGCGCGGTCGCGGTCAATCCTGTCGACTGGTTCAAGCAACTGACGGGCGACCTGATGTTCTCCTGGATCAAATACCCCTGCATCCTCGGATCGGATGTGGCGGGCGAGGTCGTCGAGGTCGGGGATGCCGTCTCTCGTTTCAGTGTCGGTGACCGTGTTCTTGGTCATGCCCTTGGGATGAGCAAGGCGCGCAACAGCGCGACCGAAGGCGCCTTTCAGGCGTACACGATCTTGCTCGACCATATGGCGACACCCATCCCCGACGCCATGTCCTATGAGAGCGCCACCGTGCTTCCACTGGGCGTGTCCACCGCGGCCTGTGGCCTATTCCAGAAGGACTATCTGACGCTTCAACAGCCATCCGTGCCGCCGAAGCCAACCGGCAAGATCTTGCTCGTGTGGGGAGGTTCGACAAGTGTCGGTAGCAACGCCATCCAGCTCGCTGTCGCCGCGGGCTACAAGGTCATCACCACGGCGTCCCCGCGTAATTTCGATTACGTCAGGAAGCTCGGCGCGAGCCAGGTCTTCGACTACAACGGCAAGAACGTCGTCCGGGATGTGATCAAAGCGTTCGCCGGCAAGACGAGCGCCGGCGCACTCGCCATCGGCACGGGGTCGGCCGAACCCTGCCTCGACATCGTCCATGGGTGCCAAGGCAACAAGTTCGTGGCTATGACGAGCGCTCCCGTGGCGTTCGAGAAGCTCCCCGATGGCGGCGGCATGAGCCTCCCGTTCATCGCGCTGATCGCCCGGCTGGTGCGAGCCAACGCTTCACTGGCGCTCAAGTCCCGGATGAGGGGGATACGCACGAAGTTTATATTCGGTGACTCGCTGGCGAACAACGAGGTCGGCAGGATGATCTACATGGATTTCCTACCCAAGGCTCTCGCAGAAGGCCGTTATACCGTCGCGCCCGAACCGTCCATCGTGGGGCACGGTCTTGACTGCATACAGACCGCTTTTAGCGTCCAAAGAAGGGGCGTGTCGGCCAGGAAGGTGGTCGTCACTCTATGAACACCCCAAGTCAGCCTTCGGCTGCCGACATCCGGCCGATGACGGCGCCTCAAGCTCGTCTGAAGCCGGGATCGCGAGCCATGTCTGCACGAACGCGGCGGGCCGTCTGGGGCCTAGGCGCGTTCCTGAGCGTGGGTGTGGCGCTGTTTTCCTACCGTTACCTACCGGAGTTGGGACACCGGCCGCCCAACATCCTCGGTAACACCTTCGCCAAACCCTGGCTTAAGGTGCATGTAGCCGGCGCTGCGACGGCGCTGCTGCTCGGACCGTTCAACTTCGTGAGCGCGATCCGGCGCCGGACGCCGAGCGTCCATCGCTGGGTCGGCCGCATCTACCTCCTAGGATGTTTCGTGGGCAGCGCGGGCGGCTTGGTGATCGCGTTCGGGTCTTTCGCGGGGCCGATTGCGACCGTTGGGTTCGTCAGCCTGGCGGTGAGCTGGATCGTTGCCAACGTGCAGGGCTGGCGATCGGCGGTGGACGGACGGTTTGCCGACCACCGCGAGTGGATGATCCGCTCCTTTGCCATGACCTTCGGGGCGGTGCTGCTGCGCGTCTACCTTCCGCTGAGCCAGCTACTCCACATTCCGTTCATCGACGCTTACCGCGCGATCGCGTTCCTCGCATGGGTGCCCAACCTGGTAGTCGCAGAAATCTACTTGCGCCGGACCCGTGGACGCGGTCACGCGCCACGCAAAGCCCCAACCATAGTGCCCGCCGCACCCTGAAGGCTTGCTTCGCAACGGCCGCCACGCCGCGTCGCGGACGCGACGCTGATGAAGCCCTAAAAACGAAGGAGGATGTCATGCGGGTGTTTGTCACTGGAGCGACCGGCTTCATAGGCTCCGCGATCGTTCGGGAGTTGATCGACGCCGGCCATCAGGTGCTGGGGCTGGTCAGGTCGGACGCCGGCGCTGCGGCCCTTAGCACGGCGGGTGCCGAGATCCACCGCGGCTCACTCGAAGACCTTGGGAGCCTGTCTAGCGGCGCGGCTGCTGCGGACGGCGTGATCCACACGGCGTACGACCATGACTTCTCGAAGGTCGTGGAGAACGGCGAACTGGACAGGCGCGCTATCGAGGCGCTCGGCGCTGCCCTCGAAGGTTCCGACCACCCCTTGATCGTCACTGCCGGCGTCGCGTTCCTGTCGCCGGGCCACGTCGCGACCGAAGACACGCCGGCGCCGACAAGCTCCGGTATGCCGCGAGTCTCCGAACAGACAGCCCTCGCCCTGGCGTCGCGCGGCGTGCGGGTATCTGTCGTGCGGCTTCCACCTTCTGTTCACGGCGATGGCGACCACGGCTTTGTGCCGGCCGTCATCGGAATGGCCCGCAAGGGGCGCGCTTCGGCCTACGTGAGCGACGGGCTGAACCGTTGGCCTGCGGTGCATCGGCTCGACGCTGCTCGTCTCTACAGGCTCGTGCTCGAACACGGGGTGTCCGGCGCCCGATATCACGGGATAGCCGAAGAGGGCGTGCCGTTTCGCGAGATCGCAGGCGTGATCGGACGGCGCTTGGAGCTACCGGTTGTCTCGAAGTCACCCGAAGAGGCAGCCAGCCATTTTGGCTGGTTCGTGAGGTTCGCGGGGATGGATAGCCCGGCTTCAAGCGTGCGGACCGAGACGCTCTTGGGCTGGACGCCGCAACAGCCCGGACTGATCGCCGACATCGACCGTCCGCAGTATTTTGAAAGTTGAACACAGCGTGAGTGAAATCTGGGTCCTGGGAGCCACGGGCCGAAGCGGCCGCGCGATCGCCGCCGAACTGACGGGCGCGGGCTTGTCACCGGTTCTGGTTGGCCGCGATACCGTGCGGCTGCGCAAGGTCGCTGCCACCATCGACCGGAACCTGCGGATCGTGACGGCCGGCTCGATCGATGCCGTCGTCCGTGAGCTTTCACAAAGCAGGCCCGCCGTCGTGATCAACACGATTGGCCCGTTCAGCGAGACGGGGCTGCCGATCGCAAGGGCGTGCCTTCCCGGCGCTCACTACGTCGACATTTCCAACGAGCTGTTTTCCGTCATCGCACTGCTGGGGTTGCATGACGAAGCGTCCTCTTGCGGCCGTATGTTTGTGACCGGTGCCGGCTTCGGCGTCCTCGCGACCGAGAGCATCGTGCTGAAATTGTGCGAAGGCCAGCCTCCGGCGGCAAGCGTGAGAGTCGACGCGATGGCAACGGTCGAGGCCGAGCCGGGCCGTATGGGCTCAGCCTTGGCGGCGACGATCGTCGACGTCCTTGCTGCCGGCGGCCGCCGATACGAGCATGGCCAGCTTGTACGTTGCAGACTTGTGAGCGATCCCGAAACCCTGAAGCTACCCGACGGATTCCGCGTCAAGACCGCCTCTGGCCCGTCCGGCGAGCTGGAAGCCGCCCGCCGCGCCAGTGGAGCGTCCTTTGCGGTCTCTGCCTCCAGCATGGTTCCGGCGTCGATGATGCTCCGTGCCGTCCTGCCGGCAATCTTACCGCTCCTGAAGATCACGCCGCTTCGCAACCTGGCCATACGCCAAGTCGCCGGCATCGAGTTCAAGCCAAAGCAGCAAAGTGAGGCGAAGGCACAGGAGCGACGCAGGAGATTCTCCTGGGCGCATGCGCGGGTGCAATGGGCGTCCGGCGCACACGGCGAAGGATGGCTGCGCACGGGCGATGCTCATGTCTTCGCAACTAACGTGGCGGTTGAGGTCGCCAAACGTCTTGCCCGCAACGAAGGCCGGCCTGGCGCCTACACGCCGGGAGCGTTGTTCGGGCCAGGCCTCGCCGTCGATGCGGGCGGGCAGTTCTTCATCGACCATGCTCCCTTTCCCACCAGGCAGCCATCCACGCGCCGAGAGCGCGCCTAGGTTCCAAGGTATGTCGATCTCTCGTCCGCTCGTCGCCCTCGCCGCCGGTTTCGCTCTGGTTGCCGGCCCCGCCGCCGCGACCGGCCTCAAAGCCAGCTACGTCGTGGATGTCGCGGGCATCACGGTTCTGGACTTCACCGCCTCACTCGATTTCGCCGAGGGCGCCTACGCAGTCGGGACCACAGCCCGCACCCGAGGCGTTGCCTCCGTCTTCATTCGCGGCCAACAAACGAGCCGCGTTGATGGCGCGTGGCGCAGCGTCCAGCCTGCCCCCACCCGCTACCGCGCCGACGGCGTCTGGAGCGGCGCCGCCCGCCACACCGAACTCGACTACGAGCGCGGCCTGCCCATCGTGCGCGTGCTCGACCCACCGGAGACCGAGCTGCGCTTCCCTGTGCCGCCCGAGCAGCAAAGTGATACCATCGACCCGCTCTCCGCTTTTGCCCGCCTCGTGCGCCAAGTGCGCGACACCGGACGCTGCGACGGTCAGGTCAGCGTCTTTGAAGGCCGCGTCCGCCTCGAAATCACGGTCCACACCGAGGGCATCCAGCACCTCGACGGCGGTCGCGGCGGTTGGTCCGGCAACGCGCTGCGCTGTCCCTACGAAAGCCGCGCCGTCGCCGGCTTTCGCCGCGACCAGGATTCGGCGGACGCCGTGCGCCCGGAGCGAGGCACCGCCTGGATCGCGGCCCCAGCGCCGGGGATGCTGCCCGTGCCGGTGCGGATCGATGCCTCCAACCGCTGGTTCGGCAGCACCACCATTCGCCTGGTGCATGTGGAGGCGCTGCCCGACCGGTAGCTGTAACGAATGACGCTTGCCCCTGATGCACCAAGAACGTGCTCCCGCAGACCTCGATGCATCGAGGTGTCGATGTTGGGTGCGTCCGGACGAGACATCGCGGAACCACCTTTGGAGACTGCAACATGATGACCGCCCGCGCTTACGTCGTGACCCCGGACGGCGCACCCGGCTTCTGGCGGCTCGGCAATCCGCGGCACGTCATGGCCTCTGGCATCCTGACCGGCAACTCCTTCTGCCTCATCGACCAGCCCGTGACGCCCAAGGGCGGCAGTCCCTGCACGCATGCCCACACGCAGGACACGGGCCTCTACATCATCAGTGGCCACTGCACCTTCCAGGCCGACGGGCTGACGATCTCAGCCGTAACCATGCGGCCACGCCAGAATAGGAGGCAAGAATGACCAAGCCAGCATTCATCGCGCGAGCTCTTCGCTACCTTTCCCCGGTCGCCGTCACTCTGATTTTGGGTGCCTGCTCGACGCTTACCCAGGGCACGAGCCAGGAGGTCGCCTTGACAACGCCTGGCGTGCAAGGGGCGGTCTGCCGCGTAACCGGTGGTGACGGCGTGGACGTGACGGTGACGACTCCAGCTACCGTGAAGCTGCCGAGGAGTAAGCGCGACATCGACGTGTCGTGTGCCCTGCCCAGCGATCAACTCGTCAAACAGACCGTCGCGTCGACCTATGCGCCGCGGTCGCGGTTCCAGCACCCCCTGGGATACCTCGTGGACGGTGCCAGTGGCGCCATGTGGGTCTATCCTGATCAGATCGAGGTTTCGGCGGCCAGTTCCTCGACCCCCAGGCCACCCAACGTGGCCACCACCTTGGCGCCGGCAAGCTAATGGAACTGCGCCACATCCGTTACGTCGTCGCGGTCGCCGAAAAGCTAGAGCGGTTTTCACCTATGTCCGGCAAGCGGGTATCCTGAGTGCCTGAAGTAGCCTTGGGCGTCTTGGGGCGTGATGGCGTCGAGTGCTGGTCCGAGTGCCGCGTGGAGCGCGTCTGCGGTGCGCGCGGCGGCTTGGCGCAGCTTGCCTTTGACCTTGGCCCAGCTTGGCTCGATGGGCTTGAGCCGCGAAGCGGATCAAGGGTCCGGGCTGTAAGGGGGCAGGTAGCGGTAGCCGAAGCCCGAGGCGTCCAGCAGCGCCCTGACTGCGGGCGTCTTGTGCGCGGCCAGGTTGTCCATCAGCAGCACCGCGTTGGGCCGCACCTGTCGCAGCTTGGGCAGCAGCACCTGGTCGAGGTAGGCCAGGAACACGGCGGCATCGGTTGCGGCCTCGACCGACATGGCGGCCACGATGCCGTCCGCACCCAGCGCGCCAAGCAGGGTCACGCGCTCCCAGCGGCCCGCGGGCGCCGTGCCCCGGGCGCGCTGGCCGCGCGGGGCGCGGCCATGCAGGCAGGCCATGTTGGTCAGCACGCCGCACTCGTCCAGGCACACCAGGCGCTCCGGGCTGATCCCGCCCACGCCAGCCTCCGTGTCCGAGAGCCAGGCGGCCCGTGCGGCGGCCACGTCCTCACGGTCCTGCTCGGCCGCGCGCAGGGTGCGCTTTTTTCCGGCTCCAACCCATGCGCGCCAGCGCCCGATGCACGGTAGACAGGTGGACCGACACCTTGGCCTCCTCGGCCAGGCGGTCCCGGCACTGCGCCAAGGTCAGGTAATTGGCACGGTCCAGCATCCCGCGCAGCGCCGCCTCGGCGTCCCCCGACACCTTGGGCTTGCAGTGACCGCCCATCTTGCCTGGCCCGCGCCGGCCGCCCCGCCGCAACGCCCGCACCCAGTCCTGCACCGTCGAACGACCCACCGCGAACCGTCGGGCCACTGTCGGCACAGCCTCCCCCGCCTCAACAGCCGCCAGAACCCGCTCCCGCAAGTCCGCCGAATACGCGCCAGCCATCCCACGCCACCCTAAAACCAGGCATATGGGAACAAACCACCGGACCTACACGCAAACCGCTCTAGGCTCTTATTGGGTTTCGGGGTGGTGGTTGGTCCGTCACGCCATCAGGCCTGCGACAAGGGCGCCGAGTAGGGCTTTGCCGCTGATCAGCCCCTGAATTCGCCACCAGGGTCAGTGTTAGGTCAGGGCCAACTAGGCCCTGTGACCGCGAAAGCGTGCGTTTTGGCCATGTAAAGTGGCGCAAGATCATTGACTTTGATCTGGCATCCCTTGTTGCGGATCAACGTCGGGCAATGAGCGCCGCCACATCGGTTTACGCTCAATCTCCTCTTCTTATTGCGGCTTGCCCGCGTGGTCCTGGCCTTCAATTTGACGCAACGTACCAGACCTTGCAGTCGCAGATGGCGTAGGTCTGTAGTGGTCGCGAACCACTTTTGCGACCTGTTCGCCACCTAGCATACCAAGCAGTCCGACCAGCGCCACGACCGGCGGCGCAGGGGATTTCACGTCAAGTAGGCCGTAGATGATGCCGACGAAAATGCCGACGGCACACGACAGAAGGTAGGGCTTCATCTCTGCCTCAACTGCCCGCCTGGGCAGTACGGTCGTAGCTGGCATCGGCCAGCTCGATCGGGTTTCCCCAGGGGTCGGCACAGAACGTCAGCCTGAAGCCCGGTGGCGCCTCGATCACGGCACCGCGGTGCTTGCCGCCGCTCGCTGCGACGCGCGCCGCCATCGCGGCCACATCCGGCGTCGTGACGCAGATGTGCCAGATGCCCGGTCGCCAGAACTCCCAGTCATCGATGAAGGCCGGCGTCCTGGGTTCGACGAACTCGAACATCTCGATCCCGACCCCGTTGCCGGACGTGAGGTAGGCAACCCGGCCACGGCGGAACTTCGGGCCGTTGATCTGCGCGAACCGTATTCCAGCCTCACCCTCCCCGGCCACAACGTCCGCTGCCGGTGCGACGACCTGGAAGCCGAGCACCGCGGCATACCACCCGATGGCAGCATCGAGATCCGGCATGTTGATACCGATGTGGTTGACGACATGGTTATGGACGGCGGCATCCACCATCACGGCGCCTGTTCGGCCAGGCTGTGCGGCATGCCGTCCCGGGCCGCGAAGTCGCTGCGGATCGGCGTCAGGACCTTCATCTCGCGCGGCGCCCGCAGCAAGGCCGGCAACCGCGCCTCATAGGCCGCGCGGTAGGGCTGCTTCATCTGCACGGCGAAGAAGTCGTCCTGGTCCAGCCAGGTCTCATGCAGGATGAACAAGTCCGGGTCGTCCGTGGCCTGATGCAGCACGGTGTTCACGAACGTCGCCTCGTGCCGCATGGCGTCGTTGACCGTATTAACGAGCGAGAGGTACTCGCCGGCACATCCGGGCTTCAGCGCGATGGTGACGAGCAAGCAGAACGGCGTCTTGTCCAAGGCATGGCTCCTGTCAGAACGAATAGAGCAACCGGGCGACGGCGCTGAAGCCTTCGGGCCGATTCTCGGTCGCGAACTCGCGGAACACGTTGGCGATGACCTTCGCCTTCCCGTCCGTCCACACCAGGCCGGGGCCTAGGCCGAAGGCCTGCTGCTGCGACCGTGGGACCGGCTTCCCGCCTACCTCGGTGTCGTTCAGCTGCTTGAGCGCATAGCCCGCTACGCCCAGCCGCAACGCGGGCGACACGGCGTAGGAGACGGCATAGTTGACCGCGAACTGGCTGCCGGGCTGCACGGTCCCTGTACCGAGGCGCGGAGGAGGGTTCGTGCTGCGGCTGCTCCAATCATAGATTAGCCGGGCGCTGAACTCCCACGCCTCGAACGGCTTCCAGGTAAAGGCATAATATGGTGATACCTGCCATACGTCCGAGCCGGCGTTGACGGACCGCCGGGCCGAGTAGCTGCCCGACGGCAGCACGCCTTGCAGGGCAAGACGCGACGAGAACGGACGGCCGAACAGGCTTCCGCCCGACCACTGGATATGCGGCCCGATCACCAGGTCGCCGGCCCCGCCCTGTGTCGTGTTCGGGCTATCAGGCGCCTCCAGATGCGTGAGGGACAGCGGCTGCAACAGCTCGAACCCAAGATTACCGCCCAGCACCTGGAGCTTGGATACGTAGATCGGATGCAACGTGATATTGCCGCTCCACTGCCTGTTCCTTCCCGGCACGGCGCGGCCGGACGCATCGGTCGCGTAGCCGGCGACGCTGCCGAACCCGATCGTCTCAAACGTGAAGCCGGGACCGCCCTCGCCGTCGAGGAAGCTTGTCTGGCCAAGGTCGAGCGGCGGCTGGTTGACAGGCGATTGCGCGCGTCCTGGCCCGGCGCCGCAGCACAGGAGGGCAATAACGGCGGCACTGCCCGGCGTCCGCCAGGCGCTAGGCCGTAGCATTGCCAGCAACGACGCGAGGTGCCACCGGCACGCCTGCCTCCCGGAACGCGGCCCAGGCCGTCTCGCCCGCGATCCGCCCGGCCTGCTCGGGCGGCAGGGCGTCGGCTTCCAGGCTGAACACCTCCTGACCTACGGCACGCAGGCCACCCTTGGCGTGGACGGCCCGGATGAAGTCTGTGACGGGCAGCTCACCCTGGCCGGGCCAGCGGCGGTGCTTGATGGTGTCGTCGATCAGCTTCGCCTCAATCTGCCGCCGCGGTGCGTCGCTGATCTGCATGGTCCGCAGCCGGTGGCCGGGGATGCCGGCGATGGCATCCAGGGTCTGCCCGGCCTTGAAGAAGTGCCAGGTGTCCATGAGGATGCCGCTGTTGTCCTGCGCGGCCCCGCCGACGACCGCCCACGCATCGGCGACCGTCGGGCAGCCGAAGAACGGCATCGGCTCCAGGTCCACCCAGATGTCGTGCTGCGCAGCCCGCTCGCATAGCTTGCCGAAGCCGTCCACCAACTGCTGCAGCGGCACCGCGTCCTTGTAGTAAGCCGCGGTGGCGAGAATCTGGACCAGGCCAAGCTCGGCGCAGATGTCAAGGCCCTGGTCGAGCGGGGTGCGCCAGCGTTCGTTCATCTCCGCGTCGAAGTCGCCGGGGTCGAGCTGCACCGGCGCCCAGGTCGTCAGCGTGTCGAGGTGGCGAAGTGGCACGCCGGCATCCCCGGCCATCGCCCGTATGTCGGATACGCTCAAGCCTGCCGCCCGCGCCTGGGCGAAGGTGGTCGGCGCAATGGCCAGGCTGGTGAAGCCGCCGGCCACTGCCGCGCGCACATGGGCTGCGAACGGGTGGGTCCGGACGGGCGCAGGCCAAAAGACGAGGTCCAAGGGCGTCATGGACAGTCCTTTCAGGGTGCGGGCCAGGGTGCGGGGAACGATTGGCGGCGTGCCGTCAGGGCCGGGTCAGGAAGTCCACCACGAGCCGGTTAAGGGCGTCTGGCGCCTCCTCAGGCAACCAGTGGCCGGCTTCGTTGATGGTGTGGGCCTCGACCGCCTCGGCGTAATCCTTCATCTGGCCGATCTCGAACTCGGCCATGCCGCCGTGCCCACCCCCGCCCACCACCATCACCGGCATGCGTAGCTTGCCGCCCTTCAGATCACCGTTGCGGCGCGCGGTCTCGTTCAGCGCGCGGTAGTATTCGAACGCCGCGTTCAGGCTCTGCGGCTTCGCATAGGATCGCGCATACATGTCCAGCAGCGCCGGGGTGAACACCGCCTTGTTGGTGGCATGGACGGTGATGAAGTGCTCGAAGAACGCGCGCTCCCGCCCGGTGACCAGCGTCTCTGCCAAATGGTTGCCGGCGGTGAAGAAGCTGAAATGCCAGACCAGCGACTCCCCCTCCGGCGTAAAGGCCGGGAAGTCATAGAGGCGCTTGTCGGGGATCGGCGCCTCCATGTAGGCGAGCCGCCGGATGTCAGCCTGGTGCTCGACCGCCATCGGGTAGGTGTTCCAGATGCCGATGTCATGCGCGATGAGGTTGAACGGCGCGTCAGAGCTGAAGCTCTTGGCGAGCTTATAGAGGTAAACCGACACGTCCTGGCCCGTGTAGGATGTGCGAGGCGGCTCCGACAGGCCGAGACCCGGTAGGTCCGGCGCCACCACGGTAAAATTGCGCGCCAGCAGCGGCATCAGTTGGTGCCACTCGTACCAAGTCTGGCCGAAACCATGCACCAGCAGGACCAAAGGCCCTTGGCCTCCCTTCACATAGTGCAGCTTGACGCCATCGACCTCCCGGTAGTCGCCGGTGAAACCCGCGGGAAGCGGGAACTCCTCTGCGGCGATGGCCTGCGGCGCCGCAAGCAGTGCCAAGGCAACGGCAATACCCCTGAGGATGCGAGCGTTCATATCGGCCTCCTTGGTCAGCCGGGCGGCTGCTGGGAACAGGTTCGGCGGTGGGACGTTTGGCTTTGACCTGATGATGGTTGCCCACACGACTTATGTATCAATCGGTATAGAAGTTATGCGATTTTGCTGCCCTGTCAATCCAGGGCGCATCAACATGTCGGGAGCGCGCGTGAACGCGGCTGGGCGGCACAATGGCTAGGACTGGACGGCCCCGCGGCTTCGACAGGGACGAGGCGGTCCAGCACGCCATGCGCTTGTTCTGGGAACAGGGCTACGAAGCGACCTCCCTCGCGCAGTTGAAGGCGGCGATGGGAGGCATCTCCTCTCCCAGCTTCTATGCCGCGTTCGGGTCCAAGGAGGCGCTGTTCCAGACGGTCCTGGACTGTTACCTTGAAACGCATGGCCGCGTGACCGCGCCGCTCAAGGACCCGTCGCTGCCGCCGCGGGACGCAATCGAACAGGCTTTGCTCGCATCCGCAAAGATGCAGGCCGACACGACGCATCCGCTCGGCTGCCTCTTGGTGCTGTCCACGATCGCGGGCTCGCCGGAGAACCGGCACTTGCGGGCGCAGATGGCCGCAGAGCGGCAGCGCAACCGCGACGGCATGCGCGCGTGCATCAGGCGGGCCATCGCCGAAGGCAGCTTACGCTCCCGCACTGATGCAGATGCTCTTGCGGCGATGTTTGACACCCTCCTGGTCGGCATCTCCATACAGGCTCGCGATGGTGTACCGCTTGCCGGGATCAAGGCTGGGATCAGAGAAGCGATGGGCCTGTGGGACGTTCGGGCGACGACCCCGGCATTCTCAGAGCCAAGGCAATCGCACTAGGCCCTGGGATTCATCCACATGGCCCTGTGACCACAAAGCTGTGTGGATTGGCCATCTGACGCCGTAGCACGTTGATCGGCATTCAGGGGCCAGGGGTGTCCGCTAAACCAACCCCAACTGGCCAGCCCCACCCTGTCCGGCAACCCCGAACCGCTCACGGGAAGCCGGACACCTTGATTGACGGACTGGAAAACGGACAGTGCTCCCGCTTGATGAAGGCGGAGCGTCGGCTGCGATGCAGGCAATGCAACAGGTGAACATGCCAGGAACAACAGCCAGCAGCGTGGCCGCGTCGACCAATCCATCCCCGGCGTTATCCACCGTTCGCTGTATGTCTCTGGCCCGGTATGGAACATCTCGGGCCAACGCCGGCAGGTGCAGGCGTGTTCTTCATGCCCGCTGTTGCTTACTCCGGCACCCTGATCGTGTCGTCGCGGACGATGGCGGCAATGGAGGCGAGCAGGGCGGCGTAGTGGCCAGAACTAACGAACTGACCTCCCTGTACGCATAGGCGGACAAAGCTGAAACGGCCTGGCGCTGGTTCCAGCAGGACGGGGTTCCGCCGGACTCCCTACAGCCTCGCATGCTAAGGAGCCTTGCGTTTCGGGTGAGGGCAAACACCCGTCCCCCTCTGATGTGATGCCGCGGCGCCTCCGTGGCGGGGCGCCGTCCACGGGTGTGGCGGTCAGGACGTGCCGCGCATGACCTCCGCCTGGTACTCCTCTTCGGTGATGGTGCCGCCCTCGGCCTCGGCCCGGCCCTCGTCCTCGGGGCGCAGCGATCCCTGCAGTCCGTCGATCCGCTTCCAGGCGGGGAAAGGTTGTCCGCCGTTCGCGTCGGGGACGTATTTCGATGTCTCGATCCGCGCATGTTTGTGGATGTAGCGGGCGCAGTTGTAGAACACGGACGTGACATCGACCTCGACGATCATGTTGGAGCCGGGAAACCGCGCCAGATGGCCGGCGTCCTGCGTCAGCCATGCCTCGCCCTGCACGCGGACGCGCAGGGGAGTCACCATGTCGATGAACAGCAGCCCCACCTTCGACGTCGCCGCGACGTTGCCCATCGACAGGAACATGCCGTTGCCGTCGTAGTTCGGGAAGACGATCCTGCGGGGCCCCACCACATGGGCCAGCCCGACCGGCCCGCCTTTATAGGACACGGTCGGCTCGCCCCTCTCGTTGATCGTCGTCAGGAAGAAATAGTCGAGACTGCCGATGAAGCCCGCCTGTTCGGGGCGCAGCTCGTCATCGACGATGGCATGGGCGACGGCGTCGGCCAGTTTGCGGCTGCTGTTCTCGTCTTGAAGCCTGCGGCTGGACGCGGTGTAGAATCCATTGGGGGTCGGCATGACCGGTCTCCGGTATAGGTGAGACGAATGGAGTGGCCCCGCCGCGCCGACGGGGCCGCGGGCGCTCACTCGGCAGCTTCGACGATTTCGAGCTTGGGTACGTCCGGGGCCAGGTCGGTCGCCAGGCCCAACGTCTCGTCGAAAGCCATGACCGGGCGCTGCGGTTTCGCGTTCAACATCAGGCGCGTCACGTCGGCGCGCGAATAATGGTCCGCCGGGTCTGCGGCGGCCTTGGCATAGGCGATCATCGATAGGTCGATGTCGGCCGTCACTAGACCCTCGTCGGTGTGCGCGATCTTGGTGCCGATGCTCTGGCCGTCGGGGGCGTAGATTTTGGTGTATCCACCGCCGACAGGGCACAGCGCCTCGCGTGTCGGGTCGCCCTCGCACAAGACGTCCTGCTGTTCCTTCGAGACCAGTGCGCAGGCCGCGACGACGAAACATCCGCCCTCGACCGCATAGATCATGCTGGCGCCGTTGTTCACCTGATGACCGAGCGCATAGGCGCCGCCCTCGTAGAGCGCGAGATTGGGCCAGGCGGCGCAGTGGATTTGCTCGTTCTGGGCGTACATCGCGTATTTGCTCAACGGCTGCAGATGCTCCCAGCACGACAGCTGGCCGATGCGACCGATCGCCGTCTCACGGACCGCCAGGTCGCTGCCGTCGCCCTCGCCGAAGACGGTGCGCTCCACATGCGTGGGCTTCAGCTTGCGGCGGCGCTTGATGATCCCGCCGTCCTCGCCGTAGTGCCACTGCGCGATGTAAAGGCTGCCGCCCGCGCGCTCGGACAAGCCCATCGAGACCTGGATGTTGTTGTCGCGCGCGGCCCTGGCGATCGCGCGGTCATGGCCCGACCCGGCCACGACCGAGTTCTCGAAGTAGCGGCCGACGAACTGCATCCCCCAGGCGACCGAACCCAGCCAGATGTGGTTCGGGTATCCTGGCAGCCAGGTCTCCGGGAACACGACGAGCTTGGCGCCCCTCTTTGCGGCCTCCTCGACGTAACCGACGGCCCGCCGGACCCCGGTTTCGACGTCGAGGAACGACGGCGCGGCCTGCACCGCGGCGACCTTGAACGGCTGAGACATGACGCTCTCCCTTGAACAGACGGGCCGGCGCGCGGCCTCGCCGGCCACCACTCTCAATACGCGACCGAGAACCGTGCGCGGTGATGCTGCGGCCGTTCGGCCTCATTGAGCATGGCGACGGCGTAGTCCTCAAGCGAGATGCGGCTTTCGCCATCACCATCCGTCATGAGCTGGTCGCCGCCGACGCGATACCTGCCGGTCCGCTCTCCGGGAGCGAGCATGGCGGCCGGGCTGACGAACACCCAATCCAACGCCGTCTCGCCGCGCAACTCGTCCAAGAACGCCGCCGTTTTCAGAGCGCCCGCCTTCCATTGCTCGGGGAAGCCGGGTTGGTCCACCACGCGCTCGCCGGGCGCGACCTCCAGCGAGCCTGCCCCGCCAACGACCAGAAGGCGCCCGACGCCGGACGCCTTGACCGCGTCGATGATCGAACGCGTGCCCGTGCCGCTTTCGTCCTTGCCCGGGTTGAAGGCGCTGATCACCACGTCATGCCCTGCCATCGGCCCTGCAAGCTCCGCGGGCCGGGTCACGTCGCACGGCACCGCCGTGAGATGCTGATGCGCCGGCAGGGTCCCGGGATTGCGGACGATTGCCGTGACCTGGTGCCCGCGATCAAGAGCCTCCGACAATATCCTGGCTCCGGTCAGACCCGTTGCGCCGATGATGACGATGTTCATGATGCATTTCCTTTGACCGATGACGTGGTGGACGCGGCTGGGCTCAACTCAGGCACGTGATCCCTGAGTGCCTGATGGCCGATCCCTTCGGCGGCAAGGGCAGCCTTGACCGATTCCCGTTGCACGAGCCCTCGGGCGAAGGCCGTGTAGTGTGGGCAGGCGCCCGGCATGTCGATGCCGACGCCGTTCCCCCAACGGTAGAAGACCAGCAGGTATGGATCGACCGCCGTGAAGCCCTCACCCACCGAATAGGGGGTCGTGACCTTGCCCTCGATGAGCTGGAAACAGTCGAGGATCGTCCGCCTGCCCTTGGCCCTGATGCCGTCGAACGCCGCCGGGTCGTCGGAGAACTGCTCCGGTCGCCAAAGCCCGCCGAAGCCCTGCCCGTGCAAGGTGCCGGACAGCCAGATCATCCACTCATAGACCCGTACGCGGTCGAGCGCGGTCCTGCCCATTAGGTGCCGCCCCGGCGCCAGGTTCGCGATGGCGGTGGCGATCGCCGGCACCTCCGTGATCACCTCGCCGTCCAGGGAGAGCACGGGCAGTCGCTTCTTCGGGTTGATCCGGGCGAATTCGTCCGTCAGGTGCGCGCCCTTCGCAAACGATGTCTCGACAGCGTCGAAGGGGACGCAGATTTCATGGAGCAGGACGTGCGGTGCGAGCGAGCACGCTCCCGGTGCATACCAGAACTTGGTGTCGGGCACGGACGGAGCCTCCCCCTTGGCAATCTAGGTAGATCGGTATATCTACCAAGCGGAACCGCCTGTCAAACTGGGGACGACATGCAGCAAAGCAGTGGTGGGCCTCGCGGGTCTGCCGGCCGCGACCGCCTGTTGGCGACCGCACGCGAACTCTACATCCGTCACGGTGCGTCCAACGTCGGCATCAATGACGTGACCGCTGCGGCCGGCGTCGCCCGGATGACGCTCTACAACAACTTTCCCTCCAAGGACGCGCTGACCGCGGCCGTGTATGAGGAGATGGCGCGTGCGGTCCTGCAGGCGCTCAGCGGGATGGAGACATCCGGGCGTTCGGACGAAGAGAATATCCTGGCGATTTTCGACCATTTCGACAGGAGCGAACACGAAGCCGGCTACCGCGGCTGTCCCTTCATCCATGCGAGCCTTCAGGCGGCGGAAGCTTCAGGCCCCATCTACGCGATCGTGCATTCCTACAAGCGTGGCTTGCGTGAGCACATCGTCCATGTGCTCGACGAAGGCCGCCGGAACCGCGCCGAACTTGCCGACCAGGTTGTCCTGTTGCTCGACGGCGCGGTTACCGAGGCTTACCTGGAAGGCGTGGCGGACCCGGTGACCGCGGCGAAACGCGCGGCGGTGACGTTGCTTCGCGCGACCCCATGACCGCGCGAGACCGCGCTTGCTTCGCGGGCTTCGGGAAGGCTCGATGTCGGCGCTCGCAATCGAAGCGGCCTCTGCCCGCAAATGGCGCCATGCTTACGTTCACCGCCAACGACCGCAGCTGGTCGGGAGCGGGAGTCCCCAGTAGTGACGGCAGACACTTGATGCTGTTGAAAAAGGCGCTACAGCTACCGTTAGGATAGGGCGCAGCCTGACCAATCCTTGCCGCCGAGCTATTGCTGCTGGGCCGCATCGGGGTCAATGGGCAGGGCGGCAGCTTCGGCAACCCGCAGCGGGATGACAGGCGCGACTGGCACACCGTCCCTTCGTGGATCGGCAGCTCCCGTCATGATACCCGTTGCCGGCTCGATTGCGATCCCGTGCATCCCACCCACCCTGATGCTCCAGGCGTCCCGCTGCTCAATGTCGTGCCCACGCGATTGCAATGCGGCTGCCGCGTTGGCGTCGAGGCGGGACTCTGCCAGAACGGCCGTCCCGTTCCAGAGCCTCGCGCGGGGGGCATCGATCGCATCCTGAAGGGACAGGCCGTAGTCAAGATGCTGCACCAGCACCTGGGCTTGGGTTTGGCAAATGCCGTAGCCGCCCGGGGTGCCCAAAGCCAGGACCGGCTGGCCGGCGCGGGTTACAATGCTGGGTGCGATGGGCAGGCCCAGCGGCCCGCCGGGCCGCAGCGCATTTGGGCTGTCCGGGTTGATGTCTCCGAAGTAGTGCAGGTCGTTCAAGCACACGCCGGTGCCGGGGACCACCATGCCGCTGCCGAAGCTCACGCCGAGGGTCTGGGTGCAGCAGATCACGTTGCCAGTGCGGTCCGCGACGCTGAAGGAGGTCGTATGGTCCTGCGCCGGTCCGGGCGGCGCTGAGTCGGGGTAGTGCTCGGTGACACCCTCGACCAGCGAGCCGTCCGACAGCCTAGCCCGCAACCCCTTGATGCTCTCATCCGACAACAGGGACGCGACCGACCCGGCCGACCTGTCGCAGCGAACCCGCGCGCCCGCCGCGATGCGGATAGCACGCCATACCAGGTCAAGGTGCTCGACGGAGCCTCGCGGATGGTGGGCGATGTTGAAGCCGTCCAGAAGCCGCAGCGTAAGGAGGTATTGGAACGCCTCTGACGGGGGCGGGGGCACGTGAACCGACCAGGCGCGGTAGGCGGCGTCGAGTGGTGCGACCCAGGCCGGGCGCACGGCGGCGAGGTCGCGGGCGGTGATGCAGCCGCCGGCCTGCGACACGAACTCGACCAGCGCCCGGCCGAGCGGGCCGTCGTACAGGTGGGCCGGACCGTCCGCCGCGATGGCGGCCAGAGTGCGGGCCAGGTCCGGCTGGCGCAGGATTTGGCCGGCTGCCTGCGTGTAGGTGCGGCGCCACTCGTCGAACATGCGTAGGCCCGTGGCCTCGTGGCTCGTGCGCCCTATCGCGTCGAGGGTGTAGTTCGTCAGCGGAATACCGTCCTGTGCCAGGGCCACCGCCGGCTCCAGCGCGTCGCCAAGGGTCTTCTCGCCATACGCCTCGATCAGCTCGGCCCACCCGACAAGGTTGCTTGGGATGCCGCAACTGGCCGCACCGCGGTTGAGCTGGCCGATGTCCGTGAAGTAACCGGCCGGGAACTCCGCCGGCACGCGGCCCATGAAATCCAAGACCTTTACGCACCGTTCCCTGGCAACCCAGCAGGTCGCTACGCCCATGCCGGCAAGGCCGGACATCGCGGGTTCCACCACCCCCAGCGTGGCCCCGACCGCAGCGGCCGCGTCGAAGGCGTTCCCGCCCGACGCCAGCATCTGCGCACCGGCTGCCGCTGCCAACGGGTGGGCAGCGGCCACCATGCCATGGAGCGAGCGGACCGTTGGTCGTTGACCCTGCATGGTTGCTTCTCCTCGGCTCAGGCTGGCCGGACATTCCATGGGTAGGGCGAGCCGCCGGGTAGCACGCCGGTGATGTTGCGACGGAAGGCGGTCCGGCCGAACCACTGTCCCAGCGGCACGATCGCAACCTTCTCCAAGGCCAGGCGGCCGAGCGCCTGGCCGACGGGAAGCCGTGCAGCGGCGTTTGGCGCGTCAAGCCATTGCTGCACCAAGACCTCGGCTTGCGAGCTGGTCCACCACCCAAACCAGCCGTCCACCCCAGAGCCGCGCAGCAGCGGATTGACGGCCGGGCTCGCGTAGCCGGTTGCGGTGCCATAGCTGTGCAGAATGCTCCAGCCACCCTTGTCGACCAGCTCGCGGCTGCTGCGGCGCTGCACGACGGTCCCCCAATCGGACGTGGCAAGGTCCACCGTCATGCCGAGCTTCTGGGGCAGGTCGGCCGTCACCTCGCCGAGCGGGGCGATCAGCGGGTTATCCGTGGGGTTGAGCACGACGACTTTCTGGCCGCTGTAGCCCGATGCCCGCAGCAGTTTCTGCCCGGCTGCGACGCTGCCCGGCATGAGGGCTTCGTCGCTGGCCTCGTAGGGCGTGCCGCAAGGAAACGCGCTCCGGCACGCGCGCCACAGCTTGGCGTCATCGCCCAGCGTGGCGCCCATGTAGTCCGCCTGCAATACTGCAGCCAGCACGGCCCGGCGCACGCGCACGTCATTAAATGGCGGCTGCAGATGGTTCATCCGCATAAAGGAGACGCGCCCGTCCGGGTTGTCTATTTGCAAAACGATGTCGCGCGACGCGGCAAGTGAAGCATAGAGGTCGGGCAACGGCACTTCCCACCAGTCCACCTCGCCGGCCTGCAGCGCGGCGCTTGCGGTGGCGGCATCGGGCGTAACGTGCCATTCGATCCGGGGAAAGTGGGCGATCTTACCGCCGGTGGCCCGGTCCGGCGGCTCGGCCCTGGGGACATAGCCGTCGAAGCGTTCGTAAACCACGCGGCTGCCGGGCACGTACTCGTCGGCGCGAAACCGGTACGGGCCGGAACCGGTAACTTCGGCGACGGGCTTGAATGGGTCGGTGCGGGCCAGGCGTTCGGGCATGATGAAGGCGACGCGGGACTGCGCCTTGCCGATCGCCTCCAGGAGCAGCGGAAACGGCTTGGAAAGCCGGATTTCGAGCGTGCGGTCGTCGGGAGCGCCCCAATGGTCCATCACCTTGCCCAGCAACAGGCCGAACGCTTCCACCTTGGCCCAGCGTGCCAGGCTCGCGGCGCAATCGGCCGCACGCACCGGGGTGCCATCATGAAACATCAACCCGTCGCGTAGCCGGATGCGCCAGACTAGGCCGTCGTCGGACACAGCATGTCCCTCGGCCATCTGTGGTCGGGCCACGCCCTTCGAGTCTATCGAGTAGAGGGTGTCGTAAGCGTAGAAGCCGTGATTGGTGACGACTTCGGAGGAGAACATCGGGTCGAGCGTCGGAAGGCTGGATTGCGGCACGAAGCGCAGCGTCGCCGTCCTGGCGGGCTGCGCGATGGCTGGGCGGGCCAGCGCAGTGGCTGCCAGCCCGCCCAGCACCATGCGCCGGCGCATCAGGCGAACGTCCAGTCAAAGCCGCTATCCGTGCGCACGACCCGGCCAGCGCCAGATCCAGGAAAGTGCGAGGTGAACGCCAGCGCTCCTGTGTCGGCCATATGGTTCAGCGCCCACCGTCGCGACACCTGACCCCGGGCATGGTCTTCGCTGAACACCGAGCTCCAGTCCGGTCGGGCAATCTGGATTGGGTGATGCATCACGTCGCCCGCAAAGAAGCCGTGTTCACCGCCCGAAGAGAAGGCAATCGACATGTGGCCGGCGCAGTGGCCGGGCGTGAAATGGAATACGAAGCCGTCGAGCGCCGGGCCGCCTTCGGGGCCGATCATCGTAACCCGCCCCGCTTCCAACACGGGCAGAACGCTGTCGAAGTAGAGCGCAACCTTGGGCGAGGCATCGCCTTCCTTGGCAACCAGGGCTTTCACTCGATCCAGGTCCGGCTGCGGCAGGACCGTATGCGCGTTGGGAAAGGTCGGCTGCCAACCCCCGTCCAACAGGCGGGTATTCCAGCCAACGTGGTCAGTATGCAGGTGGGTCAGCAGAACGTAGCCCACGTCCTCCGGGGTCACGCCGGCGGCGAGCAGGTGTTCGAGAAACGGTTCATGCAGGTGGTCGAACGCGGCCATCGTGCGCGGCTTGTCGTTACCGACCGCGGTGTCCACGATCACGGTATGCTGGGGTGTCTGCACCAGCCAGCTATGCGTGCTGACCACCACGTGTGCGTGCGCCTCGTCCAGGCAGTCCGGCACCATCCAGTCATCGTATCGGTCAGCGATCTCGGGCTTCCAGTCCGGGATGAGGTCCGTGGTCTTGAAGCTCCGCAGCAGCAGTTCCGGAATGCGCGTGACTGTGGCGGCGCCGATGCGGTGCGATTGTTGCTGTGCGATCATGAGTCATTCTCCTGGTGCTGGTCCAAGCAGTGCCTCGGTCCGTTCGGCTGCCACGCAATCGCGGTAGGGCCTCAGCCCGGCCAAGGCGAAGACTGCCGCCAGCCCCGCGATGCACGGGGCGGCGACGGCGAGCGACCGCCACAGCAGGGCCGGGTTGCCGAACACCTCGTCGGTCAGCACTGCGAACAGCGTCGGTCCGAGTGACAGCCCGATACCGTTGAAGATGAACAGGTAGACCGCGGCCGCGACGCCCCGCATCCGCGGCAGCGCCAAGTCCTGCACGCCGGTTGATCCGGCGGTCGAGATGGTGGACGTGAAGAAGATCATGCCCGCCAAGAGCGCCAGGCTGGTCTGGGCCGACGATGCCAGCGGGAAGGCGACAGCGAACGGGAATGCGCCCAGCGCAGCAAACAAGGTCGCCCGCAGCCGCGCGTCGGTATAGCCTCGTTTAAGCAGGGTATCGGATGCCAGGCCGCCAAGCAGGACGCCGCAGGAGCCTGCGAAGACCGTGACCGCCCCGAAGGAGAAGCCCGCGGTCGCTATGGGCATGTCATAGGTGCGGCGCAGGAATTCGGGCACCCAGGCGCTCACCCCGTAGAACAGCATCGCCATCATCGTGCTGGCGGCATGCTGCGTCAGGAAGGCGGGCCAATGGCGGCGGTAGTGGGCAAGCACCTCGCGCAGGGACAGGTTCCGCCCGGCCGCCGCCCGTGCCGCGGCACCCTGCCGACGCGGCTCGAAGAGCGTCAGCACCAGCGGCACGACTAGAAGGCCCGGCAGGCCGATCAGCAAGAACACGAGCTGCCACGGCTTCACGTCGCCCACGACCGGGACGGACACGAACGCCACCCCCTGGAACGCTTGAATGATCGCGCTGCCCGCGACAAGCGAAAGCCCGCTGCCGACATACACGGACACGGCGAACACGCCGAACGAGATGCCGCGCTTGGACGGCGGAAAGTAGTCGCCGAGGAAGGAGATGACCGCGGGGGTTAAGGTTGCCTCGCCGATGCCCACACCGGACCGGAACAGCGCCAACTGGCCGAACGACCGTGCAAAGCCGCACGCCGCGGTGCTTAGGCTCCACAAGCTGAGGCCCAAGGCGAGCAGGAGCGGGCGAGACCACTGATCCACCAGCCGGCCAATGGGCAACCCGGCCACCGCGTAGGCGAGCGCAAACCCCAGCCCAATGACGAGGCTGACCTGGACGTCCGACATGCCGAAGTCGGCCTTGATGGGTGCGATCAACAGGCTTAACGCCTGCCGGTCGATGAACGAGAACAGTTGCACAATCGACAGCACGGCGACGCCATACCAAGCGGTGCGGCGCGAGACGCTCGGCATGTCCAGGGTGCCGGCCTGAGCGGCCTCTGAGGGCTGTTCGGGTTGCATGGCACCCTCCTTTGGCCGATGGACATCAGGGGCCGAGGCGGCCCAGCAGCGTCGACGTGTTTACCTTGGACTTAAATTTACACAAGAGTCAAATGTAGTCGTTGGAGACGTGCTTTGCCAGAGAGTGGTCCAGAGAAGACGGGGGCACCGCCAGCGGTGCCCCGCCGCATGGGCCGGCCAACCGGCAGCAACAGCACCCGCCCGCTCCTGCTCGCGGCCAAGCGGCTGTTCCTGGAGGCCGGGTTTGAGGGCGTGAACCTGGAGCGCGTCGCGCGGGAAGCCGGGGTCACGCGACAAACGGTTTACAACCTGTTCGGCAGCAAGGAGGCGCTGTTCCGCGCCACCGTCGAGCTGCACTGGGCCACGATCGCCAGGGATGGCGAGGCCGCGTTGTCGGCCGGCTTCGACCTGGCAGCCGGTCCGGCGGCCGTGCTGCGCCGGTTCGGCGAGGCCGTCGTGCGCTTTATTGACGAGACGGAGCAGGTCGCGTTCACCCGCCTGGTCATCGTGGAATCGCATGGGCGGCCCTGGATTGCAGAAGAGTTCTACCGGCTCGGCAAGCGGCCGTTGCTGGAAGGTTTCATCGCCTGCCTGCAACGGCTGCACGCGGCCGGGCTGATCGTCTGCCCGCAGCCGCTGGTCGCGGCGCACCAGTTCTTCGGCATGATCCAGGAGATGGTGATCTGGCCGCATGTGATGGCAATCGGCCCGGCGGCCGATGAGCTGCCGTCGTCTAGCCTGGTGATCGAGGAGGCGGTGCTGACGTTCCTCAGCCGCTATGCGCCGGCGCCCTGTGCCGCTGAACAGGGCAGTGGACTGGATGGCGGACAGGAGCCGGCACGCCGGGCACGTCAGCGGACGGGGGCGCCGCGGCGGTAACCAGGCCCGCACAGGGGCATGGCCGTACGGGAGTTCAGGAGATCGGCCACTTCGGATGCACGATCTTGCGGTAGGGCAATGTCTTCCAGTCCGGGCTCGCGGATCCCGGGGCGCTGACGTAGATTACCTGGCTCGCGATCTCGGCATAGGACGCATAAAAGTGCTGGGCCGACTTCACCACGACCAGCTTCTTCCTCCGCACGTCGCATCCAAGCTTCGTGAACAGGTCAATGTTGAAGACCTGGGTCCGCAGGGTGACCAGCACGACATCGACGGTCTCAGCCGTCACGAGCGCCACGTTGCCGAGCGGGACGCTGGTGCCCGCGTTCCCGGTCGTCTCCATGTCATGCAGGATCGCCGAGACCGTGCAGGGAAGGTCAACCGGGTCGCCGGACAGGGGGCCGACTTTGCCTCCGATCCGCAGTTGCAGCCTGGCGCCCGGACCTGCTGCCGTCGCAATTGCCACGGCGCCAGGGTCCCAGACCGGCCCGAGCGCCACGTCCGTCGCCGAGCGGTCAAGGATTGCTTTCAGGAGGTAAGTCGAGTCCCCTGCTGCTCCACTGCCGGGATTGTCCGACCGGTCCGCAAGCACGACTGGACCCGCCGATGCGGCGTCCGCCATGTCCAAGGCCGCTGCAACGCCGACATAGCCGACCATCAGGCCGTCCCGGAGGGCGATTACTTCATCGGCGAGTTGCCTGGCCAGGCGCTGCGCCCCGTCCGGGTCGCCGTCGGTGTAGACCAGCGTTTTGGTGCCCATTCCGAGCACGTCGCCCGTCGCGAACCCCTGGGCGATGGAGACCGTCAGGACGCCTGGCTCGCGCTCCATGGCTTGCATCCGCTGCACAAGGCCGCGCCCTGGTTCCCGCGTGGTGTGGATCGGCACGACCATGTGGCAATCAATCAGCACCGGGCAGGGCTTGACCCGGCCTTGGTGCGCGGCGTGGACTAGATCGATCATTTCATAGGCCCGCTCCAGCACGTCGGAGTGGGGATATTCCTTGAACAGGACGAGGATATCGGCCGCATCCACCATCAGTTGCGTCAGGTGCGCGTGCGGGTCGAGGGTCGCGCCGATGCTGGCGCCGGGTCCGGCGATGGCGCGCACCCGGGACAGGATGTCGCCCTCGCAATCGTCATACCCGTCAGCGACCATCGCCCCGTGCAGCCCGAGCAGCACCATGTCCAGCGGCATTGCGCGCCGGATGTCGTCGAGCAGCTCGTCGCGCAGCGTCTCGTAGGCGTGGCGGGTCGTGGTGCCGCCGGGCTGGGCGGAGGCGACCAGGCCCTCGATCAAGGTCCACCCGAGCGGGGCTGCCCGCTGGCGGGCGGCCCATAGCGGCCCGCCATAGAAGGTCATGCGTGCGGGATGCGTGCCGCCCTTGAAGTACTCGCGGTCCGTAAAGGCCGAGAGGCCGGTCGGCAAGGGCGAGAAGGTGTTGGTCTCGGTGGCCAGGGAACCTGTGAATACCCGCACCGAGCCCTCCATGTTTCGGCGTGCCGCCGGGGCCGCCCCACGTCAGCCGCAGTGGCATTTCTTGACACATGTGTAAAGGTGACGGACCCTGTCCGCCAGCACCCCTGCTGCCTGAAGCCAGCATCGCAAAGGACCGCTGCTTGCGTAAGGACGCCATGGCTGAGATCGACTGGAACCGTTTGCCCGCAGCCACCCTGCGGTCCCTAGCCGCCCGGGACGCGGTCGTCCTGTTGCCCGTGGCATCCACGGAGCAGCACGGGCCGCATCTGCCAACAGGCGTGGACGACATGCTCGTGACCGAGGTGTGCCGGCGCACCGCGCGCCTGCTGGACCCGGCGGCGCCCGCCGTCGTCGCGCCGACCGTTTGGTGCGGGCTGGCCGACCATCACGTAGCGTTCGGCGGCACATTCACGCTCAGCCTGGCGACCTATCAGGCGCTGCTATGCGATCTGTGCCGGTCCATCCTGAAGGCGGGCTTCCGCAGGATCGTGCTGGTCAATGGCCACGGCGGCAACATCGCCGGCCTCGCCGCGATCTCGGCGGAGCTGACCCGTGAGCTAGAGGTGCCGGTTGCCACGGCAACCTACTTCATGGTGGCCGCCAAAGAGGTCGCCGCCGTGCTGGAGGACCAGGGCGGCGTGATGCACGCCTGCGAGGCGGAGACGTCGATGATGATGGTGGTGGCACCCGAACTGGTGAACGCATCGCAACTCCCGGACGCCCATGGCCCGGCCTTCGATATTGCCGCCTCCCTCATGCCGACGTTGAAGCGGTTCGTGCCGTTCGAAAGCGTGACCGCTTCTGGCGTGGCTGGTGACGCACGGCGTGCCACCCCCGCGAAGGGCGAGGCGTTGCTGAACGCCTGCGCCGCAGCCCTGGCTGCCCGGCTGCGGGCCGGGGAACCCTGGTGAGGCCCACCCGCCGCCAACTGGTCGCCGCGGCCGTTGCCGGCCCGGCACTGCTTGCCGCGCCGCAGCTGGGCCGGTCCCAGCCGGCGCGTGTCCTCTGCTTCGTGCCACAGGCCGACTTGGCGGTGCTGGACCCGATCTGGACCACTGCAACCGTGACCAGCGCGCATGCCCTGATGGTGTTCGACACCCTCTATGGCCTGGACGAGCACTACCGCCCACACCCGCAAATGGTCGCAGGGCACACCATCGACGATGACGGGCGGACCTGGACCCTTCGCCTCCGAGACTTGCGCTTCCATGACGGCGAGCCGGTGCGCGGCCGGGACGCAGTTGCGAGCATCCGCCGCTGGGCGGCGCGGGACATGTTCGGGCAGGAGCTGCTGGCGGTCGCGGACGAGATTGCCGCACCCGACGACCGGACGGTACGGCTGCGTTTTAAGCGTCCGTTCCCGCTCCTGCCGCAGCTTCTGGGCAAAGTGACGCCGTCCATGTGCGCCATCATGCCGGAGCGCCTGGCGCAGACCGATCCGTCGAAGCAGGTGACCGAGATGGTCGGCAGCGGCCCGTTCCGGTTCCTGCCAGGGGAGCGCGTCGCCGGGGCGCGCGCCGCGTATGCGCGGTTCGAGGGCTATGTCCCGCGCACGGACGGGACAAGCCGCACGGCAGGTCCGAAGATCGCGCACTTCGACCGTGTGGAGTGGCAGGTCATCCCGGACCAGGCGACCGCCGCGGCGGCCCTGCAGGCCGGGGAGGTGGACTGGCTCGATACGGTCAGCAGCGACCTTCTTCCGTTCTTGCGGCGGAGCGCGGCGGTGACGGCAAGCTATACGGATGACCGGAGCGCCTATCTTCTGCGCTTCAACCACCTCCATCCACCTTTCGACAACCCAGCGGTCCGGCATGCCCTGCTTGGGGCCGTGAACCAGACCGACTTCATGGTCGCTGCTTATGGGGACGACCCGCAGGCCTGGCGCGTGAATACCGGTTACTTCCTATCCGGCACGCCGATGGCGAGCGACACCGGCAAGGAAGCACTGACCTCCCCACATGATCCGAAGCGGACCGCCCGTGACCTGGCGGCGGCGGGCTATCGAGGCGAACGGGTCGTGCTGCTCCAGCCGGAGGACTTCCCGACGATCAAAGCGCTGACGGAGGTGGCCGCGGACACGCTGCGGCAGGCTGGGATGAACGTGGACGTGCAATCGGCGGATTGGGGCACCGTCGTCCAGCGCCGGGCCAGCCGTGAGCCGCCGGACAAGGGCGGTTGGAGTATGTTCGCGACGGGCACGACCACGACGCTCGACCCGTCCGGGCACCTTGGCCTGCGCGGGAACGGCGACAAGGCCTGGTTCGGCTGGCCGAGCAATCCCCGGCTTGAAGCAATGCGTCAGGACTGGATCTCCGCCCCTGACCTTGCCAGCCAGCAGGCGGTATGCCGGGCGATGCAGGCGCAGGGGTTTGCCGACGTTCCCTACCTGCCGCTCGGCGAGGCCGTGCGGTTGACCGCTTTCCGCAAGGAACTCAGCGGTTCTCCATCTGGAGCAATCGCGTTCTATGGCCTGAAACGGGGCTGACCGACCCAGTCGGAACCGGTGCCGGACAGCCCCGCAAGCTCAACGGGACACGAGGGGGCATTCGCTTTCGGCGAGGGGACGGACAGCGTCTGCCGCGGGTATCTCCGACACGATCCGGCTGCTGTCGAAGCGGCTGGTGGACTGCCCCGGCCGCTTCACCTCCATCAGGTACATCGGTCGGACCACGCGGCCGTCGGCGCGGATCGTTCCCTGCCGGGTCATCAGGTCGTTGATGGGCGTGGCGCGCATCTGCTCCATCACGGCCTTGGCATCCAGGGTGCCGGCAGCCGCCACGGCCTTCAAGTAGTGCAGCGGGCTGTGACCAGCCCCCATCGAGTGGTCCGGGCAAGATGTTAGTGCAGCATCGTAGCTGGCGGCGGCGGTGACCCGGTCGGACCAGGGCGGCCCTGCGGCATCGGCATGCCCGACAGCAGGACCTCCGGCGC
>JAABUT010001226.1_pt1 | contig 30818 bp, 31 predicted proteins | sample 5559281 | NCBI WGS metagenome assembly JAABUT01 (sample SAMN10711880, study PRJNA513359) | rock metagenome | isolation source: Antarctica rocks | place: Antarctica: Victoria Land, Ricker Hills nord | collected 2016-01-04
GGACCGTCTCGATCGCCAGATCAGCCTTTGACTCGAAATGATTGTAGAAGCCACCATGCGTGAAGCCGGCGGCCTTCGTCAGGTCGGCGACCGAGACGTTATCGATGCCCCGCGCCTTGAAAAGCTGAGTAGCGGTCTCGAGGATCTTCCTCCTGTTCTGCGCCGCCACCTCCTTCGTCACTCGCATCGCATGCACCTCGCAAGGCTTGACAATGATGTTACCCATCAGCATAATTATTGCTGTTAGCCATCATCATAGACTGTGGGGACGGCATCGTGCAAGAGACCGCGCCTCTCCGCGCCCCGGCTGCCCCCGCTGACCGCACTTCACGCGACCCGATGGTCCATCGAAATCAACAGAGGGGAGGAAGCAACATGCAGATTGAGCGGTCACGCTGCCGAAGTCGGAACCGCAGCTGAAACTGCCCCGGCCCGCCAACCAGACATGTTCTGGGTCTGCAGCTGGGCAACCATCTCGCAACTTCGAATGCCGCCTTGTTCCTTTTCTCTCATCCCAAGGAGTGACCCATGAAGGCTGTAGTCCAGAGCGCTCTCGGCGAGCCGGCGGATGTGCTAAAACTCATCGACATTGAGGATCAATCCCAGCCTGCCCCGGGAGAAGTCTTGATCGACGTCAAGCTTGCACCCGTTCATCATGGTGACCTGCAGCTGACCCGTTCGCAGCCAAACATTCCCGAGGACGTCGGCTTCGTCCGGCGCGGCTCGGAGGCGGTTGGCATCGTTCGCGCGCTTGGCTCCGAAGTCGAAGGTCGAGGCAATCTCAAGCTCGGCGATCGGGTGATCGGATTTCCGGCTGTCGGATCGTGGGCAGAGAGCGTCGCTATCCCGGTTTCTGCGGCGATCCCTGTTCCACCGGAGCTCAGCGATGAGGTCGCAGCGCAGCTTTTCATCAACTATGTCACCGCACGCATGATCCTGCGCGGATTGCGCAAATCGGTTCCCGACGCGGTGCTGCGCGACGGCGCGGTGCTCGTCACCGGGGCCAGCACAGTCGTGGCTCGTCTGCTGCTGCATTTCCTCGGTAAGGAAGGTCTCAAGCCGGTCGGTCTCGCACGCAGCACGGCGAGCGCGAAGCGCGTCGCAGCAGAGCTGGCGGACGTCCAGGTGGCCGCTACGGAAGACGCCGATTGGCCGACGCAGGTCACTTCCCTTGCAGCAGGGAAGAAGATCGTCGGGGTTCTCGACTGCGTTTCCGGTCCCCTGGTCGGCGATCTCGTGCCGCTGTTGAGCGACGATGCGGCCATCGTCACTTACGGTGCCCTTGGCGGGCGCAAGCTCGGCATCGGCGGGTCTGAAATCATTGATCATCAGTTCGTCATCCGCGGCGTCACGTTCGTACGGTGGTTTGTCGAGCTCTCGCAGGATGAGCAGATCAACGACATTCGATCGGCCATCAATCTCGCCGGCGAGCTGCCGTCCCTCTTCAAGGTCGGCGGAGTTTATAGCCTCGCCGACTTTCAGGAGGCGATCTCGGCCGTCGAAGCGCCGAACCGTGACGGGTTCGTCTTCATTAAGCCATAGCCGCAAGCATTCCCAGCTGGCCGGTCAACGGCGACGGGCCTCAATCAGGACAAACCCGCCGACCAGCCTGAAGGCGAACGGCTTATTACACGGCGAGCAAATCGAGCGAGGAGAAGCATTATGAAAGTCGGGATAATTGGGGCCGGGACTGTCGGCACGACCCTTGGCGAGCATTTCGCAGCGACTGGCCACGAGGTCCTGATCACGAATAGTCGCGGTCTGGAAAGTCTCTCCGAAAAGCTAGCGGAAATGAGCCAACCTCTCGAACCGGTAACGCTCACAGAACTGGTCAATCAGGCTGAGATGATCCTCTTGGCGCTGCCTTGGCGGAACGTCCGTGACGTCCTGCGCAGCGACGTCGATTGGCGTGGGCGTGTCGTCGTCGACGCCACGAACATCATCCTAAGCATTTCTCCCGACTTTGAGGTCGACGATCTCAAAGGGGACTCCGGCAGCGAGATCGTCGCGCGCCTGGCACCATCTGCCCGCGTCGTCAAAGCCTTCAATACCCTCCCTTTCGAAACAATGTTCGCACCGGCCCCAACGGGCTTCAGACGTATCCTGTTCGTCGCTGGCGACGATCCAAACGCCGTCTCGACCGTAGCAGATCTGATCGACGAAATCGGCTTTCAATCCGTCGCTATTGGCGAGCTGGCGACCGCAGGTCGGCAAATGGAGCTCGGTGGCGTGTTTAGTAGGATCGAGCTATTCGCCGCTGAGGCCCGATAGTGATGCCGCCGCGGTCAGACCGCACGGTGTCGGCGTGGAGGAGACATCATGAGCAACACCGACATCGTCCGTCGCTTCTTCGACGCCTGGGAGGCCAAGTCACTCGACGGCATCATGGGCCTGATGACGCCCGACGCCCGCTGGCTGAACGTCGGCCTGCCGGAATCCGTTGGCCAGGACGCGATCCGCAAGGCCATCGCCCCGTTCCTGGCCACCGCCAGCAGCGTCGAATGCAAGGTCCGTCACATCGCCGAGACCAGTGACGGCGCGGTGCTGACCGAGCGCACCGACATCTTCGACAACAACGGCAAGACCATGGCGGTCGACGTCATGGGTGTTTTTGAGCTGAAGGACGGCAAGATCCACGCCTGGCGCGAATACTTCGACACCCGCGCCCTCGCGCCGGCATCCTAGTACAGCGATGCGGAAGTAGCTAGTGGGTTATGGTAGGATGGCGGGGTGCTGTATAGTTGCCGTCGCCACGATGGCACCCCCAGGAGGTGCGATGTCCCCCGGTCCGCTGCCGCTGCCGCTGGTGATGTCCCCCGCGCAACAGGCCGTGCTGACGGCCCTGCTGCGGCGGTCGTCGTGCCCCCAGGTACTCGCCCTGCGGGCGAAGATCCTCCTCGGTGCCGCCGACGGGCGGCGCAATGAACCGCTGGCCCGGGCGGTCGGCTGTACCCCGACGACGGTGCGAAAGTGGCGGGGCCGCTGGCGCGCTGCCGCCGCCCGGTTAGCCGTCGTGGACGACGACCCAGCGGCCCTCGCGCAAACCGTTGCCGCGGTCCTGGCGGATGCCCCACGGTCGGGCACGCCGAGCACCTTCACCGCCGAGCAGATCGTCCAGATCGTCAACTTGGCGTGTCGCCCGCCGGAGCAAGTGGGGCGACCCGTGACGGCCTGGACGCCGCACGAATTGGCGCACGAAGCCATCAAGCAAGGCATAATAACCACCATCTCCCCCCGCACGGTGGGCCGTTTCTTAAATGGAGGCCGATCTTCAGCCGCACCGGAGCCGCTATTGGCTCAACGCCAAGACCAAGGCCGAAGACCCGGCCGCCTTCGCCCAGGCCGTTGAGACGATCTGCACCGCCTACGCCGATGCGCCGATGTTGGAAGCGCTGGGTTGCCATGTCGTCAGCACCGACGAGATGACCGGTATCCAGGCCCTCGAACGCGCGGCACCCACCAAGCCGATGCGCCCCGGTTGTCCCGAGCGCCGCGACGAGGTTGGCGAGGGCCTTGGTGCCGAAGTCGCTGCCGTAGGCGGGGTTCGCGCTCGCCTTGTCGACGATCTGGCGGGCGTAGTTGCCGATCGGCACGTCCTTCGTCGCCAGCACCAGCTTCGTGCCCGGCTTGGCGAGGTCGGCGATGCTCGCGATGCCCCGCGGGTTGTTGGCCGGGACGATGATCACCGGGGTGTTGCGGACGAAGAGGGCCGGGTCGCCGTCGATCAGGCTGCTTTTCTGGGCGTTGCCCATCTGGACGGTGTCGGCGGAGGCGAAGACGTCCGCCTTGGCACCCTGCTCCAGCTGCGTCCGCAGCACCGAGGAGGCCGCGAAGTTGAAGGTGAGGCGCGTGCCGGGGTTCGCCGCCTCGATCGCCATCTTCATCTCGCCGAAGACGTCGGTCAGCGAGGAGGCCGCGAAGATCGTCAGCGCGCCGGTCACCTTCGGCGTCGGGCCGCCGGTCGTGGGCGAGGCGGCGCGGGTCGCCGTGGCCGCCGGGGTGGTCGCGGACGGCGTGGTGCGCGTTGGGGATGTCGACGCGCTGCTCGGCGCGCTGCTGGCGGCACTTGTCGGCGCGGCGCTCGGGGCCACACTCGCGGCGGTGGTCGGGACCGTACTCGGCGCGGCGCTCGGCGTGACGGTGGCGGTGCCGCCCCCGCAGGCGACGAGCAAGGCCAGGATCAGGCCCAGGATGGTCAACAACCCCGGTGTCATGCGGTGCATCATACTCCTCCGACCTGCTGTGCTGGCACCCCGTACCACCGTAGCGGGGGCGATTCGGCGGCGCAAGAATCCACGCGCCGCTCCGGCGACCGGCGGCGTTGCGGCATGCGTTGTGTCGGAGTGGGCGCGCCTGGTGCTCAGTCCTTGCCGAGCATGACCTCGGTGGACTTGATGATCGCGGTCACGGCCAGGCCCTCCCGCAACCCGAGGGACTCGACCGCGCCGCGGGTGATCGCCGAGACGATTTGGTTGCCGCCGCCGATACCCACGACGACCTCGGCCATGACCCCGCCGAGCGTGATGCCGGTGATCGTCCCCTTGAGTTGGTTGCGCGCGCTAATCTCCATGTCCCCTCCTCGCCACGCTGACCATGTCACCCGTCCGGTAGCGACGTCAACAGTACCGGATCGCTTTACACTTTGTCAAAGGATCTTGCCTGATCGGTCCCTGTCGCCTGGGCGAGAGCGCCACACCGGGTTGGGGCCAAGGTACAGGTACAGGGCGTTGTGACGTGAGGATCGGACTGTAGGCCGGGCGACTTCGTCATGTCACGGGGACTGCACCCTCCGGTTGTCCGCCACTCGGGCGCGCCTGTTAATAACGTCGCTCCCGCGCTCTGAAGGCAATATCGTGAGGACCGAAACGCCCGAAATTTCGCCTTCGGTAGGCATTTCGGCGAGCAATCAAGGGGCGAAAGCTGCTGCCAAGGCTTTTTTCAACAGGTTCCGCCCTTAGGGGGAACGTTATTGACAAGCGGGTGGTGGTATATTCCTATCCCTCGGCTTCCTCGCCCGACCCCGCGCGGTCGCGCGGGGGGACCGCGCCGATAAGGAACGACAGGGGGGATGATGGCGGTCGAAGCATTCCGGATCGCGGTCCCGCAGGGGGTGCTGGATGATTTGCGCGACCGTCTGGCGCGGGTCCGCTGGCCGGACGAGGTCGCGGGTGCCGGGTGGGACGACGGCACCGATCCGGGCTATCTGCGGTGCCTGGTGGACTACTGGCGCGACGGATTCGACTGGCGCACGCAGGAGGCGCGGCTGAACGCGTTCGCCCACTTCCGCGTCGACATCGATGGCCTCGGCCTCCACTTCATCCACGAGCGCGGTCAGGGACCGGACCCGTTGCCGCTCGTCCTCACCCACGGCTGGCCCGACTCGTTCTGGCGGATGCTGAAGCTCCTCCCTTTGCTGACCGACCCTGCAGCACATGGAGGCGATCCCGCCGACGCGTTCGACGTGATCGTGCCGTCGCTGCCGGGCTACGGCTTCTCGGACCGGCCCCGCGCGCGCGGCATGAACGCGGCGCGGATCGCCGCGCTCTGGGCGCGCCTGCTGACCGGCGAGCTCGGCTACGCGCGCTTCGCCGCGCACGGGGGCGACCTGGGGAGCGGCGTCACCAAGCAGCTCGCGCTCAATCACGCCGCCGCGCTCGTCGGCATCCACCTGACCGACGTGCCGTACCCGTACCGGTTCGCCGTGCCGCGGGAGGGTGTCTCGGACGCGGAGCGCGCCTACTTCGCGGCCCGCGAGCGGTGGCAGCTAGCCGAGGGCGGCTATGCCCTCGTGCAGGGGACCAGGCCGCAGACGCTGGCCTACGGCCTGAACGACTCGCCGGCCGGGCTCGCGGCGTGGGTCGTCGAGAAGTTCCGCGCCTGGAGCGACTGCGACGGCGACGTGGAGCGGCGCTTCACGCGGGACGAGCTGCTGACCAACCTCACGATCTACTGGGCCACGGAGACCATCGGCTCGTCGTTCCGCCTCTACCACGAGGCCCGGGCCAATCCGCCCGACGACGCCGGGCGGCGCACCACGGTCCCGACCGGGATCGCCATCTTCCCGCGGGACATCGTCCCCGCGCCGCGGGAATTCGCCGAGCGTTTCTTCGACGTGCGGCGCTGGACGGCGATGCCGCGCGGCGGGCATTTCGCCGCGCTGGAGGAACCGGAGCTGCTCGCCGCGGATCTCCGGGCGTTCTTCCGCCCGCTGCGGGGGCGGGGGTGAACCGGGTTGCGGTGCGGGGGCCGAGCAGGATGTTGTCGATTCTACCGCGACCCCGTACCCGGGCCAGTGAGGCGTGGTAGCTCCGCGAGCAGGATGTGGGCCGGGCGACGGAGGAAGAGCGACTCCCGTGGTCGCTGGCGGTGATGAAGGGGGGAGTCCTGATGGTTGTCGGCGACAATGAGGCGGTGAGTTCGGCGACGAGCGCGACGAGGCGGTCGTCATGGTCGACCATGATGACGTCCGGTGCCGCGCAGCCGCCGCCGCGCGACCCGGCGCGGGCCTACCTGGCGAGCCTGTCGCCCAAGGGGCGGCAGACCATGACCGAGCGCCTGCGGGCGGTGGCCGCGCTCCTCGCCACCGACGGGGGCGCGCCCATCCCCTGGGACGCGCTCCCCTGGCACGAACTGCGCTTCGCCCATGTCGCGTCGATTCGCCAGCGCCTCCTGGAGCGGGGGGCGGCCCCGGCGACGGTCAATCTGACCCTGGCCGCCCTGCGCGGCGTCGCCCGCTACGCGCGCAACCTCGGCCTCCTGAGCGCCGAGGAGTACGACCGCATCCGGGATGTGCGCGGGGCGCGGGGCAGCCGTTTGCCCGCCGGGCGCGCGGCGACGAGCGGCGAGCTGGCCGCGCTGGTGCGCGCCTGCCTGGCCGACCGTTCCCCGGCGGGGTTCCGCGACGCGGCGCTTCTGGCGGTCCTCTACGTCGGCGGGGTGCGCCGCAGCGAACTGGCTGCCCTCGACCTGGCCGACTGGACGCCGGCACCGCCGACGCTGCGGGTGCGCCACGGCAAGGGGGATCAGGAGCGGCTGGTGCCGCTGGCGGGCGGGGCGGCGCGGGCGGTCGCCGCCTGGGTGGCCGCGCGCGGGGACCGCCCGGGCGGGCTCTTCCTGCCGGTGGCGCAGGGCGGGCGGATCGCCGGGGTGCGGCTGTCCTCGAACGCGGTCTACAAGGTGCTCAGGAAGCGCCTCGAGCAGGCGGGGGTGGCACCGCTCTCGCCGCACGACTTCCGGCGGACCTTCGTCGGCGACCTCCTCGACGCGGGGATCGACCTGGCGACGGTGCAGCGCCTCGCGGGGCACGCCTCCCCGACGACGACGGCCCGCTACGACCGGCGCGGCGAGGCCGCGAAGCGCAAGGCGGTCGAGGTGCTGCACTTCCCCTTCGGCGGGGGCTGAGCGATACTGGGCCGCCCCGGTGTCCGGGCGCTTGGGAGACAACACGGAGGGCAACAACATGCATGGACGGACGATCACCCAGTTCGTGGCCCTGCTGCTGGCGGCGCTGTCCGCCGGGGTCCTCTTCGGGACCAGGGCCGCCCTCGGACCCTCGATGCGGGGCTTCACCCCCGGGACCTATGTGGAGGTGCAGCAGGCCACCGTCCGCAACCTCCGCCCGGTGATGGGGGCGCTCCTGCCGGGGGCGGTCGCGGCGAACCTGGCGCTGGTGACCATCGCGGCGCGGGGGCGCCGGTCGCCCACCTTCGCGTTCACGCTGGCGGGCTTCCTCGCCCAGCTCGCCGCCCTGATCATCACCGGGCTCGTCGAGCTCCCGATCAACGCGCGGGTGCTGACCTGGGCACCGGATGATCCCCCGGCGGGCTGGGAGGCCGCGCGGGACCGCTGGGCCGCCGCCCACACCGCGCGGACCGCGGCCGCGGTCGCCGGGTTCGGCTGCTTGCTGGCCGCGGCAGTGGTGGCCCCGGCGCGTCCCGACGGCGACTAGGGTCGCGCGGCGGCGGGGGCGGGCCGGCCGCCGCACCAGGCGGCACCCGAGCGGAGCTATCGGGCCCGCGCCTTGGCCCCGTGGCGCGCAACACTGCCACTGAGGTTGGCCTGATAGCACGGACAATGTAGCGCTAGGCGGCCAGATCCTGCAACAATAACAACAAATGCTGCTCCTCGTGGGCAACGGGTGCCTGGTAGCCGAGCGCCGAGTGGCGACGCTGGCGGTTGTACCACACCTCGATCCACGCGAAGATGGCCGTCCGGGCGGCGGTGCGGGTCGGCCCGGCTTGGGCGTCGGCGATCTCGGCCTTCAAGGTGGCGAAGAAGCTCTCGGCCATCGCGTTGTCGTAGCAGTCGCCACGGCGGCTCATCGAGGCGGTGACGCCACCGCTCGCGAGGATCGCCCGGTAGGCGGCGGCGGTGTACTGACAGCCCCGATCGGTGTGGTGCACCAGTCCCGCGCTGGGACGCCGCCGAGCGAGCGCCATCGCGAGGGCGTCGAGCGCCAGCTCGGCGCGTAGGTGGGCGGTAGGTGCCACGGGAAGGATCGTCGGGAGCCTTGTCGCTGCGGCGACGTTCCAGGGGGCCGTTCCCCCTAGAACCCCCGGAGGTCGCTGCGGGGCGCGAGGCTCCCGGACGGGCGGGCACGCCGCACGGCCCGGCAGCCACCGGGCCACACCGCGCCGCCGCGCTCGAGCGTCGCGCACGGGTACGGCGCAGGCCCCGCCAGCGCGGGGCGACCGGGGGGCATTGGGCGCGTGCCCGCGCGGCTCAGCGCTTGATCTCGATGAGCAGCACCCAGGCCCCGATCAGCGCCACCAGGTAGGAGAGCAGCACGCCGGGCACGAGCCAGCTCAGCCCGCCCGCCCGCCCCGCGAGCGCGCCGCCCCCGGCGGCCAGGAACGCCAGCAGGCCGAGGTAGGTGAGGGCGACCAGCCACCAGTCGCCGCGCCGGTGGCGCCGCGTGGTCCGGCGCAGTAGCCGCCGGTGGACGACGGCCTGGGCGACGCCGAAGGCCAGCGCGACGAGCAGGATCGCCGACCCCGCCAGGCCGGGCGACCCGAGCGGGGCGACGAGGAGCGAGCACTCGGCGAGGACGGTCGCCAGGGCCAGGAGGGTGCCCAGCGCGCGGTCCGGCATGCGGGGGGAGGCGACGATCTGCGCCAGGTTGATCGAGACCGCGACGAAGACGAGGCCCACCAGCGCCGCCGACGCGCCGACCTGCGCCACGCCGAAGTTCACCCACGGCTCCATGCTGCCCCCCTCCCGCTCGTGGCGCGGCGTCCCGCCCGACCGCGCCGCGCGGGCAGTATAGGGTACGGCCGGGCGACCCGGCCCGGGCTTCGGCGGCGGGCGGGCGCGCGGGCCCGGACGCGGCGCGCCGATTGTCCCGATCGCCCGCAAGAATCCTCGCGCACGGGCCGCGGGCGTCCATGTCCGCGTGTCGATACCGGGAGGGGGGCGATGGCGTCCTGGCCGCGCCGGGCCGGGCGTGGTCGGGGCGCGGGGCTACGCGCCGGGCGGTCGCCCGACGGGCTCGGCGGCGACCGCGCGGAGGGCGCGCAGCGTGTCGCGGACGAGTTCGGCGAGCGGCCGCTCGCCGTCCTGGTCGAGCCAGCGGTCGAGCGCGACGCCGAGGACGGTCACCGCGACCTGCGCGGCCAGCGTCGCGGTCAACTCATCGGTGCCGCGCGCCCGGAACCCCCCGCCGACCGCCTCCGCCAGGGCGGCGAGTTTCCGCAGCTCGCGCTCTTGCAGGCCCTCGTCCGCCCGGATGACGGCGCGACGGGCCCGCAGGTACGCGCGCTGGCCCTCGAACCGGGTCGCCGCGACCGTCTCAAGCCCCCGGGCGATCAGCGCCAGCGGGCCCAGCGCGGCCGGGGCGTCGGCCACGAGTCGGGCGGCCAGCGCGGGGAACTCCCCTTCGCGGGCGAAGAGGACCTCGCGCTTGTCGGCGAAGTGGCGGAAGAACGTGCGCGTCGTCAGCCCGGCGCGCGCGGCGATCTGCGGGACGGTCGTCGCCGCGAAGCCCTGCTCGGCGAATAGCTCGAGGGCCGCACGCTCCAGCCGCTCGCGCGCGTTCGGCTGCCATCTGCTCATCGCTTCCCCTCCCTGTCGCCGCCTTTCCAGATACCGCACCAGTGTAGTTGACGACACGACGTGCCATCAACTACACTGGTGATGGCACGAGATGTCGTCAGGTCGGCGACGCGACGACTGAGAGTGAAGGGGGCGACGCGGTGAAGAACGATGCATGACGCGGTGTGGGTGCTGGGCGCGACCGGCCGGACGGGGCGCGCGATCGCGACGCGGCTGCACGCGCGGGGCGTCCCGCTCGTGCTCGTGGGGCGCGACCGCGCACGCCTCGAACAGGTCGCCGCCGCGCTCGACGGGGCGCCGCAGCTGGTCGTGGGCACGCTGGGGGCGGCCCTCGCCGGGCTCGCCCGGGCGGCCCCGGCCGTGGTGATCAACACCGTCGGCCCGTTCACGACCACCGCCGGCGCAGTCGCGCGGGCGTGCCCCCCCGGGACGCACTACGTCGACATCGCGAACGAGTTCCCGGCCGTCGAGCAGATCCTGGGGCTCGACCGGCGGGCCGCCGCCGCGGGCCAGGTGTTCGTCACCGGGGCGGGCTTCGGCGTCCTCGCGACCGAGAGCGTGGTGCTGCGCCTGTGCGCGGGCCGGCCGCCGGCGGCCCGGGTGCGGGTCGACGCCCTGGCCTCCGTCGCCCTCGAGGCGGGCGTGCTCGGCGCCGCCCTGGCGGCGACCATCGTGCAGGTCCTGTCCTTCGGCGGGCGGCAGGTCCGGCAGGGGCGGCTGGTGCGCGCCAGACTGCTCGCGGACCCGGTCCACCTGACCACGCCCGACGGCGAGGCGCTCGTCACCGTCAGCGGCCCGAGCGGGGAGTTGCTGGCGGCCTGGCGGGCGAGCGCCGCCGCCGCCGTCGTCGCGGCGTCGAGCGAGGTACCGTCCGGGGCCATCGCGCGGCTCGTGCTGCCCGTCGTGGCCCCGCTCTGCCGTCTCCCCGCCGTCGGGGGCTTCGCGGTCCGCCGGTTGGCGCGGCTCCCGCTGGGTGCACGGGCGATGCCCCGACCTTCCTCGTGGGCGCACGCCCGCGCGGAATGGCCGGACGGCACGGTCCGCGCGGGCTGGCTCCGCGCGGGCGACGGCCACGCCTTCACCGCCGCGGTCGCGGCGGAGGTCGCGCACCGGCTGCTCCGGGGCGAAGGCCGACCGGGGGCGCACACCCCCGGCGCCCTCTTCGGGCCGGCGCTGGCCGAGGCGGCCGGCGGCGCGTTCATTATCGACCGGGGCAGCAGCCCCGAAAAGGAAGGATCGGCTCCCATGCCGTCGAATACCGCCGCCTGGCTCGGCGCGAAGCAGGCCCAACTCGCGGTCAAGGCCGCGCCCTACACGCCCCCGCGCGCGGACGAGATCGTGGTCAAGAACCACGCCGTGGCCATCAATCCCCTCGATTGGACGATCCAGGTCACGGGCACCAGCGTGTACCGCTGGATCAAGTATCCCTGCGTCCTTGGCTCGGATCTCGCGGGCGAGGTCGTCGCGGTCGGCACCGCGGTCACCCGCTTCCGGGTGGGCGACCGCGTGCTCGGCCATGCGGTGGGCACGGACAAGGATCGCAACACCCCGGCGGAGGGTGCCTTCCAGGAATACACCGTCCTCCTCGATCGCCTGACGGCGCCGATCCCCGCCACCCTGCCGTACGAGCGCGCCGCCGTCCTCCCCCTGGCCCTGTCCACCGCCGCGTGCGGCCTCTTCCAGCGCGATCAGCTGGCGCTGCAACACCCGTCCGCGAGCCCGCGACCCACGGGGCAGACCCTGCTCGTCTGGGGCGGCGCGACGAGCGTCGGCAGCAACGCCATCCAGCTCGCCGTCGCCGCCGGCTACGCGGTCATCACGACGGCGTCGCCGCGCAATTTCGACTACGTCAAGGGGCTCGGGGCGAGCCAGGTCTTCGACTACCGCAGCGCGACCGTCGTGCGCGACATCATCGCGGCGTTCCGGGGACAGACGCTCGCCGGGGCGTTCGCCATCGGCACCGGGTCGGCCGCGCCCTGTGTGGCCATCGTCCGCGCCTGCGTCGGCACCAAGCGCATCGCCATGACCAGCCCGGCCGTCTCGTTCGCGTCTGGCCTGACCCCCCGGCTGGTCCTCCAGCTCGTCGCGTCGAACGTGGCGCTGCAGGTGCGGTCCCGGCTGGGGCGCATCCGCACGAAGTTCGTCTTCGGCACGACCTTGAAGGCGAACGAGGTCAGCACGGCCATCTACGAGGCGTTCCTGCCGCAGGCCCTCGCGGAAGGCCGCTATGTGGCGGCCCCGGAGCCCCAGGTCGTCGGCACGGGCCTCGCGTCCATCCAGACCGGGCTCGACGTGCAGCGGGCGGGGGTGTCCGCCAAGAAAGTCGTCGTCTCCTTGTGAGCGCGGGGCCCCGCGCCGCGCGTACCGGTTAACCGCGACCGACCGCACGCGCCATCGTCGGGACGGCGAGCGCTCGCGGGCTGCTCGCGCCCGTGCTCCTATTGACATCGTTTGATCGTTTGGAGGCTTCCCATGCGCGTATTCGTCACCGGCGCGTCCGGTTTCATCGGCTCCGCCGTCGTCCCCGAACTCCTCGGCGCGGGCCACCAGGTCGTCGGGCTCGCCCGCTCGGAGGCCGCGGCCGCCGCCCTCGCCGCCGCCGGGGCGGCGGTCCGGCGCGGCGACCTGGACGACCTCGACGGCCTGCGTGCCGGCGCGGCCGTTTCCGACGGGGTTATCCACCTGGCGTACAACCACGACTTCTCGCAGCCCGCGGCCGCGGCACGCACCGACCAGGCCGCCATCGCAGCGCTCGGCGGCGCGCTCGCGGGCTCCGCGCGGCCCCTCGTCATCGTCGCCGGGATGCTCGGGTTCCCGGCCGGGCGGGTGATCACCGAACGGGACGTGCCCGAGCCCGCCGCGGGGGGTGCCCGGTTCGCCGGGGCGCGCGCGGCGCTCGCCCGCGCGGCGGGCGGCGTGCGCGCGCCGATCGTGCGCCTCGCGCCGACGGTCCACGGCGCGGGCGACCACGGCTTCGTCGCGGCCCTGATCGGCATCGCCCGTGAGAAGGGCGTCTCCGGCTACCTCGGCGACGGCGCCAACCGCTGGTCGGCGGTGCACCGGCGCGACGCCGCGCGCCTCTTCCGCCTGGCGCTGGAGGGGGCCCCGGCGGGCGCGGTGCTGCACGGGGTCGCCGACGAGGGGGTGCCGACCCGCGCCATCGCCGAGGCGATCGGGCGGCACCTGAATTTGCCGGTGGTCGCGATCCCCCGCGAGGAGGCAAGCGCGCACTTCGGCTGGCTGGCCCTCTTCCTGGGGGCCGACGTCCCGGCCTCGAGCGCGCTGACCCGCGACTTGGTGGGGTGGCAACCGACCCACCCCGGCCTGCTCGAGGATCTCGACCAGGGCCACTACTTCCGCACCCCGTCCGTGGAAGGGAACAACGAACGGGGGAGGGCATCATGATCACACAAGCGATCTCGCAGGTTCAACTCGGCACCACCGGCCCGGTGGTCGGTGCGCCGGGGCAGGGCTGCATGGGAATGAGCGAGTGCTACGGCGAGACCGACCCCGATAGTGCGCGGCGGACCCTCAAAGCGTCTGGGCGTCACCTGACATCCCTTGTCTACTAGGAAGGAAGGCACTCTTATGTCCCGTATCACCGTTGTCGGCGGCACCGGCTACGCTGGCTCGGCTATCGTCGCGGAGGCTGCCACGCGCGGTCACGAAGTCACCGCACTGAGCCGCTCGCTTCCCGAGCCACCCGTCCCCGGAGTGACCTACGTCCAGGGCGACGCGACCGACGAAGCGACGCTGTCGTCAGTCATCGAGGGCGCGGACGTGGTCGTGGCCGCGCTGTCCCCGCGGGGCACGCTTGCCGACAATTTCCGCGCTGTGTACCGAACCATCGCCCGCTTGGCCGACACTGCGGGTGCACGGCTGTTCGTCGTCGGCGGCTACTCCTCGCTGCGACCGGCGATCGGGGCTGACCGCTTCGTCAGCGACCTCCGCCACATCCCCGAGCCGCAACACCCCGAGATCCTCGCCGGAGCAGCGCTCATCACCGAGGACCTCCCCGCCACACCCGCGACGCTCGACTGGACCTTCGTCAGCCCCGCGCTCGGATTCGGGGCCTGGGTCCCCGGCGAACGACTCGGCCGCTACCGGCTCGGCGACGACGTCGCGATCCAGCCCGGGGACGGCGGCGCGATCTCCGCCCCGGACTACGCGCTCGGATTCGTCGACCTCATCGAGCGTGGCGACCACCACCGGGCGCAGGTCAATCTCGCCCACTGACAACGCTTGTGTCCGCATGAGACCGCGAAGGCGTAGTGTGCTATCCTCCCGCCGCTGGCGAACGAAGCCGTTCGTAAGGGGGGGAATATGCCGTCGTACCCGCGCTGTTCAGGGGGCACAGTGAAGCAAGACGGACGCAGTGGCGAGACGCAACGCTATCGCTGTCGGTCCTGCCGTCGCACCTTCATCGGTCGCACACCTCGCCTTGTGATCCCGGACATATGCTTGCACCGACGGTGGCAAGTATTGGGGCTGCGGTACACGTGATCGCGCTATAAAACACCACGGCACAGCGGGAATTCTTGCCAGTCGCAGGATCGCTATGTGTCCGACATCATGCGGCGAGGTGTGGTCGGCACACCTCGCCGTATGATCCGGGGTCTCCCGCAAAGTTGGTGCTTCAGGTTACGCCGTAGGGTTGACACCCCTGAAAATGGCCCGATGCCGACCCTGCGGCGCACCTTCGCGGTCGTTTCCGGCCCTCAGTCCCCACCTGCCGGGCGATTTTTCATCGAAGCACCAACTTTACGGGAGACCCATGATCTGGTACGCATATTTGCACCTGGCGTGGCAAGAATGTGGGCCGGTTCACCCGGCCAGCGCGCCCGACCACCCGCCAAATCCGGGGGATTTCTTGCTACGCCAGGGATCAACATGTGTCCGACATCATCATGTGGCGAGGTCTGCTCGGGACGAGCGCGACGCGCCTCGCCGAGCGCCGCGTGGACCGCGCGAGGGTCCAGCCGCCGCCGTGCCCCTTGGCCGAGGCGACGATCCCGGCCGCGCGCAGCCCGGCCAGGGAGCGGCGGATCACGCCCGGGTTGGTGCAGAAGTGGCCGACCGTCTCCTCCGAGGTGGTTGGGCGCGCGGTCGCCTCGGCGAGGTGGGCCAGGATGTGGAGGGTGATGTGGGACCAGTCGTCGCGTTGCATGTAACTATTACAGTTACATGCCAGGGTCCTGTCGAGGGGCGAAGGGAGATTCCGCACCGATAGCGCGTTATTGTCAACTGGAGCACCGTGCGCGCTCCTTCCTGGTAAGCTATGCCCCTTGCGCTCTGGCCGACGGGGGTACGATCGCGATGGGAGGGGCCGATGCTGCGCGCGAAGGTGGCCGAGCGGGGCCTGGGCGCGGGGGAGACGTTCCGCTGGCGGGGCGGGGAGATCACGCGGCTCGAGGGCTTCAGCGACGGCGTCTTCGCCTTCGCCGTCACCCTCCTGGTCGTGTCGCTGGAGGTGCCGCGCACCTTCGACCAGCTCCTGGAGACGATGCGCGGCTTCGTCGCCTTCGCCATCTGCTTCCTGCTACTGCTGTTTGTGTGGTACGGGCACTATACCTTCTTCCGGCGTTACGGCCTCCAGACCACCGCCATCGCCGTGCTCAACGGCATCCTGCTCTTCCTGGTCCTGTTCTACGTCTATCCCCTGAAGTTCCTCTTCACGCTGGTGGTGGACCAGCTCATGGGCCGGGGTGAGACGGTGGCCCTGGCGAGCGGGTCGGTTGCCCCGCGCATCGGGCCGGACCAGGCGCCGCTCCTGCTGACGATCTACGGGGCGGGCTACCTCGCCATCAGCCTGACCTTCGCGCTGCTCTATGCCTACGCCTATCGCGCGCGCGCATCGCTGGGGTTGGATCGGGCGGAGACCCTGGCGACGTGGGCGGGCATAGAGCGCTACCTGCTCATGGGCGGCGTGGGCGTCCTCTCCATCCTGGTCGCGCTCCTCGGGGGACCGGACCACACCACCCTGGCGGGTTTCACCTACCTGCTCCTGTGGCTGGTGCTCACGCCCCACGGCATGGCGCGCGGGCGGCAGGTGCGGCGGGAGCGCGATACCGCGCCGGACGTGCCTGTTGACAGTGACTGACGTCGGGTCGCTCGCGCCCCCGTCCCCTGGAGTTGTTTGATCGTCAGGAGATTACCCATGCGTGTCTTCGTCACCGGGGTACAGCCCAATACCTTCCCCTACGTCGCTGGTCGGGCACCGAACCCGCCGTACTTACCCGCAATTTCGAGGTGATCCACGCCACCGCCGAGGAAGCGCGTCGCCGGACCCGTTGTTTTCTGCCGACTCTCCCGGCGATCGATGCGGCATGTGTACAGGAGCCGTGATGCTTGGTGGACCGGGCAGCCCCGGGGCGAAGGTTGCGTGCGTCAGCAGGTGATGCCGCGCCAGAGGTTGTCGAGGAGGGCGTCGGCGAACGCGCCCGTGATCGGCAGGTCGGGGTTCAGCAGGCGGTTGTAGCACGCCCCCCAGAGCTGGTCCACCACGACGTACGGGTCGACATCGCCCCGCAACTGACCGCGTGCCTGACCGCGCCACATCGTCTCCACCGCGAGGTTCCGGCGCGGCCTGGTGTAGTGCGCGATCAGGGCCGCCTGCAATTCGGGGTCCGTCTGCGCCTGCCCGATCAGCTCCGAGAGCACCTGCCCCGCCCGCGTCTCGGTCATGAACGTTTGTAAAGGCCCCTCACGGGGCATGTCGGCGGGGGAGGATCGCCGCACGACCGACCCCGCGCGCAGCGGGCGACCGCCGTCGGCCCCGCCGCAGCCTCCGGCGGGACGGGCGGGAGGGGGGCACGGGCGCTGTGCCGATGGTCGTCACCACCACGGTGATGGCGTCGTCATCGGTGCGGAGACCCTCCAGATGGAGCGCAGCGGCATCGGGGATGAGCGTCTTGCCCGGCATCGGCGGCCTCGCGCAAATATGGGAGAGCACTAAAAAGTCGGGGGTAGCGCCCCACGGCAGGCATGAGCGGGGTTGGGGCGCTGGTCAGTGCTCGTGCGGCTCGTGTGCATGCGGCGGCTGTAGTGACGGCTGGCGGTCCGTCCGCGTGTACTTGTAATAGGTGTTGCGCGAGATGCCCACAATGTCGCAGATCTCGCGGATACTGTGCGTGGTCTCGCGCTTCAAGGCGAGCGCGGCTTTCTGCTTCTTCTGGTCGACGCCCTTGGGCCGGCCACCGTTCCTGCCTCTGGCCCGTGCCGCCGATAAGCCCGCATTGGTGCGCTCGCGGATCAGGTCGCGTTCGAACTCGGCGAGGGACGCAAAGAGGTGGAAGATGAGTCTGCCGCCGGAGGTCGTGGTATCAATGCTCTCCTGGAGGCTCTTGAAGCCGACGCCACGCGTGTCGAGATCGCGCACGATCGCCACCAGGTGGGGGAGCGAACGCCCCAGGCGATCCAGTTTCCAGACCACCAGGATAGCGCCGGGTCGGCAGGCGGTGAGCGCCGCCGTGAGTCCCGGCCGGTCCACCTTGGCCCCGCTGACCGTGTCGGTAAAGAGGCGCGCACACCCTGCGGCGTGGAGCGCGTCCGTCTGGAGATCAAGGCGCTGGTCGGCGGTCGAGACCCTGGCATAGCCGATCAGCATGGGCACGGCTCCTCCTCCTGCGTCTGTACCAGGAAACCCAACGTCTGCGGCATATGCTGGTACGTAGATTTCAGCGACCGGTTTTATAGTACATTATTGGCCAAAGACACCGTCAGGATCGGGATGTGTGCGATCCGCCCGAGCAGTACCACGAAACCGACCGTTTGTCTGCACACCGCGGCCGACATGTCTACAGGCCGGAACGCGAGCATCCATGAGCGCTGCCAAGCAGCAGGCGACCGTCACGGTCTATCAACTCAAGGTCGCGCTGCGTGACATCACCCCGATGATCTGGCGACGCCTGCTGGTGACCAGTGACACGACGATTGCCCAGTTGCACGACGTGCTGCAGATCGCGATGGGCTGGGAGGACCTGCACCTGCATCGTTTCCGCATTCATGGCAAGGCCTACGGTAGCTATCGCGACGGCGGGATAGCGTTTGCCGACAATCCGCATCACGTCATCCTCGCCGACTTCAAGCTGCGCAAGGCCGAGCGATTCGTCTACGAATATGACATGGGCGATTTCTGGCAGCACGACTTCCGGATCGAAGCGGTCCTTTCCTTCGATCCGCGCAAGCGCTATCCCATCTGTACCGACGGCGCGGGCGACTGTCCGCCCGAGGACTGCGGCGGTCCGCAGGGATTCATGGACCTGATGGCAGAGCGCGACTCTGGGCTGGCGTTGCTCGAAGCGCTCGGGGATCAGGCGTTGGTCGCGCAGCGGTTGCTCGATTGGTACGACGGGGGGCCACGACCGACGTACGACGACACGGCGTTCATGGCTGCTTTGGAGCGGATGCACGACTGGTTGGACGATGCCCCGATCACGTTCAACCGGCGCGCGGTGAACGCGACACTGCGCAAGAAGAGAAAGGAACCGCGATGCACTTCCGCGTCCAACTGATCACCGTCGCGGACGATGGTACCGAGCACCGGGAGGAGATCGCCGATCTGATCCGCGCCGAGGCCACCATCGAGGCCACGGGGTTGACACTCGCGGAGAGCAAGCAGGTGCTCCATGCGCTCCAGCAGACCATCGTCGACCAGCAAGTGATCGCCTTCCTCGACGAACAGCGCGCCTGCCCCGACTGTGGGAAGCAGCGTCACCTGAAGGAGCACGGCACCGCGCCATTCCGCACGCTCTTCGGCGTGGTGCCGGTGCCCAATCCACGCTGGTATCAGTGCGCCTGCCAGCCGTACACGGAGAAGACCCTTCGACCGCTCGCGATGCTCCTCGCTGAACGCACCAGCCCCGAGTTGCGCTACATGGAAACGAAATGGGCGGCGTTGGTCTCGTATGGCAGCACCGCGAAGCTGCTGCACGACGTGTTACCCATCGACCGCACGCACAGTGCGGTGACCGTGCGCAACCATCTGCTTCAGGCAGCGCGGCGCGGGGAGCAGGCGTTGGGCGACGAGCAGGTCATGTTTCTGGAAGGAAGCCAAGGCGAGCGGGAGCAGTTGCCGATTCCCGACGGCCCACTGGCGGTCGGGCTGGACGGCGCCATCGTGCGCGCGCGGCGCGGCGCGACCGGCGCGAAGACGCCGACGCTGTTCGAGGTGATCGCGGGCAAGAGCATCCTCTCCTTTCGTCGCGACGATCCCGAGGACGTGCCGCCGTCGAGCAAGTGCTTCGCGCTCGTGCAGAGTGTCGATGCGCAACCGAAGCGCCGTCTCTTCAATCTGCTGCGATCCCAGGGAATGCAGGCGAACCAGCGGGTGACCTTCTTCTCCGACGGCGGCGATACCGTGCGCAGGCTCCCGGAATATCTCCACCCGGAGTCGGAGCATATTCTCGACTGGTTCCACCTGACGATGCGCATCACCGTGTTGCAGCAGTGCGCGCGAGGACTGGCGACGTCGCAGGCACCCGACGACGCCGGTGAGCGGAGCCTGGCGCGCCGATTGGAAAGCGCGAAACATTACCTCTGGCATGGCAACAGCGCTATGGCATTGGCGCGTTTGGGTGACATCGAAGACGATCTCGAAAGCCGGGGCGATGACGAGGATGCGCAACACCCCCGGTCAGAGAGCGATGCGGCGGCGCGGATGAGCAAGTATGTGCGGGAGTTGGTCGTGTACATCGCCCGCAACGCGGCATCGATCATCAACTACGGCGAGCGGTACCGCAACGGGGAACGGATCAGCACCGCATTCACCGAGTCGACGATCAATCAGGTGGTGAGCAAGCGCATGGTGAAGAAACAGCAGATGCAGTGGACGCCCAAGGGGGCGCACCTGCTCCTGCAAGTGCGGACGCAGGTGCTCAACGACGACTGGGAAGGAACATTCCGGAGCTGGTATCCGCGCTTCCAACCGGTGCTCTCACCGGAGAGCGGGACACGAGTAGCGGCTTGACGCCCCCGGCTTTTTAGTGCTCTCCATATGCAGCCCCAGCATCTGGCAGGAACCGGCTAGACGGGCGGTCCATCTTCCTGCAACACCGGCTGTTCGCGGTAGGTGCCGACCGGGGAGCGGAGTAAGAAGCACCCCGAGCAGAGCGCACCCACCGCCCCCACCAGCAGGGTGGTGCGTAGCCCGAGCAGCCCACCAAGCAGCCCACCGAGCAGCGCGCCGAGGGGGACGGCCCCGCGTACGACCATCCAGAAGCTCGCGTTGACCCGGCCGAGCAGCCGGTCTGGTACCAAAGCCTGTCGCAGGCTGGTCTGGTTGACGAAGAAGACCGACCAGGCACCGCTCATCACGAACTGCCCGGCGACCAGCACAAGCACGCCTCCGACCGGCAGGCTCCCGGCCAGGGGGAACGCGAGGAGTCCCGCCCCGCGCAGCGTGGCCGACCAGAGGATCGTCGGCCCGAGGCCCCACCGCGTCGCCAGCGGCGCGGCCAGGAGCGCGCCGAGCAGGCCGCCGACGCTGCCGATGGCGAGGATCAGGCCGATGATGGCGGCCGACAGGCCGAGATCGCGCGCCAGATACAGGAGCAGGACGGTGGTGACGATTCCGTTGCAGAAGAAGAAGGTCATATTGGTCGCCGTGAAGGCGCGGATGGCGGGATCGTCGCGGGTGAAGCGCAACCCCTCCCGGATCTGCGCGCCCACGTTGGCCGTTCCCGTTGCGATTGTCGGTGCCGGTTCCGCCGTGCGGATCGCGCCCAGGCACGCGGCGGAGATGAGGAACGACGCCGCATCGACGAGCAGGGCGAGCGGCGCGGTCAGGAGCTGGACGATCCCGCCCGCGAGCCCCGGCGCGGCGACGTTTGCTGCGGTGAGGCTGGCGCTCAGCTTGCTATTGCCCTCGACCAGGCGCTCCCGCGTCACCAGGGTGGGGAAGTAGGACTGCTGCGCGATCTCGAAGAGGACCGACGCCACCCCGATCGGGAAGGCGACCAGGTAGAGCTGCCCCAGCCGGAGCATCCCCAGGGCCGCCGCGAGGGGGATGGAGCCGAGCAGGAGCGCGCGGGCCAGGTCGGTCGCGATGAGGAGCGGGCGGCGGCGGACCCGATCGACCCAGACCCCGGCGAAGGGGCCGAAGAGGAACCAGGGTGCACCACCAATGGCGGCCAGCAGACCCATCTCCCACGGCGTCGCCCCCAGGACCAACACCGCGGTCAGGGGCAGCGCGAGGGTGGTGAACGCCGAGCCGAAGAGCGAAACGGTCTGCCCGCCCCAGAACCTGAGGAAGTCCGGATGCTGCCAGAGCCCACCGAACCGCGCGTGCATCGGCGCCCCCTTCGCTACCGCTCATCCCCTGTCCCCCTGTCCCCCTGTTCGGACAGTATAGCCGCCCTAGCCCTTGCGCAAGGCGCGGGGAAGCGCGCCTTCACACCAAGTCGTTTGGCAAGCACGTTCGGCTGCCACGCGGGAGGATGGCAATGGGGCACCTAATTGCAGGGAGGCGAGCGATACGCGGTCCATGACGTTCCGGCAAGAACCCCGCCGATGCTCGACAATAACCCTGCCAACGGCACGAGCAACAGGTGTGAACCAAGGTTTGAGGAGGCATGGTCGGAGGGAGGTGATTTCTAGGGTCGCTGCTTGGCGACGCGTGGCGGACCAGTGCCTTCCAGCAGGCGACCGTCGCTGCGACCTGGGTCGCAACGCGGCCGACGGCCTCTCGGGGTTGTCGGCCGCGCCCGTTAACCCCGGGGGTGCCGGGGAGGGGGAGGGCAATGCCGGTTTCGATCGTCGGCGGCACCGCCTTCGTCGGTCCGTTCGTCGCGCAGCGGCTCCGCACCCGGGGCCACCGGGCCACCCTCTCCCACCACTGCCGGGCGCGGCATCTGGCCGCGCACTGCCTCTTCGTGCCCGGGCGGTGCCGCGCCGTCGCCACCCACAATGACGAGGCCCGCCACCACTTCCTCGTCGGCGTCCACCCCGCCGCCACGGCCATCCGCCGCGACCGGGGACACGCCCGCCGCGCCGGTGCCTCGCCCCCCGGCGGCGCGCCGCAGCAGCGCGTGGGCGATGAGCGCCGCGAGCAGGAGGCCGCCGCCCGAGATGATGAAGATCGCGCGCGGCGGGAGGGCCGTCAGGAGCAGCCCCCCCGCCGCGTAGGCGGCGACCGAGGCGACGTAGGCCCCGCTGTAGATGCCGCCGAAGACGCGCCCGAGCAGCGCCTGCGGCACGGCGCGCTGGACGAGGGTGTCGTTGGCCCAGTTCTCCAGCCCGTTGCCGACGCCGAAGAGCGCCTGCGCCGCGAGGGCGACGGCGTAGACCGGTGCCACGCCGGTGAGGAGCGCGCCCGCCCCCATCAGGGCGATGCCCCCGACGAGGACCGGGGCGGGGCGGGTATCCGGGCGCAGCGCGAGGAGCGGGCCGACCACCATCCCGATCGCGCTGGCCGCAGCCAGGGTGCCGAAGCCGCGCGCTCCCAGAGCGAGCGCGTCGCGCGCCAGGAACACCAGCGCCACGTTGCCGAGCGCGCCGAAGCCGACGAGGAGGACGAGGCTCGCGGCGACCGCCCGGGCGGTGGGCTGCCCCAGGAGATAGGACCAGCCGACCCGCGCCGCCCCCAGGAAGTCGGTCGGCGCGTCGTGTGCCCGAGGCGCGGGCGGCAGGGCGGGCAGGCCGCGCAGGAGCGCCGCGGCGGCGACGAAGCTCGCCACATCGAGCGCGAGCGCCCCACGCGGCCCGACGGCCGCGAGCAGCAGGCCGCCGAGCGCCGGCCCGAGCGCGCGCCCCAGACTGCCGCCCGACCCGAGGAGCGCGTAGGCCGCTGTCGCCTCGCCGGGGCCGGCGAGGATCGGGACCGCGCTGCGCCCGGCGGGGAGGGCGAGCGCCGCCAGCACCGTGGCGGCGAGGACGAGCGCGAGCAGGAGGGGGAACGGCGGCAGCAGGAGGGCGATCGCGCCGAAGAGCGCCGCCTGCCCGAGCTCGCAGGCCAACAGCAGCCGCCGCTGGTCGACGCGATCCGCCAGGGCTCCCGCGAAGGGACCGAGGAGGTAGGGCGCGCTCTGCGCCAGGAGCAGCAGGCCGACGCTCGGTCCCGGCGTCGCGCGCCCCGAGGCGTAGAACACGAGCGCGACCGTCGCGACCGCGTCGCCCGTGATGGAGACCGTGCGCGCCGCCCACAGCGCCTGGTACGCCGGGTTGTGCCCGAGGATCCGGTGGCTATTCATCCCGCTCCGCTCCTACACCCCACGGACTGCCCTCGGTCGGGCGACCGGTGCGGCCCGCCGTGTCGCCAGGATCGCACGCCGGTGCGGCGACGGCACCGGCCGAGTGTCCAGGTCAGGGGGTGTCAATGGCGACAGGGGTGCCCGGCGGATAGCGACCGGTATCCCGCACGCAAGGGGTCGCCCGCGCGGCGCTGGGCCCCGACCCCACGCCCAACCCGCTCCTCAGCCCTCGCCGAAGGGGAAGTGCAGCACCTCGACCGCCCGGCGCTTGGTCGCCTCGCCCCGCCGGTCGTAGCGCGCCGTCGTCGTCGGGCTAGCGTGCCCGGCGAGCCGCTGCACCGTCGCCAGGTCGATCCCCGCGTCGAGGAGGTCGCCGACGAAGGTCCGCCGGAAGTCGTGCGGGCTGAGCTTGGCGACGCCCGCCTGCCCCAGGCGTTTCCTGAGCACCTTGTAGATCGCGTTCGACGACAGCCGCGCCCCGGCGAGCCGCCCGCCCTGCGCCACCGGCAGGAAGAGGCCGCCGGGGCGCTCCCCCCGCACGGCCACCCAGGCGGCGACCGCGCGCGCCGCGCCGCCCGCCAGGGGCACCAGCCGCTCCTGGTCCCCCTTGCCGTGGCGCACCCGCAGCGTCGGCGGCTCCGGCATCCAGTCGGTCAGGTCGAGGTCGGCCAGCTCGGAGCGGCGCACCCCGCCGACGTAGAGGACCGCCAGGAGGGCCGCGTCGCGGATCCCCGCCGGGCCGCGGTCGGCCAGGCAGGCGCGCACCAGCGCGGCCAGCTCGCCGCTCGTCGCCGCGCGCCCGGCGGGCAGGCGGCTGCCCCGCGCCCCGCGCACGTCGCGGATGCGGTCGTACTCCGCCGCGCCCAGCAGGTCGAGATTGCGCGCGTAGCGGGCGACGCCGCGCAGGGCGGCCAGGGTGAGGTTGACCGTCGCCGGGGCCGCCCCCCGTTCCAGGAGCCGCTGGCGAATGGAGGCGACGTGGGCGAAGCGCAGCTCGTGCCAGGGGAGCGCCTCCCAGGGGACCGGCGCGCCCCCGTCGGCGGCGAGGAGCGCGGCCACCGCCCGCAGGCGCTCGGTCATGGTCTGCCGCCCCTTGGGCGACAGGCTCGCCAGGTAGGCCCGCGCCGGGTCGTGCAACGGCTCCGGGCGGCCAAGCCCGTCGGGCACCGCGGCAGTCCACCCTGCGGGCGAGAGCGCCGCCTCAGTCTCGGCCATCGCCCCCCTCCTCCCCGGTCGCGGTCCCCCGTCGGGTGAGGGCTTTCCGGAAGCGGACTTCGACCCGCTCGTAGCCCATGCGCTCCTCATAGAAGGGCATGGACAGTTCGCTGTGCCAGGAGGTGTCGAGCACCACCGCCGCCGCCCCCTGGCCCCGCGCCCACGCTTCCACCGCGCCCAGCAACCGCGTCCCGATCCCCCGGCGCCGGTAGTGCTCAGCGACCACGAGGGCATCGACCGTGGCGCGGGTTTGCCCCGCATCGCGGAGGAATTGCCTGGCGGCCTCGGCGAGCGGCCGCTCGAGGTGCGCCGTGACAAAGCCGGCCACCGCCCCCGCCCGCTCGGCCACGAGGTAGCAGCGGTCCTCGCGCGCGGCAACGGCCAGGGCGCGCCGTTCGAGCCAGGGGGCGAGGCCATCGGGGTCGGGATACTGGAAGAGGGCGGGGCTGCGGCGGGCGTAGTGCGCGCCGGCATCCAGCCACGCGCGGGCCAAGCCCTCGCCATCACCCCCGCACGGCGGACGGATGAGCACACCGTCCGGCAGCTGTCCTTCCGATCCCATACCGCCATCCCCCTCCCCCAACCCCTGTTTAGCTTGTCGATAACGTTCCCCCTAAGCGCAATTAGGGTGCCCGGCCAGCCTACCCCGCGTCGGGGCCATCGTCAAGGGGTCGGGCGGGGCGATCAAGGGGGCGAAACCAACGAGGGGGCAACAACGGGCACGCCGACCGCCCCCCACCGGGCAACCCGCACAGGGGCGGCTCGTGGCATCGCCAAGTCCGGCCCCTATCGGCGGTGGACCCGAGCGAGCCCATAGACCGGAGAACCGTCGGGGCGAGAGAACCGCCGCGCCCCAGCGCCGTTAACATCGGTACGATATACTTACCATCCTACATCGAGGTGCCGCACCAGCGCCGCCGTGACCACCGCCGACCGCCGCTGCCGGGGCAACCCCACCGCGAGGTGGGGCACCGCAACGCCGTGGATCTCGGCCCCGCCGAGACTGCCTGGTTGCCAGCACCCTTCCCCTGCCCCACCCGCGAATGCCGCTAGGCTTTGTTGCGCCCGATACGGGCGCGATCGGGGAGGAGGGTCACCGATGGATGATCGGCCCGTATCGGCGACGCCCTGGGGCGACGGGGAGCCCGAGAAGCCGAGCGTGGCCCGCATGTACGACTACATGCTCGGCGGCTTCTAGAACGCCGCCGTCGATCGCGAGGCGGTCCGGCGGGCCCAGGCGATCTACCCCGACATGGCGTTCGTCGCCCGCGCCAACCGCGCCTTCCTGCGTCGCGCCGTCACCTTCCTGCTCGACCGGGGCATCGACCAGTTCCTCGACCTGGGCAGCGGCATCCCCACCGCCGGGAACACCCACGAGGTCGCCCAGCGGCGCGACCCCGCCGCCCGCGTCCTCTACGTGGACATCGACCCGCTCGCGGTGGCCCACGGCGCGGCGCTGCTGGCCGACAACCCCCGCGCCGCCGCGCTCCGGGCCGATGCCCGCGACCCGGCGGCGATCCTCGCCCACCCCACGACGCGCCGCCTGCTCGACCGCGACCGCCCGATCGGCGTGCTGCTGCTGACGCTGCTGCACTTCGTCCCCGACGACGACGAGGCGTACGGGCTGGTGGCGACCAAACCTCGCCACGGCCCGTCGGGTCTTGCCGATATTCGATGATCCGGATTCGACTTTTCTTGAACAACGGCGCGCATTGTTGGCCGTTGGTGATGACGTTGCGACGGCGGGCAACAAGTGCGACTGATCGCCCCATGCCGACGCATACAACAAGCGGAGGGCGATCATCGAAAGGCGGCAAGACCCGACCTGTCTGACACATATTTGCACTCGCCCCTGGCAGCGCCCTATGATGGCCGCTCGCTGATCTGGGGGGATACGCCCGTCGGGCACCCGCAGCGGCCAGCGGTAGGGAACACCCGGCGGTGCGAGCGATGGGGCCACAGCGACGCGAACGGATCGAGACGACCGACGACTGGCAGCAGCTGGAGCTGCGCGTCCAAGCGGTCGGGCAGCGCGGCTATGAGCTCATCCGCCCGGTGGTCCTTTTCGGCCACTCCCCGGCGGAGCGTGCGGCGGCGACCGGTACCCCCGCGCGGACCCTCTACCGTCAGGTCGCGCGCTTCGCGCAGCTCGGCATGGCCAGCTTCGTGCCGCCGCCGAAGGTGGAGAAGCACCGCACCTTGCCCACGGTGCTCCGGCAAGCCATCATCGATCTTAAACGCGAGCACCCGCCGCTCAATACCTACGAGATCACGACAATCTGCTGGGCGCGTTTCGACCACCGCCCCAGCCCACACACCGTCAAGCGCATCCTCGCCGAGGAGCCGCCCCCGCCGCGCGTGGCGCGGCGCTTCCCGCCCTACCACCGGATCGCCGACCCGGCGACCCGGCGGCTGGCGATCATCCGCCTGCATGTGGAAGGCTGGAACGCGAAGAGCATCGCCGCGTACCTGGAGTGCAGCCGGGACACCGTCCACGCCACGCTGCGCCGCTGGTTCGCGGAGGGGACGGCTGGCCTCGATGACAAGTCGACCGCGCCGAAACAGCACGCCCACAAGGTCACGCTCCGGGCGATCGCCACGGTCAAGGAGTTGCAGGAGAACCCGCTGCTCGGCGAGTGGCGGGTCCACGCCGCTCTGAAGCGGCTCGGCATCCACCTCGGCCCGCGCACCTGCGGGCGCATCCTGGCCCTCAACCGCCAGCTCTACGGGCTGGTCGCGCCGACGTCGGCACCCAGGGCGCCGAAGGCGATGCCCTTCGCCGCGCGGCGCCGGCACGAGTACTGGACCGTGGACATCCGCTACCTCGACCACGGGCTGGGCGAGTTCAAGGTCTACTGCATCAGCATCCTGGAGAACTACAGCCGCGCCATCCTCGCCAGCGGCCTCTCGCGCAGCCAGGACCTGACCGCCTACCTGATGGTCCTCTACATGGCGATCCGCCAGCACGGGGCACCCGAGGCCCTCGTCAGCGACAGCGGCGGCGTCTTCCTGGCGAAGCCGGCGCAGGCCATCTACGCGGCGCTGGGGATCCGCAAGGAAGAGATCGACCGGCGGCAGCCGTGGCAGCGCTACATCGAGACCAACTTCAACGTGCAGCGCCGCCTCGCCGACTACCACTTCGCCCGGGCGGCGACCTGGGAGGAGCTGCTGGCCGCGCACGACCGCTGGGTGGCCGACTTCAACTGGCAAGACCACGGCGCCCATCGCCATCGGCGGCCGGAGTTGCGCAGCCCGCAGGCGCTGCTCCACGGCGTGTGCGGGCACCTGTTCGGCCCCGAGGAGCTGCACCGGGTCTTCGCGCGCACGCGCTTCGGGCGCGTGGTCGACAAGGCCGGCTTCATCCGGTTCCGCCACTGGCGCCTCTACGGCGAGCGCGGACTGCAAGGCGATCGGGTGGCGGTCTGGCGCTACGCCGAGCACCTGACGCTCGTCTTCCAGGATGAGCCGCTCGCGCAGTACCGCGTGACCTACCAGGCGGCCAAACGCCGCCTCAAGACGGTGGCGGAGGAGCGGCTCTTCGACACGCCCCACCGCTCGCCGAAGCCGCCGCTGTGGGCGTGGGGCGCGGACGAGTGGCTGCGGGTGCTCCGGCTGCCGGCGTACGCGCCGCGCCGACGGCCCACCAGCGACCAGTGTCAGGCACCGTTATTCGCACTCGAAGGCACCGGCTAGGGCGATGCGCCTCGTGTACGCGACGGATCTGCATGGCGACCCCGACGCCTACGCGGCCCTCGCCGCGCTGGCGCGGCGGGAGCGGGCGCAGGCCGTGCTCCTCGGGGGCGATCTCTTCGCCTACAGCCGCGAAGCCGCCCCGCAGCTCGCCTTCGCCGCCGGGCGGTTCCGGGACTTCCTGCGGCAGCTCCGCGCCGCCCGGGCGTCCGTGGTGGCGATCCCCGGCAACGACGACCGGGCGGCGGCGGTGGCCTACCTGCACACCCTCGCGGCCGCGGGGCTGCTCCGCCTGGCGGACCTCCGCCCGCAGCGCCTCGCCGCCGACGACGGGATCGCGGCCGTCACCATCGTGGGCTACCCGTTCGTGCCCCCCACGCCCTTCCGGCTCAAGGAGGGGGAACGGCGCGACCTGGCGACCGACCGCTACCCCGGCCCCTGGCCCCACTTCGTCTCCGCGCCCGACCCGGCCGCGCTCTGGGTCGCGGCGCCGCCAGACCGGCTCGACCGGCTGCCGAGCATCGCGGAGGAGCTGGCCGCCGCCCCGGCCGCCGCCCCGCCGTGGATCCTGCTCGCCCACTCGCCGCCCTGGGGCGTGCTCGACCGCGCGGCGAGTGCGGAGCACGCCGGCAGCCGCGCCCTGCGCGCCTGGATCCTCGCGCGCCAGCCGACCCTGGCGCTGCACGGCCATATCCACGAGGCGCCGGACCTGCTCGGGCGTTGGGCCGCGCGCCTCGGGGCGACGATCTGCGTCAACCCCGGGGCGGCGCAGGGGACGGCGGTGCAGGCGGTGGTGTGCGACACGGCGGCCCTGCCGCAGAGCCTGCGCCACACCGCGCGAGCGCCGGCCCCGCTCGCTGCGGTGCGCCGCCCGAGCGAGGAGGACGGGCGGTAAGGATCCACGACTTTGGCCCTACCAGCGGCAGCCGCCAAGCTGCGACGCTGCCAGGGCTGAGTGCAAACATGTGTCAGACGGGCCGGGTCTTGCCGCCTTTCGATGATCGCCCTCCGCTTGTTGTATGCGTCGGCATGGGGCGATCAGTCGCACTTGTTGCCCGCCGTCGCAACGTCATCACCAACGGCCAACAATGCGCGCCGTTGTTCAAGAAAAGTCGAATCCGGATCATCGAATATCGGCAAGACCCGACGGGCCGTGGCGAGGTTTGCGACATCAAGGAGACCGTCAAGGACAAGACCAACTAAGTAATCGCCCCGCTACCAGACGAACCGCAGGCCCGGCCAGCGTTCGATGACGCGACCGGGCCTGCGCTATCTACCGGAGGAGGCGAGCATGGCAGACAAAAACAAGCAGAATACCGAAGAACGCACCGGTAAGTAGGGGGTTGAGTAGCAATGGAACGGGAACCCGGAATAAGCGCCTGGCCGCGCTCCGTCCTTGTGGGGTAACAGCCCGGTCCGCAGGCCATCGCCGCTGCTCCCCGTCTCGTTCCCGTGCGTCCGCCCGCAACTCCGCCGCAAACGGGCCTTTGCGGCGGAGTCGAGCGCCAGGGGCCGGCGAGAATGATCGCGCGGCACGGCTACCGGGGATCGGGGGTGGGCGTCGGGATAGCGGGGAGGGGTGGGGCCGCCGCGACGACGATGAACGTCGCGCTCGCCAACTCCCGGCGCGGGTCCACGGCATGCTGGAGCCAGGGCACGATGACGCGGAACGGCGCCCCGTCGGGCGTCGCGGGGCCGCACCCGACCAGGCGCACCGGGACGGCGAAGGTGCCGTCGGCACCGACGAGTTGCCACCCGTCGGTGGTCAGCCGCGCCTCACTCCCCACGTAGAGGAAGAACGACGTATTGGGCGGGAAGTTCCGGCCCCGCGCGACGATGGTCGGCCCATCCGTGGCGCAAGGGCCACGGTCGGGTTCGAGGGTCAGGGTCGAGACCGGCCCCCCTGCGGTTATCGTGAAGGCCCCGCGCGCCAGGACCTCGCCGCCCCGCACGCCCATCGCCGCCAGCATATCAAGGCCGATAATGAGCGTGTAGACGCCCGGTGGTCGCCCCAGGGCGTCGAACTCCAGGCGCATGGTGCCATCCGGCCCGGTCGCGACCGGGCGGTTCAGGACGAACTCCAGCTCGGGGTTGCGCCCAACCACATGTAGCGTGACGTCGGGCGCGAAGCCCGCCCCGGTGATCGCGAAGACGGTTCCCCCCGCCCCGGCGGCCGGGGTGACCGTCAGCGCCGCCGTCGTCGCGGGCGGCGCGGTCGTGGGGCTCGTCGGCCGCGCGACGGGCGACGTGGCGCGCGTCGCCGCCGCGGGCACAGGCGTACCCGCCGCGCCGGTCAACCCGGGAGACGGGCTACGGGCCGCGCCGGCGGGCGCGGCCCTGCCGCTCGTCCCCACCGTCCCGCCGCACGCCGTCAGGACGACCACCGCCAATAGGGTTGCCAGCGCCACCAGCGCCTGCCATCACAAACTCTCCGCTGAGGACGGGCAACGGTGACCTGGTGCCGAACGCGCCCCGACCCACCCTTGTGTCCCTGCGGGAATAACGCCGCGGCGGTTAACAAAGTTCCAGATGCTGCCGCGCCACCCTGCTGTGTTTGTCAACTGAAAAACCGGCCGGGGTGATCGGCGAAAAACCTACCACCGCGCCATCATTCTGTCACGCTTTTAGTCTGCGGCCTGCCGACGCAGGCTCTCCTTGAATCGGTAGCTGTCGCCC
>JAABUT010001227.1_pt1 | contig 30814 bp, 26 predicted proteins | sample 5559281 | NCBI WGS metagenome assembly JAABUT01 (sample SAMN10711880, study PRJNA513359) | rock metagenome | isolation source: Antarctica rocks | place: Antarctica: Victoria Land, Ricker Hills nord | collected 2016-01-04
CTCAGCCTCTGGCAGGTGACCGCCGGCGTCGCCACGCTGCCGCGGCGCCTCGTCGCGCCGATCACCGTGCCGACCACTCCTGGCGTCCCGACGACCGTCGACGTGGCGTTGCCGGCCGCGACCTGGCTGCTGGAGTCCGGCAGCTCAGTGCGCCTGCTCGTCACCAGCACCGACTCGGGGTTCACCGGCGCGCGCTCCGCTCGGCTCGACCGGGTCGCCCTCGCCGACGCCCGGCTGACCGTCCCGGTTGTCGGGGGGACGGTGGTCTCGGGCGGTGACCAGCGCGACACGGAGACCATCGTGGTGGCGATCGCCATCGTCGTGGCGCTGCTCGCCCTCGCGGGGGTGGCCTGGTGGCAGCGACGACGACGCCGGCACGAGCAGGCGCGCCCCGACCTGGCGGACGTACCGCTCGTCGTGGAGCACCTCGTCAAGACCTACTCCGACGGGCACCGCGCCGTCGACGCAGTGTCATGGCGAGCCGACCGCGGGCAGGTCGTCGGGCTCCTCGGACCGAACGGTGCCGGCAAGACGACGACGCTGCGGATGGTCATGGGGCTCATCCAGCCAGACTCCGGCACGGTGCACGTCCTCGGCGAGCCCATCCACGCCGGCGCACCGGTGCTCGCGCGGGTCGGGGCCCTCATCGAGGGGCCGGGCTTTCTCCCGCACCTCACCGGACGCGCAAACCTGCGCGCCTACTGGGCGGCGACCGGACGCGAGGAGACCGGTGCGCAGCTCCCGGACGTGCTCGAGGTCGCCGCGCTCGGCGATGCCATCGACCGGCCGGTCCGCTCCTACAGCCAGGGGATGCGCCAGCGCCTCGGCATCGCCCAGGCGATGCTGGGGATGCCCGAGGTGCTCGTCCTGGACGAGCCGACGAACGGGCTCGACCCACCTCAGATCGCCGCGATGCGACCGATCCTGCACCGGTATGCCGCCAGCGGACGGACCGTCGTCATCTCCAGCCACCTGCTGGGTGAGGTGGAGATGACGTGTTCGCACGTCGTCGTCATGCACGCGGGACGAGTGGTCACCACCGGCACCGTCGCGGAGCTCGTCGACAGCGCCGACACGACGGTCGTGCTCCTCGGGCCCGGTGAGGCTGCCGGCGCCCTCGCCCGGCGGCTGCGCGCCGTGGAGGGGATCACGGACGTCGACGTCGACGAGGACCCCGTCGAGCCGCGGCTCGTCGTCACCGCCGACCTGGCCCGGGCCGACGTCGTGCGGGTGGTGGCGGACACCGGCGCCGACATCGTCGGGGTGACGAGCCGGCGGCACCTGGAGGAGGTCTTCCTCGGAGTCATCGCCCAGGCCTCGTCCTCCACCGGCGACTCCGGCGACGGCACCCGGTCGTTGACCGACCGGTTGCGGCAGGTGAGGTCACGATGAGCGCTCCCGAGCGCGTCGCCGCGGGCAAAGCGGCCAGCCGGCCGGCTGGCGACGCGATGGGGCTCCCGCCGGCTCACGTCGTCCGCCGCCCGCTCTCGTGGCGCGCGGAGGTCGGCCGCCAGCTGAGGCGCCGTCGCACGATCTGGGCTTTCGTCCTGCTGCTGGCTCTGCCGCTGGTCCTCGTCGCTGCGTTCGCCGTGGGCGGTTCGAACGGCTCCAGCGGCTCCAGCGGCTCCAGCAACGCAGCCGCCTCCGGCTCGACGCGTCTGCTCGACCTCGCCCAGGCCGGCGGGGCGAACTTCGCCGTCTTCTCAACCTCGGCGGCATCGTCGTTCCTCCTCGTCGTGCTGGCCGCCTTGTTCGTGGGCGATGCCGTGCCGTCCGAGGCGTCGTGGGCGACGCTGCGCTACCTCCTGCTCGCGCCCGTCCCGAGGGCACGACTGCTGACGAGCAAGCTCGTCGTCGCGATGGGGACCATGGCGGTCTCGGTCCTCGTCCTCGTCGCGTGGTCGCTCCTCGTCGGCGGCGTCGCCTACGGCTGGGCGCCGTTCACCAACCCGGCGGGCGGCGTCCTCGAGTGGTCGGTCCTGCTGCCTCGGCTCCTGGTCGTTCTCGCCTACCTCGTCGTGCTCCTGTCCCAGGTGGGCGCCATCGCGTTCTGGCTCGGCGTCCGCACCGACGCCCCCCTGGCCGCCGTCGGCGGCGCCGTCATGGTGACGATCGTGTCGTCGATCCTCGGACAGATCGAGACGTTGGGCGACTGGCGCAGCGGACTGCCGATGTACTACGACCGGGCCTGGGTCGAGGTGCTCACGCCGCAGGTCGACTGGACGTCGATGACCCACGGCGCCCTGTGGTCGACCTTCTACACGATCGTCTTCCTCGGGATCGCCTACCAGAGTTTCCGCCGCAAGGACATCCTCAGCTAGGCGTCGTTGCGGCTGCGGGAGCCGGCAGCGGTCAGCCGGGAGCCCAGGTCACGCATCGCCGTGATCAGCTCGGGCGGCTCGAGGACCTCGATCGGCCACGGTAGCCGAGCCAGGTGCAAGGCCATCCAGTCCAGCTGGTTGCCGCCTGCGACGAGGGTGCAGGACGCGTCGTCGACGGCCTCGACGACGCCCACGGTCGGCGGGACCTCTTGCGAGACAAGAAAAGCCGGTGCCTCGACCCGCACCCGGGCGACATACGCGTAGGGGGACTGGGAGATCGCGCGCTGAACGAATGACGCTGCGTCCGGCGCTTCCCGTTGCGTGAACCGCCAGCCGGTCGACGTGGCGGCGGTGATCCGGTCCAGGCGGAAGGTCCGCCAGTCGGCCCGGTCGAGGTCATAGGCGAGGAGGTACCAGCGCCGTCCCGTGGCGACGAGCCGGTGGGGCTCGATCCGGCGCTCGGACGGCCCACCCTTCGCCGCGGCATACGTGAAGGTCACCCGCTCGGTCTCCCGGCAGGCGCGCGCCAGGGTGAGCAGGACGTCGGAGTCGACGCGTTCACCCTGCACCTCGAGGGTCACCGTGGCGTCGTGGACCGCACTGACCTTGCTCCGCAGTCGCGCCGGGAGCACCTGGTCGAGCTTGGCGAGGGTACGCACGGCCGCCTCGCCGAGCCCCTCGACGGTCCCGCCGGCGGCGAGACGCAGGCACACGGCGACAGCCACCGCCTCGTCGTCGTCGAGGAGCAGCGGCGGCAGCGCGCGACCGGCGCCGAGCTGGTAGCCGCCGGCAGCTCCCCGGGTCGCGAGGACGGGGTAGCCGAGCTCGCGCAGCCGGTCGACGTCGCGTCGGATCGAGCGCGTCGTCACCCCAAGCCGCTCGGACAGCTGCGGGCCGCTCCACACCGGCCGGGACTGGAGCAGGCTGAGCAGCCGCAGCGCTCGACCGGTCGTGTCCGCCATGCTGGAATCTTCCCATCGATAGCGGACGGAAACTGTCCTAGTTCACTGCGACGCTGTAGTCATGACGACCACCGACCACCAGAGGCGCAGGGTCCACCCCCTGCTCCTGGAGCAGATTGACCGGCACTGGAGCGCGCAGCTCCGCCCGCGTCTCGACGGCCTCACCGACGGCGAGTACTTCTGGGAGCCGGTCCCCGGCGCCTGGAACGTGCGGCCTCGCGGCACCGGCTCGGCGCCGGTGCAGGCCGGATCCGGCGACTTCACCATCGACTTCGCCATGCCCGAGCCGCAGCCCGCCCCCGTGACGACGATCGCCTGGCGCCTGGCCCACCTCGTCGTCGGGGTCCTGCGGATGCGCACCTCCGCGCACTTCGGCGGACCGGCCACCGACTACGAGAGCTTCGACTACGCGGGGACTGCCGGCGAGGCGCTCGCCCAGCTCGACGAGGCGTATGCCGCCTGGCTGGCCGGCGTGCGCGGCTGGAGCACCGATGAGGTGTGGGAGCCCTGCGGTCCGGCCGAGGGCCCGTTCGCCAAGGAACCGCGAGCCACGCTCGTCCTGCACATCAACCGCGAGCTGATCCACCATGGGGCCGAGGTCGCGCTGCTGCGTGACCTCTGGGCCGCTGAACACGCCTGACCCACCACCTTGCGTCCGGCAATGTGGTGGCGCCACGACCACCGTGCCGGACGCAACACACGAGAAGGAGAACGACATGCCCGGCTCCGCCCCTCCCATCGCCAACGAGCACGAAGGCCTGCGCGCCTTCCTCGCCCAGCAGCACGCAGGCATCCGCAACGCCGCCTACGGGCTTCCCGACGAACAGGCGCACTCGGCGCCGTCGGTCAGCTCGATCTCGATCGCCGGGCTGGTCAAGCACGTCACCGTCTGTGAGCGCAGCTGGATGGACCGGGCGTATGCCGCGCCGGCAGCGCCCGCGTCCGACACCCGGACCTTCGCGGAGCAGGCGGCCGACTACGGCAAGGACTGGGACCCGACTGGTCAGTCCATCACCGAGCTGCTCGCCGGGTTCGACGAGGTCGCGACCAAGACGGAGGAAGCCATCCCCAGGCTCGACCTCGACACGCCGGTGCCGGTGCCGCAGGGGGCCCCGTGGTTTCCCAAGGACCTCGAGGCGTGGTCGGTGCGCTGGGTACTGCTCCACCTCATCGAGGAGATCGCCCGCCACGCCGGCCACGGTGACATCGTCCGCGAGTCCATCGACGGCGCGACGATGTACGAGCTCCTGGCCGGGGCCGAGGGCTGGCCCGAGACCGACTGGCTCAAGCCGTGGAGGCCGAAGGATCAGGCCCTCAGCTGATCCGGCGCACCCACCTCGTCCCACCTGGATTCGTCTGCGGTCTCTCCTTCTTGGCGAACACGGCGACCGCAGACAAATCGGGGACGGTGAACCGGACCCCACTCACCTCGATTCGTCTGCGGTCTCTCCTTCTTGGCGAACACGGCGACCGCAGACGAATCGAGGTGGGTGGGGGTGCATAGAGTGCGGCCATGTCCGTGTCGTCCGAGCCCGCCATCGTCGCCGCCGAGCGGCGGGGCGGGCTCGGCCGCGAGGTCGTGGTCATCCTCGGGCTCTCGCTCGGGGCCTCGGCCGTGTATGCCGTGCTGCGGATCGTCGACCGGCTCACCGTCCATGTCGCGCTCAGCCAGCAGTCCTCGTCGCTGAACAACTCGGTGACGCCCGACCGGCCCTGGCTCGACCTGGCCTACCAGCTCGCGGCGATCCTGCTCGCCCTCGTGCCGGTGGCGGCGGCGCTCTACGTCCTGCGCAACGTCCTTCCGCCAGTGCCGTTCTCCCCGCGGCAGTTCCTCGGGCTCGACGGGCAGCAGCCCAGATTCGACATCGGAGCCGGGCTGCTTCTCGCGGCGGTCATCGGCATCCCGGGGCTCGCCTTCTATCTCGCGGCGCGGGCCCTCGGCATCAACACTCAGGTGGCGGCGGCAAACCTCACGGCGGCCTGGTGGACGCTCCCCGTCCTCGTCCTCTCCGCGGTGCAGAACGCCGTGCTCGAAGAGGTGATCGCCGTCGGCTACCTCTTCACCCGGCTGCGACAGATCGGGTGGCGGGTCCCGTTCGTGATCGTGACGTCGGCGGTGCTGCGGGGGAGCTACCACCTCTACCAAGGGTTCGGCGGGTTTCTCGGCAACCTCGTCATGGGCTTGGTCTTCGGGTTCGTCTATCTCAGGTGGCGCCGGGTCGGCCCGCTCGTCGTCGCCCACACCGTCCTGGACGTCGTGGCCTTCGTCGGCTACACGCTGGCGAAGGACCACCTCAGTTGGCTGCATTGACGCGGGCCCTGACGTGGGCCCCGGCTCGGGCGGCATCCACTCGGGCGGCATCCACTCGGGCGGCATCCACTCGGGAGGCACCGGCTCGGGCGGCATCCACTCGAGAGGCACCGGCTCGGGCGGCCGGGGGCTCCCAGGGAGCCGGCACGGCATACCGATCTCCGCTGCATACGATGTCGCCCATGACGAGGGAGGGGCGGCTGCGCCAGCGGCTGCTCGGAAGCCCGGTCGAGCAACACATCCTCGGCTGGCTCGGTCCGCTCGTCGCCGCCGCGATCGGCGGGTTCCTGCGGTTTTGGAACCTCGGCGACCCCCACCAGCTGATCTTCGACGAGACCTACTACGTCAAGCAGGGCTGGTCGCTCACCCAGTTCGGCGTGGAGATGCGCAACGACCCGGTGCTGGATGCGGCGAAGCAGATCGACCAGAACTTCACCGCCGGCAACTGGCGCTCCGTCTACGACCCCACCGTTGGCGACCTCGTCGTCCACCCACCGGTGGGCAAGTGGCTCATCGGCTGGGGCGAGCAGCTGTTCGGCATCAACAGCTCCTTCGGCTGGCGCTTCGCCGTGGCGGTGATGGGGACCCTGTCCATCCTCATGGTCGGGCGCGCGGCGCGGCGCCTCTTCGGGTCGTCGTTCCTCGGGACGGTGGCCGCCCTGCTCCTGGCCTTCGAGGGCCACCACTTCGTCCACTCGCGCACCGGGCTGCTCGACCTCATCGTCATGTTCTGGGCGTTCGCCGGCTTCTGCTTCCTCCTTCTCGACCGCGACGCCTCGCGGGCGGTGCTGGCCCGCACGGTGGCAGCCATCCCTCGGGGCCAGCTGTCCAGGCTCGGCCCGTCGCTGGGGTGGCGCCCCTATCGGTGGGCCGCCGGGCTCTGCCTCGGCCTCAGCGCGGGGACGAAGTGGTCCGGCCTCTACTTCGTCGTTGCCTTCGGGCTGATGACCGTCCTGTGGGACATGGGCGCTCGACGTGCCGCCGGCGTCGAGGGGTGGGTCTGGGCCTGGCTCGTCCGGGACTCCCCGTTCGCCTTCGTCTCCATCGTCGGCACGACCGTCGTCACCTACTGCCTGAGCTGGTGGGGGTGGTTCGCAACCTCGACGGGCTACAACCGGCACTGGGCCGACACCCACGGGTCCGCCACGTGGGGCTGGGTCCCCGGTCCGCTGCGCTCGTGGTGGAACTACCACGCCCAGATCCTCCAGTTCCACACCCACCTGACGTCCGACCACCCCTACAAGACGAACCCGTGGTCCTGGCTGATCCAGGGACGGCCGACGTCCTTCTTCTACGAGGGGCCCAAGAGCGGCGAGATGGGGTGCACCGTGGACGTCTGCTCCAAGGCGATCACCTCCATCGGCACCCCGACGATCTGGTGGGGCGGAGCCCTGGTGATCTTCGTCCTGCTGTTCATGTGGGCCCTGAAGCGGGACTGGCGTGCGGGGGCGATCCTGGCCGGGTTCCTCGGCGGCTACCTGCCGTGGTTCTTCCTCCAGGACCGGACGATCTACTCGTTCTACGCCGTGGCGTTCGTGCCATACCTCGTCCTGGCCTGCACCTACGTCCTCGGCCTGGGCATCGGGGGCAGGACGGCCTCGCCGCAACGCCGGCAGGCCGGGATGCTCGTCACCGGGTCGTTCGTCGTCGTCACGGTGCTCCTTTTTGCCTTCTTCTATCCCATCTACACGGCGCAGGTGGTCCCCCAGAGCTTCTGGCGGATGCACATGTGGTTCCCCAGCTGGGTCTGACCCGACTCTGGCACGCCCTCCACCTGCTCGATGCGCTCCTGCAGCAGGTGACGCGCTGACGCCGGCGGGACAGGGTCAGACGAGTGGACGCTCTGCGGCAATGCCGCGAGGAGTCGCGGCATGGGCGCGGCAGCTGGGGGCGACGGCGAGGCGGACGATCCGCTGATCGTGGGGCCGACAGAGCCAGGTAGGCGACTCGAACACGCCTTACCGACGAGAAGTGGACGCGTGACGAACAGTCGGTGCGGCGGGCATCAACGTGAACGCGCTACCGAGTCAGTACGGGTCTTACCGTGGCGGTGCGGGCGTGCACAAGAGCCGGTCAGTGTCGTTGTAACGGCTCACTTCCGGTGCGGTCCAAGCGGGCTGCTGTCCGAGGTCCCGCACGGGCGAAACCGTAGTTGTCCGCATGACGAAGCGTCCCGGCCTTCAAGTTAGGGGTAGACGTTCCGGTCGCGGCACGCTGCGAAGGCCGTGGCGTTGAGTCTGGTGTTCCAGATGCGTGTTCCTCGTGCAGGCCGAATCTCTCGGCTCGAATGCGGAGAGGCCGGGTCGAACCATGACGCTGTCTCGACTTTCGCCGAGCCGAGCGCGATCGCTTCATCGAGCGCCGGCTCAAGGTCGGTGTCCTGCGAGCACAAGATCACCAGGTCGATGTCGGGATCGGCTGCCTCACGCACGACCGCGAGCGCGCACAACACGTCGATACCTTTCTCCTGTGGCTTGCCGATTGTCATCCACCGCCCTTGCTGGCCAGTCACCTTGCGACCAGTCGCGTCCCGTTGGTACTTGTATCGCAGAGGGCGGTGGATGACAGTGAGACGAGGGTCTGTCTCCCACTCGGCCTTCTGCGCGAGATACGCGCGTAGGCACGGGCATCGATATCGGACGACGGAAGCCCTCGATGCACGAGCACCTTGGTCACCACCGCGTGAGGATGCCCCGGCCGCTGGTTCCGATTGCGGTACGTCATGATCTGGCTGACGTAGTGCAACGGATGCACGAGATGCTCGTGCGCGGGCTGATGCGGTTCGAAAAGTCCAACGCCCGTGAGATGTACGTTCTGGTAGTCGATGACGAACGTGGCCCGAAGATCAGGCAACGACACCCCCTCAGAAAAAAGCCCCACCAGTCCCGGAGGACGGTGGGGAGCTAGGTAGATACCCTCGCACATCCGGTGGCACCTTGCAAGGCGACGGGTGAAGGTCCACCCGCCGTCCACCCAGGTCAAGATGCCGCCAGGACGAATCCACTTCTCGAGCATCGTACCGGCGCGGTGTCTGAAACGAGCACCGCGGACACACGCCTCCCGACCCACATTCATGTCAGGAGAGTCTCATTAACACGGTGAGCCGTCTCAGGTCGCGTAGCCCGTCGGCCCGGTGTCGGCCTGCAGCAGCGCAATGTCCGCCGCGAGACGTGGAGCTGCTCGCGCGCTGAGGCCGCTGACGGTGATCCGGATGGCGGGTGCACTCGCCCGACCGAACCGCGCGCCCGGAGAGACCAGCCACTTGGCCTGAAGCAGCCGCGCCACGGCCGTCGTCTCGTCGGGCACCGAGACCCACACGTTCATGCCCGACGTCCCCTGGGCGACCACGCCCCGCTTGAGGAGCTCGGTCACGAGCGTCTGACGCCTGTGGCTGTAGACGTCGTACGCCGAAGAGACACAAGCCGCCGCCCTCTCGCTGGTCCACAGGTCCGCGACGAGCTGCTGCAGGAGCGTGCTAACCCACCCACCGCTGTTGCGCAGCCCCTCCTGCACCGTCGAGATCGTCGCGGAGTCTCCAGTGAGGAGGGAGACCCGCAGGTCCGGACCGTAGGACTTGGAGGTTGAGCGGGCGTACACCCAGGCTTCGGTCGCTCCGGCCACCACGTGCAGCTTCCCGTTGATCAGGTCCGCCGAATGGTCGTCCTCCACCGTGAGGACCCCGGGAAAGCCGGACAGGACCCGACGGAGCTCGGCGGAACGCGGCGCGGAGACCTCTACTCCGGTCGGGTTCTGGCCACGAGGCGTGAGGACGACCGTCGAGGCGCCCGCTCGCAGCACTCGGTCGAGCGACTCGGGCAGCGGACCTTCGTTGTCGAGCAGAACCGCCTCGACCCGCATGCCGAGGCCCGCGACGACGTCCAGCAGGATGGGCCAGCCCGGGTCCTCCACGGCGACGATGTCCCCAGGCCGCAGCCGCGCCGCCAGGACGCGGTGGATCGCGTCAGTCGTGCCAGAGGTGACGGTCACGGGACCGGAGGGGACACCGTCAGCCGCGAACCGTTGCTGGGCCAGGTCCACGAGCTCGGGAAGAAGCAGCTCGGTCGGTGCCGCCGCCCGGCGATGCCGGGCGCTCCTCCACGGCAGCACTGGGAGCAGGGCTGGGTCCGGCTGGCCTCGCGACAGGTCCATCACCTCGGGGCCGACCGGGAGGCTGGCTGCCCGGCCCCCACCGGTGACCCGCTGGCGGACGAACGTGCCGCGGCGTCCTTGGGACTCGACGAGACCACGACTCTGCAGCGCCTTGTAGGCGCTTGCGACGGTGCCCGGTGCCACCGCCCGCTGGTCGGCGAGACTTCGCACGCTGGGCAGCGGGTCGCCGGGCGACAGCGTTCCATCGTGGATGGCTCGCTCGAGCTCCGCCGAGATGCCCTTGGCCGTCAGGCCCATGTCCGGTACTGTATTGATGTCACCAAGCAACTGTACCAGTACAACGGCTCGGCATTCTCCATCACGGCTTCAGCCGCCGATGGTGGCAACCGCAGGCGGGTGACTCTCAACGAGAAGGGCAGACAGCGCGATGGCTTTGGACGAGGTGGCCTACCGGCCCTACGCGGACCCTGACGACTTCATCCGGGAGGTCACCGACCTGATCTGGGTAAACCGTGCCGTCGGCCACATCCGGGAGAACTACCTCGACGACTCCATCGTCCACGGGTCGCTCGGGACCTCCGTGGGGCGCGAGGAGGTCATCCACGGAACGCTGATGCGCATTGCGGACACCCCGAACCGGGTCGGCCAGGCGGAGGACGTCGTCTGGGAGGCACGTGGGGACGACGCCTTCCTCAGCTCGCACCTCGTCCTGAGCACGGACCGGGAGAACCTCGACTTCCGCGGCCGCGGAATCGCCAACTGCCTCTACGTCAGCGGACGGATGCAGGAGGAATGGGTGGTCCGCGACACGCTTGCCTTCGCGCGGCAGCTCGGTCAGGACCCCGACGAGGTCGCCAGGCGCAAGGCCTTCCTCGGCTTCAGCGGCTCGATGGTCAGCCCTCCGCCACCGGATGTCCTGACAGCCGGGGCGAGCGGTCCCCGGCCGGATGAGCATCGACCCGAAGCCGAGATGGTCCTCGAGTTCATCGAGACCGTGTGGAACCAGCGAGACCTCAACCGGGTGGAGGACTTCTGGATCCGGGACCTCGTGCTCAACACCGTGGACGACCGGACCATCGTGCGACCGGAAGGCTACCGTCGCGCCATGCTCAGGATGCTGCGGCCGTTTCCCGCCGCGACGTTCATCGTGCTCGACATCGCGACGAACACGTCGGAGCGCTACGCCGGTCTGCGCGTCGCCGTGACCTGGACGCTCCGCGGGGACTACGTCGGCACACCCGACTTCGGACCGCTCACCGGCAGCCCGGTCGAGGTCCTCGGAGTGTCGCAGTTCCTGGTCCACGGCGGTCGGCTCGTCAAGGAGAGTCGGGTCTACGACGAGATCGCCATCCGCACGCAGATCAGCTCCGCGCGTGGCGATGTGCCGTTCACCAGCGCCAACATCTACTGACCCGCATTCAGCCAGCCCCTTGGGAGAGCCGATGTCCACCATCCTGAAGTCACCGACAAGGACCACCGAGAGCACGCGCACCGACACCGCAGCCGTTCGCGCGACGGTGGAGTCGATCATCGAGGACGTGCGCCACCGCGGAAACGAGGCGATTCGTCACTACTCGCAGACCTTCGACGACTGGAGCCCGGCATCGTTCCGCCTCTCGCCGGAGCAGATCGACGCCATCATCTCCAGCCTTCCGTCCCAGGTCGTCGACGACATCCGCTATGTCCAGGAGCAGGTCCGCAACTTCGCCCGGGCCCAGCGAGCGTCGATGACCGACGTCGAGGTGGAGACCCTGCCGGGTGTCGTCCTCGGTCACCGGCACGTGCCGGTGTCGGCCGTCGGCGCGTACATTCCCGGCGGCCGCTACCCGCTGACCGCCTCGGCCCACATGACCATCGTCACCGCAAAGGTGGCCGGAGTGGAGCGAGTCATCGCCTGTACCCCTCCGATCCGGGGGGAGGTTCCCGCCGCGACGGTTGCCGCCGCGCACCTGGCCGGTGCCGACGAGATCTACCTGCTGGGTGGGGTCCAAGCCGTGGCTGCCATGGCCCTGGGCACGGAGGACATCGACCGCGTCGACCTCATCGCTGGTCCGGGGAACGCCTACGTTGCGGAGGCCAAGAGGCAGCTGTTCGGCGAGGTCGGGATCGACCTCTTCGCCGGCCCGACGGAGATCCTCGTCATCGCCGACGAGCATGCGGACCCGTTCATCGTGGCCGTCGACCTGCTCAGCCAGGCCGAGCACGGGCCTGACTCGCCGGCCGTCCTCATCACCACCAGCACCGAGCTGGCGGAACAGGTCCTTGCCCACGTGGACCGGATCCTGCCCGACATGCCGACCGTCGACATGGCGGGCCCGGCGTGGCGCGACCACGGCGAGGTCCACGTCGTCGACTCACTGGACGAGGCGTTCGCGCTCGCCGACTCCTTCGCCTTCGAGCATGTCGAGGTCCTCACCGAGGAGCCGCGCAAGGCGCTGGACCTGATGCACGACTTCGGTGCGCTCTTCCTCGGCGAGGGCACCTGTGTCTCCTACGGCGACAAGGTCATCGGCACCAACCACGTCCTCCCGACGAAGGGCGCGGCGCGCTACACCGGCGGGCTGTGGGTGGGGAAGTACCTCAAGACCGTGACCTACCAGGAGGTGACGAACCCGGAGTCCGCCGCCGAGCTCGGGCGCATCTGTGGTCGCGCCAGCCGGGTGGAGCTGTTCGAGGGACACGCGCGCTCCGGGGACGTGCGAGCCGCCAAGTACGCCGGCGACGAGCTGCCCTGGGCGCCCGCTCGATGACCGGTCCGCCGACCGCGCCGCCGACCGCCTCGACGACCGGTCCGCTGACCGGCCGGACGGCGTTGGTCACCGGGGCCGGCAACGGGCTCGGCCGGGCGATGGCGATCTCCCTCGGCGCCGCGGGCGCCAGGGTGGTGCTGGTCGGACGCCGTCGGGAGGCGCTCACCGAGACCGCCGAGGGCGCGTCGCCCAGTGACGGACTGGCGGGCGGGGTGGGGGCCGAGCTGGCGGGCGGGCAGTTCCGCGTCGAGCCCTGCGACGTCAGCGAGCCGGCCAGCGTTGCCGACCTCGCCGGCCGCGTCTCGGACGAGGACATCTCGATCCTCGTCAACAACGCCGGCGTCCCCGGCCCGGTCGCCGACCTCGTCGACATCGAACCGGCGGAGTGGGACGCGGTCTTCGGCGTCAACGTCCGGGGCGTCTACCTCATGTGCCGGGCGTTCCTCCCTCCGATGGTGACGGCCGGCGCCGGCGACATCGTCAACGTCGCATCGGTGAGCGGGAAGCGACCGCTCGCCCGGCGGACGCCGTACTGCGCCTCGAAGATGGCCGTGATCGGGCTGACAACGACATTGGCGGCGGAGGTGGGCACGCATGGCATCCGGGTCAACACCCTCTCGCCGGGCCCGGTGCGTGGTCCCCGGATGGAGCGGAACTTCCGCCTGGAGGCCGAGCGCACGGGCGTGACCTCTGCGCAGGCCGAGCATGCGTTCGTCTCGAGGGCGGCGCTGGGCCGGATGGTGGAGGAGCCCGAGGTCGGACAGGCACTGGTCGCCATGCTCCAGATGCCTGGCCTGACGGCGGCCGACATCGACCTGTCGGCCGGTATGGCCGCCCGCTGAGCCGCTGTCACTGACCCGGTATGCCGGTCGGCAGGCCAGGCGGGCCGACGGGCCCGGTCGGCCCGGCCGCCCCGGTCGGCCCGGCAGGCCGTGGGCCGCCGCAGCCGGCTCAGGGCGCGCCGGCCCGTTCCCGCCGCCCGGCCATGGTGTCGACGATGTCGGCGAGTGTGTCCTCGCCGCCGACGTTGCCGGCGAAGACGACGTACGGCATACCCACCGCCTCGGCAGCAGCGTCCAGCGGCCGCACGACGGAGACCATGCCGGGCAGCAGCTGGCCGAGCACGACGCCTCGCTTCAGGCCGAGGCTGTGCACGGCCACGTCATGAGAGGTGATCCCGCCCTTGGCGACGATCCAGGCCGGCCGCGCGGACAGGACGTCGCGCACGATGTCGGACACCACCGCCGACACCCCTCGGGAGATCGCGAGACTGGCCTGTGCGTCGTCGGATCGGCGTAGCTGCCTGCTGGTCATCAGGAGGACGTCCGAGGTCTGCAGCCCCTCGGTGGCGGCTGCCACGCATCGCTCGTGCTGGCGCCGTGCCTGCACCGGGTCGACCAGCGCGGCGGCGTCGACCTCCACCGTGCTGAGCCCACCCCGGGCCTGGGCGGCCACCACCTGGGTGGTCGTCAGGCCGACGTGTGAGCCGACCACGACCAGGCCGTGGCCTCGCGAGCCCTCCGGTGAGAGCTCCGAGGAGGCGAGCACATCCCGCGGTGCGATGCCCGCGAGGGCGGGTACGAACGACGGCCCGCACCTGACACCGAAGGCGTGCCCAGCCGCCATGAGCTCTGCCACCGCGAGCGCGACCACGTCGAGGTCGGCATAGTCGGTGGCGTTGACGACGACATAGCGCCCATCCCTGGCCGACGACAGCAGCTCTGCCACCCTGCCGGGACCACCGATCCTGATGTCGTCCAACGAAAGCGACATGACAGCGTCGCGTCGCACCCTGCCCCGGGTCTGCTCCTCGACGTACTCGCGCAGGTCCGAGGACCGGTAGCCGAAGGTGGCGTCGCGGCTGAACTCGGTCTCTCCCACTGGCACGGGCGTCCCACCGACCGTGGCCCAGTGCACGTCGGCCGCCGTGAAGCGGCCGGCCTCGAGGTATGCCGGCGCGATGAGGAGAGCGTCGTAGCCGCCTCCACTGCCGCGGCGGTATGCCGCGTCGAGAGCGGCGAGCTCGGCGGCGACATGCCCCCTCAGGGTGGAGTCTCCCCGGCTCACGATCGACAGCGGTCCTTCTAGCCGAGTCGCCAGACGGTTCACGTCGTCGGCCGCCGCCGTGGTCGCTTCGACGGCCTGGCCCTCGCCCATGCTGCGCGTGTTGGTCAGGACGAATGCCGTCGACGCCGGCTCGCGAACCGCCCGAGCCAGGGCGTCCCCGGTACCGACCACGAGCTCGACGTCGTGCACGCACTGTGACCCGGTCGGGTCGTCATCGAGCACGACGAAGCGGCGACCCGCCTGGGCGTGCAGCAGTCGGATCCTCGACCGGACGTCGGGAACGACCAGCGGTGCGGGACCGTCCTCGATGAGCTCGTCCACCCTGCGGGGCGCCGTCACGGTGGCCCCGCCGCACCGTCCCCGCTGCCGCCCATGGGCAGGACCTCCCGCAGCGCGGCGCCCTCCTCCTCCGACAGCTCCAGCGCAGCCGCAGCGAGAACCTCGGACAACCGCGCGACGGAGGAGCACCCGACGACGGGGATAACCGACGCGTCGACGAGGAGCAACGCCGCCAGGGCAACCTGCGTGGTCGTCGTCCGGTGGGCGGCCGCCACTCGGTCCACCACCTCGGCCGCCCGCCGGCTCCCCGGCGAGTCGTAGAGGTCCACGGCGGCATCGGGGGCAGCCTCGCCGGGCCCTCCGGCCTGCTGGCCGGCACCGGTGGCCAGCCGCGAAACCCGGTCGAAGTACCCTTTGGCCTGTGCCGAGTAGGCCAACAGGGTGAGACCCGCGGTCCGATGCAGCCGCAGCATTGCCTCGTCGGCAGCCACGAGTCCCACTGCCAGAGCGTCGGGCCGAGGCACCGCCGCCGCGAGCGCGGACTGGGTGGCGACGAACCCGTCCGCGGCTCCGGATGCGCGGAGGGCGGCCACCTCGGCCAGCCGCGGGGTGGTCCAGTTGGCCATGCCGTACCACCGCACGAGCCCTTCGGCCCTCAGCGCCTCGAGGTCGCCGACGATCTCCGCGACCGGGCGTGTGGGGTCGTCGCGGTGGGTGAACCAGAGAGGCAGGCTCGAGAGGCCCAGGCGCACGAGGCTCTGCTCGACGTCGGCTCGCACCGAAGCCGGGTCCAGCCGCGAGCGTTCCGGGTCGTCGAGGGCCGGGTGTCCACCCTTGGTGGCCACGACGACGTCCGTTCCCCGGCGGGACCGCAGCCAGCGGCCGAGGGTCTTCTCGCTGCACCCACGCTCGCGGTCGGGAAGCCAGTCGGCATAGACCGCTGCAGTGTCCACCAGTCGCCCGCCCGCCTCGGCGAATTGGTCGAGCAGGGCAAACGAGGCCGACGCGTCGAGGCGCCCGCCGAGCATGTTGCCGCCGAGGGCGAGCCGTGAGACGACGAGGTCGGATCCCGAGAGGTGGGAGGCGCCCAGAAGGACCTGGTTCGTCATTCGGCGACGTCGGCCATCGCCTCGAAGGCGCGGATGACGGACCAGATGTCCAGGTCCCCCTCGCCGCGCGCCTGCTGGATGCTGAACAGCTGCCGGACCGCGGCGGTGAGCGGCATGGGGACGCTCGCCCCGCGTGCCGCCAGGAGCACGAGATCCAGGTCCTTGGCCGCGGTGTCGATGTCCGAGGGAGGGTTGTCGAACTCCCGGGAGTGCAGCATCGGGGCCTTGAGGGTGAGCTGCTGGGACGCCAGTGGCCCGGACTCGAGGACGTCGATGACCGTGTCGTAGTCCACCCCACCCTGCCGAGCGAAGGTCACCGCCTCCCCGAGGAGAGCGGCATACGCACCGACGATCGCGCTGTGCGCCAGCTTGAGGTAGTGGGCGGCCTCGCCTTCGCCCACGTAGAGAACCTGCCGGGCGAACGCCTGCAGCACGGTCTCGGCACGGTCGAAGTCCTCCCGGGTCCCCGAGGCGAAAACGGTCAACTGCCCCTGCTCGGCCAGCCCGGTGCTTCCGGCCACCTTGCCCCGGAGGTATCCGACCGACCGTAAGGTTGCGGCGCGGGCCACCTCGGCCGAGGCCTGCGGCGACACCGTGCTGAGGTCGCAGTAGAGGTGTCCGGACGCAGCGCCGGCCAGGATGCCATCGTCACCAAGGGCGACCGAGCGCAGCACTCGGTCATCCATGATCATCGACAGGCTGATCTCGGTGGCGGCTGCGACCTCAGCCGCGCTCGAGGCGACCGCCGCTCCCTTGTCTGCCGCCGCTTCGACGGCCTGGCGGTCGATGTCGTGAACGGTGACGGACAGTCCAGCCCCGATGAGGTTGGCCACCATGGGAGCGCCCATCCGCCCGAGGCCGACGAACCCCACCTGAGGACTGGGCACGATGACGCCGTCAGTCGTCGATCGCGGTGTTGGAGACAAGGGAATAGGGGGCGAGGTATCCGTTCGCGTCGTAGGAGACGTCTTCGTTCTGCGCTCCCTTGACGACGACCTCGTCCCACTCCAGCTTCGCTCGACCGTCGCCGCCGGTGATGACGTACAGCTCTCCGGTGTCGGTGCCGACGCTCTTGAACTCACGCCACGCGCCGGTGGGGATCGACAGAGTGTCGTTGACCTCGAGCCGGACGGTGACGTGGTCGTGGTCGTTCAGCCGCACCTCCCAGGCGCCCGCTCGGACGATGACGACCTGGGTTTCCGTGGTCCGGTGCTGAAGCATCGCCTTGCCGGGCTCCGCGCGGAGCACCGCCAGCGAGAAACCATGCGGGTTGAAGATCTTCGGCTCCTGGCTGCGGTGTTCGGTGATGCCGAACCCGATGACCAAGGCGAGGTCCACCTCGCCACCGTCGACTGCCGTGCACATCAGCGCCCTGCTGCTCCACACCCGGTCGTCCGGGGTGACCAGCCGCGACCGCATCCGCTCCGGAGACCAGTCCTCGAGGACGTCGATCTGCTCCTGGGGCATCGGCTTGATCAGCTCTACCTCGGGGTCGAGGACCTGGCCGGCGGCCGTGTCGACGAGGAGGTTGTCCGCCGTGAGGTGCAGGCCGAAGCCTTCCGCCTCCCGAAGGACGCTGGGTCCCCAGATGATCCCGCCGGTGTTGTCCTGGCCCAGGACCGTGAACATGAAGTTCTCGTTGGGCCCGGTGTTGGTGAAGCCGCGGAAGATCCACGTGGGCACGGAGATGATGTCGCCGGCGCGGCCGACGAACTCGCCCGCGGTCCCGTCGGCGCCCCATCGGAAGGTGTACTCCCCCTCGACGATGACGAAGACCTCCGCCGTGAAGTGCAGGTGCAACGAGTTCGTGACGCCGTTGGGCATCGCGGCGCCACCGACGTTGTAGCCGTGGGGGACCTCGAGGTTGATGAACTGGTCCGAGTTCTGCGAGACGCCCGAACCGACCAGCGCGTAGTTCTCCTTGAGGTCCGAGCCAGGGGTGCGGCAGTCGATGAAGGCCGAGTTGCAGGAGATCAGCGCGTCGCGGCGGATCGTGCGCTCGGCAAGATCCGCCTCCGTCACAACGACGTTGGGTCGTGAACGCATTGGGGGTCCAATCGTGTGTTCTCGGGTCGGTCTCGTGCGGCACGGCCGCGAAGTCCCGGCCATCCTCGCATACGTATTCAGACACGACAAGCGGCCCTTGGCGTCGACGCCGACGACGGGCGGCGAGCCTTCGACGTCAGCCTCGAGGCGGCGCGTGGGTGCCGCGCAGGACCACTGAGGTGGGGGCAACGGTGTGCTCCCACGGAGCGCCAGCAGGCGACGTGAGCCGCCGCACCAGCAGCCGGGCCGCCGCCACCGCGTTCTCCGAGAGTGGGTTGTGCACCGTGGTCAGGTCGACCAGAGGCCACGTCGCCACCGGGAGGTCATCGAACCCCACGATGGTCAGGTCGCCAGGCACGGTGATCCCGCTCTCCCGGGCACCATTGAGCGCGCCGACGGCAACCCAGTCGTTGCCGCAGAACAGGGCGGTGGGCCGCGTCGGTCCGCTCATCACCCGATGGAAGGCGGCATAGCCGCTGGCTTCGGTGTACTCCGTGCGCGCTCTCCACGCCGGCGGGACGGCCACCTGCGCCTCGGCGAGGCGGGCCACAAAACCAGCCTCGCGGTCCCGGCTGGTCGACGTCGTCTCCGGGCCGAGCAGCATGCCGATCTGCCGGTGCCCCGTCTCCAGGAGCAGCTCGGCCAGCTGCGCTGCCCCGCCGCGGTCGTCCGCGCTGACGCTGTCCCGCTCAACGACATCGCTGATGCGGTTGAGGTAGACGAACGGCAGGCCGTGCCGGTCCAGCTCGTAGGGCAGCGACGAGTCCACGGTCGCCGTCGACAGAATCGCCCCATCCACCGAGCGGTCGAACAGCCCGGAAAGGCCTCCCAGGCGCTCACCGTGCTCGGTGAACAGCAGCGTCTGGTAGCCCAAGGCGCCAAGCGCATCGTGCACCGGGGTGAGCAGCGTCGAGAACAGCGGGTTCTCGAGGTCAGCCACCATGGCGATCCGCTGCGTGGCCCGGGTCGCCAGGCTGCGACCGAGCTGGCTGGGGATATACCCCAGGGCGGCGGCCGCTTTCACCACGCGGTCGCGGGTGCCGTCGGGCACCGACGGCTGGCCGCGCAGGGCCCGCGACACCGTCGTCTGCGACACGCCGGCGAGCCGGGCGACGTCGTGACTCGTCACGGTGACGCCGTTCGAGGCCAACCGGGCGCCGCTGGAGCGGCGGGTGACTTGAGCGGGCTGCGGTGTGGACACTCGCCCAACCCGCCTGGCCCGTCCGCCCGCGCTCCCTGCACCGTCGGCACCGTCGGCACTCGCGGCCACTGGACACCCCGTCTGCTGTTGGAAGGCACCCCACGGAGTGAGACGCCCGAAGCGGGGCGGCCCGCGGCCCCGGGTGTCGATTCTATCAAGACGCTTGACATTCGCAGGCGGTTCATGACTACGTATGCACTAACACCCACGACTTGCGGAGGCTCCCTATGCAGCACCGTTCTGTTCTGACCCGGCGTGCGCTCGGCACCCTGGCCGTCGGGTCCCTTCTCCTGACTACCGCGTGCGGCGCAGGTTCCAAGACGGGAGCGAGCCAGGCCACCAAGGTGGGCTGTGACGTTCCCCAACCGGCTGCGGCCACGACGGTCAACGTGCTGGCGTACAACTCGTCGGCCATCGACCCCTTCACCAACACGATGATCAAGAGCTGCTCGACGGGGAACCTCTCCTTCAAGCATGACCCCATCGACTTCGGCGGGCAGGTGCAGAAGACGGCCACGACGCTCAACGGCAGCTCTGGAACGTTCGACATGGTCGAGACCTACTCCTTGGTGGTTCCGAAGTACTCGGACAAGCTTGTCGACCTGACGCCCTACTTCGACAAGTACAAGGCGAAGTTCGCGCTGGGTGACCTCGATCCGACGATGCTGAAGGGCATGAGCTACCAGGGCAAGCTGCTCGGCATCCCGACCCAGGCCAACGTCACGACGTTCGCCTACCGTAAGGACATCTTCGACGAGCTCGGGCTCCAGCCGCCCAAGACCTTCGCGGAGCTCAAGGACGCCGCGGCGAAGATCCAGGCCTCCGGCAAGGTGAAGTACCCGGTGGCGATCCCGTTGCTGGCCTCCGGCGACATCTCCACCCGCTTCATGATCGGGCTGTTCTCTCAGGGCACCAGCTACGTGGACCCCACGACGAAGAAGCCCATGTTCAGCTCGCCGCAGGGCAAGAAGGCGCTGCAGGCACTGAAGGATCTCGTGCCGTACATGGACCCCCAGGTGACGACGTTCGACCAGCCCAAGGTGCAGCAGCAGCTGTTCAACGGCACGGCGGCGATCGCGGAGATGTACTCCGGCCGGATGCTCGACCTCATCCAGCAGAAGAACTCGAAGTTCTACGACAAGTTCGCCTTCATGACGCCGCCCGCCATCGAGGCTGGAGGAAAGCCGTGGGCCGCGGTCTCCGTGGACGGCTGGTCCGTCCCGCAGAACACCGCCGTCGACAAGGACCTCTTGTTCCAGGTCGCGGCCGCATCGGTCGGTGAGGATGCCGGCAAGGCGGCGGTGCCCGCGGCATACCCGTCTCGGCAGGGGCTCGCAACGGCGGACAAGATGCCGTGGCTCGACGCGGTGAAGGGCACTCTGGCTGGCGGGGCCTCCACCCCGCCGATGGAGAAATGGACAGCTGACATGCAGACCAACACCCGGGAGTTCCTCGCTCAGGGGGTGACCGGCAAGCTGTCCGTGGACGACGCCCTGGCGCAGGCACAGGCCGCCGCCGAGAAGGTTCTGGCCGCCTCCGGTTCGTGACAGGACGGGCGGTGTGGGCCCCTGGCCGGGCCACATCGCCCCTCGCCCGTGGAGTTCAGCGAGGAGACGACGTGCGACGCAAGGAGTTCCTGGCGCTCGTAGCGCCCAGCGCCATCATCATGACCGTGCTCCTGGTCGTCCCCCTCGTGCAGACCTTCAACTGGAGCCTGCAGAAGGTGACCTACGGGTCAGCCGGGACCTACATCGGCCTGGGGAACTACGGCCAGATCCTCGGCGATGCCCGCTTCCGCCAGGCCGCGATCTTCACCGTCGGGCTGACCCTCGTCGCGCTGGTCTTCAAGCTCACCCTGGGCTACGTCATCGCGCTGCTCCTCCAACGGTCCGGCCGGGCCCGGCCGATCTTCCTGGGCATCCTCTTGCTGTCGTACGTCGTGCCCACCGTCATCGGAGCCGTGGCATTCTCCTGGCTGTTCGACCCGAACTTCGGCGGCCTGGTCAGCTGGTTCCTGCAGCACCTGGGCATCGAGAACCCGCCGCTCTGGTTCACGAACCAGTGGCCGAACCGGCTCATGCTCCTCGCCAACATCGTCTGGCACGAGACGCCGTTCGCCATCCTGATCCTCCTTGCCGGCTTGCAGGGGGTCAGCACCGAGGCGCTCGAGGCGGCGGAGATCGACGGAGCCAGCTTTGCGCAGAAGCAGCGCTACGTGGTCATTCCTTCGCTCTACCCGCTCATCGGCTTCATCGCGCTGATCTCGATCATGGACGGCCTGCGCATCTTCGACGCGTTCATCCCGCTTGCACCCAACGCCGTGGCTCTGCAGTCGGAGTCGATCATGCTGTACGTCTTCAACATCGCCTTCGCGGCCGGTGACCAGAACCTCGGGCTCGGAAGCGCGGTCAGCATCGTCACGATGTTCATCATCGCCATCCTGCTTGTGCCCTTCGTCCGTCAGATCTACAAGGAGGCGCGAGCCGCATGAGCGCTCCGGTCACCATCACCGCCGACGTCCCCCTCCGGACCGCGCCAGTCGCGGCCGTCGCTCGCGGCCGCAGACGCGGGCGCGGCGGCATGGTCGTGCTGCTCATCCTGACCGCGGTCTCCTTTGTGGTGCTCACTCCCTTCATCTGGACCGCGATGGCCGCGACCAAGCCGACCGCCCAGGCCTTCGCCAACCCGCCGGTCTTCACGTACGCCCCGACCTTCGAGGCGTTCACTGCTCTATGGCAAGAAACCAACTTCGCCACCTACCTGCTCAACACGACGTTGGTCGCGGCCGCCAGCGTCGTCGTCGCCCTCATCGTCGGTGCTCCCGCGGCATACGCCCTGTCCCGCTACTCCGGCAGCATCGGCGCCCTGCTGCTCGTGCTCGCGCTGGTGTTCCGCGCCCTGCCGCGCTTCGCGGTGGCGCTGCCCTTCTACCAGTTCGCCCGCCAGCTCGGGATCTACGACACCAAGCTCGCGCTCATCGTCGCTCTCGTGGCCCTAAACCAGCCCTTCACGATCTGGCTGTTGCGCAACTTCTTCCGCGAGATTCCCAACGAGCTGGACGAGGCGGCGATGGTGGACGGCTGCACCCGGTTCCAGACCCTGCGACGGGTGATCCTGCCGATCATGGGGCCGGGCCTGGTGACCGCCGGGATCTTCACCTTTCTGTTCGCCTTCCAGGAGTACCTCATCGCCGTTGTCCTGACCGATGTCGAGGCCAAGACCATCCCGGTGTTCATCACCACCCAGATCGGACAGAACCTGCCCTTGCTGCAACAGGCCAGTGCCGCCACGGTGCTCGTGTCGGTGCCGATCCTCCTCCTGGCGATGGTGGTCCAGCGCTACCTCGTCGCAGGCCTCACCGGGGGATCGGTCAAAGGCTGAGCACGCCGGATCCACGCGGGCCACAGCGCTGCTCGTCACGACCCACCCAACGCACCCCAGACCAGGAGGGACACGATGAAGCTCGACCGTGCCAGGACCGGTCACCTCGACGGCCGCTACCACCATCTCAAGGCTCCGGGCGTCGACCGGCCCGCCGCTCAACGAGACCCCACGGTGATCGCCACCGTCTCGGAGATGCTCTCCACCATCGAGCGTGGCGGGATGGACAGCGTGCTGCGCTATGCGACGCAGCTCGACCACTGGGACGGCGGGGATCCGGAGCTGAAGCCTGCCGATGTCGAGCGGCTCGTCTCCGCACTGCCGGCCGACCTGCGGGCGGCCCTCGACCTTGGCCGCGAACGGACGGCCGCCTTCGCGCAGGTGAGCCGCGCCAAGCTTGCCGACTTCGAGGCGGAGATCGTCCCCGGACTCGTGACCGGTGTGCGATACGTGCCGGTCGCCCGGGTGGGGGCTTACCTGCCCGCCGGCCGCTTCCCCCTGCTGGCAAGCGCCTTCATGACGGTCAACGTCGCGCGGGTCGCCGGAGTCGGATCGGTCCTCACCTGCACGCCGCCGCAACCGAGCGGCGGACCGGACCCCGCGGTGCTGTACTCGGCTCATATCTCCGGCGCCAGCCGGATCTTCGTCCTCGGCGGGGTTCAGGCGTTGGCTGCCATGGCGTTCGGCTTGCTCGGTGAACCCCCCGTCGACATGCTCGTCGGCGCGGGCAACGCCTATGTGGCGGAGGCCAAACGACAGCTCTTCGGGGCGGTGGCCATCGACCTGCCGGCGGGCCCCTCCGAGGTTGCGGTGATCGCCGACGAGACCGCCGACCCGGTGCTCGTCGCCGCCGACCTGCTCGGCCAGGCGGAACATGGGCCGGAGTCGCCGGCGGCGCTGGTCACGACGTCGGAGGAGCTGGGCCGACGCGTCCTCGACGAGGTCGCCCGCCAGCTGGACGAGCTGAAGACGCAGGACATCGTCCGGCTCTCGTGGGGGGACTACGGGTCAGTCATCGTGGCGGACGACCGTGAGGTCGCAGTGGAGCTCATGGACGACCTGGCTCCCGAGCACCTCGAGGTGATCACCGCGGACGACGAGTGGTACCACGAGCGTCTGAGCAACTACGGCTCCATCTTCCTCGGCACGTGGAGCACGGTGGCCTACTCCGACAAGGGGATGGCTGGGACCAACCACACCCTTCCGACTGCCGGAGGCGCCCGGCACAGCGCCGGCTTGTCGGTCTCGCGGTTCCTCAAGCCGCTGACCTACCAGCGGGTCGCCCGCTCCGCCACGCCGCTGCTGGCCGACGCCGTCGACGTCATCTCCGAGTACGAAGGGATGGCCGCTCACCGCGCCACCGCCACGCTTCGCACCGCCCGGCTCGCCGACGGTCCGGCGGCGTGAGCGGCTCCGACGACACCGTCGGCCGCCGGGGCGCGCTCGACATGATGGACCTGGCTGCGCGGGTCCGTCGCGGCGAGCGGCTGCTCGGTGGCCTGGTGCGGATGAGCAACGAGAGCCTCGTGGAGCTCGTCGGGCTGGTCGGGATGGACTTCGTCGTTCTCGACGCAGAGCACGGTCCGGTCGACCAGCTGGAGCTTGCACACCACATCACCGCGGCAGAGGCGGTCGGCATCCCGGCCATGGTCCGCGTTGGCGGCCTGGGCGAGCTCCTGCGCGTCCTCGACCTCGGAGCCGCTGGCGTGATCTTCCCCCACGTCGACTCGGTCAGTGACGCGGAGGAGGTGGTGCAGGCGGTGCACTATCCGCCACGCGGGCGGCGAGGCTTCGCGGCATACACCCGTGCGGGGAGGTACGGGCTGCTGTCGGGGGCAGAACACCTGGCTCGGTATGCCGCAGGGCCGCTCGTCGTCGCCATGATCGAGAGCGAAGCCGCTGTCGCGGCAGCAGCGCAGATCGCCGCTGTCAACGGCGTCGACCTGCTCTTCCTCGGCCCCGCCGACCTCGCCGCCGACCTGGGGATCCTCGGCGGCGACCAGGCGCCGGTCAGCGCGGCCCTGGCCCAGGTGCGGACGGCAGCCGGTGGCCGGGTGCTCTCCATCTGCGGCGACGAGGCCACGGCCCGGGCCCATTTCGACGCAGGGTCGCAGCTCGTCGTCTACAACATCCAGCACGCGGTCTCGGCCACGATGATGCGCTTGGCGTCAGCAGCACCCGGCCGGCGGCCCGCCACCGGGACCCCCGCCGAGGGGCGGGAGCCCCTGGTCCTGCTCAGCGGCATGCTGGGAGACAGCACAGTGTGGGACGAGGTCGTCGAGGACCTCTCCGACGTCGCCTGCCCGGTGTTCCCCCGGATCGACCAGGACGACACGGTGTCGGCGATGGCGCAGTCGGTGCTTGCCGAGGCTCCACCGACGTTCTCGCTCGCCGGGCACTCGCTGGGCGCCATCGTGGCCCTCGAGGTCGTCCGGCGGGCGCCGGAGCGGGTCACCCGCCTGGCACTACTCAACAGCAGCGCGCGCAAGCCTTCGGCCGGGCAGCTCGAAGCATGGGGGCAGCTGGCTCGTCGGACCACCGGGGGCGACTTCGACTCTGTCGCAAGGCAGCTGGGCAACGACACGCTCGCTGGGCCGAACCGGACGGCTGCGCTCGTCACGCGAAACAGCCAGATGGCGACGAGCGTGGGACCGGAGGGTTTCCTGCGACAGCTTGCCGCCCAGGCATCCCGGCCGGACCTCCTTCCGTCGCTGGCGAAGGTCGCGGTGCCGACGTTGGTCGTGACCGGCGCCCTCGACGACGTCAGCAGACCCGAGCTGCAGGAGGAGCTGGCCGACGGCATACCGGTGTCACAGCATGTCGTCCTCAAGCAAGCCGGGCACATGTCACCGCTGGAAGCGCCGCACGAGATCTCTCGGGCCTTGCGCGGGTGGCTGGCCCGCGCGTGACTACCACTCACCCGGTCAACCAGAAGGAGCGAACCCGCACCATGTTGTCGCCCAAGGCCTATGCACCGTACGCGGACCCAGAGGAGTACATCGTCGAGTGGACCGACAAGATCTGGCAGAGCTACGGCATGGGCCTGATCCGCGACCACTACCACCCGGACATCACGCTGCATGGCGCCTACGGGCACAGCGCGAACCGCGAGTCGATCATCGAGGGCTGCTTCGTGAAGAAGACCGCCTTCCCTCAGCGGGCCTTCACCGCCGAGGACGTGGTGTGGGAGGAGCGGAGCGGCAACTCCTGGGTCAGCTCCCATCGCATCATCAACTCCGGTGTGCAGAGCGGCTTCTGGCAGTACGGACCTCCGGCCAACCGTCTGTCGACATCGCGCAACATCGCCCTCTGCCTGGTGCGCGACGCCTTCATCGTCGAGGAGTGGGTGGTCCGCGACGAGTGGGCCGTGGTCGAGCAGAGCGGCCTGGACGTGAACGCGATCGCGGCCGAGCTGGCCGCACGCCCCAACGCCACCATTCTCGGCACCGTCGACGGGCACGGCCTCTTCGGCGCTCCACCCGACAACCCGCTCGTCGAGGGCGACTCCGGCGCCCGTCCGGACAACCATCCGGACGAGTGCCGCATGGTCCTCGAGTTCATCGACCAGGCGTGGAACCAGCGACTGCTCAATATCGTCCCCAAGTACCTACATCGCAGCCACGTCTGCTTCACCAGCCGCTACCGGTCCTACTGCCGGGCCGAGGGCTACCAGCAGTCGATCGGTGAGCTGATCGCGACCTTCCCCGACGCGGTCTTCGAGGTCCGTGACGTCGCCGCGAACACCGACGACTTCCACGGCACGCGAGTCTCGGTGATGTGGCGGATGCGGGGCACCTACGCGGGAGCCCCCAGCTACGGGCCGCTGACCCTCTCTCCCGTCGACGTTCTCGGCATCTCACACTTCGTGATGCGGGATGGCCGCATTCACAACGAGTACCGGGTGTTCGACGAGCTGGCGGTCCTGACCCAGATCCAGACCGCTCGGCTGAAGGAGACGCAGTGAGCCGCGAAGGGACATCGGAGCTTCCCAAGACCACGGATGTCGTCGTCGTCGGTGCCGGGCTGATGGGTGCCGCGACCGCGTGGCATCTCGCGCGGCGGGGCGTGAACACCGTTGTGCTGGAACAGTTCGAGCCAGCGACCTCGCGTGGCAGCTCGCATGGTTCGGCGCGGATCACCCGTCGGGCCTATCCCGAGGACGACTACGTTCGCCTGACCGGCGAAGCATTCGAGTGGTGGACCGAGCTGGAGAGGCAAAGCGGCCGGACCCTGCTGCGGATGACCGGCGGACTCGACTACGGGTCCTGGCGTCGCCCCGAGGTCATCGCCGCCTCGCTGGCGCGGGCCGGGGTGCCACACGAGCTGCTTTCCGCCAGTGAGGCGGCCGGCCGGTTCCCAGGGATGGTCTTCGACCGGGAGGTGCTCTACCACCCGCAGGCGGGCACCGTGGACGCCGAGTATGCCGTGCACGCCTTCCTCGACTCCGCTCGAGAGGCGGGGGTCCACACCTTCACCGGCACCGCCGTCACCAGGCTGGATGTCGACGGTGACGGCGTCACGGCGCGGACGACTGCCGGAGACGTCCGGGCGAGAAGGGTGGTCGTCGCCGCGGGTGGCTGGGTCGACGAGATCACCCGGGGGCTGGCTCCCATGCCACCGACCCGCGTCACCGAGCATCGGGTGTTCCACTTCGCCCGCGTGGACGATTCGGTCACCTGGCCGGTCACGCTGCACCGCGACGCTCTGGACATCTACCACCTCCCCGGCGGGCGGGACGCCGGCCCCGGAAACGCGAGGAAGATCGCGGAGCACACCGGGGCGCTCACCACGGCCCGCACGCGTCAGGGCGTTATCGACGCCGCCAGCCGGTCGCGGATCGTCGACTACGTCACCAAGTGGCTCCCCGGGCTCGACCCCACCCCGTTCGCCGAGACCACCTGCCTCTACACCAGCACCCCGAGCGAGGACTTCGTCATCGACCGGGTGGGACCGGTGGTGGTCGCCTCCTCGTGCTCGGGTCACGGCGCGAAGCTGGCTCCCACCGTCGGGCGCCTCTCCGCAGACCTGGCCACCGGCGGTCGCCAGGAGGTCGCCCGCTTCACCTTCGACGCCCACGCCGGCGCCCACTTCGTGAGCTGAAGGCGGCGGCCGTCGATCGGCCGGCACCCGGCGTCTCGATGATCACCGAGACGCGATCCTCCGCTGCCTCGACGGCATCCAGGACGGAGCAGGCAGCGAGCACCGCTCCGGTCCGAGACAGCTGCTCGCACTGAACAGGCCGTCCTCGTCTTTCCTCGTCTTTCCTCGTCTCTCCTCGGCCTACCCGACGCGGCGGCGCCGTGCGTTACCAGCGGTCGGACCACGGTAATGGTTGTCCACGCCGAACTGACGCCCTATATCATTGCTTCTCACCGACCTTATCGATAAACGTCTGGGGTGTCGAAGGCTCACCGGGGAGAAGGCCCGCCGGGTCGTGCGGCCAAGGTTTGCGAGCGATACTGCAACTGCTCTCCCATCACGGCGCGGAGCTGATGACCGCCCACGACCTCGACCGCGCGGTGCGCGACCTGCGCAGGACTTGGAGGAGTTGATCCACGCGAAGGTGCTCTACGGGGTCCGCGTGCTATTCCCACCGGTAATCTGCAGCTGGACTCCGATTCGGAGCTGGCGCCTCGACGCGGCCAAGCGGGCCGGCAAGCACACCGGCCACGAGCCGCCCCAGGACGCAGCCGCCTGGCTGTTCCAAGTCTTTACGACGAACTGACGGGCGCCAGGACGTGTCGATTCCCGTACGAGGATTCGACGGCGGTCAGTGCGAGGCCTTCGCACGCGAGCGCGGCTTGCCCCGCGTGTGTGAGCCGGACGGCGCGGGTGGGCCCAATGCGGGCGATCCAATTGTTGGCGAAGAGCGCCGTGCAGATGCCGGTACCGAGCGGTCCGGCAAGGTGGAAGCGGCGCTCGGTGGAGTCCAGGCACGACGTCGCGGTCTCGAGCGCCGTGTCGGGGATGCCCCAGTCGGTGAAGAGTCTTCGCCCACGACAAGTCGGCTGCCAGGAGGGATCGAGGAACTCTCTATCGTGGAGCCGCTCGGTGATTGCGACGCCGAGGCGTCCGGCGAGGTGCCGGTAGCAGGTGCGTCCCTCACGGATGTTCTCGTTGGTCTTCCAGGCGCTCAGGCTGTGCGGGGTCGCCAGCGTCGACCTTGCGACGATCCCGGGGCTCTCGATCACACGCGCGATCTCCTCGTCCGCGAGCGTGATGTAGCGGTGCCGACCCTGTCGCACCTCGGTCACGATGTCCCCTGCGATCAGCACATCGACATGCTCGCTGGCGGTTGAGCGGGCCAGGCCCGCATACGAACCGAGCTCACCCACCGTCCAGGCGCGACCGTCCATGAGCGCGGCACACATCGCGGCCCGCGACAGGTCCGCGAGAGCGGCTGCCGTGGCAGAGATATCCGGAACAGCCTCCGGGAAGACCCGATCCAACATCTCTCCAGTGTGCACCCGTGACTGTTCGGTCTCGGCCGAACAAAGACGGGCGAAGCCTGGCTTCGTCCGTTTCGCTGCATCAGAGCACGAAGGAGAATCACGATGAGCGAGGAACGTCAGCGGTATCGCGGAGAGTACGACGACGCGTTCTACTGGGAACGCGTCAACCGCAACCTGGGCTGGCTGGGCAACAGCATCGAGGAGCAGCGCGAACGCCAGAGCCGGCTGCGGGACGCGGTGATCGGGATCGTCGGGACGGGGGGTATCGGCGGAGCGGCCGCGGCACGGCTGGTACGCATGGGAGCGCTGAACCTGAAGCTGGCCGACCCGGATCACTTCGATCTGACGAATGTGCAACGCCAGTACGGTGCTGGACGCGACACCATCGGCCGGAACAAGGCCGAAGTCGTCGCCGAGCAGGTCTACGCGCTGACCGGGGACGTGAACATCGACGTGTTCCCCGAAGGCATTACGCCTGAGTCCGCCGAGGAGATCATGGACGGCTGCGACTACGTGATGGACCAGATGGAGTTCTACCAGATCAGCAACCGCTATGCCCTGCACCGCGCGTTCCGGGCCTCGGACCGGTGCAAGTTCATGTTCAAGATCCCGACCGTGGCGCACTCGACGATCGTGTTCACCTACACGAAGGACTCCATGCCAATCGAGGAGGTCTATGACGTGCCCGAGGACGCCGAGCTCACTCCCGACGCGATCCACCGGCTGATGGAACGCATCATGCCCGAGTATCAGGATTTTCCGTCAACGGCGATGCTCGACGAGTGGTTTGTGGACAACCAAACGATGCCGATCTTCGGCGCCTGCCCACCGTTGGCCGAAGGCGTCCTCGTCGAACGGCTCGCCCAAGAGATCATGGACCTGCCCGGCCGCACACCGTTGCCGGTCCAGCCCGGATACGCCGTCTTCGACACGCTGACCTGGCAGGCGAAGCTGGTGGATGAAGCGTGGTGGGTCAAATGGCCAGGTTTGTCCTGTTTATCGAATCCAGTTCCGTTTTCGGCGACTACTTCCTCCGAGTCCTCGCGGACCATGATCAGGCCGAGCTCGCTGCCATCGTTGTGCGTGAGGCGGGCGTACTCTGCGACTACTACCTAGACGACGACCCCGTCGACAACGCCGTAGAAGCCGACCGGTTCGGTGTCACGGTGCTGCGGCCCACCGCGGTCAACACGCCCGAGTTCATCGACACGATGCGATCGCTGCGGCCCGACTACTTCATCGTGGCCAACTACCAACTGCGCCTCGGGGAGACCCTGCTGGACGTGCCCGTCTGCGATGCGATCAACTTCCATCCCAGCCCGCTGCCCGAGTACGCCGGCCTGGCGCCGTTCCATTGGATGGCCGAGAATCACGAGACCGAGGGGGGCGTCTCCGCGGTGCGGATGACCGCGGGGCTGGACGAGGGACCACTCATCGCACAGCAGCTCCTGACGCTGCGTGGCACGGAGACGGCCGAGGAGATCCGGGCCTCCCATTTCGAGGCGTCCTGGCGGCTGTTCGACCTGGTGCTACCCACGCTGCTCGATGGTTCGTATCGGGCCTGGCCGCAGGAACTGAGCCAGCGAACGTCCTTCGGCTCACCATCAGCGACCACACCAGCACGCGGCTGATCGTCGACCGTTCGCACACAGCCATCACATCGCAGGACCGTGTGATGGCTGCGTGCCAGCCTGTGAGGGGGTCTCGTGACAACCATGCGCCGCACCGAAGCACTCATCGCCGTCATGCTCGGGTTCTTCATCGTCATGCTCGATACGACCATCGTCAACGTCGCTTTGGCTGACCTCGGCACCGACCTGCGCGC
>JAABUT010001228.1_pt1 | contig 30808 bp, 23 predicted proteins | sample 5559281 | NCBI WGS metagenome assembly JAABUT01 (sample SAMN10711880, study PRJNA513359) | rock metagenome | isolation source: Antarctica rocks | place: Antarctica: Victoria Land, Ricker Hills nord | collected 2016-01-04
GGGCGCCATCGGGGGTCGGCGGCGTGGCGCAGGACGAAGGCGACGGCTTCGGCCGGGTCTTTGGGCAGGCCGGGGCGGGGGTGGGTGGGGCTGGGGTGGACCGGGCCGGGGTGGATGGGGGCGGGCTGCCCGCGGGGGGTGGCGGCTGGATCGGCTGGCTCGCCAGGTTCGCGCTGGTCCGGTTGGGGATCGGGGGAGTGTTGGGCGGCGCCTGGGCTGGGCGGCTGTGGGCCAGGGCCGGGTTCGCGGGGGGTGCTGCCTTCGGGGCGGCTCGGGGCGGCGGCGCGGGCGCAGAGTTCGGCGATGTCGGCGGGGGTGCGTCGCTTCCAGGGGCGGGTGCCGGGCAGGGCTGCAAGGCCGAGGTCGCGCAGGATGTCCTTGATGATGTCGTCTATGGGGCGGCTCTCGATGTCCCGGTCGAGGTCTGGGGCGTCCATGCGGTCGAGCAGTTCGGCGTGGAGCGCCTCGGTGGGGTCGCAGACGCGGTAGCTGTCGTCGTAGTCCTGGCGCCCGAGGGTGTCCTCGACGGCGCGCAGGATGCGTTTGCGGGCGGCGGTGCGGTCCGGGGCCGGGGTGTGGTTTGGGGCCGGGGTGCGGGCGGGCTTGCGGGGTGCGTCCAGGCTTTGCGCGAGCATGATGCAGCGGCGGACGGTGCGGCTGATGCTGTCGAAGGCGGCGGCGAGGTCTTGCAGCGATGCTGCTGGCGCTGGGGCCTTGGCTGGGCCTGGGGCTAGGGCGTTCTGCGCTGCTGCGGCCTGCGGCGTGCTCTGCTGTTCGGATTGGGGTTGGGCGGCGGCCTGCTGCGCGGCTTGGGCGTGGGCCTGGTCGTGCAGCAGGCGGGCGATGCCGGTGCCCATGCTGATGAGGTTGTCCAGGGCTGCGCCGTGACCGCGCGTGTCCGCGGCGTGCGGGCCGGGGTCGTCTTGCGGGGTGTCCTGGGTTGCTGTTACTGACATGAACGGAGAAAGAACATTGTGGGTATGGGGGTGTCAAGGATTGTGTAGGGGCAGTGCTTCAGTTTGGATGTCGGCTTCCCATCAGAAGCCGACATCCAAACCGAGACACTGCTATTGGTGGGAGCGTTGGGGTCGTAGGCGCTAGCTTATGCCATCCGGCACATGTTCCGGCTGCTTTGCAAGGTCGTTGCGAGGCGCGCAGCGCCGCGGCAATCCAGGAGCCACAAAGGTAAAACGTTGCTCTGGTGGCCACTGGATTGCCGCGCCGCACGCGGCTCGCAATGACGGGAATGGGCAGCGTAGGCGTCCGCGGATTTAAATTAGCGTTTATGAGCGTCGGGGTGGGGTTGCACCAGCGGCCCTCTGCCCTGACCATTGTGGTCCAGCACCGTCGTCGCGTGCCGGCGGCGGTGCGGCGATTTATCGGTTTACGGGATGGCGTTTGCGGCCCCTGGATTGCTTTGTTGCTGTGCTCCTCGCGATGAGGTGGAGGAGCGGAGCGGGCGGGGGTGGCGCTCTGCGATGCTGTGGGTGGCGTATGGCGCTTCGTTTATACGCCCCACGAGGATTGCCGGGACAGCGGCCGGAGCGGATGGCGGTTGGCTTTAGAACAGCTGGCCGCGGCGCAGCATGCCGTGGATGCCTTTTTCGCCGTTTACGCTTTGGGTTACCCGGAAGTCCACGGCGAGGGAGCAGAAAGCGTAGGCCTGCTCCGGCGACAGGTTGGTGCGGGTGCAGATGAAGGCGATCATTTCACGCAATGCGGTCTTCATCGCCTGGTCCATGTCTTCGTTCATGCCCATGCTGATGAAGTGGGTGGGCGTTTCGGCTCGGGGGTAGCGGAGCGGGGCGCCGGGCTGCTGATGGTGCAGGACGAAGGTGAAGCGGCCGTTCAGGCACATCTCGAGCGCGGTCACGCAGACTTCGCCGTCGCCTTGGACGCCGTGGCCGTCGCCGACCGAGAAATTGGCTCCGGGCACCCAGACCGGCAGGAACAGGGTGCTGCCGGCGACAAGCTCCTTGTTGTCCAGGTTGCCGCCGTGCAGGCGCGGCTCCTTGGAGCCGATGGTTTCCATCGCTGGCGGCGGTGCGACGCCCATGACGCCGAAAAAGGGGGCAAGCGGGAGGACGGTGCCCCAGGGTAGGGTGCAGGTCCGGGCGGCGGGGTCTACGGGGATGTGCATCAGGGTGGTGTCGTGGAAGTCCTCCGGCAGGGCGCCGGCCAAGGGGCGGATGACGTTGTAGCCCCAGTTGGCGCCGGGTTCGACGGACTCGATGCGGATTTCCAGGGTGTCGCCGGGTTGGGCGCCCTGGATGGCGATGGGGCCGGTCATGATGTGGCCGGGGGGTGGGGCGGGGTTGGCGGCGATGATGGCGGAGAGCGCGTTGGGGACTTGGAGGCCGCTGGCGGGGGGCGGGAGGATGCTGGCGCGGCCGGAGACGCACTCGATGGCGACGGTGTCGCCGGATTGGATGGTGAGGACGGGTGGGTAGGCGGCGTTGAACTGACCGATGCGGACGGTCTCGGGGGTGGCGGACAGGGTGTGGTGGGGCATTGGGGTGGGTTCTCCTGAATGGGGGGCAGCAGGAAACGTGCCAGGTGGGATGAGGAGCGTCTATCTTCTGGGGCCGCTGCGCTTTTTCTCTCCGGGAGAGGTTTGGACCCTATCGCGGTGGGTTCTTGGGGTGAGGGGGCTTGGCCGCTGGGCAGGGGATTGCTTAGTTGGGTGGAGCCTGGCTTCCGGGGCAAGGATTGTGCTTGAAGACTCCCTCACCCCGACCCTCTCCCGGAGGGAGAGGGAGCAGAAAGCCCCTGTCCTGGAGGTCAGTTTCGTCCCTTTGGCACATGCGACAGCGGTGTCTGCTGCTCTGCATTGCGGGTGGCAAGGTTCGTGCATCGGGGAGCGGGAGATCGGAGGATGCTTATGCGGCGCTTGTTGCTGATGCTGATCATGCTTGGGTTTGGGGCACATGCCCAGGCTCAGGGCGAGGTGCTGGGGCTGCGGATCGGGATGCGGGATGATCCCGACATCCTCGATCCCACGCTGTCGCGGACTTATGTCGGCACGCTGGTGATGACGGCGATGTGCGACAAGCTGTTCGACTTCGACGCCAAGCAGGCGATCGTGCCGGTGCTGGCGACGGGATACGAGCAAGTTGATCCGGTCACGCTGCTGATCCATCTGCGCGCTGGCGTGGTGTTCGGGGATGGCGAGCCGTTCGACGCGGCGGCGGTGAAGTATGGCCTGGAGCGGCATGTGAACCTGCCCGGCAGCTTCCGCCGCAACGAGATCGGGGCGATGGAGCGGGTGGAGGTCGTGGACCCGCTGACGGTGCGGGTGGTGCTGAAGCAGCCGTTCTCGCCGTTCATCGCGGTGCTGACGGACCGTGCGGGCATGATGGTCAGCCCGAAGGCGGCGGAGGCGGCGGGCAAGGATTTCGGGTTGCATCCCGTGTGCGCCGGGCCGTTCCGGTTCGTGGAGCGGGTGGCGCAGGACCGGATCGTGCTGGAGCGGTTCCCGGGGTATTGGGACGCCGGGCGCATCCATTATGACCGGGTGACCTACCGGGTGATGCCGGACAGCAGCATACGGCTGGCGAACCTGAAGGCCGGGGCGCTGGATATTGCCGAGGTGGCGCCGCTGGATACGCAGGCGGCCAAGGCGGACCCGAAGCTCGGGGTCGTGGACGTTGCCGGGCTGGGGTATGGGGCGCTGACGGTGAACCTGGCCGGGACGACGCCGATGGCTCGGGACCAGCGGGTGCGGGCGGCGTTCCAGTTGGCGCTGGACCGGGCGGCGCTGTCGCAGGTGGTGTTTGCGGGGATGTATGAGCCGGTGGCGCAGGCGATCTCGGCGTCCAGCCCGTATTATGCGCCTGACGTGCCGATGCCGCCGCATGATGTGGCGGCGGCGCGGGCGCTGCTGCGGCAGGCCGGGGTGGCGACGCCGCTGCGGGTGAACCTGCTGGTGTATAATACTCCACAGAGCGTGCAGGCCGGCGAGGTGATCCAGGCGATGGCAGCGGAGGCCGGGTTCGACGTGCGGGTGACCGCGGCGGAGTTCGGCGCGGTGCTGGCGGCGACGATGCGGGGGGAGTACGACGTTACGCTGGGCGGGTGGTCGGGGCTGCTGGACCCGGACAGCGATTCGTATGCGTTCCTGCATACCGGCAGCGGGCTGAACATCGCCAAGTATTCGAACCCGAAGGCGGATGCGCTGCTGGAGCAGGCTCGGGCGGAGGGCGACCCGGCGAAGCGGCGGGAGCTTTACGGCCAGCTCTGGACGCAGGTGCAGACGGACCTGCCGCTGATCTACTTGTGGACGATACGGAACATCCTGGGGGTGTCGCGCAAGGTGCAAGGGGTGACCCTGCTGGCGAACGGGCTGCTGCCGTTGCAGGATATCAGGCCGGCCCCCTGAGGGGTGGCGCTGTATGCGTTGGTGCCGCCGACTGGCGCCTGCGAGGGATGTCTCACGCCAACGGTTATTTGCCTTGACCGCTTCCCGTCATTGCGTGACGCGCAGGGCCGCGGCAGCCGGGTGGCTGCGAGGACGGTCTTGCCGGCTCCTGGATCGCCGCGCCGCAAGCGGCTCGCGATGACGATGCGGTTGCGTCGGGGTCAGAGCGAATTGCCGATGGCATGACCAGACTATGACGCCTTGGTGTTCCCCGTCGCATAGAGCGCCTGTGTCCGGTTTGCCGATCCCCTCCTGGCTGCACTGGCCTGCAAGCGGGGATCGCGTAGAAGGGGGTTGCATCCGTCCTGGGCGCCGCTTGGGGCGATGATTTCCCATTGTTCGAGGGCCTGAGCCGTGTGGCGTGAGTTCCGTTCCTATTACCGCCCGCACCGGCGGCTGCTGATGGTGGTGTTCGGCTGCTCCGCCCTGTCGGGGCTGCTGGAGCTGGGGTTTCCGATGGCGGTGCGGGCGTTCATTGACCGGCTGCTGCCGCAGGGGGCGATGGGGCCGATCCTGCTGGCGGTGGGGGCGCTGCTGGCGCTGTATCTGGCGAATGCCGGGCTGCTGGCGGTGGTGAACTACTGGGGGCACGTGCTGGGCATCGGCATCGAGACGGAGATGCGGCGGCGGGCGTTCGACCACCTGCATGCGCTTTCGATGCGTTTCTATGACGGGCAGAAGACCGGGCACCTGGTTGGCCGCGTGACGACCGACCTGGCTGATATCGGCGAGGTGGCGCATCACGGGCCGGAGGACCTGCTGGTGGCGCTGCTGACGTTCCTGGGCGCGTTTGTGTTGATGCTGGGGGTCAGTTGGCCGCTGGCTCTGGTTGCCGCGGCGGTGGTGCCGGCGGCGACTTGGCTGACGCTGCATTATGGGGCGCGCATGGACCGGAGCTGGCGGGCGCAGTTCCGGCAGGTGGCCCGGTTCAACGCCCGGATCGAGGAGAACGTGGGCGGGGTTCGGGTGGTGCAGGCGTTTGCCAACGAGGCGCATGAGAGGGCGCTGTTCGCGGTGGAGAACGCGGCCTACCGGCGGGAGAAGACTGGGGCTTATGCCCTGATGGCGACCAGCCTGACGCTGAATTATTTGGGCATGCGGTTGGTGCAGATCGTGGTGATGCTGGCGGGGACCGTGATGATCGTGCGCGGCGGGCTGAGCATCGGCGACTTCGTGGCCTTTCTGCTGCTGGTCGGGGTGTTCTACCGTCCGTTGGACAAGATCGGGACGATGATCGAGACGTATCCGCGGGGGATCGCGGGATTCGGGCGCTACCGCGAGCTGCTGGCGCTGCAGCCGGATGTGCGGGATGCGGAGGATGCGGTTGAAGCGCCGCCATTGCGCGGGGATATACGGTTCGAGCGGGTGGTGTTCGGTTATGAGCCGGGGCGGCCGGTGCTGCGCGGGATGGATTTGGTGCTGCGCGCGGGTGAGACGGTGGCGGTGGTGGGGCCGTCAGGGGCGGGGAAGACGACGCTGTGCTCGCTGCTGCCGCGGTTCTATGACGTGGATGCGGGGCGGATCACGATTGACGGGATGGATGTGCGGGCGATGACGCGCACGAGCCTGCGCCGGCAGATCGGCATCGTCGAGCAGGATGTGTTCCTGTTTGCCGGGTCCATTCGGGACAATGTGGCGTATGGGCGGCTGGGTGCGGCGGAGGCGGACGTGCAGGACGCGATCCGCCGGGCACGGCTGGCGGAGCTGGTGGCGTCGCTGCCGCAGGGGCTGGACACCGAGGTGGGGGAGCGCGGGGCGAAGCTGTCGGGCGGGCAGAAGCAGCGGATTGCCATTGCACGTATCTTCCTCAAGAACCCGCCGATCCTGATTTTGGACGAGGCGACGTCGGCGCTGGACAGCGAGACGGAGCAGATGATCCAGCGGTCGCTGGCGGAGCTTGCGGAGGGGCGGACGACGCTGGTGATCGCGCACCGGCTGGCGACGGTGCGGGGGGCGGACCGGATCGTGGTGCTGTCGCCTGCCGGGGTCGTCGAGCAGGGGTCACATGCGGCGCTGATGGCTCGGGATGGGCATTACCGCCGGCTGCATGACGTGCAGTTTGGTGGGGCGGCTTGAGAGCCTGTTTGAGTGTGCTCCGGGTCGGCACAGCGGTGCTTTTCCGCGCCGGGTGCGTCAGGGTCTTGCCCCGATGCGAAAACATCGCGGCTGCGGCCCTTTCTGCCCGGCACGCAAAATCCCTTGTTGGACCTCAGCCGCTGCCCACTCAAACAGGCTCTGAGGCGGGTCGTTGCCCCTGGCTGGCCGCGCAATGGCTTGCCAGGGGCGTCGGAAAGCTACAGCGGCCAGCGCGAGTTGGCGCCCTCGGCGCGGGCGGCGACCAGCAGCTTGGCCATGACCTGATTGGGGCCGTCCTGGGACGCCGTGCGCCCGATCTCCGGCCAGTCGAATTGCACCGTATCGGTGGCACGGTCCCATTGGGCTGCGGGCTTCGCCGGCGGCGCGTCCTGGGGGAGCGACCGAGGCGTTGCTTTTGTTGAAGGGGCGGCGCTGGCGTCGCCGGTGCTGACCGGGTAGGCCATCTCGGCGATCATGGTGTCGTCACCGGCTGATGCCGGCTCTGCTGTAGGGCCGGACGAGGCCATGTCCGGCTCGGGCTGCTGCTTCAGCGCCTGATCGAGCAGGGATGGCGGCGCAGCCTTCCGCCGGCCCGGCGACTTCCGGCGCTGGGCGGGGGGGCTGCTGGTCATGGAAAGGGCCGGGGCGGCTGCAGCGTCGTCGGCCGGCGCCGGGTCGGAGATGGCGGCCAGCGCCTTCTTCCGGCCCCGGCGCGCCGGAACTGGCGTCTCGTCCGGGCTGGGCTGGGGCTCGTTTACGGACAGTTCCGGCTCGATGCTGGGGGCGGACTTCGGCTTGCGGGCCATTTGTGATCCTTCTGGGTTGGGACAGGCCTCATACGGCATCTGCCGACCAGTGCAAACAAGCGGGTAGTTGTCCCGGCCGGCCACGGCACACCGCCGTTCGCACGCGGGGAGCCGCCGGGTCTTGGTAACGAGACGGCAGATATGGGCCGTCGATTGCGTATGCCCACCAGTCCGGCATGCGGCATGGCGTGGTGACATCTGGGCGAGCCTTGGGAGGAAGGCATTACTGACGGGAACGAGGCTCCGGCAGCAGTCCGGCGTCGGCACAGGCCGTGGGATGGTCGCCGCCGAACCATGCGCTGAACAGCAAGCCGAGCTTGTCGAAGGCGTCGGCGTCGAGGCGGCCGGAGATGGCGTGGAACGGCCCATCCACCACCACAGGCACCGAAACTTGCGACCCCGACACCTGCGCCAGCGGGTTCAGCCGGAACGCCAGCGTTTCCTGTCCGAGGTCAACCTGGCCGGTGCCTGCCAGGGACAGGTAGGTCGTTTCCAAGGCGATCGTGCGCAACCGGGCCACGCCGTGGTCGAACGCGCCGGCCAGGCCGAGGCAGCGCAGCGCGGTCTCGCCTTGCGCTGGGACCTTGATGCCGAGCGCGTCCAGGGCGGCGGAGGTCAATCGCAGGAAGGCTGCATTGGTTATCTGGCCCCCGGTGGAGGTGACCGACACGGGGCCGTCGAGGGTGGATGCCAGGGCGCGCAGGCTGCGGCCGGTTGCGTGCAACTGCGCCTCGATATGGGCGGCGCCGGTCACTGGGCCGGGCAGGCCGGCCTGGCGGGCGATCAGGGCGAGTGGGATTGCCGGGGCGTGGAGCTGCAAGCTGACCGGCATCGTGCTGCTGGATGCATCGGCGGTGATGGTCAGCGCCGCGGGACCGCCTGGCATCGCCAGATGCAATGGGCCGACATGTAGGCGTCCGCCCTTGAGCTGCACTGCGATGTCCACGCCGTGCCAGGCCTGGTCCAGGAACGTTAGCGTGCCGATGCTGCCGGCGATGTCGAGGGTGGGGCCGCGCAGCATTGCCAGTGGCAGCGGGGCGTCAGGGATGGTGGGGCCAGCCTTGCCAGGCGACGCGGCGGGGAGGGAGGGCGTTATTCCGAAGGCTTGCAGCATTGCGTCCAGGTCCAGCGTGCCGGAGTGCAGCCGGGCTTCCAGCGAGCGGGGGGATGAGAGGCCTAGGGTGGCTTCGCCGGCGATGTCGCCCTGGTCCGACCGGAGCGCTGCGTTTTTGAGCCGGATGGAGCCGGCGTTGGCCGGGACCGTCAGGCGGCCGTCCAGGGCGACCGCCGTCAGGGAGGGCAGGGCTGGGGTCAGCACGGGGCGTAGAGCTGCCAAGGCAGGGGTCCGCAGCGTGGCCGTGGCGTCCAGGCCATCGAAGCCGAGCTTGTTGATCCCAAGGCTGCCCTTGATGGTCAGGCTGCCGGACGCTGGCTTGCCGCCCTGGATTTTGATGTCCACCGGCAGGGCGTTGCGTGCGTCGGGATGGATGGGCATGCCCACGGCGCCGGTGGCGGTGAAGGACTGGGCGGCATATGAGCCTGAGGTGGATATTGTCGCGGGGCCGCCGGCCTGGTCCAGGGAGACCGAGGTGGCGGCCAGATGCAGCCCGGCCAGGCGGGGGCCGAGATCGGCGCCGGCGAAGCGCAGCCGGGCCGAGCTGACCACCGGGAGGTCGCCGGGCTGCGGGCCGTTGAGGATGTGCGCCGAGAGGACTGGCTGTTGCAGCGGCGGCAACTGCATCTCTGGGAGCAGGGCGTTCAGGTGGTCCAGCGCGGCTGCCTGTGCCTCGATTTGCAGGTCGTAGTGGCCGGCTACGTCCATCGTGCCGGTTGCCGCGGCGGTTGCGTCGAAGGCGGCGAAGTCTAGGCGGGTGTTCCAGGGTCCGGTGATGCCGGCGGCGGGGGTTGCCGAGGCTTTCAGGCTGAAGGGCTGGTTGTCGCCATAGACCATTATGGCGTTAACCTTCAGCGGACCCTCGTCGGCCGGGTGCCGCAAGTCCAGCGAGCGGATGCCCAGGACCTTGGTGCGCGCCGGGAGGCGCCAGGTGACCATGCCGTCCTGCACGTGGGCGGCGCGGATGCGAAGCTCGAAGGGTGTGCCGGGCGAGGTTGATGGGGGACCGCCTGATGGGGTGGGCGGGCTGAAGACCCAGTTCGGTTGGCTGCCCACCTGCTCGAACAGGATGTTGGGGCCGATCAGAGTCAGCTTGGTGATCTCGATCCGGCGGTGGAAGAGGGCTGGCAGGGAAAGCTGGGCCTCGATCCGCTCGGCGTGCGCCATGTCGGGGCGGGTGCCGCCGGGCAGGTTGGCGAGGGTGACGCCGTTGACCTCGATGGTCGGCCAGAGCGACTGGCTGAGGCGGATGGGGCCGTTCAGGCTGAGGGTCCGGCCGGTCTTGTCCTGGACGGCGGCGACGAGGGTTTGCTTGAAGTCGTTCGGGTCTAGGACGGCGGCGGCGATGCCGATGGCGGCGGCTGGCAGCGTGACGCCTGCCGCGACGGCGATTGCGCACCACGTCCGTTTTCTCACGCCCTCGCCCTTCCCGGTTCCGGCAAGTGCCGGTGCGGAGGTGCAACGCGCGAGGCTGAGAATCGTCCATTCCGCCCGTGACGGCTGTCCCAGCCTGACCTGGGTTGTCGGCCATCGTTGGCTGCGCGACGTGCTGCATGGCGTTGCGGGCCGGGTGTGAGCGGGCAGGAGCGGCGGTTGGCGGTTGCCACCGTGAGGCAGGGCGGAGATGGTGGAGCGCATGACCGCATCCATCCCGCACGACGGCCTGCCAGCCGGAAGCCGCATGTGGGCCGTGCTGACAACGATGATCGGCGTGGGCATGGCGTCGCTGGATACCAGCATCGCCAACACCGCCCTGCCCAGCATTGCGGCCGATGTCCATGCCACTCCTGCCGGGTCCATCTGGATCGTGAACGCCTACCAGCTTGCCCTGGTGGCGACGCTGCTGCCGTTTGGCGCCCTGGGGGAGATCTTCGGCTACCGGCGGGTTTATGCGGTGGGGCTGGCGGTGTTCACGGCGGCGTCGCTGGTGTGCGCGCTGAGCTGGTCGCTGCCGACGCTGACCGGGGCGCGGGTGCTGCAGGGCCTGGGGGCCAGCGGGATGATGAGCGTGAACACGGCGTTGGTCCGGTTCATCTTTCCCAAGCGGATGCTGGGCCGCGGCCTGGGCATTAACGCGATGACGGTCGCGGTGCTGACGGCGCTGGGGCCGACGGTGGCCGCCGGCATACTTTCGGTTGCGGCATGGCCTTTGCTGTTTGCGGTCAACGTGCCGTTCGGTGTGGCGGCGGTCGTCCTTGCGCTGCGGGTGCTGCCGGAGACGCCGCGCGCTGCGCGCCGGTTTGATTGGGCGAGCGGGATGCTCAATGCCGCGGCGTTTGGGCTTCTGGTGTTCGGGATTGGGGAGATCGCGCATAGCGCGTCGCGGTTCGTCGTGCTGCTGGTGCTGGCGGGCGCCGTGGCGGCTGGGGCGGCGCTGGTGCGGCGCCAGCGCAGGCTGCCGGCGCCGATGCTGCCGCTGGACCTGTATCGGCGGCCGATGTTCGCGCTGTCGTCGCTGACCTCGATGTGCTCGTTCGCGGCGCAGGGGTTGGCGTACGTGTCGCTGCCGTTCCTGTTTCAGACGGTCCTGGGGCATTCGGCGGTGGAGACGGGGCTGCTGCTGACGCCCTGGCCGGTGATGACGGCGCTGGCGGCGCCGATTGCCGGGCCGCTGTCGGACCGGTTTCCGCCGGCGTTGCTGGGCGGCGCCGGGCTGGCGGTGCTGTGCGCCGGGCTGGTGATGATGGCGGCGCTGCCGGCGGACGCGACCACGGCGGACATTGCCTGGCGCCTGGCGGTGTGCGGCTTGGGCTTCGGCTTCTTTCAGTCGCCGAACCTGCGGGCGATCATGTCCAGCGCTCCGCCGGAGCGCAGCGGCAGCGCCAGCGGCACGGTGGCCACGTCGCGGCTGCTGGGCCAGTCGCTTGGGGCGGCGCTGGTCGCGCTGTGCTTCAGCCTGTCGGGGCAGCATGGCCCGGCGCTGGCGCTGGGGCTTGGCGCGGGGTTCGCGGGCACGGCCTGTGTGGTCAGCCTGTCGCGGCTGCTGGCGCGTCCGGTTGCGTGACGGCGGCGGGCCGGCCCAGCATCGCCGGGTGCTCCGTCATCAGCCAGTTTTAGAAGGAATCGGGCCGGCTGGCGTCGAACGGGTCGTCAAAGTGGGCCATCAGGTCCCGGCGGATGCGATAGAGCTGGCAGGCTGGCGTGGGGATGGTGGGAGGTAGCGGTCATGGCTGACCGCGACGATCAGGCCCCGGGTGCTGGATAGCTGGCTGCGCAACTCGTGCAGCAGGGTGCTGGGATGCATGAGGATGATGCTGCGGGCGCGTCCAAAATGGAGGCGGTTGGAGAACGGGTCGTCGCCGGAGTCGTCTACCTCCCGATAGAAGGCGCGGTAGTGGGCGGGATCGAACCAATGCGCTGGCCGACGGCCTTCAAGCCTGCCGCTCCGGACGTAGTGATGCAGGGGGTCCAGGGCGGCATCGCACACGTCCTGGTTGGTCGGTAGGCAGCATGACGGGTCGAAATCGGGACGGATCAGGTCACAGATTTCCCGCTCCTGTTGCGTCAGGTCCGAAGGATGCAAGGCCATCACGCAATCACGCTGCTACAGGGACGCCAAGGCGGCATTGAGTCCGGCCTCATCTCCGGCGCACATGGGCGCCATCGGGATTGCGATAGCCGCCATCGGAATTGCGATAGCCGCCATTGGGATGGCAGCCTTCCGGGCATCCCAGTCCGGATCCGGGCGGGCTGCCGTGCTACGAGCCTGCAGCGCGGGTATGGCCGTCCGCCCGCCCTGGATCGCGCTGCTATTGTCTGGTTTGGCTGCCCTGCGCCGCCTTGACTTCTCCATATGACGCTCCGTAGGCCGGAACCGGATCGTTGGAGCACGGTTGCGTTACGCTCCGTCGCTTGTATTGTGTGTCTGGGCAAGTGTATATATTTTTAGAATGAGTAGTATTTTGTGCACTTCACGTGTCGAAGGCGGCGCGTGTTGCTGGACTGCAGGCCTGCGATGGGCAGATAAGCGGAGGCGGCGCCTGGTAGGCCAGCAAGGCGGTTTGCCGGCAGGGTCCGGGCGATACTGAGCCGGTGGCGCTTCCAATGCCTGTGAAAATGGTTGCATACTCGGATAGATTGGGGCGCAACGGGCGCGGAGATGATCGTCCGCCCATGTTGGGCTGCTGATGGCCCGCCGCCGGTCACCCGGGCCGGCTTGGCGTTCATCTGGAGGGAACAGCGGGTTGTTGCAGCAGAACATCACCATTGACCATCCCAGCGCTTGCTGCCGCTTGCCTGCCTCGGAGCGGTCGCAGTTGGACGCATTTGCCTGGCTGGCGGTAACGGCGCATGGCGCTGAAGCGGCGATGATCGTGGTGGAACGGGAAGGTGGCCTGGCGCCGGCCGGTTCTGCCGGGCTGGACGCGGATGAAGTCCTGCCATTGATCGAATTGTGCCGCCGCCTGCGTACGGGGGCAGAGGCGACGGTGGCCTGCAAGGCTGCGGCCAAGCCCGGGACGGGGTTGCATGCGCGGACTTTCGCGGCGGCAGGCCTGGTGTCGGCGACGGGCGAGGTGCTCGGACGGCTGTGCATCCTGCACCAGTCCCCGCATGGTGACCTGCCTCCGGATTGCCGCCGGTCGCTGGAGCTGCTTGCCGGGCTGATCGCCGACCACCTTGCCCAGCAGCTCAGGGATGCGGAGCAGCAGGCGGCGTCGCAGCGCGCGGCGCGGACGGAACGGATGCTGCATCTGGTTGCCGAAGCCGAGTCGGTCACCGATGCCCTGACCAACATGCTGAGCGAACTGTGCAGCCACCACGGGGCGGTGATCGGGCGGATTTGGCGGCTGACGTCGCCGGGCGATCAGATGCAGGAGATCAGCCGGTTCAATGGGGACGACCTCGATGCCGAGTCCTACTACCGGCGTCCGCCTGCGGCGCCGGTCATGTGGGGCAACTCGGTGACCGCCGATGCCATACGGCGCAACCAGCCACGCGGGTTCAGCTATGCCGAGGTCGAGAACCCCGAACGCTATGTCCTTATGCAGGCCGCGGTGCAGGCCGGGCTGAAGTGCCAGATCAGCTACCCGATCTGGGTGCAGGAGGAGCGGTTCGGGGTGTCCCTGGCCTTCAAGACCGACCGGCGCGACCTGCCCGGCATCATCGCTGATATCGGCGCCCTGGCGAATGCCATACGCCCGGCCCTGTTCCGCAAGGTGACAGAGGACAGGATACGGTTCCTGGCCCACCATGACGACCTGACGGGACTGGCCAACAGGGTGCTGCTGCAGGACCGGATGACGAAGGCGTTCGCGGCGTCGGCGGGCGGTGGTCCTGGGCTGGCGTTGCTTTATTTGGACCTCGACAACTTCAAGCAGGTGAACGAAACACGCGGCCATGCCGCCGGCGACCGGATGCTGGCCGCAGTGGCCCGGCGCCTGTCCTCGAGCCTTCGGGAAGGGGATACCATCGCGCGCATGGGGTCGGACGAGTTCGCCATCATCCAGCCGAATACGGACGATCCCGCAGCCGCCATCAGCCTAGCCGCCCGCGTTGCTGGAACCCTGGCGGCGCCGTTCGAGGTTGACGGCCAGCGCATCGAGATCGGCTGCTCCATCGGCGTCGCCCTGCACCCAGGGGATGGCGACACCCCGGACCTGCTGTTGCGGAATGCGGACGCCGCGCTTTACTGCGCCAAGGAGGCGGGACGGAACCGCTATGCGCTGTTCGAGCCTGGCATGAACGCCCGCCTTCGCGAGCGGGTGCTGATCGAGGGCGACATGGCTGATGCGCTGGCCCGGCGGCAGTTCACCCTGGCGTATCAGCCGCTCTGCGACGCGGCGACGCGGCGCATCGTGGGCTTCGAGGCGCTGTTGCGCTGGACCCACCCGACCCACGGGCCAATTGCGCCGGAGGTCTTTATCCCGCTTGCGGAGGCGTCCGGACTGATCGTGCCGCTGGGCCAGTGGGCGCTGGAGGTGGCTTGCGCCGAGGCTGCGGGCTGGGACCCCTCGCTGCGGCTGGGCGTGAACCTGTCGCCGATGCAGTTCTGGCAGCCGGACCTGCCCCGGCGAGTGGCCGACATCCTGGCGCATAGCGGCATGGCGCCGCACCGGCTGGACCTGGAGGTCACGGAGGGGATGCTGCTCGACGAGACCGGCCTGGTGCTGGACACCATGCACGCATTGCGTGCACAGGGCATCGGCATGACGCTGGACGACTTCGGAACGGCGTATGCCAGCCTGAGCTATCTCCGGCGCTTTCCCTTCAACCGGATCAAGGTGGATAGGTCGTTCGTCGCGAACATTACCAGCGACCAGGAAACCCTGGCCATCGTGCAGACGATCCTTGCCCTCAGCGCCCGGCTGAATTTGTCGGTGGTTTGCGAGGGGGTGGAGACGCCGGAACAGCTTGACCTGCTGCGCGGCTTGGGGTGCCGCGTGGTGCAGGGATTCCTGACCGGGCGTCCGATTGCCGGCGACGAGGTGCCGGGCCGCCTTGCCGAACAAGCGGCATAGCTGTTTCAATTTACTGGAGAAGCTGGGATGGAACACGGTGCGCTGTCGCGCTTCAAGGTGCTGGATTTGACGCGCGTCCGCGCCGGTCCGACCTGCGTGCGCCAATTTGCCGACTTCGGGGCCGATGTGGTGAAGGTGGAGACGCCTGGTGCCGGAGATGGCGGGCTGGGCGGGCCGCGGCTGGGGTCCGACTTTCAGAACCTGCATCGCAACAAGCGCTTTATAACTTTGGATTTGAAGCATACCTCGGGGAAGGAGACGCTGTTCCGGCTTGCCGCATGGGCCGATGTGCTGGTCGAAAACTTCCGGCCTGACGTGAAGGACCGGCTTGGCATCGGCTATGACGCTATTCGGGCGGTGAACCCGCGGCTGGTGTATGCCAGCATCTCGGGGTTTGGCGAGGATGGGCCGTACCGGATGCGCCCGGGCTTTGACCAGATCGCGCAGGGGATGGGCGGCCTGATGTCCGTCACCGGGGCGCCGGGCAGCGGGCCGATGCGGGTCGGCATCCCGGTCGCGGACCTGACGGCCGGGCTGTTCGCGGCACAGGGGATCATGGCGGCACTGCTGGAGCGCGAGTCGTCGGGGCAGGGCCAGTGGGTGCAGGTCAGCCTGCTGGCGGCGCAGATCGCGATGATGGACTTCCAGGCGGCGCGCTATTTGATGGAGGGCGAGGTGCCGGGCCAGGCCGGCAACAACCATCCGACCAGCATTCCGACGGGCGTGTTCGCCACCACCGATGGATATGTGAACATCGCCACGTCGGGGAACGCCATCTGGGCGCGGCTGGCGGCTGCGCTGGGCCTGGAGGCGCTGGTGGATGATCCGCGGTTTGATACCGGGGGCGCCCGGCAGCAGAACCGCGACGAGTTGAACCGGCTGATCGAGGCGGTGACGCTGACGCGGAGCAGCGCGGGCTGGGTGGAGGCGCTGGAGGCCGCGGAGGTGCCGTGCGGGCCGGTTTACTCAATGGACCAGGTGTTCGCCGATCCGCAGGTGCGGCATCTCGGCATGGCGCCGAAGGTGCAACATCCGGAGCTGGGGGAGGTCGCGCTGGTCGGGCAGGCGGTGAAACTGAGCCGCACGCCGGCCGAGCTGCGGACGGCGACGGCGGCGCTTGGACAGCATACGGGGGATGTTTTGCAGGAATTGGGATACTCGGCTGGTGAGATCGAGGCGATGCGGGCGGAGGGTGCGGCGTGATGGCGGATGACGAGCTGCTGTATGAGGTCCGGGACGGCATTGCGCGGGTCACCTTCAACCGACCGCAGGCGCGCAATGCCCTGACGTTTGCGATGTATGAGCGGCTTGCGGCGGTGTGCGTGGAGGTGGACGCCGACCGGTCCATCAAGGCGATGCTGCTGACCGGGGCTGGCGACCGGGCGTTTGCTGCGGGGACAGATATCTCGCAATTCAGGGCATTCAGCACTCCAGAGGATGCGCTGGAATACGAGGCGCGGATTGACCGGGTGTTGGGTGCGGTCGAGCGGTGCCGGGTGCCGACCATCGCGGCCATCGCCGGGGCGGCGACCGGGGGCGGGGCGGGGATTGCGGCGGCCTGCGACTTGCGGATCGCGGCGGCGAATGCGCGGTTTGGGTTTCCAGTTGCAAGGACGCTTGGCAACTGCTTGAGCATGAACAATTATGCGCGGTTGTCGGCATTGATTGGACCGGCGCGGGTCAAGGACTTGGTGTTCACCGCGCGGCTGATTGAGGCACCGGAGGCCCTTGCGATTGGATTGATCAGCGAGGTGCTGGGGGATCCCGAGGCTTTGGCGGAGCGCGCCACTGCACTCGCGATGCTAGTAGCGTCGCATGCGCCGCTGACGCTACAGGCCACCAAGGAGGCGCTGCGCCGGCTACGCGACAATGTGGGGAGAACAGAGGATAAGGACTTGATCCTGATGTGCTACATGAGCGCCGATTTCCGGGAGGGCATGGATGCCTTCCTGACAAAGCGCACGCCGGTGTGGCGGGGCGAATGACGCTACCACGGTCAGCAGCAGCACGCGATCCGGGGCTGACGCGAGCCGTTTACGAAGGGCTGAAACCCGGCTGCAGGGTGGTGGATTGGTGAAGGCCGGCGGCACCCTCGGTGAAGATGGTGTCCTCGTGCAGCGTGCGCTCGTCCACCTGTATGCCAGCCAGCGACGCGCCGCGAAGGTCGGCTTGGCTCAAGTCGGCACCGCGTAGGTCGGCGCCGTCGAGGTTGGCATCCACCAGCACCGCCTCGATCAGGCTTGCCCGGCGCAAGTTCGCGTTGACGAGCCGGGCACCGGTGAAGTCGGCATTGTCGAGGTTGGACTTGGCCAGGGATGCGCCTGCCAGGTCGGCAGCCGTGAAGGATGCCCCGGCGAGATTGCCGGCGGACAGGTCAGTCGCCTGCATCGATGCTCCGGTGAAGTCGCTGCCGGGCACTTCGATGCCGGACAGATTGAGGCCTGCGAGATTGGCACCTTCCGCCATCAGGTCCTCGGCGACAAGCGGCTCGCCCTCCTTGCCCAGTGATGCCGCCCAAAGCTGGTGACGTGCGATCTGCCGTTGCATGCGGTCGTCCATCATGGCCACCACTTCACCTGATTGCCCCAGTTCCGGGCAGCGCCTTCTGCCTTCAGGGCGGCGATGTCGGCAGGGTTCATCTTGGTCGTGTCGAGCATAACGTTCTCACCCAGCGTGAGCGACTTATCCACCTTGCCGGCGTCACGGGCGAGAGAGAAGCCGCCCTTCCGCGGCGGGAAGTTCGAGTTGAAGCCTGTGACGTCCTCAAGGTTCTTCTATCTTACAAGGGAAGGTGAACCAGAGCACCGGTCGGCGACAAGGGCGGGCTGGTGACATTTCCATGTCCGTGATTGGGGGTCAGGCCTTAACATAATGCGGTACGGCTGCGAACATTGTTAGCACTCCGTTCAGAAGAGTGCTAAGACGTCGCTCTAGGGGCCGGCGCCTGGCTGCAGCAGCCAGGTTGTTTCCGCCCCAATTGGAGCTACCCCCATGAAATTCCGTCCCCTGCACGACCGGGTCGTGGTGCGCCGCATCACGCCGGCTGAGAAGTCCGCTGGTGGGATCATCATCCCCGATACGGTTAAGGAGAAGCCGATGGAGGGCGAAGTGATCGCCGCCGGCCCCGGCGCCCGCAACGAGCAGGGCGTCATCGTGGCCCTGGACGTCAAGGCAGGTGACCGCGTGCTGTTCGGCAAGTGGTCGGGCACCGAGGTCAAGCTGGATGGTGAGGAGCTTCTCATCATGAAGGAAAGCGACCTGATGGGCGTTGTCGAGGGCGCCGCGCCCGTCGCCAAAGCCGCATAAGAAGGAATTAAGACATGGCAGCCAAAGACGTTCGCTTCGGCGACGACGCACGGAGCCGCATGTTGCGCGGCGTGGACATCCTCGCCGACGCGGTGAAGGTGACACTGGGGCCGAAGGGCCGCAACGTCGTGATTGACAAGAGCTATGGCGCTCCCCGCATCACCAAGGACGGCGTCACCGTCGCCAAGGAGATCGAGCTGTCGGAGAAGTTCGAGAACATGGGCGCGCAGATGGTGCGCGAAGTGGCCTCGAAGACCAATGACCTCGCAGGTGACGGCACCACTTCGGCGATCGTGCTGGCGCAGGCCATCGTGCGCGAGGGCGGCAAGGCCGTTGCTGCCGGCATGGCGCCGATGGATCTGAAGCGCGGCGTGGACAAGGCTGTTGCCGCCCTGGTGGCCGAGCTGGCGTTGCGCACCAAGAAGATCACCACCGAGGCCGAGACGGCGCAAGTCGGCACGATCAGTGCCAACGGCGAGGCCGAGATCGGCCGGATGATCGCCGAGGCCATGCAGAAGGTCGGCAACGAGGGTGTAATCACCGTCGAGGAAGCCAAGGGCATGGAGACCGAGCTTGAGGTCGTGGAGGGGATGCAGTTCGACCGCGGCTACCTCAGCCCGTACTTCATCACCAACGCGGAGAAGATGACGGTTGACCTTGAGAACCCGTATATCCTGATCCACGAGAAGAAGCTGTCGGGCCTGCAGGTCCTGCTACCGCTGCTGGAAGCGGTTGTGCAGAGCGGGCGCCCGCTGCTGATCATCGCCGAGGACATCGAGGGCGAGGCGCTGGCCACGCTGGTGGTGAACAAGCTGCGTGGCGGCTTGAAGGTCGCGGCCGTGAAGGCGCCGGGCTTCGGGGACCGCCGCAAGGCGATGCTGGAAGACATTGCCGTGCTCACGGGCGGGCAGGTCATCAGCGAGGACCTGGGCATCAAGCTGGAGTCGGTCACGCTGGAGATGCTTGGCCAGGCCAAGCGGGTGCTGATCGAGAAGGAGAACACGACCGTCATCGAGGGCGTCGGCGGGTCCGAGAACATCAAGGGCCGCGTCGAGCAGATCCGGGCGCAGATCGAGGAGACGACGAGCGACTACGACAAGGAGAAGCTGCAGGAGCGGCTGGCGAAGCTGGCAGGCGGCGTCGCCGTCATCCGCGTCGGCGGCAGCACCGAGGTCGAGGTGAAGGAGCGCAAGGACCGCGTTGATGACGCGCTGCACGCGACCCGCGCAGCCGTCGAGGAAGGCATTGTCCCGGGTGGCGGCGTCGCCCTGGCTCGTGCGTCCTTGATCTTGGCGCAGCTCAATGCCGACAATGAGGACCAGAAGTTCGGCATCGAGATCGTGCGGAAGGCGGTGCAGGCACCATTGCGGCAGATTGCAGTCAATGCTGGCGAGGATGGCGCAGTTATCGGCGGCAAGGTGCTGGAGAATGCCGAATACGGGTTCGGCTTCGATGCCCAATCTGGCACCTACCGCGACTTGGTAGCGGCGGGGATCATTGATCCTACCAAGGTGGTACGGGTTGCATTGCAGAATGCGGCGTCGGTGGCCGGGCTGCTGATTACGACCGAGGCTATGGTTGCGGAGCGGCCGGAGAAGCGGTTGGCTTCGACGCCGCCGGGCGGCGGCATGGGCGATATGGATTACTGAGGGAGTTCTTTTCCCTTCGGAAAGTGATAGGGCCGGGGAGTCTTGGCGGCGACGCCGAGATTTCCCCGGTTTGGTGAATTGATGCTATCCAGGGTGAAGGCAGCGTATGCGGCTTCCCTCACCCCGGCCTTCTCCCGGAGGGAGAGGGAGAACGAGCAGTGGGTTTTTACTTGGCTTCGGCTTCTTCGTGCTGCTCGGCGGCGTGAGACAGGGCCTCACCGAGCGCTTGGATTTTTTCGGCGCCCTTGCCCTCGGTCTTCTTGGCGATGGCGACGGTTTCCTTGCCCAGCTTGGCAACGAGCTTGCGGATGGCGTCGCCGTTCAGCTTGTCGGCATGCAGGTGCTTCTTCAGGGACTCCAGGTCCTTGACGATGGCCTTGGCGGCGGGGCTGTCCACCTTTTCCAGAGTCGCTTCCCAGCCCTCGATATTCTTGGTGGCGGCTGCGACGGTGAAGCTTTTTACGCCATCGGTGATGTGCTTGATGGTTGAGTCGAACTGCGGCATGTCCCGCTCCTTTTGGGGGCACGCCGCGGAATGGCGGCGTGCCGGGTCAGAAGGCATCAGGGCTTGCTTGGTTCCATTAAGATGAACGCCTGAGACGTCACTTTGGGGGACATGGCCGTACTGTCTCCGGCGCAGGCGCTTTGGCCGGCGGTTCGAACACCGCTAGGTATTCCGACCCGCCCTCCATCGGCAGGGTTGCGACGCGGTGGTAGCCGACGGCGTTCAGCTCGCAGTCCAGCAGGGCCGGCGGAGTGCCATGTTCCTGGGTGGCGCGGGTGGTGTCTATGATCGCGACGCGGGCGCCGGGACGCAGCGCCGGCAATAGGTTCACCATCAGGCCGAACGGCTGCTGGATTTCGTGATACATATGGACGAGCAGCGCCAAATCCACCGAGGCCGGCGGCAGGCGGGGGTCGTGCGCGTCGCCCAGCCCGACCGTCACGTTCTGCAGGCCTGATTGGGTCACCCGCCGCTGCAGCGCCGCGAGATAGTCCGGCACTACATCCTCTGCCAGCACCCGTCCTGTAGGACCGACGCGGCGGGATAGTCGTTCGGTGTAGTATCCGTTGCCGGCGCCGATGTCGGCCACTGCCATGCCGGAATGAACGTGCAGGAAATCCATCACCCGCGCGGACTCTCCGGCGCGTTCCCGCTGGTCCTCGCTGGCCCAACGGTCCGAGATGATGGAGGCGACCTGCCGGGCCGGTGGGGGGAAACGGTTGGCAGGCAGGCCCGCCGGGCCGAGCGGACCGACCTGCGCCTGGGCCGCACCGGCAAGCAGGACGAATGCGGCTACGATGATTCGCATTGGTTTGATCCTATCGCAGCAGGCGCAGCAAAGCTTGGCCGGCGTCGCTGGCAAGCTCCTTGCGGTCCAGGGTTGCATCCTTGTCCGGGTTGGCGAGCAGGAACGCCCGTTCGACGTAGGCCAGGTATTCGGCCTTACTGACCTTGCCATCCCCGTTCGCGTCGGCCTGACGGAAATCCTGGCTCTTCAGGACTGGTGCAGCTTCCCGCTCGTCAAGGCTGTCGTCGTTGTCTGGATTCAGCTCGTCGAAGCGGGCGGCGGCGGCGCTCTTGATCTCTGCGAGATCGAGCGTGCCGTCCTTGTCTATGTCATAGGCCAGCATGGGGTCAGATTGCCGCTCTTCTGGCCGGCGGGTGATGGGTCCTGGGTCGTTCTGCGCCAGCATGACCGGGGGCGTTCCGGCCTTCACTGCCGGGGCGGTCGTCAGGCCGCCAATCGCGATGGCCGCAGCGAGCAGGATTTTGGGTGATCGCATGGGTGCGTTCCTATGATGCCGACACCCTTATGTTGGAGCAGCCGCCCGGTTTGCGAGGAATGCTGGCGGGCTGCACTCCGGTTCGGGCGGCATCATGCGAGCCGAGCGGCACCAGGCGCTGTCATACCAACGGCCATCCGCTCTGACCGTTTTTCCCGTCATTGCGAGGCGCGCAGCGCCGCGGCAATCCAGGGCCGCCAGCACGGTTCGCTCGGCCCCTGGATTGCCACGCTGCAAGGGCGGCTCGCAATGACGGTGCGGTTACGCAAGGATCCGGGCAGACAGCCATTGGTATGATGGTGCATTTCATTGCCTGCCGCACTGCGCCCTGAACGGGAAGCACGAGGCCTGACAATTGACGTGCTGAAGCCGGCTAGGGAGCTCCCGGCGTGCTAGAGCGGGTTTAATGCAGGTATATTTAGGAAGCCCGCTCTAGCCGTTGTTTTTGCAAGTACCTTTATCGGAACGTGTGTACGCTTGATCCGATGATGCTCTAGGCCCGGCGTGCCGGGCGGAGCGCGCCGCTCGGTATGGCGTGGGTGGTGATTTCCGCCGCCGAGACCTCACCCCGGATCAGGTCAGCCGACGTTATTGCCTTGCTGCCCACCATCGCGATCAAGCCATAAACAACCTTGGCGGCGAGATCGAGGACGGTGATGCCGGCCGTCGCCGGGGTGGGCGCAAGGAGGCCAAGCCCGTCGGGGCCAGCCAGCACCAGGACGGGATAGATCAGCCACAGCACCGTCAGCAGGATGGCGTTGCGGACGTAGGCGTCGCGCCGGACCTGGTCGCGGGCCCGCGCCTCTTCCATAAGGGGCACGAACATCACCCATAGCACCGCGAGGAAGGCGATGCAGCTTGCGGCATACCAAACCCACTTGATGAATGGCACCTGCGACGCGCCAAAGAACAGGCCCGTCACGATCATCACTACGTCCGACGTGAGCAGCCCTGCGACCAGCCCGACCCGCCGCCGCGCACCGTGCAACGCGGTCATGGACAGGCCCAGAAGCAGCGCCGGGGTGGTCACGGACCAGTCGAGATAGCGGGCGAACAGGAAGACCCGGCCGCTGGACAGCGTTGCCTCGCCCTGGTGGACCGCCATCGCAAAGTAGGAGATCGCGGCGAACAGGGGGACGAAGCCGTGGAGGAGGCTATGCCCCTCCTCGTCCTGGGTGCGCCGCCCCCCGGTCGCGAACAGCAGCACCGATCCGGCCAACATGCCGACTGCGCCGATCCAAAGCCAATTCGTCTCGTTCATCCAATCCATTCCTTTGTCCATGTTGGCCTGCGCCCCGGAGGTCACGCCATCGCGCCAGCCGGGTCAACACTGGACGGGATGCCCGGGCTTTTCTAGATGGGGACAAGGGCGGCAGGGTGCGGGATGCACCCTGCCCTCAGGCGTTGGCGGTCAGGCGGTCTTCATCATTCCCAGGTATTGCTGCATGAAGCCGGGGAGATGCTCGCCAAGCCAATCGCCCATCTCCATCTCCTCGGTTTGCGACTGCTTCAGCACTGCCGCGTCGCCGGTCATGCCGGCGAACTCGGCCGTTGCCATAAGCGCCTTGTAGGAGGCAATCTCGTAGGCCTTGAAGCCGATAGCCGCGAGCACGTTTTTAATGACCTCATCATCAGAGGTCATGTGGACCAAGCCGGACACCTTGCCGACGATGTTGGTCACAGTCTCCTTTGCAGCAGAGGCGGATGAGCCATGCTTGGACAGCAGGCCCTCAAGGCGGGTGGCCTGGGTTTTGGATCGCTCCAACTCCTGTTTCATGCGGGCATGGAGTTGCGGGTAGGCCTCCATGCGGCTGAGCTGGCCTTCAATGGTCTCAACGGCCTGTCCCTCGACGGCGTGCTGGTTGCGTAGGCCGGTCAGGTAATACTCGGTGACTTCGCTCATGGTTGATCCCCTATTAGGTGTCCTGCAGCAACGCGGGTTCCGCCGGGGATATCCGTCCGGGACAATCAGTATTGGTTGAACTGCGCCTATGGTGAGCCAGGCCGATCCCGCCGGGTCACGTCCGGCGGCGCATGTCGGGGAGGAGCACTGCGAGCAGGCCCAGCGCCGGCAGATAGGCGCAGATGCGATACACCGTGGTGATGCTGGTGAGGTCTATCAGCTCGCCCAGCGCGGCGGCGCCAAGCCCGCCCAGTCCGAAGGCCAAGCCGAAGAACAGGCCGTTGACCAGGCCGACGTTGCCGGGGATCAGTTCCTGGGCATAGACGATGATGGCGGAGGAAGCGGAGGCCAGCACCAGGCCGATGATGACAGTCAGCACGGCGGTGCCTGCCAGGTTGGCGTAGGGCAGGGCGAGGGTGAACGGCAGCACGCCCAAGACCGAGAACCAGATCACCCGCTTGCGCCCGATCCGGTCGCCGATCGGGCCGCCTGCCAGCACGCCCACTGCGAAGGCGCCCAGGAACAGGAACAGCAGCAACTGTGACGCCTGCACAGACACGCCGAAGGTCTCGATCAGGTAGAAGGTGTAGTAGGTGTTCAGGCTGGCCACGTAGAAGAACTTGCTGAACAGCAGGGCGACCAGCACGGCGATGGACCCTGCGACGCGAGCGCGGGATAGGCCGTTGTGCCGTACGGCGACGGTGTTCAGCGTCCGTCCGTGTGCCGAGTACCAGCGGCTGACGCTCCATAGCACTGCCATGGCGAGCAGCGCCACGGCGGAGAACCAGGCGATGCTGCCCTGACCGAAGCGCAGCACCACGAACGCGGCCGCCAGCGGCCCCAGTGCCGCCCCGGCGTTGCCGCCGACCTGGAACACCGACTGGGCCAGGCCATAGCGCCCGCCGGATGCGGCCCGGGCAACCCGGGCGGACTCCGGATGGAACACCGATGACCCCAACCCCACCAGCGCCGCCGCCAGCAGCAGCAGGGCGAAGCTGCCTGCGGTTGACAGCAGCAGCAGGCCGAGCAGGGTGCAGCCCATGCCGACCGGCAGGGAGAAGGGCAGCGGGCGCCGGTCGGTGTACAAGCCAATTACCGGCTGCAGCAGCGACGCGGTCAACTGGAAGGCCAGGGTGATGTAGCCGATCTGGGCGAAGCTGAGATCGTAGTGCGCCTTCAGGATCGGGTAGATCGCCGGCAGCAGCGACTGGATCAGGTCGTTCAATAGGTGGCAGAAGCTGACTGCCAGCAGGACGGGGAACACGGTGCGCTGCAAGGTCGGGGCGGCCAGGGTCTGGCCCATTACAGTGCTCCGTTTGGCATTGGTAGGCGGCAGGACGCCGTGCGTTTCTGCCAATGTGCAACCGCAGCACCGTTGGCGCCATACACCGTTAAGACAGGCCACCTATGCCGGGCACGTCCCTATGCCCGGCTACCGGGATTGGCTCAGACCAGATCGAACCGCAGCTCGCCCAGCTTTTCCACGCTGCAGGCAATCTTGTCGCCGGGCTTCAGCCAGACGCGCTTGTCTTTCGGCATGCCGAGGATCACGCCCTGGGGCGTGCCGGTGAAGAAGATGTCGCCGGGCTGGATCGTCATCATCCTGGAGGCGAAGCTGATGAGCTGGCGGCAGTTGAAGATCATGTCGTTGGTGTTCCAGTCCTGCCGCTGCTCCCCGTTGACCCGGGTTTCCAGCCGCAGGTTGTTCGGGTCGCCTACCAGGTCGGACGTGACCAAATATGGCCCGAGCGGGGCGAAGCCGTCGTGCGTCTTGCCGATCATGAACTGGGAGGTCAGGCGCTGCAGGTCGCGGGCGCTGAAGTCGTTGCCGGTGCAGTAGCCCGCCACGTAGTCCAGCGCTTCGGCCTCGGAAACGTCGCGGCACTCGCGGCCGAAGACGATCACCAGCTCGATCTCGTAGTCGAACTCCTTGGCGACGCTGGCGGGCAGCTTGATGCGGCCGCCGTGGTGGTTGAGGGCGTTGTTGAACTTGTTGAAGAGCGGCGGGTCGGCGGGGACCGGAGTCCCGGTCTCAGCCGCATGCCGCTTGTAGTTGAATCCCATCATGATAATCTTTTGTGGCCGGGTCACGACGGGTCCGTAGGCGAGAGTGGATTCATCGAGGTAAGCCGAGGCGGGCGCCCGATCCACGACCGGCTGCAGCAAGGCTCCGCGACCGTTCTGCAGCAGGTCATCCATGTCGGCGGGGGGCGGGCAAGCCGAGGGCTGACGCTGCGGCGGATACGTCCAGGATGCCATCTGGGGTTTTCACGCCGAGCCAGTACTTGCCGTCGCGCTGGAACGTGAGCAGGGTCATGTTCCGCGGCATCTCGAACGGGTGCGGCGGGGCGGATGGCTGTCCCTGCGCCGCGGCAGGTCCGGCAGCCGCGGCGGTGGCCGCCAGCCCGGCAGCGCTGCCGGCGATGAAGTTACGGCGTGATGCCATAGACGTGTGCCCTTCTGATGAACGGCGGATGTGCTCCGCTCTGCCGGCACCGTATCAGATGGCGCGCCCGTGCGGGAGACGGCAGCGCGGCATCGTGCTGGCGGTTCCGCTGCGGCGCCGCTCGTCGATGCAGGGCGGGCGCCGGGGCAGCTCGGCTGGCACCCTTCCAAACGCCGGCGCGTCGCGCGGCGGGTGCTACGCCACGGCGCGGATGCCGTCCGCCACCCGGTCCAGCGTCCGCTCCGTCAGCGCGGCCATGCAGAGGCGGCCGTCGCTGACGCCGTAGATGCCGAACTCGGCCTTTAGCCGGTCCATGCGCGCCGCATCCAGGCCGGAGTAGGAGAACAGCCCGCGCTGATGCAGGAAGCGGGTGAAATCCCGGGTGTTGTTGCCAGCCAGGCGGGCGACGAGGCCGTGACGCATCCGCTTGATCCGGTCGCGCATGCCGCCTAGCTCCGCCTCCCAGTCCGCCCGCAGCGCCGGGTCGCCCAGGATGGTGGACACGAGCAGGGCGCCGTGGCTGGGCGGGGTGGAGTAGTTGGTGCGTATGGCGACCTTCAGTTGGTCCCCGACCAGGCGCGCCTGGGCTGCATCAGCGGCGACGACGGACAAGGCGCCGATCCGTTCGCCGTAGAGGGCGAAGGACTTGGAGAACGAGGTCGCGACGAATGCCGGCACGCCAAGCCCGGCCAGCAGGCGTGCTGGCTGGCTGTCGGCCTCCAGCCCGTCGGCGAATCCGGCGTAGGCCATGTCCAGGAACGGCACGAGGCGCCGGTCCTGGATCAGCCCGGCAAGCTCCTGCCAGTCCTCGGGGCGCAGGTCGGCGCCGGTTGGGTTGTGGCAGCAGGCGTGCAGCAGGAGGACGGTGCCCGGGGCCATGCCGGCGACGGCGTCCCGCATGGCCGGCCAGTCCACGCCGCCGGTTGCCGGGTCGAAATAGGGATACTCCGCCACCTGCAGCCCTGCGCCGGCGAAGATGCTGGGATGGTTGCCCCAGGTCGGCCGGCTGAGCATGACGGTGCTGGCGGGCGCCAGGCGGCGGATCACGTCCGCTCCCAGCTTGAGCGCTCCGGTTCCGCCCAGGCTTTGTACGGTCACGATCCTGTCGTTCAAGGCCGCCAGCAGTGTGTCACCGAAGACCAGGCGCTTGGCAGTGTCGCGCAGGGCGGGCAGTCCGTCGGGCTGCAGGTATCCCCATGAGGTGACGCGGCCGGACAGGGTGGCTTCGGCAGAATTTACGACCTGCAGGATCGGGATGCGGCCGTCCTCGTCGTAGTACATGCCGACGCCCAGGTTGACCTTGTCCGGCCGCGAATCCGCGCCAAACTCCTGGAAGCCTGCCATGATCGGGTCCAGGGCTTCAGGTTGCAGGTGGTCGAACAGGGACATGGCGCGGCTCCGGGGTGGCCAGACAGGATGCGGCTGAGCCGGCTCGGCTGCAACTGCGGAACCGGCCATTGCATAGGCAGCCGAGGGCGGTTGGGCGTCCTGGCGCCGGGCTGCGGACCCGCCATCGCGTTAAGTGTGCCTTCATGACAATTCTTTAAACTGCTGAGCGTGCCTCTGCCCCTATCCTACTACGGTCTTATATCAACCGGGTTGAAAAGCGGCTGCGGCGCTGTGCTGTACCGCTGGGAGAAGAACGGCAGGTTTCCGTCGTGCCTAGCCCGGGTGAACCGGGGATGCATGGCTGCCAAGGCAATCTTCTACGCTATAAGATGGTTCACTCGCGGCAGAGCCTCGCATCAGCGAAGGTGCAAACGCGTTATGCTAAAGTATTACGGCAGCAAGATCAGGACTGAGTTGGAATGGCGCTGATTGTGGTTGTTGACGACCGGATCACCAACCGGAGGATTTTTTCCCAGCTTGCCGCGGCGATCCGGGACGGGTCGGAGGTGGTTTCGTTCGAAGGCCCGACCGAGGTCCTGAACTGGATCACCGACCATCGGCCGGACCTGATCATCACCGATTACAAGATGCCCGGCATGGATGGCGGCGTGTTCATCGAGCGGCTGCGGGCAATTCCCGCCGGCGAAGATGTGCCGATCATCGTCATCACCGCTTATGAGGACCGGGACTTCCGGCTTCGCGCTCTCCAGGCTGGGGCAACCGATTTCCTGCAAAGCCCGGTTGACCACCAAGAATTCATAACCCGGGGCCGTAACGTTTTGCGGCTGGGGGAGCAGCAGCGTTTCATCCGCTCCCGTGCCGATATGCTGCAACGCGACCTGGAGCGGAGCGAGCAAACACTGGAGACCGCGATCCGGGACAGCCGGGCAAGGCTGATCCAGGTCATAGATACGATCCCAGCCGCGATCAGCGCCACCGACGCCGAGGGGCGTTGCGTGTTCGTGAACAAGCACGGCCTCGCCATTGCAGCCGTGCTGGATCAGGACGCCGCCGCGATGCAGGGCGCGATGGACCAGGAGGTGCTGCGCGGCAGCCGGCCGGTCCTGGGCTTTGAGGAAGAGGTGGTGGACCAGGAGGGACGGCGCCGCACCATGCTGACCAGCAAGTTTCCCCTGCACGACACCGTCGGCGGCGTGCGCCACGTGCTGACGACGTCGTTCGACATCACCGACCGCAAGCGGGCAGAGGAGGCCATGCGTCACCTGGCGCACCATGATCCGATGACCAACCTTCCTAACCGGCTGCATTTGCAGCATGTGCTGCAGTCGGAGATCAGCCGGCTGAAGACCGGCAGCAGCGGGTTCGCGCTGCATTTCATTGACCTCGACCGCTTCAAGACCATCAATGACGGGTTTGGGCACGATCATGGCGACGCCGTACTGCGTGAAACGGCGGTGCGGCTGCGCCGCCTCGTCGGCCATAAGGACACCGTTGCCCGGCTGGGCGGGGATGAGTTCGCGATCGTGCAGGTCGGCATTGCGGGGGCCGACGACGTGCAGCGCATGGCCAGGCAGGTCATCCAGGTCATTTCCGAGCCGTTCGACATCGAGCACCACCGCGTATCCATCGGCGCGAGCGTCGGCATGACGGTGGCGCCCCGGGACGCGGCGACGTCGGAGCAACTGCTGAAGAACGCCGACCTTGCGATGTATCGCGCCAAGCAGGAGGGACGGGGGCGGGCGCGCTTCTTCGACCCGGAGATGCAGACGGCGGCGCGCGATACCGTCCTGCTCGAGATCGCCCTGCGCGAGGGGCTGCGACGCGGCGAGCTTCAGCTCTGGTATCAGCCGCAGATGGACGTCGTGACCGGGTCAGTGGTCGGGGTTGAGGCGTTGCTGCGATGGCACCGGACAGGCCACGGCGTGACGCTGCCCGGCGAGTTCCTGAAACTTGCCGAGGACACCGGCCTCATCGTCGAGATCAACCGGTGGGTGCTGGGCGAAGCGTGCCGGCAGGCGGCGTACTGGGCGGGGGCCGGGACGCCGGTGCGCGTCGGGGTCAATATGCCGGCCGAGTCGTTCAAGGCGGAGGATGTCGAGGCGCTTGTCCTGCGGACGCTTCAGCGCACAGGCCTGCCGCCGGGCCTGCTGGAGCTGGAGCTGACGGAGGGAACACTGATGACCAGCCAGCATCAGGTCGCTGCAAGCCTATACGCCCTGCGACGCATCGGCGTGCGTGTTGCGGTTGATGATTTCGGGACTGGCTACTCCTCCTTGGCCTACCTGCAAAAGCTGCCGATTGACCGCCTCAAGATAGACCGGTCGTTCGTTCAGGGGTTCGAGGCGGACCTGGATGGGTCGGCCATTGTCAGAGCCATCATCGGCATCGGGCGCAGCCTCAGCATGGAGGTGGTGGCGGAAGGGGTGGAGACCCCAGGCCAACTCGACCGGGTGCGCGAGGCGGGCTGCCAGTTTGCCCAGGGTTATCTCCTTGGCAGGCCGATGCCGGCGGAGCAGTTCCAGCGCGATCACCTGCCCAGGGTGTCTGCGGCGGCTGTGCAGCTCGCATGACCCGTGCTTCCCGCACGGCCGCATTCGGCGCGGCCATCCTGGACCGTTTGCGGCGCAGCGGGGACCGGGAATATGAGATGCTGGGCAACCGCGTGGCGATCGGTGCCCTGGTTTCGATATACACACTGGTTTTCGTTGCGGGAGAGGGCGAAACGGGGAGCCGCCTGCGTCTGCTGTGCGGCGCCTACTGCCTTGGGGCGCTGCTGCTGCTGCACCCGTTGGTCTGGCCTGGCCCATCGCGGGTGCGTCGCGTTGCCGCCGTGCTCATGGACATCGGGGCATTGTCCTACAGTTTCTACCTGGGAGGCGCCTCGGCATCGCCGCTGTTCGCGATCTACCTGTGGGTGATCCTTGGCAATGGGTTCCGCTTCGGTCTGCGGTGGCTCTACCTTTCCACGGGAGCCAGCGTCCTAGGGTTCGGCGTTGTCGTGCTCTGCACGCCATACTGGCTGGACAACCTGCCGCTTGGGATGGGGCTGCTGGTGGGCCTGTTGATCATCCCGTTGTATGCGGGGCGGCTGATCCGGACGCTGTCGGACGCCAAAATGCAGGCCGAGGAGGCGAGCAGGGCGAAGAGTCTGTTCCTGGCCAGCGTCAGCCATGAACTGCGCACGCCGCTGAACGCGGTCACCGGCATGACCGGGCTGCTGGCTGCGACGTCCCTGACGGCAGAGCAGCAGGAGATGACGGGCACCATAGATGCCGCGTCCCGCACCCTGCTGTCCCTGATAGACGGCATCCTGGATCTGTCCCGCATCGAGGCCGGGAAGATGCCTGTCACGTCCACCGCCTTCGACCTTGCCGATGTCATGACGGGAGTGATGGACTTGGTCGCAATGCGTGCGCGCGAAAAAGGCTTGCGCACAGCCTTGCACATCACGTCGCGCAGTCCGCTCGACCTGGTCGGCGACTCCCGCCACCTTAG
>JAABUT010001229.1_pt1 | contig 30769 bp, 36 predicted proteins | sample 5559281 | NCBI WGS metagenome assembly JAABUT01 (sample SAMN10711880, study PRJNA513359) | rock metagenome | isolation source: Antarctica rocks | place: Antarctica: Victoria Land, Ricker Hills nord | collected 2016-01-04
CCTGCGCTACGACAGAACCGAACGCACCCTGCGACCCCTACTCACCCTCGCCGCCACCCTGATCAACTTCCGCCGCCTCGCCACGACCGACCGGTTATGAGACCAGGTCTAAGGGGCAAGGCCGCCGCCGACACCGATCACCTGCCGGTGCTTCGTGAGGTCGCCGTGCGGATCTCGCGGCAGCGCCGGATAACCACTATGTACAACGGCATTGTGCTGTTTGCTGCCGGTCAGGCGCTGGCGAGTTCTTCGTGGCTCAGAGTGGGGATTGCCGTGCTCTACCTCGCGTTGATGACCTTCTCGGCGGTGTGGATACGGTACGACGCGAAACGGGCAGAGGATTTTCTGAGACGGCACCCCGCCTGAGGATGAGTCATCCCGTGCCGCTGACCTTGTCCGCCTCGATGGCGAGGATCAGCCGCGTCTGGTCGCGGCCGCCGTACCAGGGATAGGCCGTGCCGAGGTAGCGCTGGGCGAGCTGCTCGATGTGCGCGGCTCCGCCCTCGGAGCTGATGCTGGTGACCCTGCCCCGGACCTCGAAGTACCGGAACGGGCTCTCGGGATCGGACACGGTGAGGGCAACCCGGGGATCGCGCTCGATGTTGCGGATCTTCTGAAAGCCCTGGACGGTGTTGATCAGCACGTGCTCCCCGTCGGTGTCCACCCAGGTCTGGGTGAGCTGCGGAGACCCGTCGGGCATGGTGGTCGCGATATAGCAGGGACTCGGCCGCTTGAGCAGTGCAAGCAACGGTTCGGGCAGCTCCATCAGAGAACTCCTGGCTTCGGCTCGGGGGTAAGGCGTGTCCCCTGAATCGTGCCCGACCGCGGCGGCTGCCGCTTCTTGAGGCCCACGTGCAGCGGTTTCAGGCCAGGATCATCGCCAGGCGACCCTTTCCGTACCCGGAGATGTCGATGACCAGGTCCAGCCGGGTGCCGATCGACGCCGTCAGGGCACTGACGTCGGCCGGCAGCGCCGCGCGGACCGCGTGCATCCTGGTGATGCGCAGGTGCGGGGAGTTCGGCAGGTTGATGGTGCTCGTCAGGACGTTGAGCACCTCGTACAGGTTCTCCATCACCGCCGGGGTCGGATCGACCCCGGCGATCATGTCCTCCGCGCCGCCCTTGGGAAGCAGGCCCATCGCCGCCCCGATGAAGATGGACAGCTTGAGGTCGGTCATCGCCAGCGCGCCGAGCACGGTCTTGTCGGTGACGTACTCCGCGACGGCGGCGGGCTCGCGGGCGCCCGGATTCCACGGCTTGGGGCTCACCCACCAGGTTCTGCAGCTGGCGGCGACCGGCCAGCTGGGCGGGATGCTGCGCAACGTCGGCACCATCCGGCAGGCGGTCGTGCTGCTCGGCACCAGGCGGATTCAGAGCTGGATCGCGCTATTACTCGCGCACTCGGTGGGCGCGAGTTCGTACGACACGCTATTGACCGTCCTCATTCGCGCGCGACCGTGTGAGCTGCTCTCAGTGCTGGTGCCATCGGTAGCGAGTCAAACGGCTTTTGCCGCCGGGATGATTTCGGCTTTCGACGTGTTACTCGACGTGCCGGCCGAGGAACTGGCCAGTACGTTGCCGCTGACTGACGAGTTACGAGAAGGCGCGTTCGGCTCCACGAGCCCGTTGGCAGAGATCGTGCGGGACGTCATCGATTACCAAACGGGATCGCCGACGCTTCCGCCGATGCTGAGCAACATCGCCTCGGTTGATTTCGACGTTGCGTTCGCGAGTGCGTTCGCCTGGGCCGTCAGTCATGCCGCCACTATCGAATAACCGCACGGCTGCAACCGTATGAGGCGGTGGGCGGCCGTTACTCCACGATCGGGCCGCGGCCGATGGCCAGCCGTTCCACCAGGTCTACGGCCTGCCCGACCTGCTGTGGGCTGCAGGTCACCGGGTCGAGAACCTTGGCGACCCCGAGTGCGGCACACCGGTCGCCATTCAACGGCTGGTCGGCACCCATCGGCAGCAGCACGGAGGGAACACCGAAGGCCAAGGCACCGATCACGCTGCCGGACCCGGCGTGTGACACGACTGCGGCGCAGTGCGGTAGCAGGCTGGCGTGCGGGATGAACCGTCCGACCCGGACGTGTGCCGGTTGCTCGCCGAGTTCGCGCGGGTCCAGTTCGCGGCCGACGGTGACGATCACATCGACGGCCAGGTCGCGCAGTCCGGCGAGCACGCGGCCGAAGAGATCGCCCGACTCCTGATGGAAGATCGTGCCCAGGGTGAAGTACACGGTGGGCCGGTCACCGGGCGGCGCCGGGCCGGTGTCGCCGACGGCTTCCAGGACCGCCGGACGCAGGTGATGGGCCGTCGACGGCAGCGGGTCCGCCGGGTCCCGGTAGCTCGGCGGTACCGGGGTCAGCGTCAGGTACCGGTGCAGCATGCTCAGGGCCGGGTCCGCGCCCAGCCCGTATTGGGCTCGCAACGCGGTCAGCGGATCGGCGACCAGGGCGGGGCGGATCATGCCGCCGGACGCCAGCACGGTCACGCCGGCGTGCGGGATTTCCAGTGCCTCCGCGGCGACGGCGGCACCGAAGTCCAGCTCGTCCCGGATGATCGCGTCAGGCTTCCAGTGACCGGCAATCTCCCGGACCCGTCCGGCCCGTTCGGTCGCGATCCGCCCAGCGAAGGTGCCGCGGACCGCCTGCTCCTCGGCGTTCCGGTCCAGGGTCACGAGTGGCCGGCGTACGGACGGATCGAGCAAAGTCCTGCCCCCACTGGCAATGGCAATGAGGCCCTCGGCCTCGACCGTGCGAACCATCAGCTCCTGGCAGGTGTAGCGAACCTGATGCCCACGCGCTGCCAGCGCGCGTGCGATCGGCAGCGTCGGCAGGAAGTGGCCGTTGCCGCCGGCGAAGGTGAACAGGAATAGCACCGGGGCAGCATGCCATCCCCGCTAGGTCGAGGACCGGATGACCGCGGTGCCACCCATCTCGTACAGCGGGTTGTAGATGGTGGTCAGCGGCGGTTCCGCAGGTGCGGCTGCTGCGATGTCGTCGAAGCCTTTATGCTGCGCGGCGCCTGCCACCCGTGCTTGCGATACGGCTGGACACATGCACGATTGCTCGAACTGATTAGAGATTTACGAATCCTTGTCAGAGTCTTGCGGTGAAGTGTCGCCGAGCATAGTGTGGCGACACTGCGGAAATCATGCTGTAACCGATCATCGAGGACGCCCATGCAACGCTTGCCGCTCCGACTACGCCCCGTGACCGTCCTGCTGGCAGGGCTGGCGCTCGCCTGCGCTGGGACGGCGTCCGCTACTGCCTTACCCGCAGCAACCGGTTCACCCGCCGCTGCGGCTGCCCTGCCGCTCGGCGGGGCCGGTGGCGCGGCGCGCTTCAGCGTGGTGGGCGCGCACCTGCCGTTTCGCGAGTACCAGGCCGAAGATGCCCGGACGACCGGCACGGTGATCGGACCGGACCGCGCCTACGGCACGCTTGCCGCCGAAGCTATCGGCCGCAAGGCCGTTCGTCTCGACGCAGCCGGCAGGTATGTCGAGTTCCGGTTGGCCCGGGCCGCCAACGCCGTAGATGTGCGCTACAGCGTTCCGGACTCCCCGAACGGCGCCGGCCTCGACGGCGAGCTCGCTGTGCAGGTCAATGGCGTGCACGCGAGCTCGTTGGCGGTGACCTCGCGCTACAGCTGGTACTACGGCCAGTACCCGTGGAGCAACGATCCGGCGGACGGTGGACGCCGCCAGCTCTATGACGACTCCCGGCTGATGTTCGGCAAGACACTGCCCGCCGGCACCCGGGTGCGGCTGACGCTGGCCGACACCGCGAAGCTGGCGTGGGCCGTGCTCGACCTCGCCGACTTCGAACAAGTGGCGGCCCCGGGCAGGCAGCCGGCCGGCTCCCTGTCGGTGCTCGACTTCGGCGCGGACCCGACCGGCGCCATAGATTCCAGCGACGCCATTCAGCGGGCGATCGATGCCGCCTCATCGCAGCGTCGGACGCTGTGGCTGCCCCGCGGCACCTTCACCGTTACGCGGCACCTGATTGTCGACCGGGTCACCATCAGGGGCGCCGGCCCGTGGTACTCCGTCCTGCATGGCAGCGGTGTCGGCGTGTACGGCAACTACGCCCCGCATGCCAGCTCGCACGTCCGGCTGTCGGACTTCGCGATCATGGGCGAGACGACGGAGCGCGTCGACGCGGACCAGGTAAACGGCATCGGCGGGTCGCTGGCACATTCGAGCGCCGACGACATCTGGATCCAGCACACCAAGGTCGGTGCCTGGTTGGACGGCCCGTTCGACGGCCTGCGCCTGAGCCGGTTACGGATTCTCGACCAGACCGCCGACGGTGTGAACTTCCACGACGGGATCACCAACTCCTCCGTCACCGACAGCTTCGTCCGCAACACCGGTGACGACGGCCTGGCGATGTGGTCCGAGCACCACCCTGATACCGGCGATGTCTTTGCGCGCAATACCGTGCAGATTCCCACGTTGGCCAACAACTTCGCCGTGTATGGCGGCAGCGACAACCGGGTCATCGGCAATCTGGCCACCGACAGCCTCACCCAGGGCGGTGGCATCCACGTCGGCAACCGGTTCGGCGCGGTGCCGCTGGCCGGCGACACCAAGATCACCGGCAATGTGCTGGTGCGCACCGGCAGCATCGACCTGGCCACCCACATCGGAGAGGGCGCGATGTGGTTCTACGCTGCGGACGAGCCGATGAGCGGCGTGGTGGATGTCGATCACAACGTTATCTACGACAGCTCCTACGAGGCGGTGCAGTTCGTGGGATCGACGATCACCAATGTGCGCTTCGACCATGATCTGATCGTCAAGACGGGCACGTTCGCCGTGCAGCTGAACGCACCCGGCGCCGCGACCTTCAACCACGTCTTCGCAACCCAACTCGGCGCCGGCGGACGCTACGACTGCTCCTCGGGATTCACCATCACCGCGCGTGACAGCTACGGCTGGTCCGACACCCACTGCGGCTACCCGGCGCCGGGCGCACTCACCATCAGCGCGCAGAACCTGCAGTTCGTGACGGACGGCATCGGCAGTCCCAGCGAGCCGCAGACGGTGACCGTCACCAACCCCACCTCTCGGTCAGCGCATATCGAGTCGATCAGCACCACCGGGACGTACTCGATCTCGACGGACTGCCCGACGTCGCTGCCCGCGCACGCGTCCTGCGCCGTGCGAATCGTCTTCCTTCCGACCGCGCACGGAGATCGCACCGGCGCGCTGACCATCTCGGACGGAACGCCCGCCGGTCGCTACCAGGTGTACCTGCAGGGCAAGGTGGTGCAGAGCACCGTCGGCAACCTGGCAGCCGGCAAGTCGGTGACGGCCAGCAGTGAGATCGGCGGATTCCCCGCAGCCAACACCACTGACTCCAATACCGACACCTACTGGGAAAGCGCCGCCAACGCCTTTCCGCAGACTCTGACGGTCGATCTCGGCGGTGTCCAGGCGGTGTCCCGAGTCGCGCTGAAATTGAACAGCGGTTGGGGCGGCCGGACCGAGAGGTTCGCGGTCTCGGGCAGCTCGGACGGCGTGCACTTCAGCACGCTGAGCCCCGCCAGTGACTACGCCCTCGATCCGGGAACCAACAACAACACCGCCGATGTCACGTTCGCGGCCGCCCAGGAGCGCTACGTCAGGGTCGAGGTAACCGGCAACACCGGCTGGCCCGCCGCGCAGGTGGCCGAGTTCGAGGTCTACGCCTCCTGAGCTGTTCTCACTGACCCGCTCCGTCCATCCGCCGCTCCGGCTGCGGCCACCCGCACGCCTCGTCGAGCCGGCGAGTTGGAAGGAACATCCGTGACCCCGTTCGCATCGCGCTTTCGGCTGAGGCCGCTACTCGCCGTGCTGGTGGCCCTCACCTTGGCCTCGGGCGCGCTCGGGGCGCACGCCGCCGCGTCGTCGGCCGCCGCCGCGACCACCACCTACCAGGCCGAGGACGCGTCGCTGTCCGGGGGCGTGGTAGTCGGCTCGGACCACACCGGTTACACCGGCACCGGGTTCGTCGACGGCTACACCGACGCCAACAAGGGCAGGGCGGCGACCACCTTCTCGGTCAACAACGGCACGGCAGGGGCGTACACGGCCTCGCTGCGCTACGCCAACGGCACGTCCGCGACGATGACGTTGACCATGACGGTCAGTGGCGGCGGCTCGCGACAGCTCACGCTTGCGGCAACCGCCGATTGGAACACCTGGACCACGCACACCGAGACGATCACGCTGCCGGCGGGCGCGGCCACCATAGCCGTGGCGTTCGGCAGCGCCGATAGTGGCAATGTCAACCTGGATGCTCTGGCCCTCACCCCGGCAGCCGCTCCGGCGTCGGTGCAGTTGGAGGCCGAGAACACTGTGCTGGCCGGCGGCGCGGTGGTGGGCTCGGACCACACCGGGTTCACCGGCACCGGATTCGTCGGAGGTTTCACCGATGCCAACAAGGGCACGGCTGCGATCACCTTCAGCCCGTCCTCGTCCGGCTCGGTCAGCCTGACGCTGCGCTATGCCAATGGCACCGGTTCGCCGCACACCCTTTCGCTATACGTCAACGGGCAGAAGTCCAGCCAGATCAGCTTGCCCGCGACCACGGATTGGAACAGCTGGAGCACCCACGTCGACACAGTGACGCTGGCGGCCGACTCCACGGTCTCCTACCGGTATGACACCTCGGACAGCGGCAACGTCAACCTCGACAACCTCACCGTCGCCGCGGCCGCACCGACGCCGGTCTCGGTGACCAACCCCGGAGGTCAGACCTCGACCGTGGGTAGCGTGATCTCGCTGCAGCTGACTGCTGCCGGGGGCACCCCGCCGTACACCTTCGCTGCCACCGGACTGCCAGCCGGGCTGTCCGTCTCGTCCGCCGGGGTGGTCTCCGGCACCCCGACGACCGCCGGGACGTCCTCGGTCACCGTGACGGCCAAGGACGCGGCGGGCGCGAGCGCGCAGGCGAGCTTCTCGTGGACGGTCAACGCCGCCGGCTCAGGACAGACCTACGAGGCCGAGACCGCGTTCTTCGCGGGTGGCCCCGTAACGTCCGCGGCCACGTCGGGTTACACCGGCGCCGGATACCTCACGAGCTTCGGCACGGTCGGCGCCCGGACCACCATCTCGGTCAGCGCCACCGCGGCCGGCGCCGCCACCGTGACGGTGCGCTATCTCAACACCACCGGCACAACGCAGACCATCGGCGTCAGCGCCAACGACCTGGCAGTCGGGCAGCTGAGCCTGCCTGCAGGCAGTGGCTGGCTCACCGCGAGCCAGAGCGTCGTGCTGCGAGCCGGCTTGAACGCGATCACCTATCGGCACACGGGCGCTGACAGCGCGCAGGTCAGCCTCGACAACGTCACGGTCTCCTCCGGTCAGGTTCTGGCCAGCCGCGGTGCGACGGTGCCGTACACCGAGTACGAGGCAGAGTCGGCCAGCACGACCGGAACCGTGCTGGCGCCCAGCACCACGTATCTGGACGAGACCGCGGAAGCATCCGGTCGGCGCGCGGTCCGACTTTCCGCCGCCGGGGAGTACGTCAGGTTCACCCTGACCCAGCCGACCAACTCGATCGTCGTGCGCTACTCGATCCCGGATTCGGCCGACGGCGCTGGGCAGACCGCTCCGTTGAGCCTGTACGCAAACTCGACGAAGGTCGCCGACCTGTCGCTGACATCGGTCTACAGCTGGGTGTACGGGGCGTATCCCTATACCAACGTCGTATCCCAGGGGTCGCCGCACCACTTCTTCGACGAGATCCACGCCCAGATTGGATCTTGGCCGGCGGGCACCACGCTGACCCTGCAGCGGGACGCCGCCGACACCGCGGCCCATTACGACATCGACCTGATCGACACGGAGCAGGTCGCCGCCGCTACCACCCAGCCGGCCGGGTACGTGTCGGCAACCTCCTACGGCGCTGTCGCCAACGACGGTGCCGACGACACGAGCGCCCTCAACAGTGCGGTCGCCGCGGCGAAGTCGAGCAACTCGGGATTGTGGCTGCCGGCGGGAACGTTCAACGTCTCCAGCCGAATCAACCTGGCCGGCGTCAGCGTCCGAGGTGCCGGTGAGTGGTACACCACCGTGCGCGGGGCCAACGGAAAGGGCGGCTTCTTCGCTACCGGTAATGACGTGCATATCGCCGACCTGCTGATAGCCGGCGACGTCCGCTACCGCGACGACCAGAACTTCGACACCGGCATAGAGGGTAACTTCGGTACCGGATCGAGCGTGCAGAACGTCTGGATAGAGCACACCAAGGTCGGCATGTGGATCGACTCGGGAACTCGCGGCCTGCTCGTCACCGGTGTGCGCATCCGGGACACCTTCGCCGACGGGGTCAACATCCACGCCGACGTTCAGGACAGCCAGTTCACCCAGAGCACCGTACGCAACACCGGCGATGACGGTTTGGCGATGTTCTCCGAGGGCAGCCCCGTCACCCGGTGCGGCTTCCTCTTCGACAACGTGCAGTTACCGATGCTGGGCAACCTCATCGGGGTGTACGGGGGAACCTCCAACCGGGTGGAGGACGATGCTGTCTATGACAGCGTGACCGCCTCTGCCGGAGTGGCCGTCAGCACCAGATTCAGCCCGGTTCCCTTCAGCGGCACCACCTCGGTGCAACGCAACACCCTGGTCCGCACCGGCGGCTACGACCCGTACCTCAACACCGTCATGCCGGCGCTGTGGATCTACGCCGACACCGCGGACATCACCTCCCCCACAGTGGTGGCCAATCTGTCCATCAGCAACAGCACTAATGAGGCGGTCCTGCTGAGCCACGGCGGCCACGCCATCACCAACCTGTCCTTGGACCACGTGACGATCGCCGGCGCCGGCACCTATGGCATCCAGACCGACTCGGTGACCGGAAGCGCCGCGCTGTCGTACGTGACGGTCAGTGGAGCGACCTCCGGCGGCCTGTCGAACCCGGCCGGGTACACCTTCGTCCGGGGCGCGGGCAACAGCGGTTTCTGACCCGCCGACCACATAGCTCCGCGCGCTGGACGCCTGCTGAGCGTGCGGAGCTCTGTGGTGCGATGGAGAGGGATACCGATTCCGGGCGGTAGTTACTCGCCCTGGGCCAGCTGCGAGACGCGCTGCCATTCGCGCCAGGTGGCCAGCCGGGATTCGTAGTCCTTCTCGGCGATGCCGAGCGGGGCGTCACCGAAGAAGACCCGCAGCGGGGGATTTGCGGCGTCGACGATCACCAGCACCGCCGCGCTGCTCGCGGACGGATCGCCCGGCTCCGAGGTGCGGGTCGCCCGCAGCTTGGCGGCCTCGTCCCGAACCGGGTCATAGGCCGGCAGCGTGGTGGTGTGCTTGGCGGACGCGCCGCCCCAGTCGGTGGAGAACCCGCCAGGCTCGATGAGCGTCACCTTGACCCCGAACGAGGCGACCTCCTGCGCCAGTGACTGGCTGATGCCCTCCAGCGCCCACTTCGAGGCGTGGTACATGCCGATGTTCGGGAAGGCCGAGATACCGCCGATGGACGACACCTGAAGGATGTGCCCCGAACCCTGTTGCCGCAGGAACGGCAAGGCGGCCTGGGTGACCCACAGAGCGCCGAACAGGTTGGTCTCGATCTGGTCCCGGGCCTCCTGCTCGGTCAACTCCTCGACCATGCCGAACTGGCCGTACCCGGCGTTGTTGACCACGATGTCGAGCCGGCCGAACTGCTGGTGTGCCTGCGCGACCGCCGCGAAGTCAGCCTCGCGGTCGGTGACGTCGAGTTGCAGGGGCAGCAGCCGGTCGCCGTACCGCGCCACCAGGTCGTCCAGCGTGCTGGTGTCGCGCGCCGTCGCCGCCACTGAGTCGCCGCGCTCGAGCGCCGCGATCGTCCACTCGCGGCCGAAGCCGCGCGAGGTTCCGGTAATGAACCACACTTTCGATGTCATGCCTTCCTGCTTACACGCAACGTCGGTTCAGATGCCAACCGGTCGGTGCGAACTAGCGGGTGCTCCTGCAAGAACTGAACAGATAGATGTAGTTGTACGGCACTTCTACTTAATATCTGCGCAACCCCTTGTGGTGTCGGACGTGGAGTCTTATGGTCGCTGCACCCTCCCGACGTACGTCTGAGCGTCGACAAGCCTCGGCCTCTTCAAGTGAAACGAGCCCCTTCGATGTCACCCACCCTTCCCGGATTTGCGGTGCGCACATTCAACCCGTCCCCGCGCTTGGTTGCCGCGCTCGCTGTCACGACGGCGGCCACCCTGGGCCTCACCGTCGCCGTCGGGACCGGCGCCGCGTCAGCTGCTCCGAGTCCCGCGTCCCCCGTGGTCACCCGTGCCGGTCTAGCTCCGTCCCTGGTCGCGGGTCGTGGTGCCAGCGTCGACTTCGCCGAGCAGGAGGCCGAGAATGCCTCGACGAATGGCACGGTGATCGGCCCGGACCGGTCGGCGTACACGCTGCCGGCGGAGGCGTCCGGCCGCAGGGCGGTCAGCCTCAGTTCCGGTGAGTTCGTCGATTTCACCCTGCCCGGCGCGGCAAACGCGATCACCGTGCGCTACAGCATTCCGGACGCGCCCACCGGTGGCGGGATCACCGCGCGGCTGAACGTGACGGTCGACGGCGGCCACAAGAAGAGCATGACCCTGACGTCGCGGTACGCCTGGCTGTACAACCTGTACCCGTTCTCCAACGATCCGAACGCCGGCGTGCTCCACCCGGACTGGTGGATCACCGAGTGCTCGTGCGTGCCGGCTGCGACGACGCCTGCCCCGGCGATCGCGACGCCGTTCCGGCCGAACCACTTCTACGACGAGCAACGCCTGCTACTGGGGCGTACCTACGCCGCGGGGAGCACCGTACGGCTGGCGGTTCCGCGCGGGAGCCGGGGCGTCTCCACCGTCATCGACCTGCTGGATTCTGAGCGCGTCGCCGCCCCGCACGTCGATCTCCGCGCGGCGAATGTGCTGCTGTTCGGGGCTGATCCGTCCGGCCGGCGCGATTCGGCCGGTGCGTTCGACAAGGCAATCGCCTTCGCCAAGCGCTGGCACCTGAAGGTCTACATTCCGCCGGGCACCTACCAGGTCAACCGCCACATCATCGTGGACCATGTGACGATCGAGGGCGCCGGCAGCTGGTACACGATCATCAAGGGCCACCAGGTCACCCTCGCGACACCGGCACCGGACGGGTCGGTGCACACCGGTGTCGGCTTCTACGGCAAGGAGGCCTCAGTGGGTGGCAGCAGGAACGTCCACCTGTCCGGTTTCGCCATCGAGGGTGACGTTCGCGAGCGCATCGACACCGACCAGGTGAACGGCATCGGCGGCGCGCTGAGCGACTCGACGATCGAAGGTTTGTACATCCACCACACCAAGGTGGGCATGTGGTTCGACGGTCCGATGACGAACCTGCGGATCACCCACAACGTCATCGCTGATCAGATCGCCGACGGTATCAACTTCCACACCGGGGTCACGAATTCGCTGGTATACAACAACTTCCTGCGCAACACCGGGGACGACGGGCTGGCCATGTGGTCGGAGAAGATCGAGGGCGCCCACGACGTGTTCGACCACAACACCGTGCAGACGCCGGTGCTGGCCAACGGCATCGCGCTCTACGGCGGCACCGACAACACCGTGTCGAACAACCTGATCGCGGACCCGATCCGTGAGGGCAGCGGCATCCACATCGGGTCACGCTTCGGTGCCGAGGCGTTCACCGGACATGTGTGGATCACGGACAACACGACGGTCCGGGCCGGGACGTTCGAGCTGAACTGGAAGATCGGCCTCGGGGCGATCTGGTTCTACGCACTGGAGAGGAACATCGACGCCGACATCGAGGTGGTCGGCGACAACTTCCTGGACAACACCTACAACGCCATCATGCTGGTCACCGACTTCCCGGTGAAAGACCAGTTCTCCATCACCGGAGTGCACTTCAAGGACATCAAGGTGGACGGCACGGGGACGTCGGTGGTCAGCGCCCGGTCGGCCGGATCCGCGACGTTCGAGAACGTGGACGCCCGCAACGTCGGCGCGGTCGGCGTGAACAACTGCGGATCGTTCCACTTCTCACCGGCCGGTTCGGAGTTCTCGCTGGTGGACCTCGGCGGCAACGACGGGGGAGGGACGACCGGGCCGTGGCTGGCGCCGTGGGAGCTGCCGAACACCATCACCTGCGACGACCGGCCGCCGGTCGGTCGTGGCGCCGCCCGCACCGTCCGCGTGGTGAGCTAGCAGCTGCACTCGGGCAAGATGAGGCCATGAGCACAGATGAGGTGCGCGACGGCGTCCCACTGACGAATCTCGATCAGCCGCTGTTCGACGGAGCGGGCGCCACCAAGCGGCAGCTGGTGGACTATCTCGACGCCGTGCGCGATCGGATCATTCCCGGGTTGCGCGACCGGCCGCTGTCGGTCGTCCGGGTGCTCACCGGCCAGGCACCGTTCATGCAGAAGAACGTGCCGAAGTACACGCCGCCCTGGGTGGCGACCGTGTCGCTGTGGGCGGATTCGTCCAAGCGCGAGGTGTCCTACGCACTGTGCAACGACCGCCGGACGCTGCTGTGGTTCGGCAATCAGCGTGCCGTCGAGTACCACCCGGCACTGTTCCGGATGGACGAACCGGACCAGCCGACGCACTTGGTGCTGGACATCGACCCGCCGGAGGGTCCGTCGTTCGGGTTGGCCGTCCAGGCGGCGCACCTGGTTCGCCAGGCACTGTCGGACGCCGGCTTGGTCGGTGCCGTGAAGACGAGCGGCGCGAAGGGCGTGCACGTCCTGGTGCCGGTCACCGGCCGCACCCGGGAAGAGGTGGCGGCCGCGACACGGGCTCTTGCCGTCCGCGCGGAAAGGCTCGGTCCGGCCCTTGCCACCACGGCGTTCGTGCGCGAGGACCGCGAGGGCAGGGTGTTTCTGGATTCCACCCGCGCCGGTGGCGCCACGGTCGTGGCGGCGTACAGCCCGCGGTTGCGACCCGGCGTGCCGGTGTCGTTTCCGGTGGCCTGGGGCGAGCTGGACGGAGTCTCGCCGGGCGACTTCACCGTGCACACAGCAGCGGATTTGCTGTCGGACGGGAACCCGTGGGCGGCGTTGATGCCGGAGCCGCAGCGGTTGAGCTCGGAGCTGATCGAGGAGGGACGGCTGATTCCGGTCGCTCGGGTGCAGGCGATGCACGAGGGCAAGCGCCGGGCACGCGCGCGTCGCGAATCCGGGGTCTGAGGACGTCACCATTTGGTGAACTGTGCCAGGTTTTCCACCATGCCATCCAGCGGTGGATCGCAGGTCCAACCGAGCTGCCGAAGGATAGCCGCCGCATCGCTCGGTATATCGTGGACCGCCGACTTGAGCTGGCGTCGTCGCCACGTCTCGCGGCCGGCTTTGACTGCGTTCTCATCCTTCACATGAGCCCGGGCCAGTAAGTGAGAGAACGAACCCCGCTCGGCGTGAAATTGCCAGTGCGCTATGGGGTCGTGGGCTAGTACACCACCCGTCGGTGTCGAGTTCGCGGAGGCCGTGCGACCGGCGGAGCAACGGCGATGGCTTTCAGGAAACTCCCAGCTAGTTGCCAGCCGACACGAATCGACAGGCACCACACTGGAACGGTGACTGCTCCGATGGTGAGGGAAGGCAATGCGGTGAGCCAGCAGAAGACTGCCGAGGCACGGCTGCTGGTCGTCGAGGACGACCCCAACATCGTGGAGCTGCTGTCCGCGAGCCTGCGCTACGCCGGGTTCGAGGTGCAGACGGCGACCGACGGGCAGCAGGCGCTGCGCGCGGCGCGGGACTACCAACCGGACCTGATGGTTCTGGACGTGATGATGCCGGGCATCGACGGGTTCGAGGTGGTGCGCCGGCTGGCGGCAGAGGGCAACCGGTGCCCAGTCGTGTTCCTGACAGCTCGCGATGCCGTCGAAGACAAGATCACCGGGTTGACCGTCGGCGGCGATGACTACGTCACCAAACCGTTCAGTCTGGACGAGGTCCTTGCACGCATCCGCGCGGTGCTGCGCCGGGCCACCGCCGGAACCGCCACGGGCGCTCCGGCGGCGCGGCTGACCTTCGCCGACATCGAACTGGACGACGACACCCACGAGGTGTGGAAGAACGGGCAGCTCGTGCCGTTGTCGCCGACCGAGTTCAAGCTGCTTCGTTACTTTCTGGAGAACCGTGGCCGGGTACTGAGCAAGGCCCAGATCCTCGACCATGTATGGAGTTACGACTTCGGTGGGGACGCCAACGTTGTCGAGTCCTACGTGTCGTACCTTCGTCGCAAGATCGACACCACCGCGCCGCGGCTGCTGCACACCCTGCGCGGTGTCGGCTACGTGCTGCGCGTGCCGCGGCCGTAATGCTGGGACCGGTCAGCGCCGCCGCGGGCTGGATATCCCAGGTACGCGCGCGCACGCCCTTGCGCGTGAAGCCGCTGACGACCATCCGGGGGTTCGCCGAGCTGTACCGGCAGGGCGCTGTCACCGATGATGCCGACGTCGCCCGCCTGATGCGCCGGATCGAGGACGAGGGCAAGCGGATGGGCGTGCTGGTCGAAGACCTGCTGTTGTTGGCGCGGCTGGACCAGGAGCGGCCGCTGACGCAGGCGCCGGTGGACCTGCTCGCGCTTGCCGGCGATGCGGTTCAGGACATTCGGACCGTCGCTCCCGACCGTCCGGTGCGACTGAAGGTGAGCACCACGGATCCGCCGCCGGTCGTCATCGGGGACGAGGGCAGGTTGCGCCAGGTGTTGGCGAACCTGCTCACCAATGCCGTCAAGCACACCCCCGCAGGAACTCCGGTGACCGTCACCGTGACCACCGGAATCGGCTGAGGCGGCAGCCCGGGTATTCGAACGGTTCTACCGAGCTGATCCCTCCCGCAACCGGGTCGATGGCGGGACGGGGCTCGGCCTTGCGCTCGTCGCCGCCCTGGTCGCCGGTCACGGCGGGACGGTCGGCGTTGATTCCGCTGCCGGAGCGGGAGCGTGCTTTCGGGTCGAGCTGCCCTTGGCCACCGTGGCCAGTGCCGCGGTCGGTGAGTCCGTCGGTGACTTCGCGTCCGTGAGTTCGCGTCCTTAGTTCACAGGAACCTTGCAGGTTGACGGCAGATCCATCCCAGGCTGGCCGACGATAAATAGAGCATGACCTCAACGACCCCGCTTCTGAGCGGCATTCCGACGGCGGCCGTGACGCTCGCTGTGCTGGGCGACACTGCGCCGTCCGCCGAGCTGCTCCGCGCGGCGCTGGCTGGGCTGCCCACCGCCTCGATCTGTAGCTGGCAGGTCGTGCAGGGTGCCACGCCGTCGGCCGAAATCGCGCTGTGCGACACAACGGAAAGCATCCGCACCGCGCTCGAGCGCTGGCCGGATGTGGCCGTCGTGGCACTGGTCCCTGCCCGCGACGACGAGAACGCCGTCCTCACGGCTCTGAACGCCGGCGCGAGCGTCTGCGTCCGTGGCGCGGAGGCTCCGGTGGTCGCTGCCTACCTGCAGTCCGTGGCCCGCCGCCAGGGCTTGCTCGGCGACGGGAGTGTGCGATGACCATGCTGACGAACCGGTCTTCCACTGACGCGGCGCCCTCGCCCCGCGCCCCGGCAGCACCGCCTCGCTCGGTGCAGACAGGGGCGCATCCGAACGCCGTCCTGGCCGCCATCGGCGCCGGTGCGCTGGCGGCGATCTGGCTGTGGTGGCGCAATACCGAGGCCATCTCTGGCCTCGGTATCTGGTTCACCAACGCCGGTCGGGTGACCGGGCTGCTGGCTGGCTACGGGGTCGTGGTCGTGGTGGCGCTGATGGCCCGCATTCCGCCGTTGGAGCGTGGCATCGGGGCCGACAAGCTCGCGCGTTGGCACGCCAAGGGTGGCCGGTACACGGTCAGCCTGATCACCGCGCACGCGCTGCTGATCATCTGGGGATACTCGATCACCGGTCACACCAACGTCATCAGCCAGACCGGCACGCTGGTGATGAGCTATCCGGACGTTCTGATGGCGACGGTCGGCGGCCTGCTGTTCATCGGTGTCGGGGCCGTTTCGGCGCGGGCCGCGCGTAGGCGGATGCGGTACGAGACCTGGTATTACCTACATCTCTATACCTATCTGGCCATTGCGCTGGCCTTCAGTCACCAGTTCGCCACCGGGGCCGAGTTCATCGACAACCGTCTCGCCCGCGTCGTCTGGTCCGCGATGTACGCCGTGGTCGGCGCGGCAATCTTCTGGTATCGCGTCGCCGTCCCGGTGCGGCAAACGCTGCGGCACCGGTTGCGAATTCAGGACGTCTACCCCGAAGGCCCCGGCGTCGTGTCGATCGTCATCGAGGGCAAGCATCTGGACGAGCTGGGCGCGCAGGCTGGTCAGTTCTTCCGCTGGCGGTTTCTGACCCGCGAGTTGTGGTGGGCGTCCAACCCGTACTCCCTGTCGGCGGCTCCGGCGGAGGACACCCTGCGCATCACCGTCAAGGACCTCGGTGAGCACAGTGCGGCGCTGGTCCGGCTGCGGCCCGGCACCCGGGTGTACGCAGAGGGCCCGTACGGAGCGATGACCGCGGTACGGCGCCGGCAACGCAAGGTGCTGCTCATCGCCGGCGGCATCGGCATCACGCCGTTGCGCGCGCTGTTCGAAGAGCTGCCGGGTGAGGTAACGCTGCTCTATCGGGCTCACCAAGATGCCGACGTGGTGTTTCGCCAGGAACTCGGCGCGATCGCCGCCCGGCGTGGCGCCCGGCTGCACGTCGTCACCGGCAGCCGTGCACAGTTCGGCTGGGATCCACTGTCGTCGGTAGTGCTCACCGCGAACTTTCCGGACCTGTCCAGCTACGACGTGTACGTGTGTGGCCCCGAGGGCATGGCTCAGGCCGTGGTGGCCGCGCTGCGTGCGGCGAAGGTGCCGCGCAGGCAGATCCATCACGAGTCCTTTGAATTCTGATTTCCGATCACTGAAAGAGAGAACTCTCATGCGCCGCGTTGTACTCGCATTCGCCAGCACCGTCGCAGGGCTGCTAGTCCTCCTGTCGTTCAAGACCCACACCGCCTCGGTTGCCGCCCCACCCGCCGCGGTGAGCACGGTTGGGCCGGGTACCAGCTCTGCTTCGTCTGGCTCTGATTCGTCGTCGGCATCTGATTCGTCGTCGGCATCGGCTTCGTCGTCGGCATCGGCTGCGTCCGGGACGAAGACGGTGACCGGCGACTCGGTCAGCACTCAGTGGGGCAACGTCCAGGTCCAGATCACCGTCACCAACGGCAAGATCACCAGCGCCACCGCGGTCGACTACCCGCAGAACGACGGCCGTGACCAGCAGATCAACGCCTATGCCATTCCGGTGCTGCAGCAAGAGAGCGTCGGTGCGACGAGTGCGAACATCGACATGGTGTCGGGTGCCACCGTCACCAGTGGGGGCTACGTCCAGTCGCTGCAGAGCGCGCTCGACAAGGCAGGCCTCTGAGATGACCGTTGCTCTTCGGGACCGGACCGTGCATGTCGAGCACTGCATGGGGACGGTGTTCACCATCGACATCCGCGACCAGGGCGAGTGGGCCGATGCCATTGCCGAGGTCGTCGGCTGGCTGCATCACGTGGACACGGTGTTCAGCACCTATAAGCCTGATAGCGACATCAGCCGCATCCGCCGCCGTGAACTGCGAGCTGTTGATGCCCACCCGGACGTTCTCACCGTGCTGGAGCTGTGCGCGGGAGTGCAGACGGCGACCGGTGGCTGCTTCAGCGCTATGCCGAACGGAAAGCTCGATCCGACCGGTTTGGTGAAGGGTTGGGCGATCGAACGGGCCGGCGAGCTGTTGCGGGCGTACGAGTCGGTGAACCACGCCGTGAACGGCGGCGACATGCAGCTCGCCGGCGAGCCGGCGCCCGGCCGGCCCTGGCGGGTCGGCATCGAAGATCCACTGGATCGTTCTCGAATCCTGACCGTGGTCACCGGCCGGAACGTGGCCGTCGCGACGTCCGGCACGGCCCAGCGTGGGGCGCACATCCTCGATCCATTCACCGGGCACCCCGTCACGGGCTACGCCAGTGCCACCGTTGTCGGACCGCTCCTGACGTACGCCGACGCGTACGCAACCGCGGCCTTTCGTCATGGGTCGGGGCGCACTGCAATGGGCTGAAAGCATTGCGGAGTATGAGGTCCTGCTCGTCGACAACAACGGCAAGATGGGGACGAGCGGCGGCTGGCCTAATTCGTCAGCGGCGCATGCTGACGCGGCAGCTGTTATGGGTGTAGCCGGCCACTAATCCGCCGTGGTTACGCGTCAAGTGAACTGAGGTCGGGCGGGACGTCGATGGCGCACTCCTGAAGCACTTCCAGTGGCACGATTCTGAGCACCGCCTCGTTGGTCGAGGCCAAAACCACCGGTGCCGCCACGCCGTCGTTGTACGCACGGGCCCAGTTGACAGCGGTCACGCACCAGCGGTCACCTGGCGTTAGTCCCGGAAAGCCGTACTGCGGCATCGGGGTGCCGAGGTCGTTGCCGATGCGGCGCTGGTGGTTGAGGAACTCGGCCGTGACGACCGCACAGATCGTGTGGCTCCCGCGATCCTCAGGACCGGTGCTGCAGCAGCCGTCGCGGTAGAACCCGGTCACCGGGTCGGTGCCACACGGTTCCAGCTCGTCGCCGAGGACGTTGCGTTCAGTCACCCCCTCAGCATGGCAAATGTTGGCCGCGGTCGCATTTCTGCAGTCGCAGGATCAGGAATCCCGGCTCTCGGTTGAGCTTCGCATAGGTTTCCGGCCATCGCTCCCGCATGCTTTCTGCTGGCCTGGGCTCGACCAAGCGGGTTATCACGAACCCCGCATCGGTCGCCGCCCGGCACAGTTCAGTCAGGGGTACCCGCCAGAAATGAATGGGTGTGGGACCGGACGCCAGCTTCCAGGTGTCGATCTCGAGCGTCGTCTCGAAGTAGGAGCCACCCTTGCGCAGCCAGTCGGTCGTGGGGTGCTGCGTCGACACCACGAGCGCCCCGCTCGGACCGTGTCGAATGATGCATCCTCGTACGGCAGCGGTTCGCCGAGGACGGCTCGATCAGTCCTGATCCCCGGCCCGACCCGGGTCCGGGCGAGATCGACCATCGACTGGCTGGCGTCGAAGGCGGTGACCTCGGCGCCACGTTTGATCAGCTCGAGCGCGTAGAAACCGGGGCCGCAGGCAGCATCCAGAACCTGCTTGCCGGCCACCTCTCCGAGTTCGGTCAGAACCGCCGGCCGGTCGTAGTGGGCGTTGCAGGCGCTGTCCTCGGCATGTTGCCGGTACTGCTCACCCATCCCGTCGTATTGCGACCAGAGCGGCAGGTTCATGCGTCACACTTTATTGCTCAGGCGATGGGTCGCTTCCGCGAGTGGAACCACTTCTCGAATGGCGGCCAAGCGGTGATACTGGGCGCTGTATTCATCAGCGCTGTTCCAGAGGGCGCCGCAACGGGTGTGCCGTGGCCGACTACTACCGGCAGCAGACAGCGGCGTGGGGCTTCCTGCTCAACTACGCGATGGCCTTCTCGACGCGACCCGACGTGGCACAGGCTTGGAACGCGCTCAACACGGCAGTGCGAGATGGTATGGACCGCCGCCGGTTCGAGATCGCGGCCATCGCGGCGTCCCGCGCCCTGCGTTCCACCTATTGCACCACCGCGCACTCGAAGTTCCTGCGGGGATGTGTGTGGTGATGAACAGACCGTGGCCCTTATCGCCGCGGATTCATCCGGGGCGACGCTCGACGACCAAGATCGCGCGGTGTACGAGTTCGCCGGCGAGATTGCGGCCAACGCAAGCTCGGTGACTCAAGCTGATGTCGACGAGTTGCGGGCCGCCGCCCTATCCGACTTCGACGTTGCCGACGTCGTGTTCGCTGCCGCCGCGCGATCGGTCTTCACGCGCGTACTGGACGGTCTCGGCGCTCAGCTCGACCACCAGACCGGCGCGGCCTTTCCGTCCGAGCTCCTCCGCACGATGATCGTCGGCCGCCCACCGTCGTCGGCTGGCGTAGTCGACTCGTAGAGCGAGGACCGGGACTCTCGGCTGGTAGCCGAGCGTCCACCGCGAACCATTCAGGCGCGGCCGGTCCAACCCAGGACCGCCGGGTGGACCTGCAGCTGGCAGATGCTCACCGACTTGTGAATCTTGACGAGCTTGGTCGTGTTGGGTGTGCCCGGGTTCACTCCGGCTGAGAACCTGCAGTCACCGTGGCGGGGTTGAAGTTCTTCCACTCGGCCACGGCCGAGGCGAAGCCGTAAGGCGGGATGCTGATTGTCTGGACGCCATGGCTGGCGCCGCCGGCGGAACCACTGACGGTCCGGGTCGCGTGCGCGATCACGCGGCCGGCAGAGGACATCGCGTCCACCCGGGGTAGCCACGCAAGGTGCAGGTCACCGCGATACCTGTTGCGACGCAGGCGATCTGATGCAGGCATGGCCGAGACCGCCGGCGTTCACGTCCGGTCGTCCGGGCGTATGTCGAGGTACTGCGGTGGGACGGAGTCCGTGAGCCAGACGCCGTTCGCTGACACCGAGAAGCGGTGACCGTCCGCCTGCATGGCGCCAGCGTTCACTGTGAGCACGACATGGGCGCCGCGCCGCGCACCGACGCGCCGGGCAGTCGCCACGTCCGGTGACAGGTGCACGGCATGACGGCCCTTCTTGAGCAGCCCCTCCGCCAGTATCGACTTCACGTAGCGGGTTGGTGTGCCGTGATAGAGCACGTCGGGAGGTACGGAATCCGGCAATCCAAGGTTCACGTCGACCGAGTGGCCCTGGTTGGCGCGGATGCGGTCGGTGGTTCGGTCGATGACGAACCGCTGCTTGTCGTTCTCTGCGACGACGGTCTCCACCCCGTCCCGGCTGATCGGATGTCCGTGCTTGGCCATCGCCGCTCGAAGATCGTCAATATTGACCCAGCCACCGTTGTCCAGCACGACTCCGATCGTCTCCGGCCGATGGCGCAGGACGAGGGACAGGAACTTCGATGTCCGAACCTGATTCACCCGTTCAGTGTGGGACAAGCCAGCGCCGGGATGCGATCGGAATCAGGGTCGCTACCAGCGGTGCGGCACACTGGGAGCCGTGCACCGGTGGGCGCTGACATCTGCAGTTCTTGCGCCCGTCGCGCTGGTCGGCGGCTGGACCTGGGCCGGATCCGTCCAGCCTCGAGGCTATGACCCGCTGCGAGACACCATCAGCGCTTTGGCAGCCGATGGGGCGACCGACCGCTGGATCATGACCATCGGCCTGGCGATGCTCGGAGTGTGCCACCTGGTGACAGCGGCCGGCCTGGCTGACGCTGGCCGGGTTTCGCGTGCACTGCTCGCGGTGGGTGGTGCCGCCACGATTGGAGTTGCCGCGCTGCCGCAACCGTCGTCTGGCCACGTTCCGGCGGCCACACTCGGGTTTCTCGCCTTGGCCGTGTGGCCGGCGGCCTCCCGGCTGCCCTGGCGTCGGTCAGCCCGTGGAGCCGCCGCTGCGCTGGTCGCGATGCTGGTTTGGTTGGCATTCGAACTCCACGGTGGCGACCTGCTCGGCCTCAGCGAGCGGATCCTCGCGGGTGCGGAAGCGCTGTGCCCCCTCGCCTTCGCCCTTGCGTGCCGCCAAACTCAGAACAGGCGATGACGCCGAGACAGCAGCAGGGCGGCGAAGACGAAGAACCCCCACACCAGAAACCACGGATCCCAGAGAAATGCGTGCCACGCCAGCGCCCGATGATCGGCATCCGCAGTCGGATGCACGATCCCGAGTTGGATCAGCAGACCCACGCTAGTCAACACCAGCCCGTAGGCAAACAGGATCGTGCCCTCGATCCACGTCAACGGCCACACCGTTCGCTGCCACCGGGCCGCCAGCCGACCGTTCACCGCGAGCAACGGCAGCACCGCTGCGATGAGCTTGAGCGTGGCGTGGCCGCGGCCCACAGCAGCAAGCAGCGACATAATGTTTATTCATCCAATCGTGACGACAGATCGTGTAATTGGCAGGACCCTCAGGGGTGGCGTGATGAGCAGGACCGGCCCTCTTCGCCAAGGTACGTGGTGTGGACAATCACGAAAGCCAAGTGACACGGTCAGGCCCGCGATGCCGGGGGCGGCCCGACGGAGTACTCCCACCTGATCCGCTGTCAGACCGGCCAGTGCGTAGCGCAGATGTTGGGCAGAGCGTTCGCGTGCCGCGGTTCTGAGGGCGACGCCGGCCGGGGTCGCGCGATAGGTGGCTGCGCCCCGATGCCCCGGCTCGGTCGAGACGAGCAATCCTCGGCACTCGAGCGACCGTGCGGCACGGCGGACGGAGGTCAGGGACTGCCCCAAGGCGTCCGCGCTCGCGTCCAGGGTCCAGGGTCCAGGGTCCAGGGTCCATTCTGGGTTACGGAGCACATGGGACAGCAGCGACACCTCGTGTCGGTCAGGACCGTTTGCCCCGCCCGGGTCTCCGCTTCCTTGCGGATGGTGGCGTTCAACGCTTGGATCGCCTCGGCGAGGTCGATCAGGGTTTGGAGCACCTCGTTGTCGGCCGGCCCGGTCATCACACTGCGATCGTCGCGGCGAGCTGGAGTGCTCCCGTGAGCTCGGCCCGCACCCCTAAGCTCGCGGGCAGGATCTCCATCGCGGCGGCGGTGGCGGGCTGGGTGTGCCGCTGGATTGAGGTCGCCACACCTTCGAGAAGCGGGGTGCCGGTTGCGCCGAGTTCACCACCGATGAGAAGTGCATCTGGGTTGAGAAGGTTGCAGAGCCCAGCCAGGTGGCCTTCGCCCCGGATGGTGGATACCTTGTAGGTGAGGATGTTCGTCATGGGAAGACAGCGTCGGCAGTTCACTCCTGAGTACAAGGACGAGGCCGTGAAGCTGGTGATCAACACCGGCCGTGCGGTGGCCACGGTGGCTCGCGGGCTGGGCATCAACGAGGCGACGTTGGGTCGGTGGGTGAACTCGTTCGAGGGCCGCCAGGACGCCGGCGACGGCGCGTTGAGTGAGACCGAGCGGGCCGAGTTGGCCAGGCTGCGCAGGGAGAACTCGGAGTTGAAGATGGATCGGGCGTTCTTGAAAGAAGCGTCACTCTTCTTCGCCCAGGAAGCCTCGGATACGAACGAGAAGCGTTCGCACTGATGCACGCGGAGAAGAGCAATTTCACCATCGGGCGGATGGGCCGACTGTTGGAGGTGTCGCGGTCGGGTTTCTATGCCTGGCTCAGCCGTGCGCCGTCGGTGCGCGTGGTGCGTGCCGAGCGGATCGAGGCCAAGATCGTGTGGTTTCACGGCGAGTCCGGCGGGGTGTCCGGGGCACCGCGGATCTTGGCTGACCTGCGTGAGGACGGGGAGGTCATCTCGGCCGAGACCGTCGCCAAGACGATGCGCCGCCTGGGGGTGCGAGGGATCTGCCCCCGGCGGTGGCGCACCACCACGGTCGTCGATCACGCTGATGCCTACCCCGCTGATGCGGTGGCCCGGGCCTGGGACACCGGGACGCTGAACCGCGTCTGGGTCGCCGACATGCCCCCGCAAGCGGGAGGTGCCCCTCCTACCTGCGCACCTGGCAAGGATGGCTCTACCTGGCCACCGTCATCGACGCCCACTCGCGTCGGGTGATCGGCTGGGCCATCGCCGAGCACATGCGGACCGATCTGGTCCAGCAGGCGCTGCAGATGCGATCACGCTGCGCGGCGAGCTGCCCGCCGACGTCGTGTTCCACGCCGATCGCGGTCAGTACGCCTCCGCGCAGATCACCAGGTTCGCAGCCGCCAACAGCATCACCCGATCCATGGGGCGGACCGGGGTGTGCTGGGACAACGCGATGGCCGAGTCGTTCTTCGCCACCTTGAAGACCGAGTTCTACTACCGACGCGTCTGGCCCACCAAGGCCCGCGCACGACTCGAGGTCGGCGCGTGGATCGAGGACCGCTACAACCGTCGGCGCCGACACTCCCCGATCGGCCAGATCAGCCCCGTCGAGTTCGAACTGCAACACTGCAACCAGACCGCGGCAGATCAACAAGCCGCATAACCCCGTGTCCACCAAAGGGGGCAAGGCCACAGGACCCCGCCCAGCGTGCGGCCGGCTTCATTCAGGATCCGATGCGTGATCGTGTCATCGAGGACATTGAGCGTGATCGAGTCGGGGTCGACGTTGGGCCGCGTGTGAGCCACCTGCTCCAACAGCGACTGGACGGATACGACCGCTTCGAGGCAGCCGCGGTTGCCGCACCGGCACAACTCGGTGCGGCCCGAGAGATGGGTATGCCCGATCTCGCCGGCTAGGCCGGTCGCTCCGGTGTAGGGCTTGCCGTCAATCACCAAACCGGCGCCGATGCCGTGCGAAGCCTTGATGTACAGACAGCTCAATGGTGGCGTCCAGCTCCGCACTTCAGCTCGCCGTAGGCACCGAGCATGGCGTCGTTCTCGACGACGACAGGAGCTCCGATGCGACGCTCGAGTTCCTGCGCCGGGGCAAGGCCGACCCAGCTGGACAAAATTGTCGGTGATCGGACCAGTCCGGTTCGGGTGTCCAGCGGGCCGGGAATCCCGGCGACGAGGGACGACAGCCGGTCAACGGCATGCTCCTTGCGGAGTTTGCCGAGCAGGTCAGCGGCGATATCCATCGCGTCGGTTGCTTGCAGGTCGACGTCGAGGGTGACCCCGCTCGTTGCCCAGAGCCCTGCCGAGCGCGTCGACCAGCGCCACATGGATGTGATTGTGACCGAAATCGATGGCTTGCGACGGGGCGCTCGACGGGACAGCCTTCAGGCCCGTGGCCGGGTAGTCGCTGCCCGATCCCGGCCCCTTCGCCTGCATCTCGGTTTCGATGACGCGGCCCTCTGCGAGAAGCCGACCGACCGCGTTGTCGACAGTGCTCCGGGACATGCCGGTGATCTCCACGATATCGGTTCGGGTGGACTTCTTCGCGAGATCGGATGAGCTGGAAGAGCTCCTCCCGGGTGCGCTCACGGGGTGAAGTGCACTCATACGTCGCGGCCATGGACCAGAACCCTCGAACGTCGTGTACCAAACGCCCGGTGACAACACGACTCCCGTCGTGGCGTACACCATCACGTTCAAGGGCGACTACTCCGCCGTCGGCTAGAACATGCGGCTGGGCGACCTTCAGCGCAGTGCGATCAACATCCTGAACGTCGTCAAGCAGACCCAGCAGTTCCAGCAGCTGGCCACGCTGAAGAGCGTCTCGGGTATCTCGGTCGGTTCCTACACAGGTCAGTTCTCCGACCTGAAGTCCTTCGTGTCCGTCACCAAGGCAAGGGTGCTCACGCCGCCGACCGGCACCGCGCCGGTAGCCAGCCTCTCCGCGACCACCGCGGTTCCGGCCTCCGGTTGGTATCGGGGTCCGGTCATGGTCCAGGCCAGCACGGCCGACCCTGACAACACCCAACTTCTGGTGAAGGTGGACGACGGTGAACTGGCGGCCTACACCGCGCCGGTCGTGGTCACAGGCGACGGTGTCCACACCGTTGACCTGGTTGCCTTGGGCGCAAACGGAATGGTGACGCTCAAGTCGTTGACCGTGGAGATCGACGGCACGCCGCCGACGGCATCGGTCACGTCTGCCGCGAACGGCAAGCTGGCGCTTCAGGCCAGCGACGCCGGATCCGGCGTCAAGACGACCCAGTACTCCGTGGACGGTGGAGCGCACTGGAGCACCTACAGCGGCGTTGCGACGATCGCTGGGGCGTCGAAGTCGGTGCAGTACCGCGCAATCGACGTGGCCGGCAACGTCAGCGCCACGAAGTCGGTGACCGTGACGGGCGGCAAGCTCGTCCTGTCCACGCCGCTCATCAAGGGCACGGTCGTCACGGGACACACGGTGATCTCATCGATCGCGTCGTACACCTCGGGGGCGACCCTGTCGTACCAGTGGTACCCGCAGTGGCAAGGCCATCCCGGGTGCGACGAAGTGGAACTACCCGATCGTGGCCGCTGACAAGGGCAAGTCCCTTCTGTCCACGTGACGGAGCGCAAGACCGGTTACGTTCCGGTGACTGCGGTTTCGGCTTCGGTGCTGGTGCACTAACTGGCAGAACGAACGATCCTGGGGGGTCCACCGTCGAGAGGCGGTGGGCCCCCTTTGGCGTGTTCTGCAACCCGGGATCCGAACCGGCAGTGGCCGTTCTGGGACAGAAACACCGTTTGGGCGACAGTCGATTTTTTTGCTGATAACCTCCTGATGCCCGCAGACAGGGGATTCACGATATAACGGGCAACCCTTACTGTCGTCGAGCGATCGTCCCGCAGTGAGTATCGGGCGTGATCATGGGGAGGCCCTGCGTGATGGTCGAAGCACCGTCGACGATGCTCGAGGCAATGCTGGCGCGAGCGTCGTCGAACCGGGGCATACGGTTCCACGAGTCGGCGGATGAAAGCGTTTTCCTCAGTTACCGGCAACTGGACCAGGATGCACGGCACAACGCGGTCCGGCTCTCCCGGTACGGCGTACGGCGCGGCGACAGGGTGGTGCTCGCGCATGACGCCGGCATCGACTTTGTGCGAGCGGTGTATGCGTGCTTCTACGTTGGCGCGGTTGTGGTCCCAGTGCCGTTGCCCGCCGCCCGCTCGAGTGATGTCGCCCGTGAACGGGTGCTGCAGATTCACCAGGACTCGGGTGCACGACTCATCCTCACGACGCCGCGTGTCAGCGACCGGTTGGAAGGTGAACTGCCGCCGTGGCAGTGCCTGTCTCAACCTGAGGAGAACGACCTTGCGGCGGCATGGCACGAACCTGCCACCACTGCGGATGACGTGGCGATCCTGCAATACACGTCGGGTTCGACCGGCAGCCCCAAAGGGGTAACTATCACTCATCGCAACCTGGTTGCGAACCAAGAAGCGATCCAGACCTCGGTTCAATATGATCAGGACACGATCATGTGCGGATGGCTTCCGCACTACCACGACATGGGTTTGATCGGTCAGTACTTGCAGTCGATCTACACCGGGTTCGATCTGGTTGCCACCAGCCCGTTCCAGTTCTTGCGCCGGCCGGTGTTGTGGCTCCAACTCATCAGTCGATACCGGGCAACCACCACCGTCGCCCCGGACTTCGCGTACCGGCTCTGCGCGAAACTCGTCACCGATGAACAGCTTGCCGCCCTCGACCTCTCGTCGCTGGTCACGGCTGCGACCGGTGCCGAACCGGTACACGCCTCGACCCTGCAGCGCTTCTCCGAACGATTCTCAGTGGCCGGCTTCGATGGGGGAGCCTTCAAGCCCGCCTACGGGATGGCCGAAAGCACTCTGCTCATCTCGGTGAAGCAAACCGGCGAGCCGTGCGTGCCCTTGATGCTCGACGCACGCGAACTCGAGGCCGGCCGCGCCGTGCCGGCGCGGTCCGGAACCCCGTCGCTCGCTGTCGTCAGCTGTGGTCCGCCAGTGCTTCATCAAGAGGTTCTCGTGGTGCATCCCGACTCCGGTGCCAGCCTTGCTGAAGGGATGGTCGGCGAGATCTGGGTGCGGGGACCCAGTGTCTCGGTCGGGTACTGGCGAAACGAGCCCGCGACCAAAAAGGTATTCGACGCGCACGTTGGTAGCGCCGCCGGTTACCTACGCACCGGGGACCTCGGGTTCCTGTTGGACGGCGAGGTGGCCGTCACGGGACGGCTGAACGATGTCATCAACCTGCGTGGCCGCAACATCTATCCGTCCGACCTGGAGACTGCTGTTGCCCGGCGGGTCTCGAGCCACGGGGAGGCGGTGGCGGCCGCATTCACCACGACCAACGACGTGGTCACGGTCGTCGTCGAGAAGCCCCCGAGAGGCGGGTTGCTGGTCGGCGTCGACGAAGTCCGCGCTCAGGTCGCCCGTGACTTCTCGCTCAGCCAGTTCGACGTCGTGCTGGTCGGTCGAGGTGCTATCCCGAAGACGACCAGCGGAAAGGTCCGGCGACGGGCGGCCCGCGACAAGCTGGTGTCCGGAGAGTTTTCTGTGCTGTCGTCTTCAGGCGACGGCTCCGCGACGGCGAGCGCAACTCGATGATCGACGCGTTCGACGCCTTCGACAATGCCGGCGTTCTAGACCGCTATCTAGGTGATCCCGCGGATCATTCGTCAAAGATGCCGGCAAGTGACTGCCTCACCGCGGACAAGGACTCCGCGTTTCCGCAGGACGCGATTGACGCTCTGGATGACTGGGGCGTGCACCGGGCGTACGTGCCAACGGCATTCGGCGGAACGTACGAGGACCCGCTGCTTCCCATGATGTTGCTTCGGCAGGTCGCCCGTCGGGATCTCACGGCGGCAGTCGCGCACGGAAAGACGTTCCTCGGTGCGATCTGCGCGTGGGTCGACGGCGGGGACATCGCGACTCGGATGGCCAACCTCGCCCTCAACGGCGATCCGATCGCATGGGGTCTCACCGAACGCGGTCGTGGTTCTGACCTCTTGCGGTCTGCCACGTCCTGGGACTGTACGAGTGGGCGTCTCGATGGCGGAAAGTGGCCGATCAACAACGCCACCCGTGGACGCGCAATCTGCGTACTGGTTCGCACGCGCCAGCAGTTCGGCCCGCGCTCGTTGTCGCTTGTCCTTGCGGACAAGCAGGAGATGAGCCGGAGTAGCACCAGTTACCTGCCCAAGGTCCGCACCCACGGCATCCGGGGCGCCGATATCAGCGGCGTTGAATGGTGTGACGCGGCGGTTCCCATGGACCGACTGGTAGGCGAACAGGATCACGGTCTGGATCTGGTTCTGCGTGCCTTGCAGGTGACTCGACCGACCTGCACCGCGCTATCACTCGGCGCGGCCGACCAGGCGGTAGAGGCGGTCCTGGATTTCACGACAGAGCGAGTGGTGCGCGGCCGACCCCTCGCCGAGTTCGCGACCGTCCGCGCGGACATCGGGGCGCTGGCCGCGGACGTGCTTCTAGCGGAGGCGACAGCTCTGGTCGGGGCCCGGCACATGGCTGCTCTGCCTGAGGAGATGAACCTGGTGAGCGCGTGCGTCAAGTACGTGGTCCCCGCGACGGTGGATGGCGCATTCCAGCGCGCCACGAGCACTCTCGGCGCACGGTCACAGCTGCCGGGGACAGGGGTTGGACGGCGCTTCGAGAAGGCGTGCCGGGACAACCGGATCGTAGGAATCTTCGACGGAAACTCCGTTGTCAACCTGCGGACGATCATCAATGAATTTCCCGCCATAACCAAGGGCGCCTCGAAGAATGTTCCGGAGCTGCCGCTGCCACCCGGGCTCGACCCGGGACGCCCCAGTCCGACTCTCGACCTGACGCGCCTGCGCCTGATGACGCGGGGGGGCTCGACCCTGCTAGCCGGCGCGGACGAGCTAGCGAGCGCGCTGGATCCCGGGGGATCCAACCCGCTGAGCGAAGCTCTGTCGTCCTTTCGCACCGCTGCCGCCCGCGTCACGGCCCAGGTTGCCCACGCCCAGCGACTTGGTGCGCCAGGGGCCGAGTCGTTCGAGCTGGCCCGGCGCGTGGCTGAGGTCTTCGCGGGCGCGGCCTGCCTGGTGGTCGCATCCGGAAACGCGCGCCGCACGGCGTTGGCCGGCGACGATGCCTGGCTGGCTGCCGCGTTGGCTCGGGTGTGCCAGCGCATCGGCGCCCCCCTACCAGACGCCAGCAGCCACTACGCCCGCTTGGCGGACGGAGTCCTGACGAGCTGGCGGGCGGGTTCTCGTGCGGTGAGCCTGTTCGAGGGGTGGCGCGCGTGACCGGCTCAGCGCCACCAGACCTGGAGCAGTTGTTCGGAGATCCGACTGCGCCCGACTCACTGCTCAACCACGGAGAGATCCTCGAGGCTGACGGCCACGGCAAACTCGTAGAGGCTGCTGAATCAGCCCTGCAAGGCTGGGGTTTCGCAGCGGAGTTCGTCCCCGCCAGCCTCGGTGGCCGATGGGTGTCCAGCGAGGATCTGGTGCGCCGCATCCTGCCGGTCTTCCGTAGGGATCCAGCTCTGGGACTCGGGCAGGGGGTGACCACCCTGATGGCTGCAGTCAACGTGTGGGTCGCCGGGGATCCACTGATCAAGAAGCGGGTAGCGGCTGCGCTTCTTGGCGGTGAGCGCATGGCCACCGGCTTCCATGAGCTCGCTCATGGCAATGACCTGCTCAGCAATGAGTGCGACGCGACACTCGGGCCGGACGGATGGACGATCACCGGGCGCAAAGAGGTCATCAACAACATCGACCGCGCTCAGTCCGCCCTGCTGTTCGTGCATACCGGCGGCGGTGCGAGCGCGCGGGCGTTCAGCTTGCTGCACTGGTCCAAGGATTCCGCCTTGTCCGGAGCCGCTGATACCCGGCAGAGAATCGAGACGACAGGGATGCGGGGCTGCAAAATCGGAGCGGTCACCTTTGACCGGCTGGTCATTCCCGATGACTCAGTCGTAGGTCAGCCCGGCGCTGCGGTATCGACTGCGCTTCGGGCGTTCCAGGTGACGCGCGCCGTGCTGCCGGCGTTGGCCAACGGGGCGCTCGATTCGTCGATCCGCCTGGCGATCGACTACATGCAACGCCGAGACTTGTACGGCTCAACCGTGTGGGATTTGCCTCATGCGCGTCATCTGCTGGTACGGGCTTGGGGTGCGCTGCTGGTGTCGGATTCACTGGCCCGCGCCAGCGTCCGGTTGCTCCACCGGCACCCGGATGAACTCTTTCTGGCCGCTGCCGCGGCGAAGTACCTCGCTCCCGCGCTGATGAACGCCGGCATGGAGGACTTGGCCACCCTGTTCGGCTCGAGCTTCTACGCGGTCGACGGCGAGTACGGAATCTTCGAGAAGTGGCTCCGTGAATCCTGACGGCGTGTCCGGAGGCTCGATCCTTTGAGGAGGATGGGTCTATGTCATCTGCGACGTCGAGGAAGTACCCGCCGGAGTTGCGTGAGCGGGCGGTCCGGATGGT
>JAABUT010001231.1_pt1 | contig 30762 bp, 31 predicted proteins | sample 5559281 | NCBI WGS metagenome assembly JAABUT01 (sample SAMN10711880, study PRJNA513359) | rock metagenome | isolation source: Antarctica rocks | place: Antarctica: Victoria Land, Ricker Hills nord | collected 2016-01-04
GGGCAACGCGCTGATCACGTCGGCCGAATACCTGCGTGATGTCGGGGGAGTCCGGCTCGAACCGCCGGTGATCGTCGAGCGGCTGCTCGATGACGTCGTCGCGACCACGCGTCGCGACATGCCGTGGCGCCCCGGCGCTCTCGCGCTGTTGAGCGAGTGCGGTGCTGCCGGTGTGCCGTGCGCGATGGTGACGATGTCCTATGAGCGCCTCGCCGCCACGCTGGTCGACGCGCTGCCTCAGGACACGTTCGCCACCGTCGTCACCGGCGACCAGATCGTGCACGGCAAGCCCGACCCGGAGGCGTATCGCGTCGCGTGCGAACGACTCGGCGTCGAGCCGGGCCGCAGCGTGGCTATCGAGGACTCACCGAAGGGCATCGCCTCGGCCGAGGCGGCCGGATGTGTGGTGGTGGGCGTGCCGCACCGGGTGCCGATCGAGGCCTCGGCCGGCCGCACGATCATCGACACGCTCGCCGGCGTCACGCTCGCCGACCTCGCCGCGCTCGTGTCGCGCTGACGAGCCGCAAGCCCGATCAGGGAGTGACCGACTCCGCCGGCGGGTCGTCGCGTGGGTCGGTGAGGACCGGGTTCTGCGGGAAGGGCGGTGGCGTGCCGCCGAAGGCCGGGCACAGCGCCTTGTAGTCGCACCAATCGCACAGCCGGCTGGGGCTCGGCCGGAAGTCGCCGGTCTGCATGGCGCGCTGGATGGCAGCCCAGATCGCCATCAGCGTGCGCTCGAAACGCACCAGCTCCTCACCGTCGGGTGTGTAGCTGAGGGTGTCGGTGTCGGCGAGGTACATCAGGCGTAGCTGGCGCGGGACGACGCCCTGGGTGCGCCACAGCACGAGGGCGTAGAACTTCATCTGGAACAGCGCCTTGCCCTCGAAGGCCTCCCGTGGGGTGGCACCGGACTTGTAGTCGACCACTCGGACGTCGCCGGCAGGGGAGACGTCGATCCGGTCGACGTAGCCGCGCAGCCGGACGCCGTCGGTGATGACCTCCACGAGCTGTTCGCGGGCGGCCGGCTCGAGCCGGGAGGGGTCTTCGAGCGCGAAGTAGTTGCCGAGCAGACCCGCGGCGGAGTCGAGCCAGCCAGCGAAATCGGTGCCGTCGGAATCGCCGGCGAACAGCGAATCGACGTCGGAGTTGGCGGCACGCAACTGCTGCCACGCCTCGGGCAGCATCGCGCGGGCAGCCTCGACGGTGCGCTCGCCGGCCGGCAGGTCGAACAGCGATTCGAGCACCGAGTGCACGAGCGTGCCCCGCGACGCGGTGAGCGAGGGCGCCTCGGGAAGCCGGTCGATACAGCGGAAGCGGTAGAGCAGCGGGCAGGTCTTGAAGTCAGCGGCGCGCGAGGGCGACAGTGAGCCGAGCACGACGGGCGGTAGTTCGGTCGGTAGCTCGCTCACTGAGGTCATGCCTCGGACAGTAGGCGGGGGCTCCGACATTTCCGGGACGTCATCGGCGGGGGCCATGAGCGAACCTCAGAGCTTCGTGATCCGATTCAGCGGCCAGTAGATCGCGAACGCCTTGCCGACGACGGACGACACCGGGATCGGACCGAAGGCGCGGCTGTCGCGTGAGTTGCAGCGGTTGTCGCCGAGCACGAACACACTCCCGCTGGGCACCTTCCAGACGCTCTTGCTGGTCAGCGGTTTGGACGGGTGCAGGCCGCACTTCTTGTTGAGGTAGGGCTCGCTGACATGCAGCCCGTTGACGTACACGTCGCCCTTTTTCAGCGACACGGTGTCGTCGGGCAACGCTACGACGCGCTTGATCAGCACATCTTCCGGCGAGGGGTCGCCGGCTGGGCGGTGGAACACCACGATGTCGTTGCTGCTCGCGTCGTGGGCGCGATATGAAAGCTTGTCGACAAGTACCCGATCGTCGTTGCAGTTGAGGCAGCCGTGCAGCGTCGGCTCCATGGACTCCGACGGGATGTAGTACGGCTGCACGACGTAGATCCGCAGCAACACCGCCGCTCCTATCGCGATCGCGACGACGAGCAGCAGACGAACGGTGCGGCGGATCGCCTTTGGGTGCCGGCGCAGGAAGTTCGGCTTGCGTCCGGCCTTCTGGGCGCCCTCGCCCTCTTGTGTCTCCTCGTCTTTCTGGGTGTCCTCGGCGCCGCGGTCGTTGCCGCTCCTGGCGCGTGTGTTGTCCTCGCGCTTCTGGTCATCGCCTGGCTGGGGCTCGGTCGCTTTCAGGAAGCGCGAGATGTCGGGTGGGTGGTGACGGCCGATGCCGCCGCTGTCGCTGTCGGCACGCCCGGACAAGGCCGGGGTACTGGAGTCCGCTGCCTTGTCGGAGGTGCCGGCAGGCGGGGAGTTTCGCAGTGCGGCCAATCCGACCGGCGCAGCAGCGGCCGCTGCCGCTGCACCGGCGATCCCGATTCTCCCTCCGTCGCCGGCTTCGGAATCGGAACCGCGCTCCGAGGCCGGTCTCGGCCGGGGTCGCGGTCTCTCCGGCTCGTTCGCCTCACTGGCTGCCTGGGGTGGCGGTGCCTGGGGCGGCGGTGCCTGGGGTGGCGGCGGCGCTGGAGGCGATTGGGCGGCGACGGGTCGGGGGCGCGGCCGGAACGGGCCGTCGGACGTCGGCGCCCGCTCGGCCGGCGGCGTCTCGCTCATCCCGTCGACTGGTGAGCGTAGCGGCGAGCGCGAGGACCAGTCGCGAGTCGGTCGCAGCTCGTCGGCCGGCTGGGTCCAGGTGCTCGCGAGCGCCGCGCCTGCCTCGGGCAGCGTGAAGGGTTCGTCCACATCGTTTTCGGTGTCCTTCTCGCGGCGGAATCGGGCGAGCAGACCGCGCGTGCGGGGCGGTCTGTCGATCGGCTCAGGCTGAGCCAGGTGTTCGGGATCGGGGTCGTCGGCGAGCGTCGGTCCATCTCCCGGGGAGGGCGCGCGGGCGGTAATCCAGCGCACTGCCCGTCGCAGGACCGATCGGGGTGGCGGGGCGGTGTCTGATTCGACGCTGTCTGCCTCGGCAGTGTCAGGCGCAGGCTGCGCGACGTTCGAGTCACGGCCGACGATCGCGGCATGCCGCGGCAGGGCCGGAACCGATGCGCCGGGTGCGCGACGCCGGGGCCGCAACCGGCCGAGGACCATGGCCGAGTTGGATTCCGCGGCTGAGGCCGGCGCCGGGCGCGGCCGCTGCGGCGCGAGGCCGCCATGGGGGTCGTCGCGCTGCCACGGACGAGCCGGGGCGAGCCCCACAGGACCCCGATCGGGTGGCGGTCCGGGACGGCGCGGCGAGGCCGGGGCCGACGGCGCAGCATTGCGCGCTTCGCCCGGCGCCGAGTCGTCGTCCACGCGCGTACGGTAACTGGTTCTTCCTTACGGTGCCCGTAGCATCGCGCTGTGAGCAGCGCCCGGCCGAGCGTCCATCCGCCGGCACAGCCCCTCTCGCAGCGGTCCGCGTGACCCAACCGCCGGGCTCCGGGCCGCTGCGCGAGGGTGAACGCGTCCAGCTGTCCGATCCCAAGGGCCGCCTGCACACTGTCACCCTCGCCGCGGGGAAGCAGTTCCACACGCATCGCGGCGCGATCGAGCACGACGCGCTCATCAGCGCACCCGAGGGCAGCGTCGTCTCCTCGACGTCGGGCACGCTCTACCTCGCGCTGCGCCCGCTGCTGAGCGACTTCGTGCTGTCCATGCCCCGTGGCGCGGCTGTCATCTATCCCAAGGACGCGGCGCAGATCGTCTCGATGGGCGACATCGCCCCTGGGGCCACGGTGCTGGAGGCGGGGGCGGGCTCAGGCTCACTCACCTGCACGCTGTTGCGAGCCGTCGGACCCGCCGGTCAGGTGCTGTCCTACGAGGTCCGCGACGATCACGCCGACGTCGCGGTGCGCAACGTCGAGACGTTCTTCGGCGCGTTACCGCCGAACTGGTTGCTGCGCCGCGCCGACGTCCTCGAGCACCCGGGGGGGGAGATGGTCGACCGGGTCATTCTCGACATGCTCAGCCCGTGGGACGTGCTGGACATTGTCGCCGCGGCGCTGCGTCCGGGCGGCGTGCTCATCGGCTACGTCGCCACGACGACTCAACTGTCGCGGCTGGTCGAGGCACTGCGCGCCGCTGGCGGTTTCACCGAGCCGTCGGCGTGGGAGACGTTCCAACGGGGCTGGCACGTCGTGGGTCTCGCGGTGCGTCCCGAACACCGGATGATCGGCCACACGGCGTTCCTGGTATCTGCCCGCCGGCTGGCGCCAGGGGTCACCGCTCCGACCAGGCAACGCCGCCCGACAGCCACCGGCTGATCCGGCTCAGGAGGCCTCGGGGCCGGCCACCTCGACGCCGTCATCCTCGCGTATCACGTGGATGCAGTCACCCGGGCATTCCTCGGCCGCGGAAATGACGTCCAGGCGTAACGAATCGGGGACATCGGCCCGCGCGCCGGGCTTGTCGAGCAGGTCGCCGGTGCCGTCCTTGACGTAAGCGAGGCCGTCGACGTCGAACTCGAACACCTCCGGGGCGTACTGCACGCACAGCCCGTCACCGGTGCAGAGTTCCTGGTCGATCCACACGCGTAGCGGGTCGCTCACGGCGTTGAAACTCCTTGGTAACGCAGTCGGGATTGCCTTCGTACATGTCGAGGGTAGTTCCGAGGTCCGGCGCACTCGCGTGTGTAGGGTGGGATTTCGCGAACACTCCGCGAGACTGGGAGGTGGCCGCCGTGGCAAATGACGCGCGAAGCGGGCATGACGGCTCGAGCGATGCAGATCTTCGTCGCCGTACCGCGTTCCTCGAGCAAGAGCTGGAACTGCTGCGCGCCAAGGCATCCGAGTCGCCGCGTCACATGCGCATGCTCGAAGATCGGCTTACCGACGCGCAGTCGCGCCTGGCCGCCCTGAGCGACCGCAACGACCGCCTCGCCGGCACCCTGCGCGAGGCCCGTGAGCAGATGGTGCAGCTGAAAGAGGAGATCGATCGTCTGGCGCAGCCGCCGAGCGGCTACGGCGTGTTCCTCGAGGCGTTCGGGGACGGCACCGTCGACATCTTCACCGCCGGGCGCAAACTGCGCGTCGCCGTCTCGCCCGAGGTCGAGCTCGAGTCGCTCAAGCACGGCCAGGAACTCATGCTCAACGAGGCGATGAACGTCGTCGCGGCGCGGGCGTTCGAGCGCACCGGCGAAGTGGTCATGCTCAAGGAGATCCTCGAAGGCGGCGACCGCGCGCTGGTCATCGGGCACACCGACGAGGAACGCGTGGTGTTCCTCGCCGATCTGCTGCGCGACAAGCCGCTGCGTTCGGGCGACTCGCTGCTGCTCGAGACCCGTTCGTCGTACGCCTACGAACGGGTGCCGAAGAGCGAGGTCGAGGAACTCATCCTCGAAGAGGTCCCGGACATCGACTACACCGATATCGGCGGTCTGACCACGCAGATCGAGTCGATCCGCGACGCCGTCGAGCTGCCGTTCCTGCACGGCGATCTGTTCCGCGAGCACCAGCTGCGTCCGCCCAAGGGCATCCTGCTCTACGGGCCGCCCGGTTGCGGCAAGACTCTGATCGCCAAGGCCGTCGCCAATTCACTGGCCAAGCAGGTGCAGAGAGTGCACGGCGGCGATGAGCGTGCTACGGCGTTTTTTCTCAACATCAAGGGCCCCGAGTTGCTGAACAAGTACGTCGGCGAGACCGAGCGGCACATCCGCCTGGTGTTCCAGCGCGCGCGGGAGAAGGCCTCGGACGGCACGCCGGTCATCGTCTTCTTCGACGAGATGGACTCGATCTTCCGTACCCGCGGCTCGGGTGTCTCCTCCGACGTCGAGAACACGATCGTGCCGCAATTGCTCAGCGAGATCGACGGCGTCGAGGGTCTCGAGAACGTCATCGTGATCGGCGCGTCGAACCGTGAGGACATGATCGATCCCGCGATCCTGCGCCCCGGCCGGCTGGACGTGAAAATCAAGATCGAACGTCCGGACGCGGAAGCCGCGCGCGACATCTTCGGCAAGTACATCGTGACGGGCCTGCCGATCCACGACGACGACCTCAAAGAGCACGGCGGCGATCCCGAGGCCACGGTCGCGGGAATGATCCAGCACACGGTCGAGCGCATGTACACCGAATCCGAGGAGAACCGCTTCCTCGAGGTCACCTACGCCAACGGTGACAAGGAGACTCTGTACTTCAAGGACTTCAATTCCGGCGCCATGATCCAGAACATCGTCGACCGCGGAAAGAAGATGGCGATCAAGGACCTCCTGACGACTGGGGAACGGGGGCTGCGCATGCAGCACCTGCTCGCCGCGTGCGTCGACGAGTTCCGCGAGAACGAGGACCTGCCCAATACCACCAACCCCGACGACTGGGCGCGCATCTCCGGCAAGAAGGGCGAGCGGATCGTCTACATCCGCACGCTGGTCTCCGGGGGCAAGGGCGCGGACGCGGGGCGCTCGATCGACACGGTGGGAAATACCGGGCAGTACCTGTAGCCGCAGTGGGCGTCACCCGCATCGTCCCGGACCTCTCGGTCGCCGATGTGGGTCGTGCAAATGCGCTCTACGCCGACCTGTTCGATCTCGACATCGCAATGGATCAGGGCTGGGTGGGCAATCTCGGCCCTCGCGATGCCGAAGCCGTCCAGCTCCAGGTCGTCACAACTGATGTCACCGCACCGTGCAACCCGGTCATGAGTGTCGGCGTGGACAGCGCCGCCGAGCTCGACGCGGTGTACACACGCGTCCGCGCCGCCGGCCTGGACGTCGTGCATCCGCCGACGGACGAGCCGTGGGGGGTCTACCGGTTCTTCTTCCGCGATCTGGACGGCAACGTCGTTAACGTAGTCGCGCACCGCTGAGCCATCAGGCGGCCACCGCTGTCGGGCCGCCGCCGCGATTCGATGGATAGGGTGCCCTGCCTCCCGATCTGTATGACGGCCGTAATACAGATCCGGCGAAGGCCCCGTTGCCCTGATGCCGACCTCCGTGGCACAAGATGCACCACGGCGCTTGACAGACTGGCCCGGTGAATGTCTGGGAGGGGCTGCTGATCTTCGTCGCGGGCATCTGGGCCGGGACGATCAACACCGTCGTCGGGTCGGGGACGCTGGTGACATTCCCCGTGTTGCTTGCCGTCGGGCTCCCACCGGTGACGGCGAATGTGACGAACACGGTCGGCCTGTTCCCCGGCTCGTTCGTTGGTGCCTACGGTTACCGGCGCGAGCTCGCCGGCCAGCGCGGACGCATGTACCTGCTCGGACCGGCCACCGCGCTCGGCGCTCTGCTCGGTGCGTTGCTGCTGCTCGTGTTGCCGCCAGGGGCGTTCAAGGCCATCGTCCCGATCCTCATCGTCCTGGCGTTGCTGATGGTCGTCTTCGGCAAGCAGGCGACTGCATGGCTGACCTCGCGCGGTCATCCGGCGCGCGAGCGCGTCACCACGCCGCTGTGGCTGGTCACGTTCGGCACCGGCGTGTACGGCGGATACTTCGGCGCCGCGCAGGGCGTGCTGATGATGGGTTTCCTGGGGTTGTTCCTGGCCGAGTCGCTGCAGCGGCAGAACGCGCTGAAGAACATGTTGGCGGGCACGGCGAACTTCGTGGCTGCAGTGGTCTTCATCGTGACGGCGCACATCGACTGGACGGCAGCGTTGCTCATCGCCGCCGGCGCGATCATCGGCGGCCTGCTCGGCGCGCGAATCGGACGCAAGCTGCCACCCAACGTGTTACGCGCGGTGATCGTCGTCGTCGGTGTGGCCGCGATCATTCAGCTCGTCGTCTAGCCTGACACCCCTCGACGTTCGCGCGCGGCTCTGGAGAGGCTAGGTCAGTCAATGGTCATCGGCATCATCATCGGCGTCGTTGTCGTGCTGCTGATCCTGTGGGTGATCATCGCCTACAACGGGTTGGTCAGGGCACGCAACGCGTTCCAGAACGCGTTCTCGCAGATCGACGTGCAGTTGCAGCGGCGCTTCGACCTCATCCCGAACCTCGTCGAGACCGCCAGGGCGTACATGTCGCACGAGCGGGAGACCCTCGAGGCGGTGACGCAGGCACGGGCCGCGGCGATCACCGGCCTGAGCAGTGCGCAAGCCAACCCTGGTGACCCCGGTGCGATGGCGCAACTGGCGAAGACGCAGGGCGCGCTGACCAGCGCGCTGGGCCGCTTCACGGCGACCGCCGAGGCCTACCCCGACCTCAAGGCAAACCAGAACATGATGCAGTTGTCGGAGGAACTCACCTCCACGGAGAACCGGGTGGCGTTCTCGCGGCAGGCCTACAACGACTCGGTGATGAACTACAACAACCGCCGCCAGGCGTTCCCCGCGTCGACGATCGCCGGCGCGTTCCACTTCGGCCCGGCCGCGCAGTGGCAGATCGACCCGGGGCATCCCGAGACGCGGGAAGCCCCGAAGGTGCAGTTCTAGACCCACGCCGTGAACTTCTTCGAGCGGCAGCGAGCCGCCCGCGGCACGACGATCCGCCTCGTCGTGCTCTTCGCCGCGGCCGTCATCTCGATCGTCGCGCTGGTGGACGCAATCGTCGCCGTCATCTTTCGCAGCTCACCGGCCTCGACGATCCTCGGCACGGTGATCGCGACAAGCGCGCTCACGCTGTTCGTCATCGCCTGCGGCACGTTGACCAAGTTGATCGCCTTGCGTGGCGGGGGCGCGGTGGTCGCCCAATCGGTCGGCGCGGTCGCCGTCGATCCTTCGACGTCCGACCCGCGGCTACGCCGGTTCATCAACGTCGTCGAGGAGATGTCCATCGCATCCGGGGTGCCGGTGCCGCGCCTGTTCGTCCTCGAACAGGAGCCGGGTATCAACGCCTTCGCCGCCGGGTACAGCCCTGCTGACGCCGCGATCACCGCGACGTCCGGCGCACTGGACCGGCTCAACCGCGACGAGCTGCAGGGCGTCATCGGCCACGAGTTCAGCCACGTGCTCAACGGCGACATGCGGCTGAACGTGCGGCTGATCGGCCTACTCAACGGCATCCTGCTGCTCGGTCTGGTCGGCCTGCGGTTCCTACAGTTCGGCGGGGGCGGACGGTCGCGTTCGAAGAACGGCGGCGCGCTGATCGTCATCGCCATCGCGTTCGTCGTCCTGGGCTTCGTCGGCCAATTCTTCGCCGGGTTGATCAAAGCTGCCGTCAGCCGGCAACGCGAGTGGCTGGCAGACGCGTCATCGGTCCAGTTCACCCGGCAGACCGCTGGCCTCGCCGGCGCGTTGAAGAAGATCGGCGGCCTGCCTGCCGGCTCGCAACTTGCCGATTCGGCCGGCGAGCGGCAGGTCAGCCACATGCTCTTCGGTGAGGGCAAGCGGGGGCTGGCGCAGATGTATGCGACCCACCCGCCGCTGACCGAACGCATCGGCGCACTCGATCCGACGTTCCGCACCGATGAACTCGAGCGCCTGCGGCAGCAGTGGGCACAGCAAGAGCCCGACGGGCAAGCCGAGGACGCCGCGCTCGGTCTCGCGGCCGGGCCAGCACGCGGCGCGACGCGAGCGGGCCCGAAGCCGACCCCGGACACGTCGGGGCTCACCCGGGTGCAGCCGGACGCGGTGAGTGCGCGGGTCGCGTCGATGAGCCGGGACGACCTGGACCGCGGCGTGCGCCTGCACGCGCAACTCCCGGATCACCTGCGCCAGGCCGCCAGCCAGGGAAGTACCGCGGTCCCGCTCGTGCTGGCCATGCTGCTCGACGAGCGACCCGAGGTCCGCGAACGCCAACGGCGCAGCATCTCCGCGCGGCTCGGGCCCGGTGTGGCGGCGGACTGCGCGGACATCGCGCCGCAACTGGCGCAGCTGGCGCCCCAGCTGCGTTTGCCACTGGTCGCGATCGCCGCGGCCCAGCTCGCGGCCCGGCCGCCGGCCGAGCGGGCCGCGCTCGGCAAGGCGCTGGACGAGCTTGCCCGTGCCGACGGGCGGATCACCGTGTTCGAGTACAGCCTGACCCGGCTGGTGGGCAGCTATCTCATCGACGCCGGCGACCCGGTCGCGCGCTCTCGGGCCGGACGTGCACCTATGTCTGCCGTCCGCGACGCCGCGTTGAACCTGCTGGCTGCGCTGAGCGCCGCCGGGAACAGCGAGCCCGACGCGGCGCGACACGCCTTCGGCAGCGCGGTCGCGCACCTGTTCCCGGGCACAGCCATACCGTTCGTCCCCCCGGCCGAGGCCTGGCGCGCGCTGGACGCCGGCTGGGCGACGCTGAACACCCTCGAACCGCGTAACAAGCAGGTGCTGATCGAATCGCTGGTGATCGCGGTTTCCGACGACGGTGTGCTGCAGGTGCCGGAGGCCGAATTGCTGCGTACCGCGTGCGCGATGCTGCGCTGCCCCCTGCCACCGCTGCTCGACTGACCCTGGTCGGTGGTGCTGCTCCCGTAGCCTGGGTACGTGACAGTTCGCCGCGTGATGGGCACCGAGGTCGAGTACGGCGTCAGCCTGCCCGGCCAGCCCTCGGCCAACGCGATGCTGCTGTCCGCGCAGGTCGTCAACGCCTACGCCAGCACGCTGCCCGCCGGTCGCGCGCGAAGGGCGAGCTGGGATTTCGAAGAGGAGTCCCCGCTACGTGACGCGCGCGGCTTCGACCTCGGCGGCTCCGGTGCCGGTGGCGCCATCTCGCAGGAGTTCATCGACGCGGAAGAGGACACCGGGATGGCGAACGTCATCCTGCCCAACGGCGCGCGCCTCTACGTCGACCACGCGCACCCCGAGTACTCCAGCCCCGAGGTCACCAACCCCCTGGACGCGGTGCGCTGGGACAAGGCCGGCGAACTCGTGATGCTCGACTCCGTGCGGCGATTGCCGACCATGCCCGGAGTCGACGCCGCGATCAACCTGTACAAGAACAACACCGACAACAAGGGCGCCTCGTACGGCGCCCACGAGAACTACCTGTGCCGCCGCGCCACCCCTTTCGCCTCTCTCGTGCGTCATCTTGTGCCGTTCTTCGTCACCCGCCAGGTGATCTGTGGTGCCGGTCGTGTCGGCCTCGGCCAGGACGGCCGCACCGCCGGTTTTCAGATCTCGCAGCGCGCCGACTTCTTCGAGGTCGAGGTCGGACTCGAGACCACGCTCAAGCGCCCGATCGTCAACACCCGCGACGAGCCGCACGCCGACGCCGACCGGTACCGGCGACTGCACGTGATCATCGGCGATGCGAACATGTCGGAGATCTCGACCTATCTCAAGGTCGGCACGACCGCCCTCGTCCTCGCGATGATCGAGGCCGAGTTCCTTGCCGACGATCTCGCCATCGCCCAGCCCGTACGCGAGCTGCACGACGTCTCGCACGATCCGTCACTGCGGCACGCGATCACGCTCGCGGACGGCCGCACGATCACCGCACTCGAACTGCAGGGCGAGTACCTCGATCGCGCGCGCAAGTTCGTCGACGACCGGCAGGGCGATGACGCCGACGAGCAGACGGTGGACATTCTCGCTCGGTGGGAATCGCTGCTGACGCGCCTGGGTGGCGACGTGTTCCAGACGGCACGCGAGCTGGACTGGGTCGCGAAGCTGCGCCTGCTCGAGGGCTATCGCGACCGCGACGGTCTGGACTGGGACTCGTCACGATTGCAGCTCGTGGATCTGCAGTACTCCGACGTACGGCCGGAAAAGGGTCTCTACAACCGCCTTGTCTCCCGGGGGGCTATGCAGACGCTGCTCGCCCCGGGTGCCGCCGAGTCGGCGGTGAGCGCGCCGCCGGAGGACACCCGCGCCTACTTCCGCGGCGAGTGCCTGCGCCGGTACGGCGCGTCGGTGGCCGCCGCGTCGTGGGACTCGGTGATCTTCGATGTCGGCCGTGAATCGTTGGTCCGGGTGCCGATGCTCGAACCGCTGCGCGGCAGCCGCGCGCACGTCGGCGAGCTGCTCGATCGGTGTAGCACCGCCACAGAGCTCGTCGAGGCGCTCAACGCCGCACGCTGACGTGGTGCAGGGGCGGCGGTGGTAGCGCCGGCCCTGCACGATCACGATGCGTTAGGTAGCCGTTCCGGAGCCCGGCTTCGGCCGGTCCTCGTTGTTCTCGACGTCGCGCGCCGCTTCGGTCCGCTCGGTGCCGTTGACGTCCGGGTCGTCGTTCCCCGGGCGGTCGTCGGAATCGTCGTCGGAATCCGCGTCCTCCTTGCCGCCGTCGTCGTCCGTGACGTCGTCGGCCTGCTCGTGCGGGCCGGGGATTTCCGTCGACCCATCGATCGCGGTTCCGGTGAACAGACCGTCGTCCGGGTCAAAGTCGATCTTCGATCGGTCGACGAGATCCTGTTCGTCCGCCCCGTAATTCTTCTCGCCGTCCGCGGAGTCGGAATCGCCGTCGTCGGAGCCGTCGCTGCTCGAGCCCTTCCCGTCCGACCCGCGGGTCTGCGATTCGTCCGTGTCAGCCTCGTTGCCCGGGCCGGGGCGAGGTCGATCGGAATCTTGCTCGTTGCTCATGGACCCTCCGTGTCGTCGCGATCGCTGTCACCAACCTAGGCACCACGGCCGCGCCGTCAACCGCGGCCTCCCCGACGGGCAACGACCGATCAGCCATCGGCGAGCCCGGCCGGTCGTTCGGCGCGGGTCGCGTGACACCACTCCAGGAACCGCGCGACGCCGCGCACAACGCCCGCGCTGCGCAGCGACGGGAAGATGTCGAACGCGTGCTGGGCGGACGAGCTGGCGCGCGAGGTACCGGTCACCCATCCGCGCATCCTATGCAGGCTGCGACGGCGGGTCGCTCATGCGCGGGCGAAGCGTTTCTCGCTGCGCGCCTTGGCCTTGCCGGCCTCGTCCTCGCGGTTCTTCGGCGGGGCATGACTGGTCAGGTGCCCGAGCAGGTGCCGCGTCGTGTGGGCGATCTCGGCGACGGCCTCGTCGAACGCGGCCTGATTGGCCGCAGACGGTTTGTTCGCGCCGCTGATCTTGCGAACGTACTGAAGCGCGGCGGCGTGCACCTCGTCGCTCGAGGCCGGCGGTTCGAAGTTGTGCAGCGTCCGGATGTTTCGGCACATGCGACCACCCTGCCACGGCAAACTGTGCCGGTGACCCAGACGGCGACGGAAACCTCAAAGAAGGTCAGTTGGGCGGAGTTGTTCTTCGACCTCGTGTTCGTCGTGGCCATCACCCGCGTGTCCGGGCTGCTCGAACACGATCACACGTGGTCCGGCCTGCTGCGTGCGCTCGTGGTGTTCGTGCCGATCTACTGGCTATGGGTCGGGACGTCGATCCAGACCAATCTCCAGGACGTTACGCGTCCGCTGCTGCGTGTCCGGATCTTCGCCATCGCGCTGGCCGGGGTGTTCATGGCGATTTCCCTGCCCGAGGCATACGGGCGCCTCGGGTTGCTGTTCGCGCTGGCCTATTGGCTCGGCCGGCTGGTGCTCGGTGTGGGGCTGCTGCAAGCGGCATGGCGTTCGCGCACCTGGCCGATCAATCCGTACTCGGTGAGTGTGGCGATCACGGGTCCGATGCTCGTCGTCGGCGCGCTTGTCCACGGGGACGCGCGTGAGGCGATCTGGGGCGTCGCTGCGTTGATCGATCTCTCGACGCCGACGGTCCTGCGCCAACGGATGCGGCGCATGCACTACGACGCCGGGCATCTCAGCGAGCGGTTCGGCCTGTTCGTGCTCATCGCGCTCGGTGAGTCGGTCGTGTCGGTGGGCACGTCGGCAACGCCGAGTGACTTGACGCTCGCGCAGGGGTTCGCCGTGGCCGCAGCGTTCGTGCTCAGCTGCGGGTTGTGGTGGGTGTACTTCCAGTTCGCCGCCGACGCGATGCGGCATGCGCTCGCTACCGCGCAGGTGCAGCTCGACATCACCCGGCTCGTGTTGTCCTACGGCCATCTCGCGTTCATCGCCGCGATCATCCTGGTGGCCGTCGGAATGCACGACTCGATCGCCGAACCAGGCCACCACCTCAGCGCGGCGCTCGCGGGCTTGCTGTTCGGCGGGACGGCGCTCTATCTCGCCTCGTTCGGGTTCACCCGATGGGCGATGTTCCGCCTCGTGTCCTGGACCCGGCTCAGTGCCGCCGCGGTGGTACTCGCGTTGCTGCCCGCTGCGCGGTACGTGCCCGCGCTGGTGTCTATCGCCACACTCGCTGCGGTCCTGATCGTGCTCAACACCGTCGAGCTGCTGCGCGTCGAGCAGGTGGGATGGGTCGCGCGACTTGCGCGACGAGGCTGATCGGACGAACTGACCATCGTGGCGCTGGCAATCACAGTTCGAGCGAACCCCCAAGGGGCATCATCAGGACGTGGACGCCGCCCTGCAGCGCATCGAGGCCCTCCCTGGCCGGGGCCGCTATGCCCTGACGTTTGTGCGTCCGGACGGCGGTGCGCAGATCACGACCGTCCAGATCGCCTACGACGGCGTGCACGTCGCCGAGAGCGCCCTGCCTCCCGGGTGGGGGACTGCCACAGACGCTTTCCGGGCAGCAGCCGACGCGGTACTGGCGATCGACGCGGCACGCCGGCACGCGCCATCGGCGGCCGGGCTCAGCGATGTGCCCGGCGGATGGGACGTGAGCCTGGGCAACGTCGTGCTGGGTGCCGCCGAAACGCCGATGTGCGTCGCCCACGGCGATCTGGTCGGCGCCGCCGAGCTGTACACCTGCCCGGAATGCGGAGCTAAAGGCATTATGCGGTGATTGCAAATCATGCGCCGACTCACAATGCCGCATGGCCACGAACGCGCACGGGTATTTTCTCTGACAAGCAAGGACAATCCTCGATCCGGAAGGACGTGCAAGTGCAGATCCCACGCATAGACCCGAAGAATGCCCTCGGCCTCGTCGACAAGATCGTCGGGCTCGGTAAGGAACTCCTCGGCACCGTGACGAACCAAGACCGTCTCACCAAGGCCGGCCAGGTTCAGCAGGAGAAGGCCACCGAACGCATCAAGGCGCTCAGGGCGCAGGTCGAGGCCGACACGCACGAGGCCAAGGCCGGCGCGGCAAGCCGCGCGCAGAAGAGCGCGCAGAACTCCAAGGAAGCGGTGAAGCACTGATGGGCATCGGCGAGAGCATCAAGGGTGTCGTCAAGCAGAAGGCAGGCGACCTCACCGACAACGACAACCTCGAAGCCGAGGGTGACGCCCAGCAGACCAAGGGCGACGAGCAGACCCAAGAGACAAAGGATCGCGCAGCCGCGCAGACGCACGAGAAGAAGGCCGACTCGCTGGAGAAGGAGCAGGACGCGCTCGAATCAGAGTGACCTGCGCACATCACGAGCCTTGACAAGTCGGCGGGCCGGACGGATTGATCCGTCCGGGGCCGCCGCTGTCTCGTGCACGCGTCAGCGGTGCAGCACCGCGGCACGCATCCTGCTCCATCGCTGGCGCGTTCGACGCCTTCACCTGAAGGGTCTTGGCCGTCGGCGCGACCGGCACCGGCTGCGGCAACGGCTTGCAGGTCGTATCGGCGCACAACGGCAATCGTGAGAATCCGAGGTTTCACCGGAAGAACCCTTCGTAATCGGTTGCCGCAGGGTGACTCTGAGCGTCGTCATAGGGAATACCGGGAACATCCGACAATCCCGATCTGGTTGCGCCAAAAAGTGAAGACTGATTCACTGCTTGACATGGCGTACCGGCGGACCCCGCAGATCCAAGTGCGGCTGGACGCCCAACGCGCCGCAATCCTCAATGCGGCAGCCGAGCTGCTCGCCGAGGAGGGCTACGCGGCCTGCAGCATGGCCCGCGTTGCCACCCGGGCCGGCGTCGCCGCGGGCACTGTGTACAACCACTTCGACAACAAGTCCGGCCTGCTGGTCGAGCTGTTTCGCACTATCGTGACACGTGAGGTGCATGCGGTCGGCGACGCCACCAGGGGCGGTACCGCGGCCGAGCAGATCACCGCGGTCATCGAAACCTTCGCCGGCCGCGCCCTGAAGCATCCGCGCCGCGCGTATGCGCTGCTAGCCGAGCCGGTCGACCCCGCGGTGGACAGGTTGCGCCTGGATTTCCGGGTGGCCTTTCGCGACGTCATCGCCGCAGCGATCTCCCACGGCGTGCGTACCGGTGAGCTCCCTGCGCAGGAGTGCGCAGTGGTAGCAGCCGCACTCGTCGGCGCCGTGGGCGAGGCGTTGCTCGGCCCGCTCGCCGCCGGCGCCGAAGACGCCGCCACCATGCCCACGCTTATTCAGTTCGCGCACCGCGCCATTGGAGGTCACGTCCATGTCGACGCATGAAGTCACCAATCAGGTCCCACCGATCGTGGGACACGACATTGCGACGCATCCCGCACTCGTCGAGGGGCTGCGGCGCGAGGGGGCGGCGTGGGCCGAGGGCGAGGTCCGCGACCTCGCCGCGCTAGGCAGCAGCGAGCAGTGGCAGGCGGCGGGTCGGATCGCCAACGAGCACCCGCCGGTGCTGCGCACGCACGATCGCTGGGGACATCGAGTCGACGAGGTCGAGTACCTACCGCAGTACCACGACCTCATGCGCACCGCCGTCGAGCACGGGTTGCACGGCGCCCCGTGGACCGACGCACGCGGTGGCGCGCACGTCGCGCGCGCAGCGAAGATGATCGCGTGGGGCGTCACCGACGCCGGCCACCTCTGCCCGATTTCGATGACCTACGCGGTGGTGCCGGCGTTGCGCACCACGCCTGATCTGGCGGCGGCGTACGAGCCGTTGCTCACCAACCGCGAGTACGACTACGGCCTGCGCGCGCCACTGACGAAGCGCGGGCTGATCGCCGGCATGTCGATGACGGAGAAGCAGGGCGGTTCGGACGTGCGCGCCAACACCACCCGGGCGGTGCCGACCCTCGACGGCACCTATCGGCTGACCGGGCACAAGTGGTTCACGTCGGCACCGATGTCAGACCTCTTCCTGACCCTTGCCCAAGCACCGGGCGGCCTGTCCTGCTTCCTCGTGCCCCGCGTGCTGCCCGACGGAACCGCGAACGCCTTCTACCTGCAGCGACTGAAGGACAAGCTGGGCAACAGGTCGAACGCGTCGAGCGAGGTCGAGTACGACGAGGCGTTGGGCTGGCTGGTCGGCGACGAGGGCCGCGGTGTCGCGACGATCATCGAGATGGTCAACATGACTCGCCTGGACTGCGCGCTCATGGCCGCCGGCGGCATGCGCCTCGGCACGGCTCAGGCCGTCCACCACGCGACGCACCGGCACGCTTTCGGCAAGGCGCTCATCGACCAGCCCGCGATGACGAACGTGCTGGCCGATCTCGCTGTGGACTCCGAAGCCGCCACCACGGTGGTGATGCGTCTGGCCGGGGCCGTCGACCGCGCAGCGCGCGGCGACGCCGCCGAGGCAAGCTTCCGCCGGGTCGCGCTGTCGGTCACGAAGTACTGGTTGTGCAAGCGGCTGGCCTCGCACACTGTCGAGGCCCTGGAGTGCCTCGGCGGTAATGGCTACGTCGAGGATTCCGGCATGCCGCGGCTGTATCGCGAGGCACCACTGGTCTCGATCTGGGAGGGATCGGGCAACGTCGCCGCCCTGGACACTCTGCGCGCGATGGCCAAGGACGCGAACGCGATCGAAGCATTCTTCGCCGAGCTCGACCTCGCGGCCGGCGACAACGCACGCTACGACGACGCGCTGGCGTTGCTGCGCAAGGAGTTCAGCGATCTTGAGGACATGCAGTTCCGCGCCCGCCGCATCGTCGAACGGATGGCGTTGCTGCTGCAAGGCTCACTGCTGTTGCGCCACGGGGACGCCGCGGTAGCCGACGCGTTCGTAGCCTCGCGTCTTGGCGGCGACTGGGGAATTGCCTACGGGACGCTGCCGGTCGGGGTCGACACGGCAGCGATCCTCGACCGTGCGCGCGTGGGATGAGCGAGGAGCCCGGCTGGCGCCGCGGGTTGACCGAGGGACCGACCTCACTGTTCGCAGACCGTGCCGCACCCGCTGACACCGCCGCGTACCCGACGCTGACGTACGAGGTCACCGGCCGAATCGCACGGCTGACCTTCGACCGGCCCGCGCAGGGCAACTCGATTACGCCGGACACGCCGCTGGACCTCGCGCACGCGGTCGAGCGCGCCGATCTCGACCCGCGGGTTCACGTGATCGTGCTGTCCGGGCGCGGTAGCGGGTTCTGCGGCGGTTACGACCTCGCGATGTTCGCCGAGCAGGACATGGCCCAGGCGGGGGCGGACATCCCGCGCGAGGGCACGGTGCTCGATCCCGTCGCGCAGGCACGCAACCACGACCCCGCCCGCGCATGGGATCCGATGGTCGACTACGCGATGATGAGCCGATTCAACCGCGGGTTCGCCAGCCTGCTGCACGCTTCCAAGCCGACGGTGGCGAAGATCCACGGTTTCTGCGTGGCCGGGGGAGCGGACATCGCACTGTTCGCCGATCAGATCGTCACGGCGTCGGACACGAAGATCGGTTATCCGCCGGCGCGGGTGTGGGGCATCCCGGCAGCCGGAATGTGGGCGCATCGCCTGGGCGACCAGCGGGCGAAACGGCTGCTGTTCACCGGCGACACCATCACGGGCACCGAAGCTGCGGAGTGGGGGCTGGCAATCGAGGCGCCGGAGCCCGCCGACCTCGATGCACGGACCGAGATCCTGCTCGAGCGCATCGCCCGGATGCCGCTGAACCAGCTGGTGATGGCGAAGCTGGCGTTGAACTCGGTGTTGCTGGCTCAGGGAGTCTCGACGAGCGCGGTGCTCGGCACCGTGTTCGACGGGATCGCCCGGCACACGCCGGAGGGGCACGAATTCGTGCGGCGGGCCGCGGGGGCCGGATTCCGCCAGGCGGTGCGCGAGCGGGACGACGCGTTCGGCGACTCGGGCCGGACGGTGTTTCGCGGCTGAACCGCGGGGTAGGCGAGCGTCAGCTGGCGTGGCGGTGCGGGGAGGCCATCAGCAGGTCGGCTCGCCGCGCGCCGGTGCACTGGCCGTCGGGTAGCAGCTCGCCGAAGTCCTCGAACACCACGACGCCGTTGCACAGCAGGCTCCAGCCCTGTTCCGGATGTGCGGAGATCACGTGCGCGGCGTCGCGATCGAACGCGTCGGCGCCCGGGCAGGCCGGGCTGTGGCTGCAGTAGCGCAGGTGGCCGGACTGGGCCGAGGCCGCCGGGGTCATGTCTGTCATACCTGTCCTGTAATCGCTTTCGGTTAGTCCCAATGCCAAGTGTGCTGGAATTTTGTGGAAAGTCCAGCGACGCGACGCAGCGCCGCCGAGATCCTTCCATTGAGGGACTGCGCCCGACGGAAAGTGAGGTGGAGGTTAGATTGATGAGCGGTTGTGATTTCGGCCACATCCGTCAGGTGCGCCCGTCGCGGTCCTGCGCGCGGCGCAGGGCGCGCCCGCGCGGCACCCAGTCGGCCAGCACCGCGGGAAAGCCCGCTGCGATGGCCGCGCCGACGACCTCGTCGTCATCGTCCACCACTGCGGCGATCCCGCGCGGCGCGAGATCGTGCAGCACGCCGAGTTTGTAGCGCGGCGCGGGGCGGTAGTCGCCGGACGGGCGCATGTACAGCTCATCGCCGGGCAAGCCGTGCCCGACCAGCCAATTCAGCGTGAGACTACGTAGCCATTCCGGGCGGCCGGTCAGCCAGACGATGTCGTGGCCGCCGGCCAGGTCGGCGACCAGCTCGGCGCCCTCGGGCAGCAGTGTGTCCTGGCCGGCAGCGTCGAAGAACGCATGCCACGCCCTTCTGCGTTCGAGGTGGTGCAGCCGGTGCCGGACGTCGGCCACGACACCGTCGATGTCGAAGACCGCCAGCACCCGGCCAGCGTAGACACGCCCACGCCGCGGCTAGACTCACGTACTCGTGCGCTTCGTTGGCCCCGCCGCCTCCTTCGAGTTGACCTACGACGACGTCTTCATGATCCCGGCGCGTTCGCAGGTCGCCTCCCGCTTCGATGTCGACCTCGCGACCTCAGACGGCTCGGGCGCGACGATTCCGGTTGTGGTCGCGAACATGACCGCCGTCGCCGGCCGCCGGATGGCCGAGACCGTCGCGCGACGCGGTGGCCTCACGGTGCTGCCGCAGGACATCCCGGTGCCCGTCGTCCGCGACGTGGTCGAGTGGGTCAAGCGGCGCCACCACGTCGTGGACACCGCCGTGACCCTGACGCCACACAGCACGGTCAGCGACGCCGTGGCGCTGCTACCCAAACGGGCACACGGTGCCGTGATCGTCGTGGAGCACGACCAGCCGGTCGGCGTAGTCACCGACTCCGATTGCGCCGGCGCCGAGCGCTTCGCACAGCTGCACCAGGTAATGACACCGGATCCGTTCACGCTGCACGAACCGCTCGACCCGGCACAAGCCTTCGCCGAACTCGACGCGCGCCGACGCAAGCTCGCCCCGGTGGTCGACACCGCAGGCCGGTTGATCGGAATCCTCACCCGCACCGGCGCCGTGCGCTCGACCATCTACCGACCGGCGCTCGACGACAGCGGCCGGCTGCGCGTCGCTGCGGCGATCGGTGTCAACGGTGACGTCAAGGGCCGCGCCGCCGACCTGCTCGACGCCGGTGTCGACGTGCTCGTTCTGGACACCGCCCACGGCCACCAGCAGCGCATGATCGAAGCGCTGGGCGCCGTTCGTGCCCTGGCGCCCCGGGTCCCGGTCGTCGCGGGCAACGTGGTGTCCGCCGACGGCACCCGCGAGCTCATCGACGCGGGCGCGGACATCGTCAAGGTCGGCGTCGGGCCAGGTGCCATGTGCACCACACGGATGATGACCGGTGTCGGGCGCCCGCAGTTCTCCGCAGTGCTGGAATGCGTCGAGGCCGCGACGTCGCTCGGGCGTCATGTGTGGGCCGACGGGGGAGTGCGCCATCCCCGAGACGTCGCCCTCGCACTCGCGGCCGGCGCGTCCGCGGTGATGATCGGCTCGTGGTTCGCCGGAACGTACGAGTCGCCCGGCGACCTGCATGTCGCCGCGGACGGCCGGGCCTACAAGGACAGTTTCGGGATGGCCTCCGCGCGGGCCGTCGCCAACCGCACCAGCGGTGAGGGTGCGTTCGAGCGGGCGCGCAAGGCGTTGTTCGAGGAGGGCATCTCGAGCGGCCGGCAGTATCTCGACCCGGCGCGGCCTGGGGTCGAAGATCTCATCGACTCGATCACCGCAGGCGTGCGCTCGGCCTGCACCTACGCAGGGGCGGCGAACCTCGCTCAGCTGCACGAGCGCGCCGTAGTTGGCGTCCAGAGTTCAGCCGGCTACGCAGAGGGCCGAGCGCTGCACTCCGGATGGTGACTTCGACGCGTTCGGTGGGACAGTTGTCGGTGTGAGCCACGAGCACGGTCATCGGCCCTCGGCCGAGGCCGATCGGCGTTGGTTGCTGGCTGCACTGGCGTCGGTGATCGCGCTCATGCTCGCGGAGGTCATCGCGGGCTTGTTCGCGAATTCGCTGGCGCTGCTCGCCGATGCCGGTCACATGCTCACCGACGCGGCGGCCCTGCTGCTCGCGGTGATCGCGGCACGGATTGCGCAGCGCCCGGCTCGGGGGGCGTACACGTACGGCTTCGCCCGCGTCGACGCGCTCTCCGGGCAGGCCAACGGCATCACCCTCCTGCTGCTCGCTATCTGGTTCGCCGTCGAGGGCGTCCAGCGGCTGATCGATCCCGCGCCGGTACAGGGTGGCGTCGTCACCGTCGTGGCCGGCATCGGCGCGTTCGTCAACGTGCTCGCGACCTGGCTCGCCCGGCGGGCTGATCGCAGCAGCCTGAACGTCCGCGGCGCGATCGCTCACCTGCTCAGCGATCTTTGGGCATTCACCGCCACCTTCGTCGCCGGCGTGATCATCCTCGCCACCGGCTGGCTGCGCGCCGACGCGGTGGCCACGCTCGTCGTTGCCGTCCTGATGGCGTGGACGGGCACCGCACTCGTCCGGGAGGCCGGCCGGGTGTTCCTCGAGGCCGCTCCGCACGGCGTGAACCCGCTTTCGGTGGGCAACGACCTGGCCGCCGCCGTCGGCGTGGCCGAGGTGCACGACCTGCATGTCTGGACGCTCGGCTCGCAGGCGATGGCCCTGTCGGCCCACGTGCTCGTCGACCCTGCCAACGACTGTCACGCCGTGGCCGCGCGGCTGCGTTCGCTGCTCGGCGAGCGCTACGGCATCGGGCACGTGACGCTGCAGGTCGATCACGCGGAGAACAGCCTGCACGACGCAGGCAACTGCGCCGGCGCACATGGAGAGATCCATACCGCGTCGGCGCGCTTGAGGTAGTGCGGTACCCGACCGCATTTCCCGGGACGTCTGGTCTGACGTAGCCGCGTCGACAGTGTCAGAATCGGAGCATGTTGCTGCCGATGTCGCCGACCAGCTCGATGTTCCTGCTCGCCGAGAGCCGGGAACACCCGATGCATGTCGGCAGCCTGCAGCTGTTCGTCCCACCCGAGGGCGCGGACGCGCTCGATGTCCGGGCTCTGCTCGAGGACGCGATCAGCGACGACCAGGTCGCGCCGCTGTTCCAGAAGCGGCCGCGTCGCTCGATCACGTCACTGGGCCAGTGGGGTTGGGAAGTCGACAAGGACTTCGATCTCGAGCACCACGTCCGGCGCAGTGCGCTCCCGCAGCCCGGGCGGGTGCTCGAGTTGCTGGCGTTGTGCTCACGGCTGCACTCGACGCTGCTCGACCGCAAGCGTCCGCTGTGGGAGATGCACCTCGTCGAAGGCCTCGCCGACGGCCGCTACGGGATCTACTTCAAGGTGCACCACTCGCTTGTCGACGGCGTGTCCGCGCTCAAGATGCTCGGGCGGGCACTGAGCGCGGACAGCGACGAGCGCGGCATGCCACCAACGTGGGCACCGCGCGAGCGGGCGCCGAAGGCGGCCGGCTCGGAAGGCTCGGAAGGCTCGGAAGGCTCGGGGGTGCGTAACGCGCTGGGTGTGGTCGGCGACGCGGCCGGCCTCGTCCCTGCGCTCGCCCGCACTGTGAACCGCGCGTTCAACGACCAGGGCGGTTCGATGTCGGTCTCGGCGCCGAAGTCGATGTTCAACGTGCCGATCACCGGGGCCCGCCGCTTCGCCGCGCAGTCCTGGCCGATGGAGCGCATCCGGGCCGTGGGGAAGGCCAGCGAGGCCACGGTCAACGACGTCGTGCTGGCAATGTGCTCGGGCGCGCTGCGCAACTACATGAGCAGCATGGACGCGCTGCCGGAGGCACCGTTGATCGCGATGGTCCCGGTGTCGCTGCACGGCTCGGGCTCCGGTGCGGCCGACGGCGGCGGGAACGCGGTCGGGGTGGTCATGTGCAACCTCGGCACGCACCTGTCCGACGCCGCCGACCGGCTCGCCGCAGTGCACCAGTCGATGGTGGACGGCAAGGCGGCCCTGGGCACGATGAGTCCGATGCAGATCCTCGCCATGAGCGCCCTCGGCGTCAGCCCGCTGGCGATCTGGCCGATCCTGGGGTTGACGGGTTCGGTTCGTCCGCCGTTCAACCTGGTGATCTCCAACGTGCCCGGCCCGCGCCAGCCGATGTACTGGAACGGCGCCCGCCTCGACGGGCTGTACCCGCTGTCCATCCCGCTCGACGGCCAGGCGCTGAACATCACCTGCACGAGCTACTCCGACGAGATCGCGTTCGGCCTGACCGGCTGCCGGCGTACCGTGCCGCACCTGCAGCGCCTGCTGCGATACCTCGACGAGGAGTTGGGTGCGCTGGAGCAGGCGGTCGGCGTCTGAGGCAGTTCGACGTGCTAAAGATCAGAACCTGTTGAGATCGACCTTCGCCAACCGGCGCCCGAGCCCGGGAGCGAACCGGCTCATGACGCGCAGCACCTTGGCTTCCGGGGTGATCACCGCCACGGGCTTGTCGGCCGAGACCGCGCGCACTATGTGCTTGGCGACCTTCTCGGGACTGTAGTTGCGCTTGCGGTACGACTCGATCTGATGCGCGCGGCGGCGCTCGGCCATGTCCGCGTCGACCCCAACCTGAATGGTCGTGCGGGTGATGTCGGTGTCGATGAAGCCGGGGCAGACCGCGGTGACGCCGATGCTCTCGCGCGCGAGCTCGGCGCGTAGGCACTCGGTGAGCATCAGCACCGCGGCCTTGGAGGTCGCGTAGGCCGGCAGCACGACCGACGGCGAGAACGCGGCGGCCGACGCGACGTTCACGATGTGCCCGCCCTGCCCGCGCTCGACGAGCTGCGCGGCGAACAGCCGCGAGCCGTGGATGACGCTCCAGACGTTGACGCCGAGGATCTTCGTCCAGTCATCGGCGGTGGTGCCGAGGAACGACCCGCCCATCCCGATGCCGGCGTTGTTGACGATGATGTCCGGGACACGGTGCTCGGCGCGCACCCGCTCGGCGAACGCCTCCCATTCGCCGCGGTCGGAGAGGTCGAGGTGCTCCGACCATGCCTGGACGCCGAGCTCACGCAGCTCGGCCAGCGTCTCCTTCGCCGCGACGTCGTTGACGTCGGCGATCAGCACGTCTGCACCCTTGCGCGCGAACTCCAGCGCCGTCGCGCGACCGATGCCGCGTGCGCCGCCGGTGACCACGACCAGCTTGCCGCCGAACTCGCCCGAGCGCTGGGCCGGTGCGGGCGACGGTGCGCCGATGCCGTCGATGAACTCGCTCGTCATCCGCGCGATGACATCCGGGCGCTCGCTGACCACCCAGTGGCCACCTGCGACGGTGCGCGCGGTCAGGTTGTCGACCCACGGTCTCGGGGCCTCGAGCGCGAGGTCGGGCGTGACGAAGGCGTCGTTGCGCGGCGCGATCACCTGCACCGGCACGCTGGTGCGCACCGGGTTGGGACGGCCCAGCTTGCCGAGCATGTTGGCGCGGTAGAGCGACAGGCCGTTGATGCGATCGGCTTCGCCGCGCGGCGGTTCGCCCTCGACGGCTGCGGCGCTGCGGAACCGGCGGCCGGCGGCGACCGCCATGCGGTCGAGGAACCCGCTGCGCGCGACGAACTCGGGAAGGCCTGGCAGCTGGAACAAGAAGATGTAGTACGAGTGCGCGAGCTGGTTCAGCGACGCGCTCGGGTGTCTGTGGAGTTCGCGCAGCCACACGGCGCTGTAGTCCAGCGACGGGCCGGAGATCGAGGTGAGCGACGCGATGCGGCCGGCGAGCTTGCCGTCGGTGACCGCGGCCCAGGCCTGGATCGAGCCCCAGTCGTGCGCGAGCAGGTGCACCGGTGCGTCCGGGCTGACCGCGTCGAGCACTGCCTGCACGTCGTCGACTAGCTGGTCGAGGCGGTAGGCGCTGCGCGCGCCGGGCTTGTCCGACTCACCGGTCCCGCGCACGTCGTAGGCGACGGTGTGGAAGCGATCGGCGAGCAGGTCGAGCGCGCCGTCCCAGACCGCGTGGTTGTCGGGATAGCCGTGCATCGCGAGCACGGTAGGGCGATCGGGCTCGCCGGACTCGTAGACCGCCAGGCGCACGCCGTCATTGGAGGTCACGTGCGGCGGGGTCGTCGTCATCGACGCAGCTTATCTGATACTCGCCGTCGCAGATAGTGTCGGTGCCCCGCGGGCGACGTCAGGCGGCGCCGTGGCCGGCCGGCACCGTTTCGGCCTCGGACGGCGGCCCTGGCGGGGTCCCGTCGCCGAACGGACGGCCGCCGAGCTCGTCACGTCCGTGCCGGGTGAGCCAGCCGGCGAGATCCGGGCCGGCCGGCACGATGCCGGACGGGTTGATCACCTTGTGCACCTCGTAGTAGTGCTGCTTGATGTGCACGAAGTCGGTGGTGTCGCCGAAGCCGGGCGTCTGGAACAGGTCGCGCGCATAGGCCCACAGCACGGGTAGCTCGGTCAGCTTCTGCCGGTTGCACTTGAAGTGGCCGTGGTACACGGGGTCGAAGCGGGCGAGCGTAGTGAACAGCCGGACGTCGGCCTCGGTGATCGTGTCGCCGACGAGGTAACGCTGCCCACGCAGCCGCTCGCTGAGCCAGTCGAGGCGCGCGAACAGCGCGGCGTAGGCCTTCTCGTACGAACTCTGGCTGCGCGCGAACCCGCATTGGTAGACGCCGTTGTTGACGTCTTCGAAGACGAGTTGGGCGACCTCGTCGATCTCGTCGCGCAGGCGTTCGGGATAGAGCTCCGGCGCCCCGGCGCGGTGGTAGGCGCGCCACTCGCTCGACATGTCGAGCGTCATCTGCGCGTAGTCGTTCGTGACCACCTGGCCCGTGGGCACTTCGACGAAAGCCGGCACGGTGATACCGCGCGGGTAGTCGGGGTCGCGCGCGAAGAACGCCTCCTGCAGCCGCTGGATGCCGAGCACCGGGTCGCGCCCGCCGGGGTCGAGGTCGAAGGTCCAGCTGCGCTCGTCGTGGGTCGGCCCGCAGATGCCCATCGACAGGACGTCCTCGAGCCCCAGCAGCCGGCGCACGATGATCGCTCGGTTGGCCCAGGGGCAGGCGCGAGCGACGACGAGGCGGTACCTGCCGGGTTCGACGGGATAGCCGTCACGGCCGTCGGCGGTGATGCGCGTGGTGAGGTAGTTCTGATCGCGCGTGAAGCTGCCGTCCTTGTCGAGGTCCTTGGTGTCCGAAGCGGTGTCAGAGTCTGTCGTCACCCCTCGATTGTGCCCGCGAACCCCGGCTCGCGCAGGAACGCGATGAGCAGCGGGTTGACGGTGTGCGGCGACTCGAGCGGCAGGCCGTGGGTACCGGGCAGCACGGCGAGCCGCCCGTGGGGGAGTGCCGCGGCAACCGCACGCGAGTGGTCGATGGTCACCTCGTCGCGGTCACCTTGTAGGACGAGCGTCGCAGCCGTGACCTGCGCGAACGCCGCAAGATCGATCTCCGGCTCGGTCGCGATCATCTGCAGCGTCTTCTCGTAGACGACGGCAAAGTGCTCGGGTCCGTCCGGCGACACCGGGTCGTAGCCCCTACGCAGGAAGTCGATGGCTTGCGGCGAGCGCAGTATCGCCTCGAGCGGGCTGTCCGGAAGCCGGCCGGTGGAGTTGTAGTACTGCCCGATGAGGACGAGGCGGTCCACAAGATCGGGACGGCGCTGGGCGACCAAGGCTGCGACCACTGCACCGTCACTCCAGCCGACCAGATGAGCGGGTCCGCCGATCTCTTGGTCGAGGTAAGCAACGGTGTCCTCGGCCATCACCGAGTACGTCAACGGGCCGGCTACATCGGGGGTGTGAGCATGACCGCGGCGCTCGGGTACGTACACGCGGAAGCCCGCCTCGACCAGTGCCGGGGTCTGCGCGAAGAACGACGACGCACCGGCGAAGGCGCCGTGCAGCAGCACCACCGGGTCGCCGCGGCCGCTCACCTCGTGCCAGGTGCGCACACCGGCAACCTCGACATAGGTCACGCCGACTCCAGTTCGTCGAGCAGCTGCGCGTACACGGTCTCCAGCGACCCCTCGGGCGAGTGCAGCGAGCGGGCATGCGGCCTGCTGTTCACCAGCAGCAACAGGCGGTCGTACATGCCGGTGAGCACCGCGTCACCGCCGAGCAGTGCCACCAACTCGCCCGCCTCGACGTGCGCGGGATCCGTCGCGGCTGCGGTGCGCGCGGCGAAACGCTTGAGCAACGTGTCGCGGTCGTCGGTCAGTACGAACTCGAAGAAATCGGCACCGGTTTCCCGCGCCACCTGCTCCGCCTCGTCGACGAACTGCGGGCGGCCGAGGTATTGCGGCAACACGACGTCGTGGCCCTCCGTGAGATGCCGATGCGCCATCGTGATGGACAGGCTCCGCGCTGCCAGTCCCGCGCCGGTGACGTCGTCGCGCCAGCGGCCCATCAGGCGCCGGAGGGAATCGAGTTCGAGCACCAGCGCCATCGCGTGATCGTCGGCGTAGCGCCGCGCGAGGGTGGTCTTGCCGACGGCCGGGGGACCGTTGAGCAGGATCAGGCGTGGCACGTGGGCACCTTAACCTGCGGTTGCAGACCTGCGACGTGCCGCGTGGCGATGGCAATGAACGCGGCGAGAGCCGGGACGAGCGTCAGGGCGGCCGGTAGCGAGAACGCGGCGGAGAGCTGGCCGATCAGCGGTGGGCCGCACACGAAACCGGCCCAGCCGAGTCCGGAGACCGCCGCGACGCCGACCCCGGGATGGATCCCCGGCAGCCGCCCGGCAGCGCTGAACGCCAACGGCACCACGGCACCCAACCCCAGCCCGAGGACGAAGAAACCGGCGACGCCCGCCCAGGCGACATCGAGCGCGAGCCCTACGCCGAACCCGACAGCCCCGACGCCGGCGAGGAGCGGGAGCAGCACACGTGCGCCGTGCCGTTCGACGAGCCGGTCACCGAAGATCCGCACCAGGACCAGCGCCAGCGTGAACGAGGTGTAGCCGAGGCCGCCGATCGCGGCGCTGGTGCCCAGCGATTCGCGCAGATACACCGACGACCAGTCGGCGGCCGCGCCCTCGCACAGCATCGCCGCGAAGGCGATGCCGCCGAGCAGCAGGATAGGGACGGACATGCGACGCCGCCTGGCGTGGTCGGGTTCGGCCCGAGCGTGACGCGGGTCGGTGAGCATGCGCAGCGCCTGCCAACCCGCGCCGAATACGGCGATGACGCCGAGGCCCGTGAGCTGCACCGCCAACGAGACGCCGATGGCGACGCCGAGGGTGCCTATGCCGGCGCCGGCGAAAGCCCCGATTCCCCACCACGCGTGCATGCCGTTCATCAGCGGTCGCGCCACGGCACGCTCGACCGTGATCGCCTGCGTGTTCATCGCGATGTCGAGCCCACCCTGGAAGGCGCCCCAGAGCAACAGTGCGCCGAACAGCGCCGGGACCGATCCCGCGAGGCCGACCAGCGGCCCGCTGAGGCAGTACCCGACCAGCACGAGCTGCACCATCCGCCGGCTGCCCAATCGCGGGACCAAGTAGGCCGTCAGGCCGATCGCACTGACCGAGCCGACCGGCACGCCCAGCAGGGCGACGCCGAGCGCTGCGTCGTCAATACCCAGGCGCGCCTTCACCTGGGGAATATGCGCCGCCCACGACGCGAACAGCATGCCGTGGACGAAGAAGACGACGCCTACCGCGACCCGGGCCCGCGTGACGGCGCCGGCCGGTGCAAGGTCGTGGATTGTCACCGGGCCACGCTACCTACGGCTGCCTGCGCCGCCGCGCGCCTGATCACGGGCGCGGCCCATGTGTCAGTGGTAGTGGACGTGCATGACCGCGGAACCCTTGTGTAACCAGCGGATCCGGCCTCAGGCGGCGTCGTGGAAGACAAGGCCAAGAGTGAGCCGTTGCCCCGAGCGCACGACGGACACGCCGTGCCGGACCGGGGCAGCCGACCATCCTCGTTTCGACTCGACGGGCCGGTCGCGCGTGGTGAAGACCAGCCCGTGGCCGTGCGGGATGAGCGTGGCGGTCGCGCGCGACTGCGCACGTGGCCGCTGCTCGTAGAGCAGGAACTCGCCGCCGGTGTGGTCGACGCCGGGCTTGTTGAGATTGATCACGACCTGCAGTGGGAAGACGAGCTCGCCGTAGAGGTCTCGGTGCAGCGCGTTCCAGTCTCCCGTGCCGTATTTGAGCAGGATCGGGGTGGGCTTGGTCTGCCCGGCGGCGTGGCACATGTCCAGCCACTCGTCGAGCGTGTCCGGCCACGACGCCTCGCGGCCGAGCCTGGCCGACCACTCGCGCGCGATCGGCAGCAGCTTCGGGTACAGCGCCTGCTTCAGCGCCACGACTGCGTCCGGGAACGGCTCGGCGAAGTAGCGGTACTCGCCCCGGCCGAAGCGATAGCGGGCCATGTCGATGGTGGAGCGGAACCGCGCGTCGTCGGTGTAGAGCGCGGCGATCCCGGCGGCCTCCGCAGGGGAGAGCAGAGCACCGGTCAACGCGCATCCGTACGCGTCCAACTCGGCCTCGATGGCGTTCCAGTCGGCCCCTTCGACGCGATCCCGCCAGGGCGCAGGGCTCATGCCGCGGCCTCCAGGGTGAGCAACGTGCGCTTGGCCTCCACGCCGCCCAGGTAGCCGCCGAGGCCTCCGTCCGAACGCACGATTCGATGGCACGGCACGACCAGCGGCAGCGGGTTGGTGGCGCAGGCGGTCGCGGCGGCGCGGACTGCCTTCGGGTTGCCGGCCCGCTTCGCGAGAGCGGCATAGCTGGCGGTGTGCCCGTAGCCGGTCTCCGCAAGGTGGTGCAGAACGGTGCGGCGGAAGCCTGTCGCGAGGCGCCAGTCCAGGGCCAGCTCGAAGCCCTGACGTCGGCGTCCGGCGAAGTACTCGTCGAGCTCGCGCACGACGGCATCCAATCGCGCGGGGGCGAGCAGGATGCGCGGGCTGAGCCGCTGAGCCAGGTTCTGCAGCACGGCATCGTGGTCCTCGAGCGCATAGGCCACCCGGACGAGGCCGAGGTCGGTCGCGGCGAGCAACAACGTGCCGACGGGGGAGTCGACGGTGCGGTAGGCGACGTCGAGGATGCCGCCGTCCTGTGCGGCTGCAGCCAACCGATCGTGCAGCCGCTCGAGGTGTTGCGGTGCGCCGTCGTGGGCACGCGCCAGGTCGCGGATCAGATCATCTGTGCTGTTCATCGTGTTCCTCCATGACTGGCGGCGCGGCCGGCGTAGCTGCGTCTCAGGGCGGCGATGCCGTCGGCGGCTGCGCGGCGCGCGGCGTCGGTGCTGCCGCCGACAATGGTGGCGACGTCGCCATACGCCAGGCCGGCCAGGTAGTGCCAGGCGACCGCATGTCGCTGTTTGGTGGGCAATCGCGCGAGAGCATCCGCGAGGTCGAGGTCGCGGCTGCCCGCTGCTGGTGCGGGCGTGATCTCGGGCAGCTCGGCGATCGGCGTGGCGCGCCGTGATGTCGCGCGGATGACGTCGAGGGCCTTGCGGTGCGCGATCGTGACCAGCCACGCTTCGATGTTCGCGTCCGGCGGCAGGCCGGGGTAGGCCTTTATAGCCGAAAGAAACGTCTCCGCCCAGGCATCGTCGGCGTCCGTCGGGCTGAGTACGGCTCGGCAGACGCGCAGCACGGTCG
>JAABUT010001233.1_pt1 | contig 30722 bp, 29 predicted proteins | sample 5559281 | NCBI WGS metagenome assembly JAABUT01 (sample SAMN10711880, study PRJNA513359) | rock metagenome | isolation source: Antarctica rocks | place: Antarctica: Victoria Land, Ricker Hills nord | collected 2016-01-04
CTTGTCGCCGACGTCACCCAACAACAGCGACGCTACCGCCGTGACACGAAAGGAGACGTCCAGAACTTGGCATGTGGGGCCAACATCCGCGACCACGGGTGGGGCCAGACCACTTGACGAAACCCAGCCGGACCCTGAAACAGTGGCGGGAGCCGTTCCTGGCGTACTTCACCACCGGCCGAGCCAACAACGGCGGTACCGAGGCCGTGAACGGACTGATCGAGCTGCACCACCGAGTCGCTCGGGGGTTCAGAATCGGGACAACTACCGGCTCCGCATGCTCCTCATCGCAGGAGGCTTCACCGACCCCCGGCTGGCATGACCTCCCACCTCAGGTCCCAAGAGCCGCCAACGTGGTCAGCCCAACTGGCGATGTCGAGCAGGGCGGGGGGCTCGATCGTGATCCCGGCCCGGCTGATTCCAAAGCCCCAAGAGAACCCAGCGACTGGCAACGCCTCGGCGCTGATGACGGCGTCAGAGGTCACTCCGTAGCGGCGCCGACGCCCGTCACGAACTGTCTCACCCATCCTCAGCTAGGCGCCCACGGCGCAGCAACGCCCTCCCCGCGGCGAGAGTGCTGTGGATCTGCTGAGCGGTAATAGGTATTGAATCCTCTCCGCTGCGTCGCACGATGCTAATGAAGGCGCCCTCCACCTGGTCGCCGACTATGGCGCCGTGCACTAGAAAAGGCTTGAGTTCTTCCTCCTGGCGCGGCACATAGGTAATCACAATCCCGGTTCCGGCGGCGAGCTCCACGGTCTCGACGCGCAGCCCGTCCGGGAAGGGAAACAGACTCGACTCGATGGCCTGCCGGTAACGCCGAGGAGTCGCGCTATCCACAGGTACTGGTTTGATCGAGCGAATGATCTCTCCCCCTGGCACTCGCTTGGTGTCCATTCCGAACACGACCAGCCCGCCCGTCTCCGCGTTACAGAACCGGGCGACGGCTTGTGACAGTGCGATCTTGCCGTGAGGTGTCTGCAGGTCGTAGTGCTGGGACTTGACGTCAAGCCAAGGCCCTTCACGTTGGCCGATGAGCAGCTCCGCGCGGCCGCCCAAGATCAGGTCGACCATCGTGTCCGGGCGAAGTTCGCCGCCTGTAGCCGCCTCGTAGAGGTCCTGAACTTGCTTGGCGATGTCATAGAGATCCTGAAGCGTTTTGCCTCGCGTATTGACTGTGATCGTCGCGCTGTGGAAGTAGGGCGCGGTGCTGCGATGACCGTCGCAGCTCGCGGAATGCAGCTGGGCGGAGATCCGGGCCAGCAAGGGTGACACGAGCGGCGCGACCACCGCAGCAAAGTCCTCGTCGGAGTCCATGTAAACCTCAGAGGAAAGGCCGACATTTACCGCCAAGCGCCCGTCTGGCAGCAGATAGAAGTGGACGTCATCGACCACCGACTCCTTCGGCGAGTACTCGTCGTCTGGCGCGAGGTCGATGATCACTGAATCCGGCTCGAGTTCTCGACGTCGGGCCTCCCGCAGAGCGCGGGCGAGGTCAGTGGCCGTTGAAACCTGCAGGTCCACTCGCTTGATGACCAGCGAATCGGCGCCGTCGGAACGCCGCTGCTCGCCTCCAAACAGCCAGCGGTCACCTCGGGGGTCATACCGCACTGTCATAGTCACGGGCACATCCTCTCCAACTGGTCGTGCTCGCTCGCTGACCTAGTCGTTCTGGAGAGCTGTGCCCGGGCCGGCGAAGCCCCGGACCTAGGTGAGATACCCGCCGAAGTAACTGGGCAGATCTTGGGACGGACTTCTCTCTGCTGTGCTTCGGCCCTGTTGAAGCCCTCGCGGTAAGCCACACTCCACGGGCGCCGAGCGTCCGCTCATCGGCATGAGCGCTCATTGGTCTGCATCCGGGTCCGCTGTTTCGCTCTGAAGGGGGCGTGCTGAGCGTCCGGTCGCGATGGGAACCCATCCACAACTCCCAACCTCAGAGTTGCGCCGTTGACGGGAATCCGCCCTGGCACAGCCGTCCGGGTATGCACAGCGGCGAGTCGCGTGAGCGCACCACCTCGAGCAGCCCGTCGAGGACTACCTCGAGATCGCGTGCCGCCCCCAGATCCGAGCCCATAGGTCGTCGCCCGGCTCACGACGGACGCGTGCCGCGATGGGATCGTGACCGTCAGCCACGCCGCCTCAGGGTTCGGTGGCGCCTAGGGACGTAGACGTGCGGACCAGTTCGCGGACCCGGCCCACAGCGACCGGGGCGGGTCGCGCCACAGGCGATCGGGCGGCGCGACGGTTTACATAGCCATTCCTCGGAGGACAGCAAGGCGGGTACGCGGTTGCAAGCTGGACCATCGCATCGTTCGGATCCTCGGGGGGCGGGAGTCCTGGCCGGTGCACCCAGGCCGGGCGAATCCCGGCTGGTTTGGGTGCGGGCTGGCTCGATCTTGAACGGGTCGTAGAAGTACGGGCGACGGTCCGGACACTTTCGGGGGTACGGGCGCTGACCTGCGGGAACATCGCGTCCCCACGCTGGCACCCCCCGCCCGGGAGGTGGGGGGTACGGGCGGTGAGGGTACGTAACGGGTGACGTCGGCGGGTGACCTTCTTGCTGTTCGACAGCGAGAAGGGAAGCCGGTTATGGGCGTTGCAGATCAGTTGGGCCTCACCGAAAGCGCGGACCACGCCTTGGCCCGGGCGGCGGAGTCTTGGCCTGCCTGGGTGTGCCGGGATCCCCGGCTCGGTGCGGTCGACGGTGCCCTGGGGGGGTTGCGGCGGTGGCTGGCGCACGCCCCTGCGGCGGAGGCCGACGAGGTGCTGCACGCGCTGGCGCAGCTCGCCGCGGCGGATGGGGGCGACAACGTCGACGCCGCGCTGGTGCTGGCGTGGACGTTGCTGCCGGGGGCTCGGACGGTGGCCCGCCGGCTGCAGAGCCTGTCGACGCGGATTGACGAGGTGGTGGCGTCCCAGCTGTGGATGGAGGTGCGGACGTTCCCGTGGCGACGGTTGCGGAAGGTCGCCGCGAACATCATCGCCAATACCCGCGCCGGAGCACTGATCGAGCTGGGGGCCACCCCCCGTGTCGCGCGGGTCGACCCGATGTGGGGGCGCTCCGTCCCCGTCGATCCCACCGGCCCGTTCTGGACGTCGAGGTGCCAGGAGGTCATCGCCGACCGCGACCCGGCCGAGGAGCTGAGCAGCCTGCTGCGGTGGGCCGTCCATCACGAGGTGATCTGCGAGGAGGACCGGGCGCTGCTGCTGGGCGTGGTGGAGGCGGCCACCTCGCTGCCGGCGTCCCGGGCCAGCAGCACCGGCGGCCTGGCCACCTCGAACGCGGGGGCACGGCACGTGGCCGCCCAGTGCGGGATCTCACCGGCGACCTTGCGGCGGCGGCTGGTGAGCACCACCGCGGCGCTGTCATCGGTTCGGGTGCCGGCGCCGACGTCGCTGTCACCGCGTGCCGAGAAGGGTGGCCGCGGTCCTGCACCGCGGATGAGCGCTGAACCGTCTATGGCCGCCTTTGGGCTGCGGAGGTAATGAGGATGAGCCAGCACGGCAGCAAGTACCTCGGTCGGCACGGTGGCGGGCGGTCATGGGCCGTGGAGCCGTCGATCGAGGAGATCGGTGGGCTGCTGGACCTGGCCGGCGGCGAGGACCAGACAGCCCAGGCGATCCGGCTGGATGCGGCTTTGTGGGCGCGCTGCGGTGCGACACAGCGAGTCGGCGGTCGCCGGTGAGACCGGTCGTGTCGGCGCCCGGGCGGATGGTCGGGGTGGATGAGCTGAGGCGCGCCTGGGCTGCGGTGCAGGCGGGGGACTTCCACCGGACCCAAGGCCGGCATCCCTTGGCGTCTGACTGGGGTGAGGAGGGTGCCGAGGCCTCCCCGCTGTCGTGGTGTCACGAGCCGGGTGAGCGGGTCCTGCCGGTGGTCGGCTGTCATGGCGGCGCCGGCGGCACGACCGTCGCGGTCGCGGTCGCGGAGGCGGCCGCTGCCGCGACCGAATCGGCGGTTGGAGGTGTCCGCGTGGTGGAGTGCATCACCGCGAACGCGTCCGGCCTCGTCGGCGCCGGTGACCGTGAGCTCGGCACCACCGGGACGGGGTGGGTCCGCAGCCGCCGCGGCCCGGTCCTGCTCGAGCGTGCGGGTCAGGTGTTGACCAGCCCCGGCGACATACCTCCGCCCCGGGCCGCCGGCCAGCCAGGCACGCTTACCGTCCTCGATGTCGGTTGGGACCTGGGGCAGGTCCTGGCCACCCGGTGCTGGCTCCGCCCGGCCATCACCCACGCGCAGGTCGTCGTCCTGGTCGCCGCCGCCACGATGACCGGCCTGCGACGCATGGAGATAGCCGCCGCGCTCCTCGGTGACGTCCCACACGTTTGCCTGGCCGTCGTCGGCCAACCCGTAACCCGGTGGCCCTGGACGACCGCCGCCGCCGCCATCGCCGACAGCACCCGCAGCGGCAGCGCCGCAGGCGCCGCGCGCGGCGAAGGCACTGTCGGCGGCACGCTGCGGCGGCTGGGCGCCGACGGCCTGCTGGTCTCCGTCCCCGCGGACCGGCACCTGGCACTGGCCGGACTGCACAACGCGCCCCTGCCGGCCGGGGTGCAGCACGCTGCCCGGCACCTGTTCGATCTGACCCAGCCGGCCCCCGGCCTCGCGAAAGGACCCAACTCATGACCCAAACCCTGACCTGGTCGATTGTTCCCGGACAGCTGGCCACGCTGGCCGCCGCGGTCTGCCCCAAGGCCCCACCCGGGGCCGAGGTGTACGCCGCCGACATCCAGGGCTACGTCCTGTGGGGGGTGCTCAGCCTGTTCGTGGTCGGCATCGTCACCAGCATCGGCGCCATCGTCGCTGGACGGGTCTTCGCGATGCCGCACGCGTCCCGGGCCGGGGTCGTCGGGGTCGCCGTCATCCTGCTCGCCGCCGTCGCCTACATGGTGGCGCCCGGCATGGTCAGCGGCATCACCGGCACCGGCTGCATCTGATGGGCGCCTCCTCATCCGGCAGCGCCCGGCGCACCACCGGCGAAGCTGTCGCGGCGTGGAGCCCGGCCCGGGTGGCCGCCACCCTGGCCGGTGCAGCCCTCGGGGCGGCGCTGCTGCTCGGCGGCCTCGCCCTGGCCGTGCACGACATGCTCGCCGGGCCGTCGGCGCCCGATGCCCAACCCGCACCGGTGCCGACGACCGACAGCCCCGCCGCACTGCTCCCTAGCGGTGCGGGTCCAGCGCGCCGGGACGCGGTCGCGGCGGCGCTGATGCTGGCCGTCCGGCTGACCGACGCCAAGCCCGGCGTCCCGGCCGCGGTGACCGGGCCCAGCCTGAGCGTCCCGGCCGCGACATCGGTGGGACCGGGACAGGTCCCGTCGGGGTTCCCGCGCACACCGGAGGGCGCGGTGGGTCAGCTGGGGGCGATCACCGCCACCGTTCTGCAGGGCATGTCTATCCCGCTGGCCAACGAGGTGTACCGCGGGTGGGCCCTACCCGACCGGCCCGGCATCGCGCAGTGGGAGCTGGCCGGGGGCGTGCAGGCCTTCCTGGCCGCGGCCAAGATGGGGCCGACCAAGGACGTCTCCGCCGCCGTCATCGCGACCCCCGCCGCCGGCCTGGTCAAGGGCGCCGACGGCGGCGATGGCATTGGCGGCGCCGACTGGGTGCTGGCCTGCGTGTTGATGCGGGTCCGGGCCACCGCCGCCCGTAGCGCCCAGGTCGGGTACGGCTACTGCGACCGGATGCTGTGGCAGGACGGCCGGTGGATGCTCGGCCCGGGCGCCACCCCAGCGAAGGCACCGTCGACGTGGCCGGGCAGCGAGCTGAGCATCCAGGCTGGCTGGCTGACATGGTCCCAGCCCCAGCCCCAGCCCCAGCCTCAGCCTCAGGTTCAGCCCGAGCCCGGGTCCGCGTCACAGCCCGGGTCGGGTTTGGGGGGCCGGTGATGGACTGGTTCGGGCTCCTGTCCGGTGGGGGGCCGCTCGGCCTGCTCGGCGGCGGGATCGCCGGGAGGGTCGCCTCGGACGCCTGGGCCACGGCGATGCTGGCGTTGTGGGACGCCGGACTGTGGCTGCTGCGGCTGGTGTTGACGTTGATGGACGGGTTGCTGACCCCTGACCTGGGCGACCACGGTCCGGGCGCCGCCTTGTATGCGGCGACCTTCTGGGTCGCCGGCGCCTTGGTGGTGACCATGTTGATGGTCCAGCTCGCGGTCACCGCGGTCCGCCGGGACGGGCGAAGCCTGGCCCGGGTGGCGGTGGGGGTGGCCCAGTTCGGGCTGGCCTGCGTGGGCTGGGTCGGCTACGGCGTCCTTGTGGTGGCCGCGTGCGGCGGCCTGACCCGCGCCCTGATGCAGAGCCTGCTGCAGGTGACGTCCTGGTCGACGTGGCGGCCCTGGGAGCCGCTGAGCGTCGACGACTTCGTGGACAGCACGGTGGCCACCGTGCTGGGGGTGCTGGGGCTGTTCTTGCTGTTCGCCGCGGTCGGGCATCTGCTGGTCCTGCTGACCCGGTCGGCGTCCCTGCTGGTGCTGGCCGCGACCGCGCCGATCTCCGCTGCCGGGCTGACCTCGGAGGCCGGCCGGGGCTGGTTCTGGAAGAGCCTGCGCTGGTTCCACGCGGCCGCGTTCACCCCGGTGCTGATGGTCCTGGTGCTCGGGGTGGGGGTGCAGGTCAGCAGCGGGGTCGCCGACGGTCAGGCGGACGGGCCTAGCAAGGCCATCGGGACGGCCCTGCCCGGGGTGTTGCTGATCCTCATCTCCTGCGTGAGCCCGCTGGCCCTGTTCAAGATGCTCGCCTTCGTCGACCCCGGCACCTCCTCCGGTGCGGCCCTGCGCCGGGGCCTGGCCGCCCACGGCGGCCTGACCGGCCTGCTAGGCAAGCTCGCCCCCGGCGCCCCCGGCGCCCCCGGCGCCGCCAGCAACCCAGGCGGCCCAAGCAGCAGCCCGAACAGCGCAGGCAGCTCGGGCGGCTCGGGTGTGGCCACCGGTTCGGCGGCCGCGTCCCGGACCGACCGCACGGGCCGGTCCCACGGTGAGGTAGCGGGTGAGGCGGCGACCGCTGGCCGGTTCGCGAAGGCGGCCGCGGTCCTGGGCCCGGCGGGCCGGGTCGCCGCGACCGCGGCGGGGTTCGCGTCCTCGGTGGCCACCGCGGGCGCGGCCGTTGGGGCTGACCTGACCAACCAGATGGGTGTCGGGCACCACAGCTGGCACCCGGAACCGTCCGGGCCGGGCCGCCGACCAGGCGCAGGTCCCCCGAAGGGCAGCCCCCCGACAAGCCCACACGACCGGAACCGGTACCCCGGCACTGGTCCCCGAGAGACAGCCCCACCAACATCCCCCCCGTCACCGTCACTATCCCCCACGGGTGCATCGCCAACGCCTGGTGCATCGGGGAGTGTCCCGGCCGCAGTCGGCCAGTCCTGGACCAGGTTCGGACCCGCCGACCCCAACGCCCGGGCCGGCTCGCACGCCGAGCTCGCGAGGGCGCCGGTACTGGCGCCGGCGGGGCAGCCCCCGGTCACCGACCCGTTTCCCCTCTAGAGAGCCGAGAAGACGATGACGCAGATTTACTCCGAGTACGGGCGCGCCAAGGTGGGCTGGTTCTTCGGCCTGACCGGGTGGCAGCTGGCCACGCTGGCGGTCGGCAGCCTGCCGTGTTTCTGGGCGGTCCGGGCCGGGGCCTGGCGCTCGGTCGCGGTGCTGACCGCCTCGTGGGTGGTCCTGTTCGTGGTCGTGGTCGTCCCGGTCCGCGGCCGGTCGATGACCGGCTGGGCGTCCGCGACCGCGCGGCATGCCGTCGGTGGAGCCGCGGGGTGGACAAGGTTCCGCAGCCGCGCCAGCCACGGCCGCGGTCAGGACCTGAACGAGGTGGACCTGCCGGGGATGCTGCAGTCGCTGCAGATCCACGACGGGCCGCCGCAGCATGCGTCGTCGGCTCGGACCGCGGTCATCCAGAACCACGCCTGCCGCACCTGGGCGGTCACCGCGTCGGTCGTCCACCCGGGCATCGGGATGAGCGAGGCCGACGAGCGGGACCTGTACGGGACCGGGCTGGCCGAGCTGCTGAACGTCGCGGCCCGCACCGAGCTGGTCGACGAGGTCCTCGTCGTGGTCCGCACCGTCCCCGAGGACGGCGCGGAACGGGACCAGTGGGTGGCCCGGCACCGGCGCGGCGACGGGCCGGCGCTGGCCCGGCGGGTCAACGACGAGATGCAGGAGGCGTTGACGGTGGCGTCGGTGCGCACCGAGCAGTTCGTCACCCTCGTCGTGCCGGAGGCGAGGCTGGCGAAGCCGGCCCGGGAGAGCGGCGGCGGCCTGGACGGGCGGGCCCGGGTGCTGTACGGGCTGATGGTGGAGGTGGAGGACCACCTGCGCGGTGGCCTGGGGATGACCACGGTGACCTGGCTGACCAGCCCGGAGCTGGCGGTGGCGTGGCGGACCGGTTTCGCTCCCGGCGACCGGGCCGGGATCGTCGCCGCGCTGGCCGCCCGGGAGCACGATCCGGGCGTGAACGCCGAGGTGCCGTGGGCGATGGCCGGGCCGTCCGGCGCGGACCCGACGGTGCGGCACTACAGCCACGACGCGTGGAACTCGGTGTCGGTGACGGTCACGCTGCCGGCCAAGGGCGCGGTGATGGGGGCGTTGGCCCCGGTCGTGACGCCGACTGAGCCGGGGGAGCGGCGCAGCCTGCTGGTGGCGTACCCGATTCTGCGGCAGCAGGTCGCCGACCGGCAGACCGCGACCGGTGAGTGGGCCGCGGACCTCGGTGACGAGCTGCGGGTCAAGGCCAAGGTCAAGCAACGCGCCCGGGCCCGCGCCGACGCCGACCAGGTCCGCAGCCTCGACGACAAGCTCGCCGCCGGCAACGCCCTGACCCGCCCCTACGCGGTGTGCACCGTCACCGTGCCCAAGACCGCCCGGGTCGCCGAGTTCGGCCGCCGCCTCGACGCCTCCGTCCGCCGGGCCGGGTTCGCCCCGCTCCGCCTGGACCTGGCCCAGGACGTCGCCTTCGCCGCCGCCGCCCTCCCACTCGGCGTCAGCCTGACCCAGAAGGGCGACGCATGACCCACCAACCCACCCGCGAAAACAGCCACGCCAGCGCCAGCAGAGCTGGCCCGCTCGACGCGGAGCCGGCCCACCTGACGACCATGCCCGGAGGCACACCTGCAGCTGTGCGGCACTACATCGTCGGCTGCCGTGCCTCCGCCCTGGTCCTCGAGCGGGAGGGCCACGCGCAGGAGGCCGGGTGCCTGCGCGCAGCCGCCGAGGCCGCCGAGGCCGCCGAGGCCCCCGAGTCGCGCATGCAGCAGCCGCATCCGGCGGGGGGTGGGCGGCGGTGAGCCGGCGGCACACCGGCCGGGGTGTCGAGCACCTGCTCGCCGACTTCGGGCACGACCTGCCCACGGTTACGGTCCCGGCCCCGGTGGGCCGGGAGCCGCGGCTGTTCCGGCACGCCCCCCGCTACGGCGCCGCCCGCCCGGGCCGCGGGTGGGCCGCCGCGCCGGCGCCGGTGGCGACGTGGCGGATGACGTCGGACCAGGCGCCGGTGCTGTGGCCGTTCATCACCGCGCCCGGGCTGCCGCCGACCGGCGCGCAGATCGGGATCGACCAGCTCAGCGGCGGCAGCTTCTACGCCGACCCGCTGGGGTGGGTGCTGCGTGACGACGTCCCGGTCACCAACCCCAACGTGTTCGCCTTCGGCAAACCTGGCCGCGGGAAGAGCGCCACCACGAAGGCGTTCTGTCTGCGGATGATGGACTTCGGCTACCGGGTGCTGATCCTCGGCGACCCGAAGGACGAGTACGAGCGGCTGGCCCGCGCGTTTGGGGTGGAACCGTTCAGTATCGGCCACGGCCTGCCCACCCGGATCAACCCGCTCGCCTTCGGCCCGCTGGCGCAGGGCTGGGACCGGCTCGACCCGGCCGCGGCGCAGGGCCGCGCCGCCATCGTCTTCGGCCGTTGGCTGACCCTGGTCCGCGGCCTGGTCGGTAGCCAGCGGATCGGCGAGCGCAGGGTGCCGTTCGGGCCGACCGACGAGGTGGTCGTCAAAGCCTGTCTGGCCGACCTGACCGGGTACGCGCACGGGCGGAGCCGGATCACCGAGACCACCATCCCCCGGCTGTGGGCGCTGCTGGACACCCCCACCCCCGACCTGGTTCAGAAGTGCCGGTACGCCTCGACGCGGCATTTCCTCGACGAGACCCGGCTGCTGCGTGACGCCCTCGGGCAGCTGGTCAACGGCGCCCTGGCCGGCCTGTTCGACGACCACACCACCATCGACGTCGACTGGACCGCGCCCATCCAGTCCCTGAGCCTGTCCCGGCTCGAACCCCTCGGCGACGACGCCGTCGGGATCGCCCTGACCTGCCTGAACAGCTGGGGCCGGGGGATGCGGGAGATGGCCCCGCCCGGCGACCAGCGGATCGTCGTGCGGGACGAGTCGTGGAAGCAGCTACGGCTCGGTCCGGAGGCGGTCAAGAGCTTCGACGCCGACCTGCGGCTGTCCCGCCGCGACGGCGACATCCAGCTGGCCGTCGCCCACAAACCCTCCGACCTGCTGTCCGCCGGCGACACCGGCTCCCAGGCGGTGGCCATCGCCAAGGACCTGCTGCACCTGGCCGACATCAAGATCCTGCACGGACAGGACCCCGCCGTCGCCGACGAGCTCGAGGCGATGCTCGGGCTCGGTCCGATCGCCCGCTCCTTCGTCACCGGCTGGGCCATGCAAGGCAAAGGCCGGGCGGTCTGGTGCGTCGGCGACCACCGGTACAAGGTCCAGACCGTGCTGCACCCCATCGAACAGCAGCTGACCTACACCAACGACGCCCTCACCGGCGCAGGCTAGAAGGTCCCATGCTCATTGACGGTCCGGGCCGGGACCTGAACGTTCGCCGCGTCGGCCGCGTCGGCCGCGTCGGCCGCCTGGACCCCGTCACCACACCGCGATGAGGAAAGTACTCGCCGCGGTCCTGACCGTCCTGCTCGCCGTCCCCCTCGTCGTGATGGTCCTCGTCGGTGCCGTCCTGGCCCCCGCCACCGCACAGCCGGTCGCCGCCCAGCCCTGTACCGGCCCGCTGCCGGCCACTGGAGGCTGGCGGCCGCCGTTCCAGCAGGCCTACGTCCGAGGACCTGTCGACTTCGGCACCCCCGTCGACAGCGCCGGCCCAAGCACCCCGCAGACCGTCCTGCAGACCGAGCATGAGACGGAGCAGCAGAGGGAGCAGGGGCTGACGTCCCAGCCGGGCCCGGGCCCGGTCGTGGCCGCCGCCGCCGGCACCGTCACCTCCGCCGGGATAGTCACGGCCGGCGGATCCGCCGCTGGGTCCACCTCCGACGGGGTGACCGTCCGGCTACGTCACTCCGCCGGTGTCGAGACCCGGTACACCCACCTGGCGTCCCTCGACCCGGCCGTCACCGTCGGAGCCCAGCTGCCCATCGGCCAGCCGCTCGGCGTCGAAGGAGCCACCGGCCTCAGCACCGCCGCGTACCTCGGCTACCGGGTCGACGTCGCCGGCCAGCCTGTCGACCCCGTCGCGTTCATGCGCGAGCACGGCGCCCCCCTCGACGGTGCCGCCGCCGCCGCCAGCCCCGGCCGCCCCGCCAGCCCCGCCAACCCCGCCAGCCCCGCCAACCCCGCCAACCCCGGCAATGGGACGACCCCTAGCGCGTCCAACCCCGTACCCAACCCGGTGACGGACCCCGACGGTGAAGGCGGAGTCGGGTTCACCCTCCCCCCGCCCGGCCCGAACCGGCGTGCCTCGCTCACCAACCCGCCGACGCCGATCCCGGCCCACATCCAGGCCATCTACCAGGTCGCCGCCGTGCGCTACGCCGTCCCGTGGCCACTGCTCGCCGGTGTGGGCATGGAGGAGACCGGCCACGGCCGCCACAACACGACCTCCAGCGCTGGCGCCGTCGGGCTGATGCAGTTCCTTCCCGCTACCTGGGCCACCTTCGGGGTCGACGGGGACGGCGACGGGCGCGCGGACATCAACAACGACGCCGACAGCGTCGCCTCCGCGGCGAACTACCTGACCCGGTCCGGTGGCACCAAAGGCCCGGACGGAGTCCGGGCGGCGCTGTTCGCCTATAACCATGCCGACTGGTACGTCGACGACGTCCTGTACTACGCCGGCGCGTACGGCGGCGGCACCGTCCTCGGCGACCCCACCCCCTGCACCCCCGCAACCGGCCCCGGCACCGGCAGCGCAGACGGCACCGACACCGGCGCCGGTAACCCCGACCTGCCGCCGCTGACCGACAAGCGGGTCGCCCAGGTCCTGACCTGGGCGCAGTCCCACGTGGGCGACGCCTACGTGATGGGCGCCAACGGACCCTCCGCCTGGGACTGCTCCAGCTACACCCGCACCGCCTACAGCCAGATCGGGATCACCCTGCCGCGCACCGCCCAGGCCCAACGCGACTGGCTCGCCCACGGCAACGGCTCCCTGATCCCCCTCGGCCAGGAACGCCCCGGCGACCTCATCTTCTGGGACTCCTACCTCGGCCCAAACACCATCGGCCACGTCATGCTCGTCTTCGACCCCGCCCACCAGCAGACCATCGAAGCCCACGGCAGCAGCACCGGCGTCGGCTACTTCAGCTACGCCAACGGACCCACCCACGCCATCTTCCAGATCTGGCGGGTCGGCAACCTCGCCAGCACCAACCCGTAGCCGGCATCAGTGGGCGCAGCAGCCTGGGTTTCCACTGGGCCGTCTGCCAGATCCGGCACCCGCCGCCGTATGACGCCCGGCCGCACTCCGAGCCGTCTGGTCGCTGGCCTCGTTCGGGGCGCTGCAGGACAGTGTCGGCTGAGACAGGCGTGAGGGTAAGCACCGTGCCGGGGCCTTACGGGACGCGGAGGTTGTCCTATGCGACGGAACGAGCACCGAGACCCGTACCCGCTGACGTGGGAGCTACCCGCCGCCGCGGTGGCGTTACTGCTGGTCACCCTGGTCGGCGGCGCGCATCTCGGGCGAGCGGCGGCGAACGTCCTGGCCGGCCGTGGCCTGGCCTTCCCCGGCCAGGCTGACGTGCTGCGCTCGGTCCCGCGCCTGCTGAGCGGGGACGCCGACGCCGGGCTGAGCGGCCTGGCGGGGCAGCAGCCATCGCGCACTGTGCTGCTGGCGGTCATCGCGGTCGTCGAGCTGCTGCTGCTCGTCGGCTGCGGCTGGCTGGTCAAGGCCGGCGTGCAGCAGTGGGGTCCCGGCCGGGCGCGGGGGATGGCGTCGGCGTCGGAGGCCGAACGGTTGCTGGGGCGCCGACGGTTGCGTAGGGTCGCCGCGGTGGTGCGCCCCGACCTGTACGGCCCGCGCCAGAACAGCCATCCCGGCAGCCATCCGGGCCGCCGTCGGGGCAGCCGTCGGGGTCGTTGGTGAGGGTGGTCGACCCGGCGCAGGTGGGGTGGCGGATCGGGGTGGCGCACGAGCCGCGCGGTAGGCAGCTGTGGGTGCCGTGGGACCGGACCGCGGGGGTGATCGGCCCGCAAGGCTCAGGGAAGACGTTGGACCTGCTGACACCGGCGTTGCTGGCCGCGCCCGGCGCGGCGTTGGTGACGTTGACGAAGGTTGACGACCTGTTGCTCAGCCTGACCGCACGCTCCCATGACGGGCGTCCTTGCGTCGTGCTCGACCCGTTCGGGCTGGCCGGCGGCGTACCGGAGCTGGTGTGGGACCCAGTCGAGGGGTGCGGGGATCCGTTGGTCGCCGAGCGGCGGGCCAAGGCGTTCACCGCCGGCACTGTCAAGGGCGCGGTCAGCGGCGGACATGGGGACGACGCGGCCCGGTTCTACGCGGCCGAAGCGGCCAAGGTCATGCAGGCCTACTTCCACGCCGCCGCCCTCGCTGGCCTCGACCTCGACCAGGTGCTGCGCTGGGTGGCCAACCCCAGTGGCGCGACCGAGCCGTCCGAGATCCTGCGCGAGCACCCGCGCGCGGCCCCGTTCTGGGCCGGGCTGTTGCACGGCGCGCTGCGCGGTGACGACCGGACCGCCGGGAACACCATCACCACCGTCCAGCAGGCGATGAGCCTGTTCTTCCAGGAAGACATCCGCCGCCGCTGTGTGCCCGGGCCGGGCCGGCCGACCACCGACTTCGGGGACGCCATCACCCGCGGCGGGACCATCTACCTGCTCGGCCGGGAGGACCCGTACGCGTCCGCGTCCCCGCTGATGACCGCGGTCACCGAGCATGTTCTCGACACGGCGCTGGCGCTGGCCAACGCCTCCCCGTGGGGTCGGCTGTGCCCGCCGATGCTGGCCTGCCTCGACGAGCTGCCCTCCACTGCACCGTTGCCGACGCTGCGGACCCGGATGGCCAACGAGCGTGCCCTAGGTATCTCGTTCATCTACGCCGCCCAGACCTGGCGGCAGCTCGCCGCCATCTTCGGCGAACCCGAGGCCCGCGCCCTGTTCGGGCTGACCAACGTCCTGGTCCTGTTCGGCGGCTCCAAGGACGTCGCCTTCAACCAGGAGATCTCCGACCTCGTCGGCACCACCCGGGTCGCCCGGACCAGCTGGCAGAGCGGCCGGACCGGCGGGCGCACCACCTCCGGGGAGGACGTGCCGATCCTGCGCCCCGAAGAGATCCGCCAGCTACCCGAACGGCAAGCCCTCGTCGTCGCCGAGAACGGCCGACCCATCATCGCCAAGCTCACCCGCTGCATCGACGGCAAAACCGGCTCTCTTCTTCTGCAGCAGCAGGAACGGCTCCGCCGCCAGATCGCCCCAAACGGGCGAACCACAACCAGCGCCGACAACCGCCTAGCCGCGGCCATGGTCGAGGCCCGCCGGCGCGGGCTCCCCGCAGACCAGGAACCCACCCGATGACCACCCACCCCCACCCCGCCGATCCCCAGCCGTGCGCCATGGTGGCGCCGTTCCCCGACCCCGGACCACATCTGCGGTTGGCCCACCGGGACCTGCTCATCGCCGCCACCGGCACCAAGGACCAGGTCAAGGCCCTCGGCACCCTCAGCGCGCTGCCACGGCCGTGGGACCCGCCCACCTGCCACGACCACGAACTGCGCCGTGAGCTATGGGACTGGCTCGACGCTGTCGTCACCTGGCTCATCCACGAGTACACCTGGGATGTCGACGACGTCATCCCGCCCTGCTGGCCAGAGCATCCGCACCTGGTCCACGACGTCGCCGTCCTCGCCGACCAGCGCCGGCGAGCTGGGCTCGCTCACACCAGCGACGCGCTCGAAGAATGGCACCGGTACTGCCTACCGGCGTTCCTCGACCGTCTCCGCGCCCGCGTCAAGGACCACTGCCAAGACGGCCACCAATCCTGGCCCGCCCACGGCCGATATACGAAACACACCGGCCCCGGGACCAATGAACGACAGCAGTGGTATACCAGCGACCTCGCGTTCATCCACCGGTCCAGGCGGCCGTCCGGCGCACCACCGCCACGCCTGACGGTCGTCGACCTCGACACGGGCGAGATCCGTGACGACGACGCCTGACCAGCCACGAATGGCCCTCTGGAACACCCGCCTCGCTCGGAACGCCAAGACTTCGACTGCGCCCGCAGAACCCCGCCCGCAGAACCCAACGACCCACTGGCCCCACCGAGGGGCGGCCACGCTCCGGCTGACCCGTCGCCATACCGCGATGGAGGGTAGTCACACCCTCCTGGTGTGAGCCATCATTCGCGCCCCTGCCGGTCATTGGAGAGGTCGGCGCCGAAGTGGACGTGCTCCCCATGCTGTGAGCGGAGGACGGACAGAACCCACTGTCCCCTCAGAACGTTACCCCCGGCTCGCGCCGGTGTGGCCACCCCGTCTTGGGCGGCACAAGAGCTCGAATAATGGCGGGCTCGTCCGTGTGCAGCTGGCGTTACTGCGCGGCGTCGTAGGCCTGCTGCACGGCGGCGCTGATCCGGCCTCGGTCGCTGACCTGGTGGCCGTTGTTCTTGGCCCAGTCCCGCACGGCCGCAAGATCCGTGCGGGAGGCCCGTCCGGTGGTCTTCCTCGACGCGGAGACCGGACGACGACGTCCCTGCTTGGTGGCCTTGGCGATGTACGGCTTCAGTGCCTTCTCTAAAGCGGCCCGGTTCTTGGCGCTCAAGTCGATGGTCCACGACTCTCCGTTGAGGCTGAAGCTGACCTCCGTCGCGTTCGCTGAACCATCCACGTCATCCGTCACTGTCACAGTCGTCTGCTTCGCCATAACCCGATACTCTCACGCCTTAACCCGGCCTTTGTCTAATCCGGTGCTGTTTGCTATCACCTCACCCCGGCAATTCTGCTCAGTCGCGGGCGTTTGGCCCCCTACTTGCCCCGGGAAGGGGGTCCGAGATGTGAGCCTCACACGCGGGCCCCTGTGCAGCGCGGCCAAACACGGAGGGTTGCCGGGGTGGGCGACGCCCGGGGAGGCTCGTCGCAATTTCGCCATCCCTTCGCCGAATGCCGTTTCGGCGGAAGAGCCGTCTTAGAAAAGACTGCTTGGCCGGGGGACGGTGACCGGCGGTGTCTCGGTTGGCGTCCACGCCTCGTCTGAACTCGCGACAGATGGTCGATACAGACCTCAAGGAGGTTGTCGGGGTCGCATGTCCTCATAGGTCGGATAGACACAGTCACTCTGTCCGGAATGGTCAGGACGATGTTTGCACCGGTCGTCGTGAGCGGAGGGCACATATTTGCCAATCCATACGACATTGGGGGCTGGGGTCGAACAGCTCCTTGTCCCTGTGGTCGTCCCCCATCCCTATGGACACGGCTGTGGCGTCGACGAACGGAGAGTCGGGCGGAGGGCGCCGTCACCGACTGAACATTCGTGGCCCCGTCCGGATAGCTCATGGTGGTGCGGGCACGTCGGTGCGCGGTTTGCCCCGGGGTGGTGCTTGGTGCTGTGATGCCGGCGTGGATCGTCGCGAGGTGCTGGCCGCCTTCGACGAACAGATCCGGCGCCGACCTGGGCCGGAACCAGGCATTCTCGTCGAAGTCGACGACCATGTCGTTCGGGTGGTGGACTTCACTGACGGGTGGAGCGGGGTGACCTGGAGCGACCTCGCGGGTGCAGATATCGACGCGGTGATCTCGGCCCAGGTCGGCCGGTTCGCCGCCGCGGGTACACGGTGGGAGTGGAAGTTCTACTCCTATGACCAGCCGTTGACCCTTCAAGAGCGACTGCGCGCCGCCGGCCTGGTCGCGGATGAGGCCGAAGCGTTGATGGTCGCGCAGATTGCCGACCTGGACCTGGCGGTACCTCCACCACCCGGTATCGACCTCGTCCCCGTGGTCGATGAGGGTGGCGTTGACGCATTGGTTCAGGTGCACGACCAGGTGTTCGGTGGCGACCACCGCCGGATGGGGCGCGCCGTCCTTGCTGGCCTCACTCGGCAGCCGCGACAGGTTGAGGCGGTGGTCGCGATGGTCGGCGCCACCGCGGCGGCGGGCGGGCGGGTCAACTTCCACGGTGGCACCGACTTCGCCAGTCTGTGGGGCGGGGGCACCATCCCGGAATGGCGAGGTCGCGGGGTGTTCCGGTCCCTGGTGGCCCACCGTGCCGCAGCAGCTCGAGACCGCGGCTACCGCTACCTAAAGGTGGACGCCTCCCCGGACAGTCAGCCGATCTTGCACATCTTCGGCTTCATCGAGCTAGCCACCGCGACCCCCTACACGCTCCAGTAACCGCCCCGTTGGTGATCGTGACCGTGACCGGGTCGCGCTGCCGACCATTCCGCCAGACGACGCACACCTGCCCGTAGAACCGAGCCCACGACTCTCCGCTCCCAAGTCAAGGAGGCTGGCAGGAGCGCCTACCAAGGCATGGTCGGATGGGGGGCCTCGAGGAGGGCTTCGTGACCTGTAGCCTCCGCCGGTGAGCCTTGAGTTCATTGCCGGCGCCCTGACGATGCTCGGCGTTGTCTTCATCGCTAGCTGGGTGCGGGATCATTGGAGGTGGCGCTCTCGCGGACGGCACCACGCAAGGGCCACCGGCGACTCACCCCCAGCGGTGGACGGACTCTGGTCGTAAGGACAAAACTGAACCAGAAATTCGTTCCTATCTAAAGGGATCGGCGCGATTTATAGTCTGCCAACCGGGTGTCGGCCGTATCGGCCGTGGGCCAGGGCGCGGTCCGGTGGCTCACCAACAGTGCCTGCCCCGAGACACCATTGACCTGGCCTTAGTCAACCCGTGCGACTGAACCGCCTGAGGTTCCCCCCAAATCGTGGAGGGTTTCCTTATGCCGCCTTCGGTCGGGGGGCAGCGGTGGTCTCGAACGTGACCGGTGCCATCATCGTAGCGGAGCTGTGTCGACGGTGGGTGTTGTAGAAGCCCCAGCACCACTCGGCCACGACCTTTTGGGCGTGGTCGGGGTCTGTGAACTGGTGCCGGGATTGGACCTCCCACTCCAGGGTGGAGAAGAACGCCTCAGCGGCGGCGTTGTCGAAGCACGACCCGACCGGTCCATCGACTGACGAATCTCGTTGGCCCGGCATAGGTTGGTGAAGTCGGTCGCGGTGTAGGTCGAGCCGCGGTCGGTGTGGAAGATGACCCCGCGGATCGCGTCGGTGCCGCCGCGGACCGCGGCCGCCATCCGGATGGCCGCGCAGGCCAGGTCGGCGTCGGGGTGCCGGGAGGTGGCTGCCCCGAGCAGCCGGCGCGAGTACAGGTCGATCACGGTGGCCAGGTACAGCTTGCCCGCGTTGGTGGGGATCTCGGTGATGTCGCCGACCCACTTCTGGTTGGCCCGAGCTGCGGTGAAGTCGCGCCGGACCAGGTCGGGGAACTTCGGAGCGGTCTTGTCCTGCTTGGTCAACCCGTTGCGGCGCTTGATGATCCGCGCGACCAGACCTTGCCGGCGCATCGAGTCCGCGACCGTCCTCGCCGGCCTTCTGCGTCACCGTCCAGCCCGCATCCCGCAGGTCCAGGTACAGCCGAGGCGAGCCGTGCAGCCCCCGCGCCGTCGTGAACGCGGCCGCGACCGCGGCGTCGACCTCGGCCCGCCGCCGCTGGGTCTTGGTCGGCCGCCGGTCCCGCCACGTGTAGAACCACGACACGCTGACCCCGAGCAGGGCACAGGTGAACGCCACGGGCACCCGGTACAGCGTCCTCTGGTCGGCCACGAAGCGTGCCACGCTCACCTCGTCGCCTCCTTCACCCACAGGACCACGGAACGCTTGAGCACATCACGCTCCATCCGCAGCTCGGCGTTCTCCGCGCGCAGCCGCTTAAGCTCGGCTACATCGCCGGTTGACAGGCCGGTCGTGCCCTCCCGGGCCTGCCGATCCAGGTTCACCCAGTTGCCCAAGGTCCCCTCGTTCACACCCAGGTCACGAGCCACCTGGGCGATCGACCTACTCGACTCGGCGACGACCCGGACCGCACCTTCTCTGAACTCCCTGTCGAACTTCCGTCGCTTCTCTGGCATGGCATCTCCTTATAGCCGATGCCTCCACAATCCGGGGGGAACCTCATCTTTCGCCTCCTCGACGGATGAGCGCAACCCATCGTCTGACGACTGGCTCGGTGAGTAGTCATCCGCGCCGATGCATGGATGGCCAGTCGGGCAAGGTCCGCTCTTCGGCAGGACCGGCTATCAAGCAGGGACCCGGGTTAGGTGCCGGAGGCCATGTAGGCGGCGAGGATGTAGTTGGGGTGGCGGTCGAGGTTTCCTGCGGGCTCGGTCCTAGCGCATGGTGGTGCGGGGGTCGGCGTGGCGGGCGGCGATCTGGACGTCGCGGAGGTCGACGCCGGCGTCGAGCATGGTGGTGACGAAGGTGTGCCGCAGCATGTGCGGGTGCATGCGGGGTAGCCGGACCCCGGCCTGGTCGGCAAGGGCGTGCAGGCGTCGGGTGGCAGCGTGCCGGTCCATCCGGGTCGCCCGGCGGCTGCGCAGGACCGGGCCTGAGGTTCTCATGACCGCCAGCGGGCAGTTCTCATGACCGCTACCGGGCAGCTTCGTGGCCGCTGTCACGAAACCAACGTGATGGGGCACCGCGGACCATCTGGACACTGACCACGCCATCGTGGAATCAGAGGGTTCCGCTCCAAACGTCCGGAGGCCGGACCGCCCTATCGATCAGCCGTTGCGGCACCGCATTGACATGTCTCATTGGCCGGCTGGCTCGCTCGACCAATGGACATCGGGCCGTCGTGGTAGTCCTCGCCGCTGATACACCCGCCTCGGTGACCTCTGCGTCCATGACGATCGACGGCGGTATGGAGATGGGCAGGTCGAGCTGGGAGGTCCTGCGCTGCTCGAGCTCACGCGCACTCACCGTACGGTCAGCTCGGCAACCGCGCCCGGGCCGTCGCCTCACCAGTTAGCCGATTGGGGCGTGACTTCCATGGGGATAACAGATTGGTCACCTTCAGCGTGCATCATCGCGGGACCCTTGACCTCGCACTAGTTGGGCAGGTTGGATGTCCAACAACTTATTTCGGAGGTGCCCGTTGACGGATAACGTGACCTGGGATCTGGGTTCCCTTCCGGGACGCCGGGCCTCGCTGCCGGCTGAGATCGCCGCCGCTGTTGCGGCGCGAATACGGTCCGGTGAGATCCCGTTGGGCACCCGGCTGCCCAGCGAGCCTGAGCTTGCCCGCTCGATGAGCGTCAGCCGCAACACCGTGCGCGAGGCCATCAGCGTGCTGCGCGAGCAGGGCCTGGCCGTCACAAGACAGGGGATCGGGACCTTCACCCTCGACCCGAGCAGAGACGCTCATTTCCCCGTGGAGGTGGGCATCGAGCACTTGACGAGCACGACTGAGATGATCGCCCGCGCGGGACACAAGCCCGGTGCCAGGGACTACCAGCTGGTGACAGGGTCCGCCGACCCCGACATCTGTCACCAGTTGCGAGTGGACCCGGACGAGCGGGTGCACTGCATCGAACGGGTGCGCACCGCCGACGATCTGCCGGTGATTCTTTGCCGCGACTACGTCAGCGTGGCGCAGGTGCCGGAGCAGGTGATGGGTCAGTACCGAGGCGGCGAATCCTTGTTTGGATTCCTGCAGCGTGAGTGCCGGCTGGAAATCAAGACCGCTCGCGCCGACATCCTCCCGACTCTTCCCAGCTCCCGGGTCGCGGACCTGCTGCGAGTATCGCGACGCAGGCCACTTCTGGTCCTGAAGCAGCTGCACTACAGCGGGGATGGCCTGCCATTCCTATACAGCGAGAACGTCTTCAACCTGCAGTACATGGGTCTGCACGTTCGCCGGACCCCCATCAGGTACGACACATCCATCGAGTTCGGCTAGTCGATCTGTTCACCAGAACGCCAGGAGGCACCATGCACCACAACCAGTCCCAGGGCTCGGCACGGCGCATCTGCGCCGTCGTGGTGGCCGGCACGTCCTTGCTCTTGGCGTCCGGATGCGGAGGTGGCTCTAGCAGTTCCTCATCGCCGGGCGCGGGTGCGACTTCCACCGGAGCGGCAGGCTCCGACAAGACTGCGACGCTGGTCAGCATCCAGTCGGTGACCGACAAGGGCGTCATGCAGGACTTCGTCGCCGGGTTCAAGACGGCCACCCAGAAGGCGGGGATGAAGTCCAACGTCGTCGTCTTGACCGACCCGTCCACCTACCAGTCGACGCTTGATGGCGTCTCCGGGCGAAGTGACTTGGTGTTTACTACGTTCCCGCCGATGATCCAGGCCGTTGAGGCGGTCGCCCCGAAGCACGCCAAGGTCAAGTATGTGCTGCTCGACGCCCGGCTGACAAAGCCCGTGGACAACGTGCAGGAGCTGTTCTTCCGAGAGAACGAATCGTCGTACTTGGCAGGCATCGTCGCCGGCAAGATGACGAAGACCAACAAGGTGGGGTTCCTCGGAGCCATCAAGCAGGACGTCATCGACCGCTACCTGGTGGGCTTCGACGCCGGCGTGAAGTCAGTCAACCCGGCCATCAAGGTGTGCTTCGCCTACGTGGGTTCCTTGAGCGACCCGGCTCTGGGAAAGCAGTTCGCCAACACCATGTTCGGGCAAGGGGTCGACATCATTCACGCCGCGACCGCCGGCACCCAACTTGGCGTCTACCAGTCGGCGGAGGAGCAGCACAAGTACCTCATCAGCGCCGACGTCGATGTGCGCGACCTCGCCCCGAACTACGGCTTGACTGCTACCGGTCCCGACTTCGCCGGAGCCGCGAAGGTCGCCGTCGAGCAGTTCGCCAGCGGCTCCTTCAAGTCTGGCCTGCAGGTCTACGGGCTGAAGGACGGCGCGGTACGCATCCTGCCGTTCAACGACAAGCTGGTACCCGCGGACGTTCAGGCCGCGGTGAAGACGGCGCAGGCCGGCATCATCGACGGGTCGATCAAGGTCCCTGACGACACGTCGGTCGGCTCCCTGCAGAACTGCTCTTAGGGTTACCGCCGAGGATGTCCGATGGCGATGAGCTGGCAACGCCGGCGGCGGAGGCCGTGGGCGCTGCTATCACCGACGATGCCCTTGCGCTGGAGACGCTTGCTCTGACCAAGAGGTTCGGTTCCTTGGTGGCGAACGACGCCGTCAGTCTGCGTGTCCCGGCGCGGTCCATCCACGCTGTCGTCGGCGAGAACGGAGCGGGCAAGACCACGTTAATGCGCATGGTCTACGGCCTGTACATCCCAGACGCCGGAGAGATCCGACTTGACGGTCAGCCGGTGACGTTCGGGAGTCCCCGGGACGCTTTAGCGCACGGAGTGGCGATGGTGCACCAGACGTCCCTGCTGGTGGGGTCGTTGACCGTGGCGGAGAACGTCATGCTGTCCCTCACCGGACGAGGCACACCATCTCGCCGGATGGTGGTGGAACGACTGAGCCGGTTGAGCGCCGAGAACGGTCTGGGGGTCGACCCCCGCTCTCGGGTGGATTCGTTGTCGGTCGGGATGCGGCAGCGCACGGAGATCCTCGGAGCCCTGTTCCATAACGCCAAGCTGCTCATCCTGGACGAACCTACGACGGTGCTCACGCCGACGGAGGCAGATCAGCTCTTCGACGTCCTGCGAAATCTCACCGGGCAGGGCACGACGGTCACGCTGGTGACCCACAAGCTGCGCGAGGTTCTGGCCGTGGCCGACAACGTCTCGGTCCTGCGCGGTGGACGGCTGGTGGCGGAGGCACCCACCGCGCAGCTGGACGAAAAGCAGCTGGTCCGGCTCATGGTCGGGCGTGACGTCGCGATGTCCGTCAGCGAATCGAGTGCCGTCCGGCAGCCCGCGCCGAGAGCCGCCGGCGCGCCCACCCTCGACGTCCGCGACCTCAGCGTGGTCGATCGGGTCGGGGTCCTCCGGGTCAATGGGCTGTCTCTCGTCGTGCGCCCGGGTGAGATCGTCGCGGTGACTGGCGTCGAGGGCAACGGCCAGCGCCAGCTGGTCGAGGCGCTGGTGGGACTCGAACCTTCCCAGGCCGGGAGGATCCTGATCGACGGCACGGACGTCACGCACGCCAGCATCGGCCGCCGCCGTCGTCTCGGCCTTGGGTACATCCCGGAGTCCCGGGTCACCGAGGCGCTGGTTGGCGAACTCTCGATCGCCGACAATCTGGTCCTCGGCCAGCACCGACGCCGCGAGTTCTCCCGCCATGGCATCCGTAGGGGCCGCGCCACCGATGACTTCGCGGCCGCGCAGATTAGCGAGTTCGACGTGGTCGCCCCCGCGGCGAGTGTGCACGTGGGTACCCTTTCCGGCGGAAACGCCCAGAAGGTCGTGGTGGCCCGCGAAGTGAGCAAGAAGCCTCGGCTTCTCCTGGCCGTGCAACCCACTCAGGGCGTGGACGTCGCGGCCGGGTTCGCCATTCGCAGCACGCTGCGGCGCCTGGGTAACGAGGGAATGTCGATCCTGCTCGTGACTTCCGACCTTCGCGAGGCATGCGACCTGTGCGACCGCGCCGTGGTGCTCTTCAACGGTGCTATTGCCGGTGAGCGATCTGCGGGTCAGGCAACCGAGGAGTCGCTCGGCGAGCTGGCGATGGGGGTGGCCTCGTGAGCAGATCGGGCACCCAGCTTCGCAACCCAACTCTGGAGACGAAGACCCGGGTCACCGGGCTGGCCCGACGGACCGCGGCCGTGGCCGTCGCGGTGGCGCTGGCGGCCGCAGTGGGCGCGTTGATCCTGTCCGTTGTGGGCAAGAACCCCGCAGACGCCTTCGTCGGGTTGTACGACGGCGCCTTCGGAGGTGCAGCCGAGACCAAGGCCACCCTCACGCAGACCACGCCGCTGATTTGGGCGGCGCTGTCTTTCGTCGTCGCCTTCCGCTCCGGCATCTTCAACGCGGGTGGGCAGGGTCAGGTCGTCATCGGCGCCTTCCTCGCGGCGGTGGTCGGCTCGAGCGGGGCAGGCGACCTCCCGGGACCGCTCGCGGTCGCCCTCGTCGTGCTCGCCGGCGCCGTCGGCGGGGCGCTGTGGTCACTACCTCCGATCCTCTTCAAGGTCTGGTGGGGAACGAACGAGATCCTCACCTCCTTGATGTTGAGCTATGTTGCGGTGTTGCTCAACGACTACCTTGTCCAGGGCCCGTTTCGGGCGGCGTCGGTCCAGCCCGGCGCCAACGCGCAGACGGAGTCCCTGAAACCCAATGCCCACTTCCCGGTGATTCTGCCTGATTCGCAGGTCACCTTCCTGCTTCCGGTCGGCGTCCTACTCGCCGTTCTCGTCTGGTGGGCATTCCGGCGCACGACGCTGGGGTACGAGCTGGGTCTGCACGGCCACAGCCCGCTCGCGGCACGTTCGGCAGGCATCCGCACCACCCGGGTGATGATCATCGGGATGCTGGGCAGCGGCGTCCTGGCGGGGGTGGCCGGGGCAGCCATCGTCGGTGGGGTCTTCCAGGCCGGCATCAGCCCCTTCCCGCCGGATGTCGGCTTTAACGGGATCCTCGCGGCGCTGCTGGTCGGGACCTCCCCGATCCTGACCCCGCTCGCCGCGCTGCTGTTTGGTGCGCTCTCACAGGGCGGGTTGGGGCTGCAGATCTTCACCGGCGTATCGCAGTACATCGCCCTAGTGCTGACCGCGACCCTTATCCTGTTCATTGCGCCACGGTCGATGCCGCAGACCTGGGCGAAGATCAGACGCCGGCTACCCGGATCAGGGCCTCGCGGAGGTCCGGATGACTGACGTCCTCGCGCTGCTCGGGCCCGGGATCCTGCTGGCGACACCCATCCTCTACGCCGCCCTGGGCGGTTTGTTCACCCAGCGCGCCGGCATCTTCAACATCGCTCTAGAGGGCTTCATGCTGTTGGCCGCCTACTTCGCGGTGACGACAGCCGTGTCCACCGGTTCCTTGCTGTGGGGCACCCTCGCCGGGATCGTCGCCGCGACCGTTACGGGCGCCGTCACGGCAGTCCTCGTCGTCGGCTTTCGCGCCGACGAGGTGATCGTGGGCATCGCCGTCAACGTCTTCGCCGTGGGGCTCACCACCTTCCTGCTGGCCGACGCGCAGGACTCCGGACGCCCGTTGGAGCTACCGGCGGGCTACCCGCGGCTCGACCTTACGTGGTTGCAGGACGTACCCCTGCTCGGTCCCATCTTCAACGATCGGGACCTGCTGGTGTGGGCTCTGATCCCGGCGGTCATCGGGGTGATATACACGTTCCACCGCACCGGGTTCGGGCTGCGTCTCCAGGCCGCAGGGGAGGCGCCGCTAGCGGCGAGAGCCGCCGGCGTCCGGGTGGCCGGGGTGCGGTTTGCCGCCATTGTGATCAGCGGTGCCTTCTCCGGCGTCGCCGGGGCAGAGCTGGCCATCGGCTCGGTGCACCTGTTCAGCGAGAACATGACTAGCGGACGAGGGATCATCGCGTTCGCCGCGGTCATTTTCGGGGCCGGGATGGTCAACCGCACCGTCGCGGCCTGCCTGCTCTTCGGCTTCGCCCAAGCCCTGGCCGGTCTGCTGCAGATCCGGACCGCCTTCCCATCCCAGTTCGTGCTGATGGTGCCTTTCTTGCTCACCATCGCCGCGCTCACCGTCAGCGATGCGCTGCGCGGCCAACGCACTCGCCGACCGCGCGAGCAGGGCAACCGCAGCAACCGGCCGGGAACCGAACTGCCGCGCGTCGTCGTCGCCGGGCACCTGACCATCGACGAGGTCCGCCTTCCCGACGGTGGTACCCATCCCGCCACCACCGGAGGGGCCGCGGCGTACGTCGCGCTGGGGGCGTTTCTAGCAGACGGAGACGTCACGGTCGTGGCCCGGGTAGGCGAGGACTACCCGGTTCAACGCCTCCAGTTGAACCACCCGGACGGAGGACAGGTACACACCGACGGCGTCAAGGTGCTGCCAGGTCGCAGCATCCACAACGTCGCCCGTTACGGCCCTGACGGCTCGCGTGTCTTCGACATCGAGGACTTCGACGTGTTGAAGCGGCTGTCACCGGAACCCGCCGACCTGAACGGGCTCCAACTTCAAGGTCAGTGGGTCCTCGTCGCGCCCGGAACCCTGGCGCAGCAGAACGAGCTGGTGAAGGCACTGAAACGCGCCGGCGCTCTCGTTGCTCTCGATACCGAGCTGCACTACCTCACCCAGCCGGACGCCCTCCAACGTCTGAGGAACCTGACTCGGGCTGTCGACTGCTTCCTGCCGAGCCTGGAGCATGTTCGACACCTATTCGACGCGGACATCACGGCAGATCCGGCGGACCTCAAAACGTCGGTGGAGTTCTTCGGCTGCCCCATCACGATCGTCAAATGCGGCAGTCGCGGAGCAGTGGTGTTCGACGCCGCCGACGCCTTGGGCGTCAGAATCCCCGCCGTCACGAACCTGCAGATGCAGGACCCCACCGGGGCAGGAGATGGCTTCAACGGCGGCTGTCTTGTCGCTCTTGCCCGCGGCGAACGACCGGTCGCGGCGGCGGCCACCGGCTGCGTCGCCGCATCGTTCGTCATCCAAGCCGTCGGCATCGAGATCCCCGAGGTGTTCTCCCGTACCGAGAGGGCCGCCCGGCGCCAGAAGTGTTCGCCGGCCGGCGCCGCGAAGACCAGGAAGGAAGAGAATGTCCAACGCTGAGAGAGAGGCGACAGCAGCGGTCGTCGCAGACGCGCCGATGTCGCTGCTGGAGCAAGAGATCCCTCTGCAGCCAGCGGTTCTGCGTCGCGCCGCCCGGTCCTTCGCGCGTCCGATCGCCCAGCTGGTCGACGCCGTGTCAGGCCGCAGCGTCGACGACTGGGTCGTCACCGGATGCGGGGACAGCCTGTTCGCGGGGGTCTGCGCCGAAGTCTGGTTCGCCCGCCTGGCCGGGCGACGGCTGCGTGCCGTGCAAGCGATGCAGCTCTCTCGGGAGACCTTCGAGTCCCTCACCCCTCGTTCGGTCGTGTTGGCCGTGTCTCACTCCGGAACCACGGCACGAGTCCTCGAAGCGGCCCGCGCGGCCCGTTCCAGAGGCGCGTTCGTCGTCGCGGTCACCGCCAACGGCCAGTCCGAGCTTGCTACCGGCGCCGACCTGTGGATCGACAACTCGGTCCGGGAGGAGCGGTCCAACTGCCGCACCGCGAGTTTCCAGGCGGTATCCCTGCTAATGCGGATGCTCGCCGAGGAACTGGGCCGACGCGAAGGACGCAGCGTCCCTCTCTTCGAGCCAACGCTGATTGAGGCATACGTCGACGAGTCACGCCGTCAGGTGGCACAACTCAGCGACGCCCGTCTCGGCCACGACCACTGGATCTTCACCGGCAGTGGCCTTGGCCTGGCTGCCGCCGAGTACGGGATGGCGAAGGCCTACGAAGCCGCCTCCGTCCCCGCGCACAGCGTCGAGATGGAGCAGCTCATCCACTGTGAGATCTTCACGGTAGGCGAAAGCACGAATGTCGTGATCATCTGCCCGGTCGGGCGGACGACCACCCGGGCGCTGGAGCTCGCCCGGGGCCTCACCATGCTCGGAGCGGTGACGATCGCCATCACCAACGACGACGAGCTGGCCAGGACCGCCACCTATGCCGTGCATCTTCCGGACGGTGTGCATGAAGACGACCTTCCCTTCGTAGCAGTCCTGCCGTTGCAGTGGCTCGCTCTACGGCTCGCCAAGGTGCGCGGCGAGAATCCGGACCTGGTGGCCAACAAGTGGGTCAACCGCCCCCTCATCGACAACTCCGAGCAGTGGGGAGCGCAGATGTATGACGCCAACCAGGGCTCTCGTTCTCCTCAGGTACAGAAATGACAGCTCAGTCGGAGTCCGAGGAGACGAGAGCATCGACGGCGTATCTGCGCGGACTGCAGAAGCTGCTCGAACGACTCGAGACCGAACAAGGCGCCCAAGTGGAGGCGGCCGCGCAGCGCATGGCCGGATGTCTAAGGCGGGGTGCCATCGTCCACCTGTTCGGGAGCGGACATTCGATGCTTCCCGCACTGGAGGTCTTCCCCCGATACGGCAGCTTCGTGGGACTGCACCCGATCATCGACCCGCGCCTGCTCTGGTTCAACGTGCTCGGTTCTTTCGGGGTACCGGAGATGCTCTTCCTGCAGAACACCGAGGGCTACGCGGACGTGATGCTCGACGGTCAGCATCTGCGCGAGGGGGATGTTCTGCTCGTCTTCTCCCATGGGGGAACCAGCGCCGTCGTCGTCGACGCTGCCCGCTACGCCAAGGACCACGGCCTCATCGTGGTCGCGGTGTCGTCGTCGGCCGCCGCCGCCGCGCCACCCAGACACAGTTCTGGCCTCAAGCTGTCCGACCTTGCCGACCTCACGATCGACACCAACGTCCCGCGGGGGGAAGCCCTGGTGGACGTTGACGGCCTCGACGAGCCCGTCGGCGCGGCTAGCACGGTCCTGGCGATGTCCGCTGCGCTCGCTGTCGTGTCGCGCACCGCGCAGTTGCTCGTCTCGGACGGGCACCCGCTTGTGCAGTCGGTACGTGCCGAACGAAACGAGACCGCGGCGTACCGGTCGGTCTACGACGCTTACGAAGCCAGCCTTCGCCAGCGCCCGAACCCCGTATCAACCGCGGCGGGCAGTGAACTCACAGCTGACCAGCCGCGAACGGCGCCGCAGGAACAGCAGGGAAGGCCGCTGGGCGGCCCCCGACGAGACCTGATCGGGTATGGCCGAAACCTCCCCCCGGGTGGGTGGCGCGATGGTGCCCGCATCGCCATTTCGCTGGTGGTCAACTACGAAGAGGGATCCGAGCGCTCATTCGCGATGGGCGACCCCGACCAAGAGAGCGCAACGGAATGGAACTCCTACCAACTACCCATCGGGGTACGGAACCTCGCCATGGAGACGATGTACGAGTACGGCTCACGCGTCGGCATCTGGCGCATTTTCGAACTCCTGAATGCCCACGAGGTTAAGGCGACCTTCTTCGCCTGTGCCGTGGCCCTGGAACAGAACCCGGCGGTCGCCGAGGCGATCCTGGCCGGTGGACACGGCGTGGTCAGCCACGGGTACCGGTGGGAGGAAGCGTTCCGGCTCCGTCGAACCGAGGAGAGGGAGCACATTCGCCTGGCCGTCGCCTCCTTCGAGAAGTCGCTCGGTACCCGTCCGCGTGGCTGGTACTGCCGGTACGGGCCGAGCATCAACACCCGCGAGCTCCTCGTCGAAGAGGGCTTCGAGTATGACTGCGACGCCTACAACGATGACCTGCCCTACTTCGTCGACGTCCACGACAAGCGTCACCTCGTCGTCCCGTACACCCCCGATGTCAACGACTTCCGGTTCTGGCAGTCTCCCGGATTGGCCACCGCATCCCAGTTCTTCGACTACCTCAAGGACTCCTTCGACGTCCTGTATGCCGAGGGCGCAGGGCGGCCGCGGATGATGTCCATTGGGCTGCACCCACGCCAGATCGGGCGACCGGGCCGCATCTCCGGGCTGGCTCGTTTCCTCGACTATACCCAGCAGTTCAGCGACGTCAGCTACCTCACCCGCGACGAGATCGCCGACGCCTGGCTATCGCAGCAAGCTGGCCGGCGTTGACAAACAACTCATCGCGTGTAGGGGTCCGGACTGTCCCCGCCGGCACCGCCCGGCCTGTGGCGCTCGGCGCGGCAGGCAGCCAGCGGGTGTTGCTGGGAGGGGGCATCGGTGAGCCAAGCCCTCTGGTGTTGGGGATCACTTCGATCCTGCCGGGCCAGACAAGCCAACTCATCGCCCACGACAGCAGCGAGATCGCCTACGTCCTGACCGGCTCAGGCTGGATCACGACGGACACATTCCGGCATCCGTTCGCGGCCGGCGACGCCATCGTGATCGAGGCACTCTCCTGGCACGCGATTCAGGCCGCCGACGTCGCAGTCGAGATGCTGTACGTCTTCCCGACGCCGACCATCCCACCCACTCGTGCACGCGACTCGACCTTGACGTGACCCGCGCTCCATCATGGTGGCCTGCCCCTGCCGTGTCCTGCTTCGAGGACCTGGGGGCATACCGCCTCGTGGGAGCCAGCGCCTGCGCCGACAGGGTCACAACCGCGATGGTCACCATCTCGGTCGAATCCGAAAACACGGGACGGGGCGTCCGCGATGACCTCATCGACGCCGGTCGGCTGTTCTGCGATCTCAAGCCCGACACGGCGCTGTACCGAAACGTGGTCACCATGTTGACCCGAACAGGGAACCGAGGCCGCGCAGAGGACGTGAAGAAGACGGCGAGGCGCCTCGCGGACCACCGCCATGCCGCGCAGGCGAGCGTAGTGAACCAGGCGCAGATGCTCCTCGCGGACATTGACACCCTTCTGGTGCACGACTACAGCAGCACCGTGATGAGCATCCTGCAGGGACTCGGCGTGACTCGTCCCCGCCGGGTTGATGCTCCTATGTTCTGTCAAGCCGCGGGGGCAAGGTTTTTGCGGTGGTCGGCGGGCTTGTTGTTGACGGGTGTCATGGGCAGGGCACGGTAGACCCGGCGGGCGAGGTAGCGCTTGAGGC
>JAABUT010001234.1_pt1 | contig 30721 bp, 33 predicted proteins | sample 5559281 | NCBI WGS metagenome assembly JAABUT01 (sample SAMN10711880, study PRJNA513359) | rock metagenome | isolation source: Antarctica rocks | place: Antarctica: Victoria Land, Ricker Hills nord | collected 2016-01-04
CGATCTGGGTCGGCGGCCAGCTGGTGCTGGCAGCTCTGGTCCCCTCCCTGCGGGGGGCCTCGCCGCAGGCGCCGGCGATCGCCGCCCGCGCCTTCGCCCGGATCGCGTGGCCGGCGTTCGCGGTCCTGATCGTCACCGGCGCCTGGAACGCCTGGGCGGTTCGGGACGAGCTGCACGACTCGTACGCCGTGCTGTTCGCCAGCAAACTGGTCGCGGTCGCACTGTCCGGGCTCACCGCCTGGCTGCACGCCCGCGCGACCACACCAGCAGCGCGTGGCGGCTTCGGCGCCGCGACCGCCGCGTTCGCGCTGCTGGCAGTCCTGCTCGGCGTACAGCTCACTCTCTGAGAACGCTGCAAGCAGTGGCTGGTGCTGTGGCGGCACACGCTGACCGGCCTGTTCGACGGCCTCACGACGACCCGAGCTGTCGGCGACGCGCAGCCGATGGCGGTCGGCATGATCCGGGACATCGAGAAGCCGGGATCGCCCGAAGGAGACTTTCGTCCCTGGCCACCGCACCGGAGCGGTTGGCAGGGTGAGCAGGCAGATCCCATCCGACTGATCGTGACCAGCACACCGCCTCAGGACCGACACCCAACGTGCAGCCGAACGCCGCCCTGGTCAGCTACCGGACCTAGTTGACGGTCGGCGAGGACATCGTCGACCCGCTCACGTGGGCGGGATCGGTCCCCGTCGCGCACGGCATCGCTCCGCGCGTCTGCGTGGGCCGCACCCGCTGGTTCAACCTGCTGTCGCGACGTACCCCGGTGCCACCGCCGACGGGTCTTGGTCGTCCCTTTCGGCACGCCGGCCCGGTTTCGTCCTCGACCCACAGCCGCGACTGCTGCTACTGACCGGCGGCGCGGTCGAGCAGGGCTCCGGCTCCGGCGAACTCGGCCACGACGTCGGCCGCAGCTCGCTCGTCCCGCAGGAGACCGACCCCCTCACCTGCGTAGACGCACGCCACGTCAAAGTCGCCGTGCTGCCGAGCGGCCACGAGTTGTGCGGAGGCCGCGTCGTCGCCCGCAAGCTCGTCCTCGTGGCCGACCCAGTGGTCGAAGTACGCGTTGCGCAAGGCCCGCCCGCCGTACTCCGGTGGCCAGGGCATGCGCTGACCTACGTCGAAGACACGTCCGTACGCCGTGTCGGTGTCCTTCGCTGCGAGGAGCCGCTCACGAGCGCCTGCCGCTGTTGCGGCCTCGGTGCAGGCGAGGAACGCGGTTCCGACCCACGCGCCAACCACACCGGCGGCGAGCACCGCGGCGAGGCCGCGCGCCGTGCCGATGCCACCAGCCGCGAGCACCGGGACCTGCACCGCGTCGAGGACGCTCTGCAGCAGCGGAAGCGTGCTTACGTCGGCGCGCCCGTGACCGCCGCCCTCACCGCCGCGCGCGACAAGCAGATCGACACCTGCATGCTCGGCGGCGCGGGCCTCCTCCAGCGTGCCGACCTGGGTCGCCACGACGATGCCCGCAGCTCGCAGCGGCTCGATCCAGCGCTCGTACGGTCCGTAGCTGAGCGACACCAGCGCCGGCGCCTCCGCCGCGACGACATCGACAAGCGCCTCGTCCTCCGCCAGAGCCCAAGCGAGCAGGCCCACCCCGAAGTGGCCCGCCTCCCGCGCGACGGCGCACTGTTCGCGCAACCACTCCGGCCTGGACGTCGGCCCGGCTCCGATCATGCCGAGCCCGCCGGCGGCGGACACCGCTGCGGCAAGTCGACCGGTGCTGACGCCGGCCATAGGCGCCGCCACGACCGGCACGGTCAGACCGAACCGCTCGGTCAACCATGTGCGCACGGGCCTTCTCCTTCTGTCAGATACTGAAGGATGTCACTGACCTACCAGCCAGAGCCGGCGCTCTGGGACTCCATGAATGCACATCGGTGCTGGCGCCCAGCGCTCGGTCAGCGGCAGATGAGTGCCTTCACTCACCGAACTCGCGCCGGAAGCCAAAGACCATCAGACCTCTTCGACGTGGGCCTGATCCACCCACCGGGCCAGCAAGCTGAAGGCCGCCAACTGTTCCAGAGCGAGCTGTTCCTCGCCACCGTCCGCCGGAGGCGGAGTGTGCATGCCGGGATTCCTGATGGCCGTGTAAAGGCCGTCCGCGAATGCCCGAGCGCCTCGGTGCAGGTTCTCGAAAGTCTTACTCCCGTCGTTCTCGCCGAGCCGAAGGCGCGCCGCACCGCGCTTGGGCTCGCTCATAGAGAACGCTTCGTTGAAGAGCGCGGTCTCTGAGAGATCCACCCGGCCCAACTTGGCCTGCGTCTCCGCGTTGATGCGGATCGCGGCCTGCATGACGGCCTGGTGGTAGAAGCCGGAGTTCCAAAACGACGGCCCAGCCTCCCACGCCCACGGGTGCAAGTTGGCGGCGTCCATCTCGGGCGCGTTGTCGCCCAGTTTCTCAGCGAGTTCCGCCTGCCGCTGTAACGCCGCCTTCGCGCGCGACGCTTGGTCGCGCAGCCACTCGTATTCCTTGTCCGTCTCGGGCCGATCGTTCTTCCAGCCCGGTAGGACCCGATCGAGTATCTTCTCGATGACGTGCGCCCGCGCTGACGCTTCGGTCTCCGGACCGCGCATCACGGTTCCGAAGTACGCGATTCCTGGACCCATGTCGGGGACCACTTGAGCAGTCACTTGCAGGAACGCATCTATCTCAGCAGTCGCCCACTCGGGGTCCATCTTCGCCATGGTGAACAGGATGCCGCGGAGCGCCGACACTCCGGCATCTCACGCGCGGCAGGCGCGGAATCCCAGAGACGCACCGTCGGCGACAGATGACGGAGTCGCGCAAGCCGCACTGGTCCGGCACGCCGTCCAACCGCGGGGTGCCCTGCCGGGGTCGCCAGTACGGCGCGTCGGGCTCGATCGGAACGGCGCTTCTGGCTGGTGTCTCGGCTCGGGAACGCGATCCAGGTGGCCCGAAGGCCAATGCGCGGCGCCGAAGGCCGCCGGGTGAAGGCAAGAAGGGGCGAGTGACGCGGGCGACGCCTTGCACGGCCCAGTGTCCGCTGGCCGTCGGCGAGGGGGTCCGGGGACCGGTCGGCCTGTCTTGTCGGATCCGAGTGCGACACTAGAGGCATGTCTCAATCGGAGTCGTCAGACGTGGTTGCTCCCCCTGCGCTGGAGCACGAAGACGAAGCGGTACTGATCGAGCGCGTGTCGTCGGCCCGAAGGTCCGGCAAGGATGACGAGGCTGCAGTAGACGCGCTGCTGCGCCGAGCAGCCGGCGAGAACGAGGCGGCGCTGGACCGGCTCGGTCGCTAGCACGTGCCGCACGACGCCTGCGTATACCCAACGCTTGACGACTTCGTACGAGCCGCCTCGGTTGCCCTCCAGATGGACCCGGCCACGGTGCGCAACGTCGTCAACGTGCCGCTCGCCGAGTCAGCTCTGGGCGCACCGGCGGCAGGCTTCGGTGACCACGACGAGTACCCCACCTTCCCGATGAAGGTGGCTATCCTCCTGCAGCGGATTGCCAGCAACCACGCCTTGCCTGACGGCAACAAGCGAGCCGCTTTGCTCTGCGCGATCCTCTTCTCCAACCTGAACGGCTTGGCTTGGGACCCTCCGTTCGGGGATGACCCAGACGGCACGGAGACAGCTGAAGTCGTACAAGCTGCGGCGGGCGGAGTTCTACCTTTCGGCGCCCTCACCGCGTGGGTAGAGGACCGCCTCGCCTTCCTGGCCGCGCCACCGGAGGCCGCCGTTGAGGCTGGGCCGGCGCCCCCGTACGCCACTCTGGTCTCCTACGCTGCCGAGTTCATAGGGAACCTGCCCTACGAGAACAACACGATCCGGGTCGGCGAGCATCTGATCCACGAGATCCATGGCTACAACCCGGCCGCGGTCTACGTTCGTCGACTCAGCGGCAAGACCGAGGGGTTATCTATCTCGGAGATCATCATCTCGGTCGTCGGCGACGGCTACGCACAAGAAGAGCTCGATGCGGAGAATGCAGAAGCGGCCCGGTACCCCCTGGGACCGAAGGAGTACTGGCGCGGTCGCATGGTCGGCAAGTACACCTACGGTGCCGACGGCCACCTGATGACCAACGAGGACTTCGAAGCCGATTGGGCGAAGTAGGCGGCCGAGGCGCGCGATCAACCCGCGCGTGCTTCATCGGCGCAGGTACGGCTTCCGCTGTCCTCTCGCTGCGACGCACGCCGTCCAGAAGACCGGTTCTGCGCTCTCGCTGACGCTGGCACGTCATCGACCGGTCCATCCGCTCATCGGCAGTTGCGGACGTTCCGGCCGGTACCGGTGATCCTCCCCGTGCGAGCCGGCCCTTGCATAGCGAGGGGCATGTCACGGCGTCGCCGTGCTGCAAGATGCCCGTGTGGACCAGCCGCAGACCCTGCTCATACCCCCTTGCATCCGGCCTGATCGGCAGGAGGAGCTGTTGGCGTTGCGGGAGATCGAGAGCGCCGCGGGTCTGTGCTTCGCGGATGCCGGAGATCGCCGCGGACACACCTCTCCCTGTCAGCGTCCTCGACCGCTGCCGGCGAGCCGGGTTTGCCTGGGTAGCAGTTGGCCCAGACGACCAGCCAGCCGGCTATCTCGTCGCGGACCCGGTGGACGGCAGCCTTCACGTCGAGCAGGTGTCGGTACACCCTGATTACGCCCGCCGGGGGATCGGGCGCGCTCTTCTGGAGCACGCTGCCGTGCACGCCTCAGTCAACCGCATGGCCGCTCTGACTTTGACGACGTTCGAGCAGGTGCCGTGGAACGCGCCCTACTACTGCAGGTGTGGCTTCCGCATCCTTGAGGACCACGAGTGGACCAAGGGCCTACGTGCGATCCGGAAGCGGGAGGCGGAGCAGGGACTGGACCAGTGGCCTCGCGTGGCGATGCGCAAGGGCTGACGCCGCGACGGCGGCGGCGGGTATAGCGCGTCGACGTCACGTAGCGGCGGCCCGCGTCACGAAGCCGTCCCGTAATTCCTCGTTTGTGGGCCGGTCCGGGCCCTCCTAGGCGGTCGGTCTGACGGCTCCCTCTGGTGAGCCTGCTGCAGGGACCGGCTGTGTTGCGCAACTGGTGTCCGGAAGCTACGTACCGAGAAGTCGTCGGGTTGAGGTTTGCGGTACGGTCCGGGGCATGGCGCACCGGCTCGGTTACGCGCGGGTGTCGACGCTCGAGCAGAACCCCGACCTGCAGGTCGACGAGCTGACCGCGGCGGGATGTTGGAAGGTGTGGACCGATCATGCGTCGGGGGCGTTGGACCGGCGGCCTCAGTTGGATGCGGTGCTGGAGCAGTTGCGGCCGGGGGACACGCTGGTGGTGTGGCGGCTGGACCGGCTGGGCCGGTCGTTGCGGCACCTGATCGAGGTGGTGACCGGGCTGGACGAGCGTGGGGTGGGGTTCCGGTCGCTGCGGGAGAACATCGACACCACGACCGCCGGTGGGCGGCTGGTGTTCCACCTGTTTGGGGCGCTGGCCCAGTTGGAGCGGGAGATCATCCGGGACCGGACGGTGGCTGGGCTGACGGCGGCGCGGGCACGGGGGCGGGTTGGGGGCCGGCCGTCGAAGCTGTCCGCCGAGCAGGTCCGGCAGGCCCGCAGGATGTACGACGCGCGGGAGCTGACCGTCGAGCAGATCGAAGTGCTGGGGGTGAGCCGCACCTCGATCTACCGGGCGCTGGGCAAGACCACGACGCCAGCGCGCCCAACCACAGCTGGGCCCGTCTCGGCCGGCTCGGCAGAGCGGGTGGCCGCGACCGCGGAGGTGGCGCGAGACGCACCGGCAGCGGTGGCGACGAGGGGGTCGGCACCGCCTGACGGGGCGCCGGTGGTGGTGCGCTCGCGGGGCCGGTCGCGCTGGTTCGTGGTGCAGGCCGACCCGGCCGATCCCGAGCACGGGCCGGTGGCTGTCGTCAGCGGCCACACCAGCCAGAAGGCGGCGGCGACCGCGTTGAGCCGGGCCAGGAGCAGGGCGTCGTCGGGTGTGGGGGAGGGGGCGCCGCTGCAGGTCCGCGCCGCCGGGCAGATCAGCGCGCGGCTGGTGTGGGACAGCCAGGCCGGGCGGGGGGTCGTGCAGCCCGGGCCGCCGCCTTGACCGCCCGGCTGACCGCGGAGTGGCGAGACCTGTCGCAGTGGACGTGAGTGGGCTGCTGCCGGAGCCGGCCTGGCTACGCCGGGGCTGCTCGAGCAGCTCAAGACCCGGGTGCGGGCGTTGCGGGTGCGGGCGGCCCGAGCAGCCAACAGCGAGCTGCTGCAGTTGTACTGGTCGATTGGCCGGGACATCCTGGAGCGGTAGGTGCAGGCCGGCTGGGGCAGCCGGGTGATCAACCGGCTCGCACAGGACCTGCGAGCGGAGTTCCCGGACAGCTCGGTTGGTCGCGGCGCAACCTGCACTACATGCGGTCCCTGGCCGCGGCGTGGCCATGGGGCCATGTCCGGGTGCTGCTCGACAAGCTCAGCACCCGTCAGGAGCGGGACTGGTACGCGGTAGCCGCGGGCGAGTACGGGTGGTCCCGGGACGTGCTGGTCCACCAGGTCGAGACCGGGCTGGCCGTGCGGGTCGGGTCGGTGCCTCGAACTTCGCGGCCGCTCTGCCGGCGCCGGATTCGGAGCTGGCGCAGCAGCTGGCGCTACCCGTACGTGTTCGATCACCTGGCGCTGTCCGAGCGGGTCGTGGAGCGCGAGCTCGAGCAGGCCCTGATGGACCGGCTGCAGGACACGCTGCTGGCGTTCGGGCATGGGATGGCGTTCGTCGGCCGGCAGGTGCGGTTCGACGTCGACGTCGACGTCGACGTCGACGAGCTGGTGCTGGACCTGCTGCTGTTCAACGTCGAGCAGCTGCGCTACGTCGTCGTCGAACTCAAGATCGGCCGGTTCGACCCCGCCTACGTCGGTCAGCACGGCACCTACGTCGCGGTCGTGGATGACCGGCTGCGGCGCATCGACCGGCGCACCCCCACGGTCGGGATCCTGCTGTGCAAGGAACGCAACGACACGCTGGTCCGCTACGCCCTGGCCGGTGCTCCCGCCCCGCTGGCGGTCGCGGACTACACCTACGACACCCTGCCGGTGCAGGAGCGCGGCGGCCTCCCCACCGCCGCCGAGCTCGCCGCCGCCCTCGAGCCGCGCTGGGCCGGGCCGGGCGGGCAGTGCCGGATGCGGGGGAGGAGGCGGTGCTGCAGGTCCGGGCCGTCGAGCAGGTCAGGTCCCGGCTGGTGTGGAACAGCCGCGCCGGGCGGGGCGTCGTGCAGCCCGGGCCACCGCCGTGACCGCCCAGCTGACCGCGGTCTGTCGAGACCTGTCGCGTGGGTGAGGGGGCTGGACGCGGGCTGTACCAGAAGCGGCGCGGGCGTCAGTGGAAGCGGGGTTGGCCGAGCTGGGCTTCGCTCTCCTGCTTGTGCACCCGTTCGTCGTGCCCGATCTGTCGGAACACATCGGCGACCGAGGCGTACTCGCCGTAGTCGGCGGTGAATTGTGACACGAACGGCTCGGTTTCCCACTCGGGGTGCTCACTGACCAAGGTGGCGTACTCGTGCTCGGCATGGTCCTCGAAGTCGGCGTTGAGCCGGTAGGACCAGGCCGGACGCAGCACGAACGTCAACCACGAGACCTGGTAGTAGACGAACGCAATCGCCTGGGGCAGCACGAAGAACCTGAGCCGGCCCTCCCGCGTTCCGGTCCGGGTGATCAGCTCGTCCAGGATCAGCAGGTGCCACTGCTCGTTGTCCTGCTGGGCACGGGACTCTGCGATCCGGTCGTAGATCCGCCGGGCCATCCCGGTCTGCTCGTGCACGTGGGTGATCGCGATGTACGCGGCCTGCTCCCACGCCTGGTAGGGAACACGGGCCACCAGCTCGAGCACCTTGAACTTCGACAAGGTACGGGGCTTGCCGTAAAAGGCGTCTAGCGTGGCGAACAGCGCCCGGGCCGCGAGGCCGTAGCTGCGCCGCGGCGACGCCAGCGTCTCGGCCTGCGCCTGGACGAGCTCCTCGTGCGACAACCGAGGTGGAGCACTGCCCGGGCTGGCGGGTTGAGCCGCAGCTGCGGTCACAGCAGGTCCTCTCACAGGTGAGCCGCAGGGGTGCCGCGCGGATGCTGACAGGCTAGCCCCGCTCTTCCAGCAGACCAGCCTGACGCTTCGTCGTCGCAGTCATGAGCGGAGGGGGAGACCCGCGACAGAGAGCAGACACACCAGAACGGCTCCGCCCGGACGGCGTGGCCGGAGCCGGCCTTGCACCAGGCGCGGCGACGTCGAGCCCATGGCCCCGAACCCGGGGGTAGGGCTTCGAGCAAGAGGTCCAAACCCCTGCGATTCGGGCAGCGGCGTGCTGGGGAAGGCATAGCTGAGTCTGTCTCGGGCTCGACCACACACGTTCGGCTCCCTGGAGGAACCCCATGGCTGTTGTTGCCGGCGTGCCCGTCAAGACCTTCACGGTGGCGTGCGCGGCCGCGCTGCTGACCGCCGCCTGCTCCGGTTCGACGCCCACCACGACTGCCGCGGGCCCGTCCACCGCACCCAACCGCGGCAGCGATGTGGGCGTCGAGTACGAGAACACCGGGACCGGACCGATGGGCGCGCCGACCATGCCGAGAACTCCGAGCGTGCCGACCGAGATGGGCGTCAAGCAGGGCAACGTCCGCACCTTCACCCTCACCGCGTCCCAGTTCACCCAGCACATCGCGAACTTTCCGCTCAAGACCGCGACCGTGTGGGGATACAACGGCTCCACCCCCGGCCCCACCCTCATCGCGTACGCCGGCGAGCAGATCAAAGTCGTCGTCCACAACAAGCTGCCCGAGCCCACGACCATGCACTTCCACGGCCTGCACCAGCCCAACGCTGACGACGGCGTCTCGGGCATCAGCCAGCCCACTCCGATCCCGAGCGGCGGGGCCTTTGACTACGGCCCCTTCCCTGTCGGGCACGTAGGCACATTCGCCTACCACTCTCACTTCGATGGAGCGGTGCAGGACGACCGCGGGCTGGACGGCGCCCTCATCGTGCTCCCGACGAGCGAGCACCAGTCGGTCAAGGCTGCCGTCGACGTCGTGATGACCCTTCAGCAGTTTGACCCGCCCGGCGAGGGCGGCCTGGTCAAGCCGTTCGGCGAGAGCGGGCAGTTCCCGTTCTCCACCATCAACGGCAAGACCGGCGACGCCTCCCGTGCAGCGATCACCATTCAGCGCGGCGACCTCGTGCGCATCCGCATCTACAACGCGTCCAACATGGTGCACTCCATGCATCTGCACGGCCACGACGAGGTCCTCGTCGACAAGAACGGCCATGCCGTGCCCGCGGAGCGCCAGACCACGACGACAGTCGCGCCGGGCGACTTCGCCACTATCCAGTTCACCGCCGACAACCCTGGGAACTGGGTGTTCCACTGCCACTTCCCGCACCACACCGCCAACAAGATGATGGCCGGCTACAACGGAGCACCGGTCGGCATGCTGCGGATCTTCCACTACGACACCGCACCCGCCGTCCCCACCGCCTACTTCAGCTCAGCCCACTACGCCTCGCCCACCGCCATGAAGTGATCTCCTCCGCGGTGGGTTGACCTGCAAGGTCCACGCGCTGGTCGACGGCAACGGCCGGCCGCTTGGTCGTGCACGCCGGACCCGGGCAAGGCGGCGCCAGCCCGATGCTGGCGGTACTTTTCGCGCACCTCCGGATCCCGCGGCAAGGCCGGGCCGCCCCCGGACCCGCCCGGCAGCGCTGGCCGCGGACAGGCCCACTGCTCCCGCGGCACCCGAGTGATACTGCGCTCGCGGGGGATCCGGATGGTGATCCCTGAGCCGAGCGACCAGCAGCGCCACCGCCGCAACCGCGATGCTGCCGGTGGCCGGTCGGTCACGTACGACCGCCAGGCCTACCGCGGCCGCAACGTCGTCGAACGAGCCTTCAACGAGTTCAAGCAGTGGCGCGGCCTAGTCATCCGCTACGACAAGCTCGCTCTGATCTTCCGCAGCGTCGGCGTCGCCGGGCGGCATCCTGCTCTGGCTCGACGCTTAGGAGACGTGCGCTAGTTGCCGAAGCGGGCGGCGTCGCCGAAGTTGTCGTTGCCCTCCAGGAAGGCGATGTCGCGTAGCGGGTTGCCGTTGCGTCCGTGGTAACGCAGGACGTAAAGGCCGTTGCGGATGTCGACCATGTAGATGAGTCCGTCCGCGACTACGGGGTAGCTCCAGGCTTGGACGTGGCTGCTGCCGCCGCCCAGGGCCGGGTCCTCGGTGGCGACGCTGGTCAGCGGCTGCGGCAGGAAGCTGCCCGCGCTGCCTGGGCGGGTGGGGTCGCTGAGGTCCAGCGCTTGTAGCCCATCGGAGTGCCAGGTGACCAGGGCCAGCTTGCCGCCCACGACGGTTGGGTTGTGCGAGGCGTAGGACGAGCGGGCCAAGGTCTGGGGGCTGTAGCCGGCGCACCTGGACGGGTCGTTGTGGGCGGTCTTGTACTGCCCGACCACCTTCGGCGCCGTTTCGTCGCGGATGTCGATCAGGCGGGCCCAGCCCCAGGGGCAATGGTCCTCAGGGTCGGTGAAGGTGCCGTAGACCTCGGTTGTGGACAGCGTGTACGGCCGTCCGGGGAGCTTGACCTCCGAGTGGTCCCCCGGGTTGCCCCAGGAGTGCCGCTTGGCTGGGTCGGTGACCAGGGTCAGCTGCGGGTGTGGCTTCGCGGCAGCGACCTGTGTGGTGTCGAGTACCAGCATGCCGCTACCCAGGTAGGCCAGGTAGGCCCGCCGGCCGTCGTAGCGGACCGACACCGAGTGCAGGGCGTCAGTCTCGTCGGGACTGCGCAGGTTTCGGGAGATGCGGTCGTTGGGGTTGAAGCGGGCAAGCTCGGTAAACACACCGGTTCTGGCCCCTGACACGTCGGTGACGACCAGGTTGGCCGGCGTCGCGTCGTTCTCGGTCGGTGAGATCGCTGTCGTGGGGGTCGTGTAGTACATCAGCGTGCGGCCCGGGCGGGTCGGGTCACGCCACAGGAAGAACTCGTGCGGCTTCTCCTGCGGGGTGTATGTCGACACGTAGCGCGGATGCGCCGGCCGACTGATGTCGTAGAAGGTGAAGTTGCTCGCGACCTTGACGCCCAGAGGCGGCTTCGCGCAGGCGTGGATGACCGAGCTGCACTTGAAGTTCAGCACAACGAGGAGCTTCTGGTCAGGGATCACCCGGAGCTCACGGCTGGTGAGGTACCGCTGGGCCTCGAACGGGCCGTCGATCTCCCCGACTGTGCGCGGGTGCTGGGGGTGTCGTGCGTCGACGATCAGCACACCGGGGTGCGGGTGCCCGCTCGAGGCGTCGGTGCGGCTGCCGACGTAGACGTAGTGCTGGAAGATCGCCAGGGCAGCGCTCATCCCGCGGTTCGCGAGCCCGTCGTGCCCGACCAGCTGGAAGCCGTCTACGTTCGCCTTCGGCGAGGTGGGCTGCGCCGACAGCGGCCTGGCCGCCTCGGCTGCGGGCGGGCGGGACGCGGTGGCGGTCGTGGCCGACGCACCCAGGGCGGCCGTCACGGACAGGGCGATCAGGCTTGCGGCGAGCGATCTGCGCATACGAGGGTCCTTCTACAAGGGGGTGCGAGCGGATGGGCTGACGCGGCGTGTCGGGGCGACCGCGTCCTGAGTCTCTAGCACGCCCTCGAGGACCTGGCAGCGGACACAGGTCACGCAGTGCCCTGACATCGAGGAGTTGACGTGGCCGATCAGCGCTGGTGCGCAAGATCGGTGTCGAGGGCGGTGGCCATGTGGTGTTCCAGCGGGAAGGGTGTAGCAGTGCTGACAACCCGCCGCTTCGCGCTGTCGCGCGGCGAGCTTGGGACGACCGCAGTCGCCGTGGTGGTGTCCACGACTGGCTATCTGCTCGGCGGTGGGACCTACCTGGCCCGTGGGGTGGTCGGTGACCTGGTCGGCCTCGGGCTGCTGGCCGCTGCGGGTCCCGCAAGGGCGGATGGTGGGCCGCCTTCTCGGTCGGGCTCGGGGCCTGCGTCCTGCTTCGCCGCGGCGCGTGCGACTGACCCGGACCCGCGGGCTGGGTAGCGGTGAGCCGACGGTGGGTCGTCAGCTCCCCCGCGGCGCTCAGGCCGGCAGGCTCTTCATGAGTGCCACCATCGCCAGCCGGTGAACTCCCAGGGCGGTTCGAAGTGATGTCGAGTCACATGACGGGGTCGCCGCGGTGTTGCTGGACCTTCTCGGCGCGCAAGGACGCCGTTCCGCGCCAAGGGTTCCGCTCTCACGGAGTCCGCGTCCCGGCTGTCGGCCATTGGCGGCAGGCGGGTAGGTCACAAGGGACTATCGAGGCACGACCCCGTTCCGGTAGCCATCCAATACCGGTTGATGCCCGCCCCGCGGGCATCTAGGCGGTCTGTAGTTTGTAGGACCAGGGCGGACGCCGCGCTCTCGTCCGGTCGGCGGAGCAGGTCCTGCAGTGTGGCCACAGCCGCCCGCGCGTCCGTGAGCTGCTCGCGCTCGGGCACAAGGACCTGTTTGGACCAAGCCTGCTGGGCCGCGGCAGGGGGACGCAGAGCTTCCAGTGCCTTCAGGCCCTTGTCCTGAGCAGGTATCTGGGACCGCAGGAAGGCATCTGGTCGGGTAGGTCGCTGACCTGAGTAGGGGTGGCCTGCCGCCAGACAGATGGCGTTCGCGCGGTCGACGAGCTGCGGGGCGGTGAGGTCCTGGGGAGACGCCGAGCAACTCACCGCCAAGGTCGCTGCCAGCATCGACCCGTACACGGTCGCGGACCTCAGCACAGCCTCCTGGCTCGTCAGCGCCGCCTCAGTGCGCCATGGTGGTCATACCACAGCACGCCAGTCGTGGGCGCCTCACCGACCCGCCTCGGGCCTACGCGAGGGACTGGCTCGCAACCCGAGATCTGTTGCCGACCACTCGGTAGGAGTACGCGCGGCTTCTTGACCGGAAGGGCAGAGCCGAAGGTCACCTCTCACCGCGGGCTCTTGCACCCTTCCGGCCGGCCCTGTCACGAGAGATGCTGCCGTCATGTCCTCGACACCCCTGCGCCTGCAGGCCGGGGCGACACTGGCAGCGGTCGCCTGGGGCGTCCAGCACCTGAGGTCCCCGGCGGTCAGGCACTGGCGACCCTCGACAGCCCCGGTTCTTCGGGCCGGCAGGCTGCGGATCCGGGTCCTCGGCTCCGGAGAATCGTCGGTCGTCCTGCTGCACGGGATCGTGGGCTGCGGGGACTACTTCGGCGCCAGCTACGACCGTCTGGGATCGGGCCGCCGGCTCTTGGTCCCGGACCTGCTCGGTTTCGGTGATTCCTACCGGGTCGCGGCCCCGACCGGCTACGGCCTCCCCGCGCACCTGGACGCACTCGACGAGATGGCCGAGTCGCTCGGGTTGCCCGGTCCCATGACCGTCGTGGGGCACTCGATGGGGGCGGTGACCGCCCTGCACTGGGCAGCTCGCCGCAGCGCCGACGTGCGCGGCGTCGTCGCGCTGAGCGCCCCGCTCTACCTGTCATCTGGCGAGGGCCTGGAGCACATCCAAGGACTCGGCCGCCTGGAGGCCGCGATGGCGCTCGACACCGCACTGTCTCGTCACACCTGCGCCCTCATGTGCCACTACCGTCGCACCGCAGGGTGGGTGGCAGCGGCCATCAAACCCAGCCTGCCGGTGCACCTGGCACGCAGGGGCGTGCTCCACACCTGGCCGGCCTATCAGGCGGCCATGGCCGATAGCGTGCTGGCCAGCCCCTGGCAGCCAGCCCTGGAACGCCTGGCCGTCGCAGACGTGCCCGTCCTGTTCGCCGCCGGCCGACGCGACCCGGTCCCGGTCCGGGGTCGGGTCGAGGAGCTGGCCGCCCACTACGCCAACGTCACGACCAAAGAGCACCCCTGGGCCGGACATGACCTGCCGCTCGTCGACCCGCTGTGGTGCCTGGACCTGCTGCTGGGACGTCCAACCAGTCGGTGACCAGCCGCCCGTGCGGACCTCGCGCAGCGCGGCCCGGTCGAACCACCGGGCGCTCTCGCCCGGATAGCGACCCAGAACGCGTCGGCCCAGACCCGGTAGCCGCGGTCACTCGGGTGGAACCAGTCGGCGGCGAACTCCGACGCCATCGCCGCCACCCCTCGCGGCGCAGAGCCTCGTGCAGCGGGACGATCGGCAGCCCGCGTGCCTACGCGAGGCGCGTGAGGGACCCGGCCGCGCGTAGCGCGTCGCGCTCCCAGTGGCCGTGCATGAATACGGCACATCCGCGATAACGGCTGGGGACGTCCGGGGGTCCGTCGGTCGTCACGGCCTGCGGCTCCCGCTCGGCGCCTCACCGTCGGTTCGGCGACCCGCCAGCCGGTCCGGTCTCGGCGGGGTGGCAGTGCGCCGGTCGAGGATGAGCAGGTAGCCGCCGAGGGCGGCGGCGAACACGACCAGCCAACTCAGGCCGCGTCCCGGTAGGTAGTGACTGGCCAGGTGCCCGAGGAACACCTCCTGCCACGGCTTGTGCGGGATGTTCTCCGGGATGACCAGGTCAGGAGCCGCCGCGTAGAAGTGCGCCAGCAGGACCCAGACCAGCGGGAACGAGACGGCGCGGCGGTGCTGCCAGGACCACCAGGCCATCAGGACCAGCGCAAGGGTCGCGCCGGCGAAGAAGTGGACGTACCAGTGCCAGCTCGCGGCCTCCGCGGCGTACTTGCCGAGGAACCACACCTCTACCGCGACCGGCACGACGATCCCGGCAGCCGCCGCGGCGACGTGGCCCACCGCCGGGTCGTGTCGCGCGACGTCGGCGCTCACGTGTCGCTCACAGCGGTGAGCACCTCGGACAGCCGCCGATCCTGCCCGGGGTCCTCGGTGCGGTATCGGACCGTCCCGTCCGGACCGACGACGGCATATCCGACGGGATAGCCCCGGTCGCGAGGCGTACGCATCGACAGCGCCCGGCCCACCGAGCCGGTCGGGTCCGCGAGCAGCGAGACGCCGACCGGCGCCGCGTCCGAACTCCTGACCGGCTGAACGACGACGACGTGGGCCCTGCGCAGGAGCTGGAGTCCCTCGCCGGCACCGAGGGCGTCGAGCAGCCGCGGTAGCCGATCGGGGCGTGTGAAGAAAACGACCGACCGGCTGCCTGGGGGACCCATACCCGTCAGTGGCGGGGCCACGGATCGCGGCGGGTTCGCGTCGGTGAAGCCGGGCCGCTGGTGCGCCTGGTCTGGGTCGTCCAGCGGTGAGTAGCCGACCCGGACCGTCAGGAGCCCTACACCGAGCACCGCCACGGAGCTGAGCCAGACGGCGATGAGCTGGAGCGGTCGTCGGGCCAGGCGAGTCCTCATCAGCACGTCATGCTCTCCTCGCCGAGACCGCCACTGCCCGGCCGCATCAACGCGACCAGGAAGCTCAACCTGATCAAGAAACTCCGGGGCCGGCAGCCGTGCCGATGGAGCCGCCGCCAGGATCCCCCGGCCTGCTCCCGGGCACCAGGGCCGTAGGTCCTGAGCCCCGACGCCCGGCGTTGTGGGCCTCCACCGAGGTCGAGACGAACCCCTTCGTCACCCTGGGGTCTCGTGCCGAGCCGGTGCCAACACTGCACCGAGGCCGTCCCCCAGCAGCACCGCAGGCCGCAAGTAGCGAGACCGCGGCGACCAGACGCCGGGGACGGGCGTGGTGACCCGGGAGCCGACCCAACGCCGCACGACTCGCCGGCCGGCGGCCATGCGGCCCGTGTCCACTCCCGGCAGGTACAGCAACGCGAGCAGCTGCTCGGCGATGTGCTCGGTGCGTACGTCGAGCGAGAACCCTCTGGCCTCATCCGACAGCAGCCTCAAACCGGCGGCGTTAAACGCCATGGCCGGCGCGGCGATTGCCTCGTCGTTCGGGTAGACCAGACCTGGCTGCCGCAGCGTCAGAAACAGCCGGGCGTACCGAAGCTAGTCCGCCGGCGGTAGCGGGCGCTCCGGGGGGACCGTCGCCACCATGACCCCACCAGGACGCAACACCCGTCTCACCCCGTCAGCGTCGCTGGCAACGGGAGGAGCATCAGCGCCATCGAGGCGACGACAGCGTCCAGGCTGGTGTCCGCGAGCGGTAGCCGGGCGGCATCTGCCCTCGCGACTGGAACCCACGCGGAATCTTGGGAGATTCGCCCTAGCCGCCGGCGTCGCAGCCCGGGCCGCCTCCTGCAGCAGCCGCTGCCGGCAACGGCGGCCGCCGCAGGTCATCCGTCGGTGCCCGGGCGTGAGTGCGACGCGGCGGCCGTAGGCCCGGGCGCACGCACCGCGCAGCCGCGTTCCTAAGGTCGCCCTCTGGTTTGAGAGCGTTGAATTTGTTGCCGGCTTGCGCATGATCCGGCAGCGACCAGGCTGGTCAGGTGATCGCGGCGGCGGCGGTGATCGCGCGTTGCCCGAGGTCCACGGCGGTTCGCAAGAGGCGGAGATGGTCTGCTCGTCGATGACGGTCTGCCGCTTCGACGATGGCGGGTAGCGCTGCGGTGCGGTCGGCGAGTGCCTGTGCATGGATGACGAGCCGGGCTAGGCGGTCGATGACGGCTTCGAGCTCCAGCCACGGGTCGACCACGACCGGCCGGGCCTGGTTGCCCGGCGGGGCTGGCTGGAGCACTGGTGTGGTGTGCCTCAGCCTGGCCCGCAAGGTCGCGACCGCCAGCCGTGAGCTGGTGAGCGCCTGCTGGGTGTCCACGATCAGCTGTCGGCTGCTTTCGGCGACGGGTGAAGCCACCAGATCCACCTCGGGGCACTGGCTGGGAGCAGCGTTCTCCTACACCGTGGCACCAGGGTCAAGGTTGACGAGATCTGCAGTGGCCGTTGCCGCAGCGCTGAGCCGGTGAGGGCACAGGATGGGCGGACGGCCGCCTCCTGCAGCAGCCGCTGCCGGTACCGAAGGGCCGCTCGTGCGGCGGACTGTGCCTGCGCCTGGAGCACACGGTCCCGCACCTGCCGGCACGCCAGAACGCGGGCCGCCTTCTGCTGATCCCCTTGCGCCCCCCACGCATCGACCGGCTCGCGGCCTGTCCTGAACACCCAACCACTCCAATGCGGCCCCAACCCGCAGACGGACCACCCGACCGCACAGCCCGGTCCCTGCGGGACAGACGCGGACGGCCTGCGGCCGGCTCCAGCGGAGTCAGGCTGCCCCCCGGATGGTGCGGGGCGGGCAGCTGCGTCGTGTCGGTCGGGCGCTCGAGGTTGGGAAGGTGACCGGCCCAGGGCAGGTCGATGTGAACGGCTCGCGGCAGCTCGGTCACAAGGTGGTCGGTGACGGCTCGGAGTACGCCAGGTCGAGGCCTCCGGAGACGACTGTGGCCGGACAGGTGATGCGCGAGAGGTCGATCTCCACGTCGTCCTTGTGCACCTGGTCACCGGCGGTCGACGAACTTCTGGAAGGCGGTCATGACGACCGTGCCCGCGACGCCCGCGATGGCGCCCCGTCCCAGCACTTTCGCTGCCGTCGAGCCCTGACTCATTTAGGTGGCCAATCTCGAGGACTGCCCGACCGCCCGCTGGCCGAGGAAGAAACCCACCGCTATGCCGAGCACGCCGAGCGACAGGTGGATCAGGTTATCCAGCACGGTCGTGTACTCGTGCGGCAGGAGCCCGAACATGTCGGGGACGAAGATGCCCACGACGCCGACGAGCAGGTACACCACTCCCAGACCGCCGACCACCGAACGCACGGCTTTGTCCGAGCCGCGAAAGCCGACCGCGGCCATGAGCCCGCCGGTGGTCAGGTGAATGATGTCTTCGGCGATGTCGATGTTCAGGATTCCGAACAGCGACGTGTTTCCTAGCAGGACGCCACCGACTCCGATGAGCACGATGACCAGTCCGACGACCTTGGCGTACAGACGTGCGTACATGCGACCTCCACGGTCGATCGAGTGGTAAGGAGTGAGCGCGCCCGGACGGCCTTCACATCGCGCGCAGCACGGCTCCTCTGACCTGCACGCGTAGCTGCTTGGTCCAGGACGTCCGTACCTGGTCCATCTGCTCGAGCATCCTGTTCCCGAGCCCGTCCAGCTCGTCCGCGGTCATCTCCACCGGCGGCGGGAACAGGTCGCGTTCCTCTTCCTCGGCGTGCGCGTCCAGGGTGGTGACAAACGCCTGCCACTCGCCCTCGTAGGCAGGGTCCGTCGGGTTCGTACGCAAGAACCCCGCGAGCCGGTCGGAGACCTGGCGATGCTCGGCGTGGGCGACCGCCACGAGCGGGCCGGCCGCCGCGACGGCGGGGTAGAACAGGTCGTCCTCGATGCGCATGTGGATGTCGAGCTCCACCAGCAGGTCGTCGACCCGCTCCTGGCGTTCGGCCGACCCTGCCGGTTTACCGGTGATGTCCTTGCACAGCGCCCGCAGGACGTTGTGGTGCTCGATGAGCACCTGGTCAGCTCTCATTGGCCTATTCCTGTCGCTGCACCAATGCCCGTTGGTTTCCTGGGACGTACCTCGATCGTTCCCGCGCGGATCCGGGTCTGGTAGCAGGGCAAGGGGGCGGTGGCCGGCCCGCGCACGACCTGTCCCGTCGCCGGGTCGAAGCGGGAGCCGTGCCAGGGGCACACGAGCAGGCCCCGGTCCAGCCAGCCGTCCACCATCGGTGCCCCGAGATGCGGGCAGAGCTCCCCGACGGCCAGGACGTCGTCGCCGTCCCGGAGCAGGACCAGACCGACGCCGGCCGCCTCCACCCGTTGGGGCTGGCCCGCCTCGAGCACGGCCTCGGCCAGCAGCGGTGTCCACTCACCGGTCTCCCATCGGGCGCCGGACTGGTCGACCCCGATGCCCAGCCGGTACACCAGATGGGCGCCGAGATAGCTGCTGGCTGCCGTGATGCCGTAGCCCACGGCGCTGGCAGCAACCCCCCGGACATGCCGACCGCGCCGGCGATCGCACCACGACAGGACGTACAGCCCGGTCGCGACGGCATTCAGCGCCCCGTGGACGATCCCGACGCGCCGGGACTGCTCCTTGGTGTGCTGCCAGTCGTTCAGGCCCGTCGTTGCCGCGGCCAGGCTGGTGATGATCCCGACACCGAGGCTGACCCGGGGCGCCTCCCGCAACCCCGACTGGTGCCCCGGGAGCACCGCGGCGACGTCCAGGGCCACCGTGGTGGCCACCGCTCCCGTCGGCAGCGCCACCACCAGTGGGTGCAGCGGATGACCGAGCCAGGTGCCGTGCAACAGGTTACCCAGGCGCTCCCCAGCCCCCCCGCACGCCGCCGGCGCGAACCCCATAGCGTGTTCGAGGCGGTAGCTCGGACGATCAAGCCAGCGCTGCCGGCCCAGCACCGACAAGACGCGATCGCCCACCGCCCGCACGTTCTCCTCCGGCCGCCCCACCCGGGCGTCCGAGCGCAGCTGCGGACTCATCTCGTCCTCACGGTGTCTCACCTCAGCCTGACGCACAGCGGATCGGTGTTCGTCATGGCCGGCCCACCGAGGTAAGCGTGGCCTTCGGACCGAGGACGCGGTCGAAGATCGCCCCGGTCGCCGCGATCACCACGACCTTGTCCAGGGCGTCGATGGTCCAGTCCTTGCGTGACCACTGCCATGGCTTGCCGAGCTGCAGCGCTGGGATCATGACCAGGTCCTGGGCGTAGATGGCGGCGAACGTCGCTGCTGCGCCTCGCGCACCACGCAGGCCCTGGTGAGCCGCCACCCCGTAGGCGGCGCCCCACATGGCGCCCAGAGCCGTGTGGGCCGCGTAGTTCAACGTCCACCGCCCGGCCCTGCTCTGCGGATGGATGGGCAGCAGCTTCTTGGCGAGCCCCGCCGGGGCGAAACTGTCTTCACGCTCGGAGATGGGCATCTCCACAAGTTTCTGGAACGCCGTCATCACCACACTGCCGGCCATGCCGGCCAGGACGCCCCGACCGAGATTGACCACGAGGGACGGACGGCTGGTTGACATGGTTGTCAGTGACATGACCCCCGCCTACCCCGGCGGAGCAAATGTACCCCTCGGTACAGTTGCCGTTGTGCGGCGGCCCGCGCAGCGTCACTGCTGCTGTCTCCCGTGCCCCACGTTGACCGCCGCCCGAGAGCGCGATCCCGCTTGCTCGCCCCGCTCCTGGGCGGTCGTGTACGGCGTCTCGTGTGAGGCGCCCGCTTTGGGTAGGACCTGGGCCAACCGAACGTCTCCCACCTCTCGAGCAGGCCAACGATGCCGGAACCGATCACCCGCCGGGGGAAGGTCACCAAGGGCCGGATCGTGGAGTTGGCGGCTGCGCTGATGTACGAGCGGGGCGTCAGCGCCACCAGCATCGAGGACATCCTGACCGCCTCGGGGACGGGCAAGAGCCAGCTCTACCACTACTTCTCCAGCAAGGAAGAGCTCGTCGCCGAGGTGCTCCGTCACCAGCTCCAGCAAGTTCTGCAGCAGCAGAGCCTGTTCCACCTCGACACCTGGGAGGGCATCTCCGCCTGGTTCCAGGCAATGGTCGACATGCAGCAGGACCAGCGGAGCTACCGCGGCTGCCCGCTCGGGTCGATCGTCAGTGAGGTGGTCGACCAAGGTGAGCCGCTCCGCAGCCAGGCCGCGGACGCCTTCACCCGCTGGGAGTCCGCCCTCGTCGAGGGATTGCGGACCATGCAAGCCAGAGGGCTGCTGCGCGACGACGCCGATCCCTACGCCCTGGCAGAGTCGACCATCGCCGTCCTGCAGGGCGGCTACCTTCTCTGCTCCACCAAACGGGACGTACGCCCCATGCGCAACGCGCTCGCCGCCGCCCTAGGTCAGCTGAAGTCCTACGCGCCGACTTCCAAGGAGACCCGGTGAAGGGTCCCGTGACGGCACTCGGCGATCATGCTCGGTGAGCACAGCGCACGCCAAATAGCGCTGTAGCGACCGCGCCTGTAGCGCCGACGATCGCAGATCGGAGCGCAAATAACCGCAACCGTCACGGAGCGCGTCATCACCGCAAGGCGATCGGCTACCGGACAAGATCCCGGTCCCGGTGTCGGCCACATAGCGCTGTCAGAACCGCGCCAACTACCGCTGCAAGTCACAGTGCTCCGGCCTCTTCCGCTGCGTCTCGTAGACGATCGTCCACGAGACACTGGCAACATGACCAAGCACTGACGGCCTTTCCTGCCGGGCACCTGCTGCCCCTGCTAGGGCAGCGTCCTTAAGGAACTCCGGTCGAGCTTCCTTCGGATCTCTGACGTGACTACTCCTACGGCCGGGTGGGCGAGCAGGTCGGCGATGCCGGCGGCGAGGACGACCGGGAGTACGCCATGTCCCCAGACCTGTGCGGCGCCGGCCCCGAGTAGGGCAGGTCGGTCGCCGGGGTCGCGTACCTGTGCCGTCACGATGATGTCGGGGCAGCAACGGGTCACCCGCGGGGCGACCTCGCAGCTGGGCGTCGAGGGCAGCTGGGCGTCGAGCAGCAGCAGTGTGGGCGCCAGCGCGATCGACAGGCCGCTGCCGTCTGCGTACCCGACCACGTCAATGCCGCGTTCGGTCAGGGCTAGCTGGACCTGCCCGCACAGCCAGGGTTTGCGGTGGACTATGACGACCGTGGGCCGTGGCGCGGCCACCGGACCGGGTTGCGCCAGCTGGTCGTAGAGGGCGGCGGCTTCCCGGCGCAGGGCATCGAGGTTCCGCTGGCGGTCCAGGTGGTCGTTGCGCGCGGAAGTGACATTGGTGGTGAGGTCGCCCTGCTCGCACAGCAACCGCCACGCCTGGACCGCGCGCAGCCGCACGTCCTGCCGCTACCGGGGGTCCAGGGTCAGCTGTACAGGGCCCGGTCGGCTCAAGGTCACGCCGCCGGCGCTGAGCTTGTGTTGTACGCCAGCGGCCGGCGTGCTTTCCACACCGTGGGTGTGGACCTGCTGGCGCTGCTGGACCTCGACCCACGCAGGCCGTGCTGGACCGGCACCTGGCCCTGCCCGACCTGGCCGATGCCGCCGACACCCTGGCCGCCCAGCTCGATGACTGCAGCGCGGTCGAGCGTGCCGTCGGCGTCCTGCTCGGCCGCGGCCTACCGCAGACCAGGGCCGGCAGGAACTCACCCGGCGTGCCGCCGCCCACGGGCACGATTCGCCCGGCAGCTCCTGCGCACACTCCCCGCACCCGCTACCGGCCACCCACCCCGGGACCACCGCCGCGACCCCTGAGGACAGGCCGCGGCAGCCGATGCGCTCCACCAAACCGCCCACCACCCGGGTTCGGCCGGCCCCTCCGCCGAGCTCACCGGCTCAGCGCTGCGGCCCCGACCACGTGCAGTCCCCCACACCCTTGACACCGGTGCCGCGGGACACCAGGACGGTGCTTCCAGTCAGTGGCCGAAAGGTCGATCCGATGGCTTCACCCGTCGCGGAAAACAGCCGACAACCGATCGTGGACACCCAGCAGGCGCTCACCAGCTCACCGCTGGCGGTCGCGACCTCGCGGGCCAGGCTGAGCCACACCACACCAGTGCTCCAGCCAGCCCCGCCAGGCAACCAGGCCCGACCAGTCGTGCAAGACCCGTGGCTGGAGCTCGAAGCCGCCATCGACCGCCTAGCCCGGCTTGTCATTCACGCACAAGCACTCGCCGACCGCACCGCAGCGCTACCCGTCATCGCCGAAGCGGCACCCCGTCAGCGACGAGCAGACCATCTCCGTCTCCTGCGAGCCGCCGTGGACCTCGGGCAACGCGCGATCACCGCCGCCGTCACCACTACCTGACTGGGACCACCTGCAGGTGTTCTTCACCGTCGTACCCAAGCCGCAGGTCCAGGTCACGAGCGTTGACGTCGTCGTTTTCAGCGGCTGGTTAGCCGGAATGTGAGGGCCCGGACCGGGCGCGACAGCTCAGCCTCAACGGATATTGAGTACGTTGTCGTCGCCAGGCGGCCGCCCTTCGGTGAGGTCGAGCAGCCGGTCGACGGCGTCGGCCAAGGGGTCGGTGCGTCGGGTCACCAGCAGATCGATGTCCAGCACCCCGGCGGTGACGGTGGGCCCGAACGGCGACCAGAACGCTCCGTCGACGGTCACGGTGAGCTCGGGAGGGAGATCTGTGTCCACGGCCGGCACGCCCATCCCGCCCGTACTGGCGCGCCCGCGGCGCACCACCGGCCGGACGATGTGATGTTCGTCGGACACGCCAAGGCTGCGGTGCAGGTCGCACAGGCGGGCGAGCTCCGCTGCGTCCTCCTCGAGCAGAGTGGTGGCAATTCTTACCTGGTGTCCACGTTCGACCAGTCGCGGGATGGCCTGGATGACCTTGCGGAAGTTCTCCGGTGCGCGCAGCAGGTCGTTGTCGTCGGCGTCCGGCCGATCCAAGCTGATTTGCAGGGCGACCGGTAGGTCGGCCAGGGGGGCGATCCGGTCGAGCAGCCGCCGGGTGAACAGCGTGCCGTTGGTCAGCACGAGCACCGGGAGCTCTCCGGCCAGCTCCCGCAGCAGCTCCGGCAGGTCGGTCCGCAGGAAGGGCTCACCGCCGGTCACCCCCAGGCCGGTGAAGCCCAACAGTGCGGCCTGCTCCGCCAGCTGCAGCATGCGGGCGCCGGCGAGCTCGCGGCGCGGCACTCGCGGAGCAGACTCCGTGAGGCAGTAGGCGCAGGCCAGGTTGCAGTGGTAATTGCTGTACAACCACAGCCGCCCGGACACTGTGGCGTCCGCGACCGCGCCGGACAGTCGGGTCATCGTGGTGGTGCTCACCCGGCAAGGCCTTCGCTGGCCAGTCGGGACAGCGTCTGCGGCGCGGTCGGCAGGGCCAGCGACGTGGCGTACCGGTTGAGCATGAGCGTGGCGGTGGCACAGACGGTCAGCTCCACCACCGCGCCGTCCTCGAAGTGCGCCGCAAGCAGCTCGTGGGCGGCCGCCAGGTCCAGCTCGCTACCGGCGTGCACCGCGTCGGACCAGCCGATGACCGCTAGGTCGGCCGCGTCATCGAAAGCTGGTGCGAGCGGCAATTCGCCGCGCAGGCTGCGCACCTGCTCGCGGGTCAGCCCGCTGTCCAGCGCCACGACCGTGTGCGCCGAGGTGCAGTAGCGGCAGCCGGCCAGGGCTGACACCCGCAGGATGACGATCTCCTTGGTACGCGCTTGTAGCCACGAACCGCCCAGGGCCGCGCCGATGAAGGACAGTGCGGCCGGTAGCAGGTCGGGCACGTGCGCGAGGGACGCCGCGATGGGGCCAGGATCGCCCTCGGCGAAGTACGGGCGGGTCGGCAACGGCGCCGAGGCAGCGTCCAGCAGCCGCACGCGAGCTGCCGGCTTCACACCTGCTGGCGCGGTCAGGATGGCCACCGCCCGCGCAGCCGGGCCTGCACGCCGGGCGTGCCGTCCAGTCCCCATACCCGACCTGACGGCAGCCAGACCAGCAGGAGCAGCGGCACGACCTCAAGCGGTTGCTCGAACACCCACCTGTCGTTGCTGAGATAGAGCGCGGCCAGGAAACCGACCTGCAGCAGCCCGAGCAGCGCGCCAAGCCGGCTCGCCAGGCCCAGGACGAGCAGCAGCCCGATGCCGAGCTCGGCAGCGGTGAACATCCACTGCCAGAAGCCGAAGTGGGCCAGGAAGACGTCGTTGACCAAAGGCCGGATGCCCGGCAGAGCGTGGTGGGCGTTCTTGTTGGCCTCGATGTTCAGGATGAAGCGGGTGTCGCTGCGATCGATGAGGTTCCCGACGTACGGCCCGATGGTGACCGCGTGGAATTCGAACAGCTTCGCCAGGCCGTTGAGCAGAAACACCAGGCCCAGGAAGCCACGCAGCAACGCCAGCCCCCGCGCCAGGCTGACCGCGGACGGCAACGGCGGTCCGACCGCGGCGGTCGGTCGCTGACCCGTCCGCACTGTTCCCTCAGGTGCTGTGGACATGTGGCTCTCCCTCGACGACGGCTCTCCCTTTACCTGGACGCGGCACAGCCAGCCTTGATTGCATGGCGCGCTGGGCCTTGTTCACTCACCTCAAGCTCCTCGCTGCCCCGGCCGCTTGGAGCAGGGCTGACCAGCTGCGTTTCGCGGGAGGTGGGAGGGTCTCGTGGCCAGGACTCGCTAACCTCGCTGGTCCAGCCCGTTACGCCGAGAGGTGGTAGAGCGCCGCGAGCTGGTCGTGCAGGACCTGGGGTTCCAGTGCCATCCGTTGGACGGACAGCAGCGCGCCGTTGGCGTCGTAGAACGCCGTGAGCGGCATGCTGTTGCCGCCGCCGAGTGCGTCGTGCAGGCCGCTGCCGTTCGCCCCCGCGACGTCCTGGGCCAGGGCGGTGAACGAGCCCTTGAGGTGGTGCCGGTCAGGCATGAAGTTCTTGTCGCCGGTCTCCAGCGAGTCGACCCCGATGAAGGTGACCTTGCCCTGCAACGCGTCCGCCTCGGCTTTGAAGCCCGGCAGCTCGCGGTCGCACGCCGAGCACCAGGAGGCGAAGAAGTTGACGACGGTGGGCTTGCCTCGAAAGTCCGCCAACCTGACCTGCCCCGGTCCGTTTAGCGCCGGCAGCGAGAAGGCCGCGGTCGTGGTGACACTGCTTCCTGCGCTGCTGCCCTGGAAGGCGAGGAAGGCGACGGCCACGACGACGGCGACGCCTCCGGCGACCAGGCCCAGCCGGGTCTGCGTGCGCCGGCGCGCGGCTTTCCGCCGGGCCGTGGCTCCTCGGCCCTTCCCAGGCTTGCCCACCCGGTTCGCACTGTTGCTGTTGCTCATGGTGATCCTTTGGTTGGAGTGGTCAGCCGAGGTAGACGAGCCGGGCCAGGCCCAGGTGGCCCAGCGCGACCTGGAGCTGGCTGGTGACGTAGGTCAGCCGGTTCAGCGTGAGCAGCACACCGAACAGCGCCAGCGAGGTCGCCGAGACGACGGTGAGGGCGGTGAAGTGCCGTCGAACCCAGCCAAAGGCGCCCGCCAGCCGGCCGAACGCCAGGCCTGTCGCCAGGAACGGCACCCCCAGCCCGGCGGAGTAGACCGCCAGCAGTCCGGCGCCCTGCGCGGCGTCGCCTCGGGTCGCAGCGAGCGCCAGGACCGACCCGAGGACAGGCCCGATGCACGGCGTCCACCCGAAGCCAAAAGCCGCACCGGCGATCGGGGCGGCGAACGGACCGAACCTGCTCAGCGTGGGGTGGAACCGCTTCTCCTGGTAGAGCCAGGGCGCTCGCAGGACCAGCGACCCCAGCAAGAACACCGCGAAGGACAGCACCAGCAGGCCCGACAGCCGGGTGAGGGTGGTCTGCGAAGTCAGCAGGGCATGACCCAGGGTCGTCGCGGTCAACCCGAGGCAGGTGAAGACGGTCGCGAAGCCCAGGATGAACAGGCTCGTGTCACGGGCGATCCGGTGCTGCTGGTGCCGGTTGCCGTGCTCCAGCTCGGCGATGTCCAGCCCGGTGATGACCGACAGGTAGGCCGGGACGATCGGCAGCACGCACGGGGACAGGAACGAGATCAGGCCTCCACCGAACGCGGCGAGGTAGCCGACGTCGGTCGCGGCGGTCAACAGCTCAGGTCTGTCGGACCGGGCGCAGCTCGTAGGCCCCCCACAGGCCGAGCAGCGCGATGTAGAGCCAGGCGTGGCCGGCGAACGGCTTGATCCCTTGGTGCTCCAGCAGCGCGAACGCGCCGAACAGCAGCACGGACAGCGCCACGCTCATGGGCGTGATGGCCCAGCCGCGGACCTGTCCGATCCCTGCGGCGAGCACTCCGCCCAGACCCAGCGACATCACGGCCAGCGCCAGGAACTCAAAGCTGTCAGCCGGACGGCCCGAACCCAGCCACAGCGCCACCGCCAGGCCGACCGACAGCACGATGAGCCCAGGCGCCCACAGCGTGCCTCGGCTACGGCTGACAGCTGCTGCAGTCAGGTAGGTCAGGCCGGCGAGCGCGGGGAACCAGTAGAAGGCCAGGACGTGCCCCTCGATCAGGACACCGATCAGCACCGAGCCGGTGATCAGCCACACGCCCCGCAGCCGTCGTTCGTGAGCGCTAGAGGTGTCGCTTTTGGTGTCGGGGATCGTCGTGCTGGTCATGCGGCTCCTCGCGCGTGAGCGGGGTCCTTCCCCACCTGCCAGGACTCCGGAGCGGCCTGGGTGATTGCACGAAAGGGCTATCCATCTGAGTGCCCCCAGCGCAGGAGGCTTCGCTGGGTGCACGTGGACGAGAGCCCGGAAGTAGGGCCGTGAGGCCGGTCCTGGGTGCCCGGTGGTGGTGTAGGCGAGTGTTTCTGGCCGCCTGGCCCACAGCGAACCAGCCACAACGCGCCCTCGTCACGCGTCGATCCCAGAGATCTGGTGCACCCAGATGGATAGCCCATTTGCACGATGACTCACGTGATTCGCAGGACGTTGGCTATGTCCAGCACCAGCTGTCGGTCCTGGCTGAGCAGGAGCAGCGCGTGCGGGCTGCGTGCGCACAGGACGGTGACGTCCCGGGTGGTGGCCACCCATGGCCCGTCGGGCCGGTCGTGGCCGGCCAGCCGTCGAGCGCCAACAGCCGTCGGGAACGGCTGCGCGGACAGGTAGACCATGACGTCACGCCCGGCGGGATCACGGTAGGAGAACGCCGTGACCTCGGTACCTGCGACCGCCCCGGCTGCGGCGCCTACAGGCGTCAGGCCCAGCATTGCCAAGTCCGGCGCCGGGGCCTGCGGCAGTCGCGTTCCGGGCAGCCGGTGCTCCCGAAAGCCTGACACGGCTTGGCTGATGGCGACCGGCTGCCCGACTGCGGCCGGCGACTGGCCCACCTGCCGGACCCCGAACGGGACGGCCACGACCAGCGCCGCTGCGCCGGTCAGCAGCCACGGGTGCGCCTGAGCACCGTGACGCAGCCAGCGGCCCAGGCGTCCTCGTCGATCGATTCTCGCGGCGGGCTCGGCACTCTCGGACGCGACCAGCGCCCGCAGCCGCTCGCGCAGCTCAGGTGGGGCCACCTCTCTGGCCGACTCGACGAGGCGGCGACCGGAGCGACCCAGTTCCACCTCCCGCCAACAGGCCTCGCAGCCGACCAGGTGCCGCTCGAAGGCTCGGTGCGCCCTGGCCGAGAGAGCTCCCCCCAGGAACCGCGCCGCCTCCGCCTCGCTGTCGTGGCCCGGCCCCAGGTCAGCGCTCATGACGCCTCCGGTCGGCCGAGGCTGCCTCGTCCGGGGCGTGCGCTGTCAGGCCGAGCGCCAGCGACTTGCGGCCGCGGTGCACCCGGGCCAGCACCGTCCCCCGCGGCGACCCGGTCAGCTCAGCGACCTCGTGGGCGGTGAAGCCGGCCAGGTCCATCATGGTGATGGCGATGCGCTGGGGTTCGGGCAGCATCCACAGGGCGTCGTGCACCGACTGCGCCCGCACCCGTCCGATCGCCTCGGCCGCGGTGTCGGAGGGAGAAACCGCGGTCGCTCCTGCGCCCTTTTGCAGGACCTCGGGGCGCGCCGCGTCCCTGCGGTACCACGACCGGGCGGTGTTCAGGCAGATCGTCACCAGCCAGGCGCGGGGGTCGCGGGGCGGCCCTTTCGGCCACGCGGCGTAGGCCCTTAGCCAGGTCTCCTGGACCAGGTCCTCGGCCTGGTCCCGCACCAGCTTGCGGGCCAGCGCGTGGACGACGTCGAGGTGGGCCAGGGTCATCTGAAGGAACGCCTCTTGGTCCTGCGCGTCCACAGCCCACCTCCTTTCCCGTCAGGACGCGCACGCTGCCCCGTTGATTGCGTCGCCTACCTCGACGTGCCCCGACGAGCCGACCGTACGGCGCTGCGGGTCCGACCCAGCCACATCCCGCCGAGGACCAGGGCAGCGGCCAGCAGCAGCCGCGGCGAGAGCACCTCACCGAGCAGCACCACGGCGCCGATCGCGGTCATCACCGGGATCACCAGCTGCACGGTGCCAGCGGCCGCACCGGACAGCGAGCGCTGGCAGGCGTACCACGCGACGTAGGCGAAAGCGGTCGTCCCCGCTCCCATCGCCGCACCCCAGGCCAGGCCGGGTCCCGTGACCCGCAGACCCGCACCCCCGCCGGCGACGGTGGGGACGACCAGGACCGCGGCCAGCACCAGGAAGTGCCCCGTGGTCGCCACCCTAGGATCCGCCGTGGCCCGCCCGGCGGCGGTGTAGAGCCCCCAGGCCATCCCCGTGGCGGCCAGCAGGACCACCCCCAGCACGGTCACCGTCCCAGTCGAGCCCGACGCCAGCACCCCGATGCCCAGCAGCGACACCGCCGCGCCGCCCAGCCTGACCGCGGGCAAGGGTATGCGCCGGACCAGATCGCCCGCGACCAGCGTCAGGAGCACGCTGGCGTAGAAGACGAAGGTGCCGGCGGCGGCTCCGATATGGAGGTAGCCGTAGGAGATGCAAACGGCGTAGATGCCGAGCCACAGGGCAGGCAGCAGGTTCGCCCGGCCTACGACCGGACGCTCGGACCGGGCCAGGCTCAGGCCCAGCAAGGCTGCCGCCCCGGCGATAAAGCGCACGCCGGACAGCAGTCCCGCATCCAGCAGGTCCTTGCCGACCACGTGTCGGGTGATCAGGGAGTTGGCGGCGAAGGCCACCAGCACCAACGGGAGCAGCACCCCCGTTGACCGGCGACCGGCCAGGTCGGTGCCGCTGAGCGCCTCATCAGCCATCAAGCAGCCTGTGTTTCACAGCAGACAGTCCGTCTCGTCTCAGATGCCCGGCTCGGTCGTGAACGTCGTCAGGCTGGGCGGCCCAGCGAGCAGCGTCCGCAGCCGCGATGCGCCCTGCGGTGTCGCCCGCCAGGCGCGGTAGGCCGCATCCGCCTCGACGGACTCCCAGCGCTCGACGAGCAGGGTCCGGGTCGGTTCCTGCGTGCTTCGCAGGACCTCGACGCTGAGGCAGCCGGCGAAGGCCCTGGTGTCCTGGAGCGTCTCGCGCAGCACCTCTGCTGCGTCGACCAACGACTCCGGGGTCAGCGTGAGGTCGAGGAGGGCGGCGAGGGTCATCGGCTCTCCTGGAGTGAGCGACATGGAGTCGTCAGGTCGTGGGGGACGGGTACGACGAGGGCGACCGCTCTCACAGCATCGGCGCGGGCGGCAGGTCGAGCTCGGTCTGGACGAGGTGGTTGAAGTAGTTCGTGAACAGGCTGAGCGCGACGACGGCTGAGGTCTCCGTCAGCTCGGCGTCGGTCCAGCCTGCGGCCAGGGCAGCCTGCCAGGTGCTGTCCTGCACGTTCCCGACGTGGGCGGCCTGCTCCCGCACGAGGGTGAGCAGGCTGCCCAGCTTCGGGTCCGCGACGGAGTCGCGCCGGATGTCGATCGTCTCCTGCTCGGTCAGGCCTGCTGCTCGTCCCCCAGCGGTGTGGGCAGCCTGGCAGTACGAGCAGTCGTCGACGTTGCCGACGGCGAGCGCGATCGCCTCGCGGGTCTTGCCGTCGAAGGTGCCGCTGTCCTGCAGGGCTTCCTGGATGGCGGCATAGGTCTGGAGGACCGCGGGTGAGTGCGCCATCGCGCCGTGGATGTTCAGAACCTTGCCGAACCTCCCGGCGAGGGCCTTGAGCGTGTCGCGGCTGCCTTCAGGCGCGGACTCGACGGTGTGGACGGGGATGCGGGTCATGGAGTTCCTCTTCAGCTCAGGGGGCAGGTGGCCCACCAGCGACAACGCCTGGGTCGCACGGATCTGCCCGGATGGTCACCTGGACGACCATCTGCAGAGCCAGGCACCTCGTCAATGCCAGGTCGACCACGAGGCACCGGCGGCGATGCCTGCTGCGAACAGGACGAATGGAGCCGCCAAGAGCGCGCCGAGCCGACGGCCCGAGCCGAGGCCGGCGCGGACCACGTAGTACCGGTGACCCCAGGCCGGACTTCCGAAGATCATGAGCACACGCGGGGCTGAATCTGCCTTGTGACCTGCGGGTTTGCCGGAAGGGCGCGTGATGGGTCGTGTTACTACACATCCACAGACCCAGCCGGGTTGCTC
>JAABUT010000525.1_pt1 | contig 30715 bp, 21 predicted proteins | sample 5559281 | NCBI WGS metagenome assembly JAABUT01 (sample SAMN10711880, study PRJNA513359) | rock metagenome | isolation source: Antarctica rocks | place: Antarctica: Victoria Land, Ricker Hills nord | collected 2016-01-04
GCAGCGTCGCCATCGCGGTGTCGTCGCCGGTGAACGTCAGCTGCTCCTTCATGAACTGCACCCGCACCCCCCGGCCCGTGAGCGTCCGCACCAGCGCCCGCAGGTCGTCAAGGTTGCGGGCGAGGCGGTCCATCGAGTGCACCAGCACGGTGTCGCCGTCCCGGACGAAGGCCAGCATCGCCTCGAGCTGCGGCCGGGCGGTGCTGCGGCCCGACGCGCTGTCGGTGAAGGTCCGGTCCACCGGCACGCCGTCGAGCTGCCGGTCGGGGTTCTGGTCCAGGCTGCTCACCCGGGCGTAGCCGACCCGCTGCCCGTTCATGAGCCTCCCGACCGCCAGAAGTGTCAGGCTGAACCCTCGGAGCCGCAGCCACAGGTGTCCATCAAGCCGGTTTGGCGCCTCAACCTGACGCTCCTGCCCTGCCTACGCCTGACGTCAGGCTGGGGTACACACCATTCTGTCGAGGGATGACACACCCCTGGTGTGGCAGGGGCGAAGAGCAAGCGATTTCGTTCGCGACCGACGCGCAAATCCTGCGCCAGAACCCCGTGAGTAGGCAGCACGAACAGACCGGCCCCCGGCGACAGTCTCGCTCTCCTGGACTCAGGGCTCGGAGATCACGAGCCGCAGCGCCCCGTCGTACTCGAGGAGCGAGCGCATTCCGCCGTGCGCCGAGTCCCACGTCCCGGCTGCGAGGTCGCGCGACAGCTGGTCCACCATCCGTTCTTCGACACCCGGCGCCAGCCGGCGCCACGCGGACTGCGAGGCGCGCACGACGGGATCCAGGAGGGCCTCCGGTCGGGCGTAGTAGGCCTCGATGAACCCGTCGATGCAGTCGCGCGGCACCGGGACGTGCTCGACGCGGATCCGCCCTCCCAGGGCGGCGCCGATCTCCCCCGTCGAGGGCATGAGCGGCGCGTCCACGGCGACGCACTCACCCACGTACTTGTGCTGCCATGCCGGCAACGCTTCGAGGTCAAAGGTCAGCACCACGACTGGCCCGCGGGCGACGCGCCGCAACTCGCGCAGGCCCGCAGACGGCGGCTCCCAGTGGTGAACCGTGATCATCGCCATCGCCGCGTCCACCGAGCCGTCGTCGAGCGGCAGCCTCTCCGCCCGTCCGTCGATTGCGGGAGCCGCCCCGGGCGGGCGCTGTGAACGCATCAGCGCACTCGGCTCGACGGCCAGCACCCACCGGTCAGACGGTTCGTAGGAGCCCGTGCCGGCGCCGACGTTAACCACCGTCCGCGCTGAGCCCAGCGCGCGGTGCACCCGGGCCTCGATCCGTGGGTCCGTCCGGCGCTGGCCAGCGTAGCCCCCGCCGGCCACCTCGTAGTCGACCCGCACGCTCACGCGCACAGAATACCGTGGTCGGGGAACAACGAAGGAGCCGTTGACAGCACTAACGCACGATCCTGCGCCATTGCTACTCGGACCCCAACAACGTCCGCGCCAGCAACTGGCAGGCCGCTGTCGATGCCGCCGACGCCCTCGTCGTGGTGTCCACCTACCAGGCCGACACCGCCGGTTAGCCAGGGCAGCATTCCGGTGAGCTCGGTGACCTGCGCGCCTTCCCGGGGCTTCCCGTCGGGGTCGTATGCCTGGGTCCACGCCGTCCTCGGCAGCCTGGTGAGCAGCTGCTGGTCGACGCCGATGGTGGTGCCGATCCCGATCGAGTAGTCCAAGCCCAGGTTGGTGATCCGGGTCAGGAACGTCTTGGTCCCGCCGCCGCTGTCAGCGCGGACCACGACCCGGGAGCGCACCGCTCCCGGGAGCTGGGCGAGCGCCATGTCGAGCACGGTGACGTGATCCGCGGCGCTGTTGGCGTTCGCATTCCCCGGGCGCAGCAGCCCCGCGAGGACCTCCCCGCCCACCCCGTCCGGGCCGTGGTCGACGAAAGCGAGCAACGGATGGAACCCGAACGTCGCCCTTGAACGTCGGAGCGGCGCTCTCCTTCTCCGAGTGGGACACCACGACAGTCGCGTCCAGGTCCACCATCACCGCACCCGACGCCGGGACCGGGGACCGGTGGGTCCACGCCGCCGCTCTCGCCGCGGCCGTCGCGACGGTGATCGCGGCCAGGGCCGCGTGGCCACCGGCGGCGAGCCGGTCCACCGTCCGGGACACCGTGGGATCCGAGGCCACCCGGCCGAAGACCCGCGGCTGCGCCCGGAGCACAGCGATGTCAGCCAGGCAGTCACCGCCCAACGCCAGCGCGCCGGCCAGATCCAGGACCACCTTGCCCGGGTCGTGGACCGCGGTCAGGGGCCGCCACGGTCCCAGGGCCCGGGACAACCCCCGGTCCAGGCCGGTCGCCCGGGCCGCCTGGACCAACAGCGCCCCACCCGCTGACGAGGCCAGCGGCTCCGTTCCGGCAACTAACCCGGGCAGTGGTGTGCGCCCGACACGGCGACGACCCTTGACCTGACCGCGGTGCTTCGGCTTAGTGTTCACCTACGGGGTGCCTCTCCTCGCAGCGGACATCTGGACTCTCAGCAAGCCCAGTTTCCCTGCCAGGACAGGCACTTCCGTGCACCACCCGCCCGTCAGCCCCCGCGTGTCACCCCACCCAGTGAAAGCCCGAGGCTAACAATCCACCCGAACTGTCCGGGAAACCGGGTCAAGCTCCCTCCAAAGGCGGCCCCTGGCGGCCGTTCCCACGCGGCGGCCCAGACCAAGGTCTCGTCGACGGAAGGCGCGGGTGGTGCAGGCGCGGCTGGTGGGTCCGGCGGACGAGGGACCGGAGGTCCTCCAGCGAGCCGCTGAGCGTCCCGTGCGTGCGCGCCTGGACCAGGACGTTGCCCAGCGCGGTCGCCTCCACGGGCCCGGCCGCCACCGTGGTGCCGCAGGCGTCGGCCGTCAGCTGGCACAGCAGCTCGTTCTGCGCCCCGCCGCCCACGAGGTGCACCGTGTCGACCCGCAGTCCGGAGAGTCGGGACGCGTCGCCCAGCGCGGCGGCGAACGCGGTCGCGAGGCTCTCCAGCACGGCACGGGTCACGGCGACCGGGTCCTCCGCCAGCGGGCGCCCCCGCTCGGCGGCCAGCGCCCGGACCCGCGACACCATGGGCCCGGGCGACTGCAACCGGATGTCGCCCACGTCGAGGCCCGGTCCCCCGGAGGGGAGGGCCGCGGCCTGTGCCAGCAGCTCGGGCAGGTCGATGCGCTGCCCCTGTCCTCGCCAGTCCGCGAGACAGCCCTGCAGCACCCACAGGCCTGTCACGTTGCGCAGGTACCGGACCCGCCCGTCGACACCGCGTTCGTTGGTGAAGTTCGCGTCCCGGCTCGCCTCGGTCAGCACCGGCGTGTCGAGCTCCACCCCGACCAGACCCCAGGTCCCACAGACGATGTAGGCGAAGTGCTCGTCGCGGGCGGGGACAGCCACGACGGCGGATGCGGTGTCGTGGGTCCCGACAGCCGTGACCACCGCGCCGGGCAGCCCCGTCCGGGCCACCACGTCGTCGGACAAACCGGAGAGCACGGCTCCCGCATCGTGGACCGGTGGGAACAACCCGGGCGGGACACCTGTCAGGGCGACGAGGTCCTCGGCCCACCGCCCGGTCCGGACGTCGGCCAACCCGGTCGTGGAGGTGTTGCTCGACTCCGCGCCGCGGTACCCGGTGAGCCAGTAGGCGAACAGGTCCGGCATCAGCAGCAGCGTCCGGGCCGACCCCAGCAGCGGGCCCGACGCCTCCGCCACCAGTTGGAACATCGTCGTGAACGGCAGGTGCTGCAGGCCGTTGCGGGCGTAGAGCTGCTCGGCGCTCGTCCCGGCGTGCACCCGGTCCGCCACCCCGTCGGTGCGGCGGTCCCGGTAGGAGCGCGGGGTCCCCAGCAGGCGGCCGGCCTCGTCGAGCAGGGCGTAGTCCACCGCCCAGGTGTCGATCCCGACGCTGACCGGCCTCTCGGGGTCACCCGCCCCGGTGGCCCGGCCGGCGGCGGCCAGACCGGCCACGACGTCCTGCCACAGCCCGAGGACGTCCCAGTGCAGGTCGGTACCGGTGTCACAGGTCACCGCGACCGCCCCGTTGCGGAACCGTGCGGCCTCGGTGAGGACGAGCCGGTCCCGGCCGACCGAGCCCGTCATCACCCGCCCGCTGGACGCCCCGAGGTCGACGGCGACGTGGGTGCTCACCGCAGGAAGGCCGCCGCGACACCCGCGTCGACCGGGACGTGCACCCCGGTGGTCAGCGCGAGGTCGCCACCGGTGAGCGCGAACACGGCGGCGGCCACGTGCTCGGGCAGGACCTCCTTCCCCAGCAGGGTCCGCCGCGCGTAGTAGGCCCCCAGCTCGGACTCCGGGACCCCGTAGACCGCGGCCCGCTTCGCGCCCCAGCCGCCGGCGAAGATGCCGGATCCCCGGACCACCCCGTCGGGGTTGACCCCGTTGACGCGGATACCGGCACCGCCGAGCTCTGCCGCGAGCAGTCGCACCTGGTGGGCCTGGTCCGCCTTGGCCGCGCCGTACGCGACGTTGTTCGGCCCGGCCACCACGCTGTTCTTGCTGGCGATGTAGACGATGTCGCCCCCCATGCCCTGCTCGGCCATGACCCGGGCCGCCTCCCGGGAGACCAGGAAGGACCCGCGCGCCATCACGTCGTGCTGGAGGTCCCAGTCGCCGACCGTCGTCTCCGCCAGGGGCTTGGAGATCGACAGTCCGGCGTTGTTGACGACCAGGTCGACGCCGCCGAACGCCAGCACCGCCTCGTCGAACGCCGCCGCGACCCTCTCCTCGTCGCTGACGTCGACCGAGACGGCGACCGCCCGGTCGGTCGACCCGATCTCCTCGGCGACCCGGCCGGCCCGGTCCGCGTCGAGGTCGGCGACCACGACGCAGGCGCCCTCGGCGGCGAGGCGCTGGGCGATCGCCCGGCCGATCCCGGAGCCGGCGCCGGTGACCAGTGCGACCCGGGTGGCCAGCGGCTTCGGCTTCGGCATCCGCGTCAGCTTCGCCTCCTCCAGCGCCCAGTACTCGATGCGGAACTTCTCGGCGGTGTCGATCGGTGCGTAGCTGGACAGCGCCTCCGCACCACGCATCACGTTGATCGCGTTGGTGTAGAACTCCCCGGCGACCCGCGCGGTCTGGGCATCCCTGCCGTAGCTGAACATCCCGACCCCGGGCACCAGGACGACCGCCGGGTCCGCGCCGCGCATCGCCGGGGAGTCGGGCGTCGCGTGCTCGTCGTAGTAGGCGCGGTAGGCCTCGCGGTAGGCCTCGTGCAGCTCGCCCAGGCGCGATCGGACCTGCTCCAGCGGCGCGGTGGCCGGCAGGTCCAGCACCATCGGGCGCACCTTCGTGCGCAGGAAGTGGTCCGGGCACGACGTCCCGAGCGCGGCCAGGCGGGGATGGGCCTCGCGGGACAGGAAGTCCAGCACCACCGGTGAGTCGGTGAAGCGGCCGACCTGCGGCCGGTCGGTGGAGGCCAGCCCCCGCAGCAGGGGCGCGAGCTCGGCCGCCCGGGCCCGGCGCTCCCGCTCGGGCAGCGGCCCGTACCCGGGCAGCGGCGGGCCGAACGGGTCGGGTCGGCCCCGGTCGCGGATGAACCGCTCCGCCGTGTCGACGATCTCCAGCGAGTTGGTCTCGCACTTCTGCGAGGTGTCCGCCCAGGCGGTGATGCCGTGACCGCCCAGGATGCAGCCGATCGCCTGTGGGTTCGCCGCCCGGACCGCCGCGATGTCCAGTCCCAGCTGGAAACCCGGTCGCCGCCACGGCACCCACACCACCCGGTCACCGAAGCACTCCCGGGTCAGGCGCTCACCGTCCGCGGACGTCGCCAGCGCGATCCCCGAATCGGGGTGCAGGTGGTCGACGTGGTCGGTGGGCAGCAGGCCGTGCATCGCGGTGTCGATCGAGGGGGCGGCTCCACCGGTCCCGAACAGGCAGTGGTCTAGCGCCGCGACCATCTCGTCCTCGCGGTCCACCCCCGGGTACACCGCCGCCAGGGCGCGGAGGCGGTCCACCCGCAGCACCGCCAGGCCACCGGGACGCAGCGTCCCGAGGTCGCCACCGGAGCCCTTGACCCACATCAGCGCGACCGGCTCACCGGTCACCGGGTCGGTCGCCGTCCCCTTCGCGGAGGTGTTCCCCCCGGCGTGGTTGGTGATCCTCGGGTCACTGCCCAGTCGGTTGGACCGGGCGACCAGCTCCTGGACCGGAATCCGCTCCACAGGTGTCACCGGCACCGGGGTCGTCATCAAGCGCCCCACCCGGCGGCCTGTCCGCCGACCCGGTCCGCGACGACCGCCTCCGCCCATCCCGAGCGCGCGTAGGCGCCCATCGGGTCCGGGTCGAGGCCCTGCTCGGTCCGCAGGTCGGCGAGCATCGGCCGCACGTCGGTGTTGTAGGCGTCCATCATGACGCCGTTGGCGTCCAGCACGTCACCGGAGCGCTGCGCCGCCGCCAGCGCGTCCCGGTCCACCAGCAGAGCCTTCGCCGTCGCTTCCTGGACGTTCATGACCGACCGGATCTGACCGGGGATCTTCGCCTCGATGTTGTGGCACTGGTCGAGCATGAACGCGACCCCGCAATCCGGCTCCAGGGCACCGGCCCCGGCGACCTCGGTCATGATCCGGAACAGCTGGAACGGGTCCGCGGCGCCGGCCATCAGGTCGTCGTCGGCGTAGAAGCGGGAGTTGAAGTCGAAGGCGCCGAGCTTCCCCGCCCGGAGCAGGACGGCCACGATGAACTCGATGTTCGTGCCGGGGGCGTGGTGCCCGGTGTCGACGCAGACCTTCGCCCTGTCACCGAGTTCCGTGCAGTGCACGAACGCGGTCCCCCAGTCGGGGACGTCGGTGCTGTAGAAGGCCGGCTCGAAGAACTTGTACTCCAGCACGAGGCGCTGGTCGGGCCCGAGCCGGTCGTACACCGCGTGCAGGGCCTCGGACAGGCGGTCCTGGCGCGCGCGGATGTCGTCCTGGCCGGGGTAGTTCGTCCCGTCCGCGAACCAGAGCTTGAGGTCGCGGGAGCCCGTCGCGTCCATCACGTCGACGCACTCCAGCAGGTGGGCCAGGGCCTTCCGGCGGATCCGCGGGTCCGGGTTCGCGACGCTGCCGAGCCGGTAGTCGTCGTCCTGGAACAGGTTCGCGTTGATCGTCCCGAGAGCGGTGCCCCGCTCCTTCGCGTGGGTGGCCAGGGCGGCCCAGTCCGCCACCGTGTCCCAGGGGATGTGCAGGGCGACGCTGCGGGCGATCCCCGTCACGGCGTTCACCTGGGCGGCGTCGTCGATCTTCTCCTCGACCGTGCGCGGCACCCCCGGCTGGCCGAAGACCTTGAACCGGGTGCCGGAATTGCCGAACGCCCAGGAGGGGAGCTCGATGTGCTGGAGCCGGAGCGTCTGCTGGGCTGTCTGCTGGGCTGTCATGTGACTCCTGCTCTCACGAGATCCCGGACTGTGACGGGGGTCCGTTCAGGTGGAACGTTTCAAGAACCCTATGCTCCTCATGGCGGAAGGATGGGTGGGGACCTCCGGTCCCGCGGGACGAGTCCTCCGCCCACGACCGGGAGGCGGGCATGGGGAGCCAGGTCGGTGTCGCTGACGTCGCCCGGCGCGCCGGGGTGTCGCTGGGGACGGTGTCGAACGTCCTCAACCACCCGGACCGCGTGGCTGCCCCAACCCTGTCGCGTGTGCGAGAGGCGATCGCGGACCTCGGCTTCGTCCGTAACGAGGTGGCGCGGATGCTGCGGACGGGGCGGAGCCGGACCATCGGTCTGGTCGTCCTCGACGTGGCGAACCCCTTCTTCACCGACATCGCCGTCGGTGTGGAGGATGCCGCCGAGACCGCCGGCCTCACAGTCGTGATGTGCAACAGCGGTGAGGACTCGGCCCGTGAGGCCCGGCACCTCGCCGCCCTGGAGGAGCAGCGCAGCTTCGGCATCCTGCTCGCGCCGTCGGGGGACCGGACACCGCAGGTGCAGGTCATCCGCCGGCGGGGGACCCCGGTCGTGCTGGTCGACCGGGGGTCCGACGACGGCCTGTGCTCGGTGTCGGTCGACGACGTCGCAGGTGGCCGGATGGCCGTCGAGCACCTGCTGGACCAGGGCCACCAGCGGATCGGTTTCGTCGGGGGCCCGCTCGGCACCACCCAGGTCGGCGACCGTCTTCGCGGCGCTCGGCTCGCTCTGCGGGCCGCCGGCGGGAGGCCGGCCGGGCTCGGGCTGACCGTCTTCGAGACCGGGATGGAGAACATCGCCTCCGGACGGGGTGTCGGGGAGCTCGTTGCCGAGACGACGTCCGCGGACAGGCCGACCGCGGTCTTTTGCGCCAACGACCTGCTCGCGCTGGGCCTCTTGACGCAGGTGCAGCGGCGCCGGCTCCGGGTCCCCGAGGACATCGCGATCGTCGGGTACGACGACATCGAGCTGGCGGCGGACGCGGCGGTGTCGCTGAGTTCGGTCCGCCAGCCCAGTCGCGACCTCGGGCGGGCGGCAACCGAGCTGCTGGTGGACGAGGTGAGCGCGGGACCAGCGCACCGGCACCGCCAGGTGGTGTTCTCCCCGGAACTCGTCGTCCGGGATTCCAGCGTCTTGGACTCCAACGTCCGGGACGCTGGAGTCCAAGACTCGGCACGCCGGCGGCGCCCCTGACCCGTGGCTGTGACGTCCGCTGTCACGGCGGCGAGACCCAGGAGAGGGTGACCGGGCCGTACAGCCCGGACTGCCGCTGGGTCGGGAAGACCCACATCGTCGGCGTCGATTCCTCGAAGAACGGTCCGAGGGTGTTGTGCAGGGTCACACGGATTTCGACGGTGCCGGTCACGTCCGGGAGCGGGACCCGGAACGGCGCACAGAACACCGTGCCGACCGCGATCCCGTCGACGGACACCTCAGCGCTGCCCCGCAACCGGCCCAGGTCCAGGACGACGTCGGTGGCCCCGGGCGGGACCGTCACCTCCCGCCGGTGGTCGACGGCACCGCTCCAGGACCGCAGTCCGATGTCGGGCCACGGCGCCAGGTCGATCGGCGCGCGGACCGTGGTGACCACCGCCGGGCCGGTCCACGCCGCCCCGGCACGGTCGAAGACGACCGGCGGGGTCCGGACCAGGACCTCCACCGGCCGCCGGGTCGGTTCCGCCAGGACCACGGCGCCCCCGTGGAGCGGCACCGGTTCGCCGTCGACCAGCACGGTCACTGGATCGATTGTGCCGGACGCCACCGTGAGCGGCAGCGTGAACGACACGGTCCCGGACGGGACGGTCAGCCGGTACCACTGCGCGGCGGGCACGACATCGTCCCCGGTGTGCAGCACGTCGGCCGCCCCGCCGACGACGGGGTCACCGCCGATCCACCGTGACGCCGCGAGCGGGTGCGTGCGCAGGGCCACGTGGGAGGAGGCGAGCTCGCCGCTGCGTCCGCGGACCTCCCGGGTCACCCCGGTTGTCCCGCCGGAGGTCGCGGCCCAGCCGTCCCCGCTGACCAGCGTCGTGACGCCGAGCTCGTGGGCGACCACCAGGTCCACGAAGACGGTGTCGCCGGGGTCGTTGCTGTCGGCCACGATCTCCAGGGTGTGGTCGCCGGCCGTGAGCACTCCGGCCAGGTCGTGCTGGAAGTACATGGCGCTGGAACCGCGGCTCGACTCGTAGTACTCGACCTTCTGCTGCCTGGCCACGGGTTCGGAGTCGAGCAGGACGCTCAGGCCGGTGGCGGCCCCGACGACGAGGCCGGCGGACAGGACGTCCGCGGGAACCGTGAAGTCGCGGCGGTAGGCCACCCGGCCGTCGGGCTGCACCACGTCGCCGACGGTCATCGGCTGCGGACGCGACCCCCAGCCGCCCGGCTCCACGAGCAGGAAACAGGACCGCAGCAGCTCACCCGCCCCGGCCAGCCGGTCCGCGGTGTCGTCCCCCCCGCCTAGGCGGTACTCCAGCAGGTCCGTCCCGGCGCTCGCGACCACCCGGGCCACGGTGGCGTGCCCGCCCGTCGTCGGGATCTCGACCCCGTTCCACCAGACCTGCTTGGCGGATCCCGCACTGACGACGAGGTCTGCGGGGCCCGGACGCTCCGAGTGGACGAGGGCGCGCACCACGGTGACCTCACCAGGACCGGGGGCTGCCGAGACGACGAACTCCTCCGGGACGCGGCCCTTGTTCCCCAGGTGGCCGACCTCCTTCTCGCGGCCGCGGCTCGCCGAGTACTCCGACACCGCCCAGGTCGCGTCGCCCAGAGGACGACGACCCCCGAGGACCTCCGCCACCTCCGCCGGCCCGAGCGGGCGCGGCGCCGCTGCGGGCGCCGCGGGCGGATGGACCAGCACCCGCTGGCCGAAGGTGACCCGTGTCCGCGACCAGGCCGTGGGCGCGGTGTCCCCCTGAGCCCAGTCCATCGTCCAGACCTGCAGCCGGGCCACGGGTGCACCGGCGGGCAGGGCCATGTCGCCGTGGGTGTTGTCCATCGTCGGGACGAGCTCGCCTGTCCAGTCCCCGCTCAGGACGACCGAGTCGCGGTCCGGCACCGCCGACGTGACAGGTGCTCCCGGACCGGTGGACTCTGTCGCGGGTGGACCCTCCCGCCACACCAGCAGGACCAGCGGCGCGCCGTCCAGGGCGACCTCGACGCGGGACACCCCGTCCTCGACCCGGACCCGTGCGGGCGCCCGGGCCCCGGTGGCCGGGTTCCAGACCTCGGCCTCGGCGACGGGCGCGTGCACCGTGACGGTGCGCGCCCCGGCGTACCGGGTGGAGTCGAAGTCGTTGTCCTCCCAGCGGGACCCGGTGGACCGGTCCCGCAGCGGGTAGCTGCTGGCGTTGGGGAAGGCACCGCTGACCAGGGCGACGGCGTGGTCACCGTCGCGCCGGACCAGCAGCGGGACGTCGGACGTGGCCCGCCCGGCGACGTCCCGGACGGCGGCCACCGCCTCGGCGGGCGTGTCCACCCGGGTCAGCCCCGGGTGGACGGCCAGCGAACGGACCAGTGCGTCGTCCCCGGCGGCGCCCGCCGCCGCGGCAGGGAGGAGCCCGACGGCGACGACCCGGCCGCCGTCGTCCAGCAGGGACAGGAGCCGACGGGCGGTCTCCTGCTCCAGGACCGTCGTGGAGGGCAGCACGACGGTGCTGTAGGTCTGCGCACGGACGGCGAGTGAACCGTCCTGCACCCGACCGGCTTGGATCGACGTGTCGTCGATGACGTCGAAGGCGATCCCCGCGGCGTCGAGCAGACCGGGTTTGGACTCGAACCAGTTGTTGGTGCCGGACAGCGCGAGGTACTCCCGCTGGGCACGGTCCGCGCCGGCGAGCGCGCCGCCGACCTGCCCGCTGCCGAAGTGGTCCACCGGGAGGTCGAGCGTCAGTGCCGACTGGGCGACGGTCGTCGGGTGCAGCAGCGCGACGTCCGCGTCGTAGGTCCCCCACGTCATCATCGAGGTGGTCCGCGCGACGGCGTCGGCGAAGTGCCGGTGGTGCGCCCAGTAGGGCTGGCGCCAGTCTGTGGAGGGTGGTGCCCACTCGAACCACCCGCCCGCGGTACCGAAGTAGCTGGCGTGGGGGTTGTAGAGACTCGCACCGCTGCGCAGGAACGGGAGCAGCCAGTCCCAGGTGTCCTCCAGCGTCCCGCCCCACCCGCTGGAGTGGAACGACTCGATCCAGACCCGCGGGTGTCCGTGGAGGTGCGCCATCGAGCTGTGGACCCTGGAGTCACCCTCGTGGTCGCTGCCGGCTGCGCTGTACCACCGGTGCGTGCGGAAGTAGTCGCTGTAGATCTGCGTCGACTGGGTCGGGTACCCGGCGCGCGCCGGGTTCGACTGGTCGGCACCGATGAGCATCCCGCGCTCGTCGTGCCACGCGCCGAGCGGCCGGAACAGCGCCTCCTCGGTCAACTCGGTGCGCACCGCGTAGTAGTCGCCGCGGACCTTCGCCGCCCAGCCCTCGGACGCGGCCGAGCCCCCCGACACCGGCGGGACGGCATCGTCGGCCGGGACGAACAACGCGGGCAGGTGGTCCAGCAGGTCGTACCCCCGGCGGGACAGGAACTGCTCCGCGAACCGTGGCGTCCACGCGTTGGTGGACGGCAGCTCGTCCTGGAAACTCCCGGCGATCACCGACCCCAGGTACTGCGGGAGTCTGCGGTCGAACTCGCCGTGGACCAGGTCCAGCAGCAGCCCGACGGCGTGCCGGTCCAGGTAGTCGAACGCGCTCGGGACGGTCGTCACCACCTGCAGGACGGTCCCGTGCGTCACTGCCACCCGGCCGTCGCCCTCGACGGGGACCCGCGTCCCGTCCGCGGTGTGGGCCGCGAGCACGGTGTGCCCGCCGGGGACCACGATCCGTCCGCCGTCGACCGCGAGGACGTGCTTGCGCAGCGTCTGCCCGGCCGCCTCGGGGTGGGCGAGGGTGGTGCTGCCCTGCACGTTGGCCCCGGAGAACCCGATCTGGTCGTAGAACCACATCCGCATCCCCAGCTCCGCCGCCACCTCGCAGGCGTCGGTGAACCGTGCCCACCAGTCCTCGCTGAACCAGCGCGGGTCGTCGGCCGCCGCCTCCTCCAGCGGTCCGGCCGGAGCGAGGTTGATGACGACGAGGTTGAACACCCCGCCCGCCGCGAACCGCTCCATCTGCCAGCGGATGCGCTCCCTGGTCACCGGAGCACCGCTCCACCACCACAGCGGGGTCGGGCTGAAGTCGCGGGGAGGTGAGGTGAACAGGTCGGAGAGCTCTCGGGAGAGCATGTGTCAGCCCTTCAGGCCGCTGGCGAACCCACGGATGATGTAGCGCTGCATGAGGAAGTACACGAGGAGGATCGGGACGATGCTGATGACGAGCCCGGCGAACACCAGGTTCCACTGCTGGACGTACTGCCCGACGAAGCTGTACAGCGCGACGGGCAGCGTCTGCTGCCGGGTCCCGGACAGGTAGAGCAGCGGGGTCAGGAAGTCGTTCCATATCGCGATCGCGTTGAGGATCAGCACCGTGCCGGTGATCGGGCGCAGCAGCGGGAAGACGACGGTGGTGAACATCCGCACCGTCCCCGCCCCGTCGATCGAGGCCGCCTCCTCGTACTGCGGGGGCAGCACCCGCAGGAACCCCACGTAGAGGAAGATCGAGAACGGCATTTGTAGACCCACGTACACGACGACCAGCGACCACACCGTCCCGAGCAGTCCGAGGTCGCGGATCGTCTGGTAGAGCGGGATGAGCGCCAGCTGGAACGGCAGCAGCAGGCCCACCAGGAAGAGGACGAACGCCCACCGGGACCACGCCCTTGTGACACGGGCGAGCGGGTAGGCGGCCATCGCGGAGAACGCGACGATGAACAGGCAGCTGACCACCGTGACGACGGCGCTGTTGGCGAACGCCCCTCCCAGCCCACCCTGGCGCCACGCGTCGGCGTAGTTGTGCAGTGTCGGGGACAGCGTCGGCGCGAGGTCGCTCCCCTGGTCGTCGGGGCGTTGGAGGGAGACGTTGACCAACACGTAGACGGGGAACAGGAACGCCAGTCCCACCAGGACCATGGCGGCCTCGAGGATCCCGGTCCGCCAGGTGTAGCGGCGCACCTCAGCGCCCCTGCCGGGACAGGAGTCGGTACTGGAGCCCCGACACGAGGGCGACAAACACCGTGAGGACCAGTGCCATCGCGATCCCGTAGCTAAACTCGTTGAACTGGAACGCGTTCTTGTAGATCAGCGTCGACATCGTGTCGGTCGCACCACCGGGCCCGCCGCCGGTCATCACCAGGACCTGGTCGAACAGCTTGAGCCCGCCGATGATCGAGAGCATCAGGTTGATGGTGATCGCCGGCGCGAGCATCGGGCGGACGATCCACCAGAACCGGCGGACCGGGCCGGCCCCGTCGATGTAGCCGGCCTCGATGAGTTCGTCGGGGACACCCTGCAGTCCCGCCAGGAAGATGACCATCGAGTACCCGGCGAACTGCCAGACGATGACTCCGATGAGCGAGTACAGGGCGATGTGCGCGTTACCCAGCCAGTTCTGCTGCAACGAGCCGAGACCGACTGCCGAGAGCACCTGGTTGAGGCCCCCCTTCGACGTCATGAGGTTCTGCCACAGGTAGCCGACGGCCACCGAGGTGATGACCGCCGGCGCGAACAGGAACACCCGCAGGACGTTGCGCGATCGGATCCGGCTGTTGACCCCCAGGGCCAGGAGCAGCCCGACCAGGTTCTGCACCACCGTCACTCCGATGCCGATGACGACCGTGTTGACGATGGCACCGGTGGCTGCGCTGTCGTCGACCAGGCGCCGGAACTCCCGTAGGCCCACGAAGTGCTTCACCTGGGACAGGCCGTCCCAGTCTGTGAAGGCGAAGCCCGCACCCTGGACGCTGGGCACGATGACGACGAACAGGTAGAACGCGAGTGCCGGCACCGTGAACAGCCACGGGACGTCGTGCCGCCGCCGGCGGCGGGGTCGGCCGGCGGCGGCGGGCTCGCCGGCGACACCCGTCGCCCGGGTCAGGACGGAACTGGTCATCGGGCCTCCTGGGGCTGGGACGCACGTGGCGGGGCCGGTCGCGGATCCGTCAACCCTGCTTGTAGGCCTTGTCCATCTCGGTCAGCGCCTGCTCGATGGTGGCGGACTTGGAGAAGACCTTCTGGACCTCGGTGAAGTGGGTCTGCTGCACCCTGGCGTTCGGCCAGCTCTGGTCCATGAACGGGGTGACCTTCCCGCCCTTCTGCGCGGCCAGGACTCCGGCCAGTGCGGCGTCCGGGCTGTAGGTCGACACCGGGACCGACGGCAGTCCCGTGGATGCCTTCGCGTTCAACGCAAGGCCTTTGGGGGACATCATGAAGGTGAGGAACTGCTTGGCCAGCTCCATGTTCGGCGTCTTGGCGTTGATGGCCAGCCCGGCGCCACCGGCCAGTGGCATGACGGTCTGGGACGCATCGTCGGTCGCCGGCAGCGCCGCCGTCTCGAACGTCGTCCCGGCCGGTGCTGCGGTCTTCAACGGGGACAGCGCGGAGTTGACCTGGACGATGCCGAGTGTCTGGCCCTTCGCCACCATCGAGAGGCTCGACTCGTAACTGGTGCCCAGCGGGTTGGCGTTGAAGCAGCCCCGCTTGTCCATCTGGACGTACTTGTCCATGGTGGTGGCCCAGGCGGAACCCGCGAAGGTGACCTTGCCCTGCGACATCTGCGACGCGAAGTCGGGGGTCTTGCCGTAGACGAGCGTCGCGGCCAGGGCGTAGTCGATCAGCTGGGTCACCCACGGCGTCTGGTTGCCAAGCGCGAACGCGGCCTTCCCCTTGGCTTTCGCCTTGTCGCACATCGTCAACAGCTGCGACCAGGTCGTCGGCGGGGTGACCCCGACCGCGGCCATCGCCTGGGTGTTGTAGATCCCGGAGATGCTGGCCACCGTCGCCGAGGCCATGTAGGTCTTGTCACCAACCCCGAGCAGCGGCTTGAGGGAGGCCGGGACCGTCGACACCCACGGCTCGGCCGAGAGGTCGGCGAGGTAGTTCGCCCCCGCGACCACCCGGACAGCGGTCGGACTGCCGTCACCGGGCCAGACGACGAACACGTCCGGAGCAGTACCGGAGGAGAGCTGGGTGCGGATGTTCGTTTGCACCGCGTCGGTCGGTGCCGACTCGACGGAGATCTTGACACCGGGGTTGGCTGCCTCGAAGGCGGTGACGACGGCAGCGGTGCCCTTGTCGTCCGCGATCGTCGTCAGCTTCAACGACTTCCCGCCACTGCTCGATTGGGCGGCCGACTGCGGCCCGGAACTACAGCCCGCCAGGACGACGGCGGCTGCAGCGGTGGCGACGGCGAGAGCTCTGATGCCCGGACGTGTGCGCACGGTGTCCTCCATTGGACGAACGGCTCGGGTCTCCCGACCCCGGTGGCCTGAAGCTACCCGATGGATTAGATCGTTTCAAGGGCCACCGGCCAGAGCACCGCTCCACCCCCGGCGCACGAGTCGACCAGCTGGGACAAAAGGTTCGGTTGGTCAGCTCGAGCAATCGTGGAGCACTGTGGTCACGGACGTGAGCAGGCGCCGGCCGTCGGGGGTGGCGGCTGGGGAGACGGCGGCCGCGAACTCCGCCACGGCCCGGTCCAGGAGGGGCCCGGCCCGCCGCGCGACCGCCGCGTCGTCGGTGCCGATGCCCCACCGGACCAGCTCCGCGGCCACGGCGGGCCAGGCGACGGTGTCGTCCAGCAACTCGCGCAGAGGGGACTCGAGGGTCACCGGGGCGCGGGCCGCGCGGCCGGCCGGCGGCCACGGCAGCGACCAGGCATGGGTTCCGCTGCCGACGTCCGTAGACGGACTCCCGTCGGGGAGGTGGACCTCGGCCCGGCACCCGGGCGGGACGACGACGTCCAGAGTCCAGGTGACGCCCTCCACGCGCCAGGCCACCGACACCGTTCCGTAGGGACTCGTGTGCCGTGCCGAGGCCCTCGTCAGGCCACCGCCCGGCAACGGGCGGACCACGACCCGGCGGTACCCGGGGGACGCGGGCGCCAGGCCCGCGACGCTGCGGTGCAGCCAGTCCGCCACCGCACCGAGCGCGTAGTGGTTGAACGACGTCATCGAGCCCGGGTTGATCGACCCGTCGGGGAGCATGCTGTCCCAGCGTTCCCAGACGGTCGTCGCGCCCATCGTCACCGGGTACAGCCACGACGGGCAGGCGCGCTGCAGCAGGAGGCGGTAGGCCACGTCGAGGTGTCCGGTCGCCGCCAGCGCCTCGCACACCAGGGGGGTGCCCACGAAGCCGGTGCTGATCCGGAACCCGGCCGTACGCACCAGGTCGGCGAGCCGATCGCCGGCCCGGTCGCGCTGGGCGGGTGCGGGCAGCAGGTCCCACACCAGCGCCTGGGCGTAGACGGTCGGACAGTCGGACAGGACGCGGCCGGCGGGTGTCGTGAACTCGCCCGCGAACGCCCGCCGCACCGCCCCGGCCAGCTCCCGGTGACGCGCCGCCTCCTGCGGGCGACCCACCATCGCGGCCGCGAGGGAGAGCAGGTGCGCTGAGCGCGCGAACTGTGCGGTCGCAACCACGTCGGGGTCCGCCTGGGCCGCCGCGGCGTCGTCCGGCGGGGCGGTCGGGTCCAGCCAGTCCCCGTACTGGAAGCCGCCGGACCAGACGTGGTCGGCCCCGGCGGCCACGGCCAGCCGCTGGACCCATGCGGTCATGCTGGGGAGCTGGCGTTCGAGCAGGCCCAGGTCACCGGACCGCTCGTGCACCACGTACGGGACGACGACGGCGGCGTCACCCCACGCGGCCGCGGGCGGGGGGTCGCCGGGCAGGACGTTCGGCACGACGACCGGGACGGTACCGTCCGCCGTCTGGTCCGCGGCGAGATCCGCCAACCAGGACGTGAGGAACCCGGCGGAGTCGAACAGGAACGAGGCGGTCGGGGAGAACACCTGCAGGTCCCCCGTCCAGCCGAGACGCTCGTCCCGCTGGGGGCAGTCCGTCGGGACGTCGAGGAAGTTGCCCCGCATCCCGCGGACGACGTTCTCGTGGAACCTCACCAGATCGGGTTCCGAGCAGTCGAACCACCCGGTGCGCTCCAGGTCGGAGGAGAGCACGACGGCCTCGACGTCCGTCGCGCCCGGGGCCGCGGCCCCGTCGGGGAGACCACTGATCTCGGCGTACCGGAAGCCGTGGAAGGTGAAGCGGGGCTCGAGGACGACCTCCTGCTCCCCCGCCAGCACGTAGGTGTCGGTCGCCTCCGCCGACCGCAGCGGACGGGTCCCGAGGCGCCCGCCGTCGAGGACCTCGGCGTGCCGGACGGTGACCGTGGTGCCGGCAGGGACGCCCCGCACCCGCAGCCGGACCCACCCGACGACATTCTCCCCGAAGTCCACCAGCCAGCCCTGCTCCGGCGATGGGGTCACCGTGTCGGGGACCACGGTCCGGGTGCGCCGCACGGGTGGCCCGTCGGGAGCCACCAGCAGCGCAGGGTCCAGCGGCACCTCAGCGACGCGGGCCCAGCGACTGTCGTCGAAGCCCGGCGACAGCCAGGCGTCGTCACGGTCGCGCAGGTCGACCCGCTCACCGTCGTAGAGGTCGTCGGACAGCAGGTGGCCGGGTGCCGTCCGCCACGCGCCGTCGGTCACCACCCGCTCGGTGCGGCCGTCGGCGTAGGTCAGTTCCAGCTGGGCGAACAGGGTCCGGCGGGCCCCGTACACCCCGCGGGTGCCCGACCAGGTGAGCCTCCCGCGGGACCAGCCGTTGCCCAGCAGGGACCCGAGGGTGTTGGAGCCCTCACGGAGCAGTGCTCCGACATCGTGCGTGCGGTAGCGCAGTCGGTGGGCGTAGCTGGTCCACCCGGGCTCCAGCTCCTCGTCCCCCACGCGCGCGCCGTTCAGCCAGGTCTCGTGCAGGCCCTGGGCGGTGATGCGCAACCGGGCGCGCACCAACCCGGGACCGACCGGGAACTCCCGCCGCAGCCGCGGGGCTCGACCGGACTCGACGACCGGGCCGGGACCGTCCGCGGTGATGGCCGTCGCCGACCATTCCAGCGGTGACAGCAGCCCGACCTCGACAGGTTCCGGCGCGCTCCACGGTCCCGGCGGGTCCTCCCCTCCGGCCACCCGGACCCGTACCTGCACTGCCTGGCCGCTCACCAACGGGTGGAACGGCCAGGCGAGCAGCACTTGGTCCCGGGACACGACCTCACCGGTGGTCTCCAGCCGGGCGCCGTCACGGTCCAGGAGCTCGACCTCGAAGCGGGACTGCTCCCAGTCCGGCGTCCCGACCGCCACCCGCCACGACAGGCGGGGCTCGGCGTGGCCGGTGCCGAGTGCGGCGCCGGGGGCGTGGTGCTCGGCCGTCAACCGCGTCACCCGGGCGGCCCCGTGCCCCTGCTGCCCGGCCTGCGATGCGGTCCCCGTGCTCTGGGTGGTCACGTGCGTCCCCGTCCTGCGCCCACTTCGGCTCCGAGAGCGGCGCTCCGTTGACTGGATCGTTTCAACTCTGAGGGACGCTAGGTCGGGGGTCCGGCCGTGTCAACCGTGCCGCTCGGCCGTGCCCGGACTCGCCGGGGCATCGTTGACCGATGCCGCGGGTCGTCGGTACGGTCCGCCCATCGAGACATCCGCATGGCGCGACGAAACACCCGGGGACGAAGCGCGCCCGGCCGCACCGTCGGTCCTGCGTCGGGTCGCCCCGCGCCCGCCGAGGATCGGCCTCGTCACCGGTGGTCTCGGCGCGTACCGGCCCCAGTTCCCCACCCTGGTGCCGCAGCTCCTGCGAGGCGCCGCGCGGGTGGCAGGACGCCTCGCCGCGACGGGGGCCGACGTGGTCGACGTCGGCTTCGTGTCCGATGCCCTCGACGCGGCCCGTGCCGCCGAGAAGCTCCGCGTCGCCGGCTGCGACGGGATCGTGGTGTTCGTCCCGACCTACCTCACCTCCTCGATGGTGGCCCCGGTCGCCCTGCGCAGCGGCGCCCCGGTCCTCGTCCTGAACCTGCAGCCGACGGCCACCATGGACCACGCCACCTTCGACACGGGGGCCTGGCTCGCGTACTGCGGGTCGTGCTCCCTGCCCGAGATCGCCAACGTGTTCACGCGCCTCGGGGTCACTTTCCGCTCCGTGTCGGGGCACCTGGAGGAGCAGCGGTCTTGGGACAAGGTCGCCCGGTGGGTCGTCGCGGCCGGGCTGGCGGCGGCCCTGACCACCAGCCGGCACGGACTGATGGGCCACCTCTACCCGGGGATGCTGGACGTCTCGACCGACCTGACGATGGTGACCTCGCAGTTCGGCGGCCACGTGGAGGTGCTCGAGATCGACGACCTCCGGGTCCGCGTCGCCGCGGTCACCGACGCCGAGACTGCTACTCGCGTCGAGCTCGCACGGGACGTCTTCGCCCTGCAGCCCGGTGCACACGGTGAGGACCTGACCTGGGCGGCGCGGGTGTCCGTCGGGCTCGACCGGCTTGTCGAGGACTTCGCCCTGGACTCCCTCGCCTACTACCACCGCGGGCTGGACGGGGAGCTGCACGAGCGGCTCGCCGCGGGTCTCGTGCTCGGGGCGTCCCTGCTCACCGCGCGCGGGGTACCGACGGTGGGGGAGTACGAGCTCCGGACGTCGCTGGCGATGCTCGTGCTGGACCGGCTCGGCGCCGGCGGGTCCTTCACGGAGATCCAGGCCCTGGACGTCACGGCCGGCGTGGTGGAGATGGGCCACGACGGCCCGGCCCACCTGGCTATCAGCGCGGACCAGCCCCTGCTGCGCGGCCTCGGGGTCTTCCACGGGAAGCGCGGACACGGGGTGTCGGTGGAGTTCGACGTCCGGCACGGACCGGTCACCCTGCTCGGGGTCGCCCAGACCGTCGACGGGCGCTACCGGCTCGTGGCAGCCGAGGGCACCACGGTCCCGGGGCCGCACCTGCGCATCGGCAACACGACCTCCCGCGTCGACTTCGGGTGTCACCCGGGCGACTGGGTCGACGCCTGGAGTGCGACAGGTTTGCACCACCACTGGGCTCTGGGGACGGGCCACCGCATCGCGGAGCTCCGGGATCTCGCCGCGCTGAAGGGCCTCGAGCTCGTCGAGGTTATCGTCTGAGCTGAGGCAAAGTGCTCCCGGCGGCGGATAGCGGGTCCACGGCCGCGGCAGCACGCAGGATTTCGCCGCCCGCCGGGAGCGGGTCGGCTACCGGTACTGGCACTCCGCGGTCGATGCCCACACCCGGCTCGCCTACACCGAGTCCCTGCCCGACGAGAAGGCTGTCACCGCGGCCAAGTTCCTCCGCCGGGCGACGGCGTTCTTCGATGCCCACGGCATCACCGTCGAGAAGGTCCTCACTGACAACGGGTCCTGCTACCGCTCGCACCTGTTCGACGCGGCCCTACCCGACGGGGCCCGGCACACCTTCACCCGCCCGCACCGCCCCCACCGCCCGCAGCCCAAGGGGAAGGTCGAGCGCTACAACCGGACCCTCGGCGCCGAGTTCGCCTACGCCCGGCCCTGGACCTCAGAGGACCAGCGCGCGAATACCTGCAACGCTGGCTGATCCACGACAACTACCACCGAGCCCACACCGCCACCGGCAACCAGCCCCCGGCCACCCTCGCCCCGACCACTGTCACCAACGTCATGACTTCCAACATCTGATATGTAGTGCATTTCTGTCAAGTGGCAGGGTGAAGCGGCCTCCGGGATGGGTTCCCGGAGGCCGCTTCGGGTGACCGGCCAGGTCGGTGGGGTGGCCAGCGTGTCGGGGTCGACGCGCGGTCAGACTGATATGCGCGGGTTGGCTACCGCAGGACGGGCTGTTCGGCTGGAACGGGTCCGCTTGTCTAGAAAGCGAGCGTGGCCCCCGCGTCGGGAGCTGCTCATAGGTGTTCCGCGGATCGTTCCACGCGCTGCGACCGCCCCGGCGTCCTGGCCGGACAGTTGTGTGGTCTCGGCGCTACTCCAAGGTGGCCAGAGACCAGCACCACCCGGCGAGTTCCCGGGCGATGGCGACGTTCGCGACGACGGGTTTCTTCTTCCGGTCGGTGAAGGTCTGCCATCGTTGGTGCAGGCGTCGGTTTCCTTCGTGGCCGCGGGTCCTGGCCGCCGGCGGCGCCAGTTCCCACCGCGTCCGCATCGCGGCGCCCGGGGTCCGGTAGGTCTTGCGGTGATGCCATGCGGCCTCGACCAGCAATCGGCGCGCGTGGGCGTTCCCGGTCTTGGTGATCGAGCCCTGCGACCGGGAGCTCCCGGAGGAGTGCTCGGTAGGCACCAGGCCGAGGTAGGCGCCGATCGTGGACCCGGTGAACCGGTGCCAATCTCCGACGTCGACCGCCAACCCGAATCCGGTCAGCACCGAGACCCCGCGCAGGCACGAGAGCCGGTGAACGACGTCGGTGAACTCACTGCTGGCCGCCATCGCCTCGATCGCAGCGTCCAGGCGCTCCCGCCGGCTCACCGTGAACAGCATCGACTCATAGGCGGACTCGAACGCCAACCGCAGGCCGACCCCGTCCAACTGCTGACGGCGCAGCCACAGGTCGTGCGCACCGGTCCACGGCCGGCCGCCGGAGTACACGATTCCCTGTCGCAGCAGCAGTTTCGAAAGCCGGTGCCTGCTGCGCATCAAGTCCCCACGGACGTCTTCGCGGGCCCGAACGAGGTCCCGCGCGGACTCCTGCTCCACACTCGGCACCCGGACCTGGACGATTTCCCCGAGCTTGAGCAGCTTCGCCAGGTGCAAGGCGTCGCGCTGGTCGGTTTGATCCGATCCCCGGACGGCCGTTGCAACTTCGACGGGGCCGCGACCACACACTCAACCCCGGCGGCGGCAAGAACCCGGGCCAGCCTGAACCCGGTCGGACCCGCCTCATACGTCACCCGAACCGGGCCGGGCAGGGACCGCACCCACGCCAGCGCCTCGGCCGGATCCGGGGTCAACCGTCGCTGCAGGACCTCACCGGTCACCCCGTCCAACGCGGCCCCGACGACCGACCGGGCGTGCACGTCCAACCCGACACTCATACGCTCACTGGTCACTGAGGCCTCCCGCACCTGTGGCTCTACCCGACAGACCAGAGCCTGTCCGGCAACCCACGCCCACGTGCGAGCGAGGCCTCAGCCCTCGCTCATACCGTCTAGAGGCGGCCGAGACGATGCTGCTGGTCCCGGACCTGCTCGGCTTCTGGCTGACCGGACGCGCGTCGGTGCGGAGGAGACCAATGCGTCCACGACCCAGCTGCTCGACGTGCACACCCGTGAGTGAGCCCGGACCCGTGGTGGACCGGTTGGGCATCCCGCAGCGGCTGCTGCCACCCCTGCGGCGCCCCGGCGAGCCGCTGGGCGCCGTCCTGGGCGAGGTGGCCTCCGCACTCGGGGCCGTGGGGGAACCAGGTGCCGGTCGTGACCGCTGTGGGGTCCCACGACACGGCCTCGGCGGTGGTCGCGGTCCCGCTGGAGCGGGAGGACGCGGCGTACGTTTCGTCGGGCACCTGGTCATTGGTCGGCCTCGAGCTCGAGGCGCCGGTGCTCAGCGAGGCGGCGCGGCAGGCGAACTTCACCAACGAGGCCGGGGTCGACGGCACGATCCGCTTCTTGCGCAACGTGATGGGGCTCTGGGTGCTCTCGGAGGTCTGCCGGACCTGGTCCGGCGTTGGGTCGGCCGTGGACCTGACCGCCCTGCTGGACCAGGCCGCCCAGGCACCGGCCTTTCGCCCGGTGGTCGACATCGACTCCCCGGACCTGCTGGCCCCCGGGGACATGCCGGCGCGGCTGGCCACGGCCTGTTGGGCCTCGGAGCAGCCGGAGCCCTCCACGCGGGCCGAGATCGTGCGCCTGGTCCTGGAGAGCCTTGCGCTGGCGTATCGGCGCAGCCTGCGCCTGGCCGCTGAACTGACGGGGCGGCAGGTCGCGGTCGTGCACATCGTGGGAGGGGGGTCCCGGAACCGGTTGCTGTGCCAACTCACGGTCGATGCCTGCGGTCTCCCGGTGGTGGCCGGTCCCGTGGAGGCCACCACCATCGGCAACGCCCTGGTCCAGGCCGCTCGCGCGGTGTGGACCTGCCCGACCTGGGGTCCATGCGGTCGCTGGTGCGGGCCGCCGAGCGGCTGCAGCCCTACGAGCCGCGAGGCCCGTCCTCCGACTGGGACGCCGCGGAGGCCAGGCTCGGCCTGGTGTCACCGGTGCGGCGGTGACCTCCGCCCACCGCCCCGGTGTGGTTCAGGCCGGCAGGGTGGGGAAGAGCTCGTGCTCAAGCCGCTCACCCACCCGCAGGCCGGCGCCGTCGGTGACGGGGTGCGGAGCGCCCGTGTAGGTCGTCTCGGCGTCGACGTAGATGTTGACGTGCGCCACCCGGGGGTCGTCGGTCAGGTTGGGCGTCGCCGTGTGGGCGACGTAGGCGTTGTGGAACGTGCAGTCGCCGGCGCGCAGGGGGATCGTGAGCCGCTCCTCCCAGCGCAGGTCGGGCGCGGCCCGGAACAGGTCGCCCTCGTCGGAGAGGTCCTGGGCCCTCAGGTCCTGGAGCCGCTGGGACCCGGGAATGAAGGTCATGCACCCCCGCTCGACCGGGACGTCGACGAGCGCGACCCACGCCGAGAGCGTGTGCCGGCAGTTCGCGTGCGGCCAATACGGCGCATCCTGGTGGAACTCGGTCGCCGCGCCATTGTGCGGCGGCTTGATCAGCAACTGGTCGTGCCACAGCCGCAGCGGGACGCCCGCCAGCGCGGTCGCGACCCGGGCGAGCGCGGGGTTCAGGGTCAGCTCGCGAAGCGTCTCGTCCTGGGCCCACACGTTGACGTACTGCCGGAAGATGGCACCTCCCTCGTAGCGGTCGCTCAGGCGCTCGGCAGCGGCCAGGGCCGCGTCGCGGAACCTGGCCGCGTCCTCGGGCGAGATCACCTGCGGCACGTGGACGACCCCGTCGCGACGATAGGCCTGGACGGCCTCGTCGCTCAGCGCCGTCTCCGCCGTTTGGTCGGTGGATGTCATTTCTTCCTCTCCGTCGGCGGCCTGATGGCCGTTCTTTCTCCAGCGTCGTCGGGCGCGTCGGACGCTGCTAGTCCGAAGGTGACCAATACTTGGACGATCCTGTCCTGGAAGGCGATTGATGCACCGAGTCCTGCGTGGAGAGACCTTTCCCGCCGAGGGCCCGGCTGTGGCGACGCAGCGGCTCGTGGTGCACGAGGAGGTGCCCGTCCACGGCCATGCGTTCCTCGAGCTGGCGGTGGTAGAGGCGGGCGCGGCGACGCACCTTGCGGCGGCAGGATCCCAGCCGCTCAGCCGCGGGTCCCTCGTCGTCGTCCGGCCCGGTGAGTGGCACCGCTACGCCGGGGTCGACCGGCTCTGCGTGCGCAATGTGTACGTCGGGCCGGAGGTGCTGCGCCACGACCTGGCCTGGATCACGGAGGACCCGAGGCTCACCGCCCTGCTCCGGCCTCCGGGGAGGTCGGCCCTCGGGGTGGCACCCACGGCGGGCCGGCTCGACCGTGAGGCTCTGGAGGTGGTCACCCGGTGCTGCGAGGCCCTCAGCGCGCCACCGCCGAGGGTGTCCGCGCGGGTTACCCGGCTGGGTCACCTGATCCTGCTGCTGGGCCAGCTGACGGCGGGCCTGGAGTTGGGGGTGGAACAAGACCTCCCCGTGAGCACCCACCCCGCGGTCGGTTCCTGCCTGCGGATGCTCGAGGCCGACCTGGCCGGCACCTGGTCGCTGGCGCGACTCTCCGAGGCGCTGCATCTCTCGCCGGCGCACCTGACCCGGTTGTTCACCAGACAGGTGGGCATGCCTCCGATCGCCTACCTCAACCGGCTCCGGGCGGAGCGGGCCAGCGCGCTGCTCATCGAGACCGACCTGCCAGTGGCGGCCGTGGGCGCCGAGGTGGGCTGGGCGGACCCCAGCTACGCCAGCCGCCGGTTCCGGGCGGTGTTCGCGCTCAGCCCGGCCCGGTACCGTGCGTCCTTCCGCCCGGCGGACCTCAGCCTGGATCCGCCGACGAGCATTGTTGGACGGGGTTAGCGGGGCCGCGTAGCGGTGATCAGGGATTGAGGGCGTGAGGTTTCTGCCGGTCTGCCCGGCGTTTCCACTGCTGGTTTTCCGGTCGCGCCCTTGGGGGCTGGGTGGTCAGTGGGTGGCCGGGCCGGGGGGTCCGCAGGTCGCGGGGAGCTTGACCCGGTTTCCCGGACAGTTCGGATGGGTTGTCAGGCCGCGGTCACCGAGAACCGGGGCCCCACCCCGACGGGCCGCGGCAATCACGGCGCGTAGTAGGCGCTGTCCGCACGGACCGTGACCGCCCCGGTGACGTGTGCTCTCTTCGCGGTGGCCAGCGCGTCACCGATCAGCTTCGCCGCGCCGTGAGCCGAGGCCACGTTGCCCCGCCGCAACCGCGTGGCGGCGCTCACCGGCGCCGCGACCGGGGTGCTCAAGGTGGCCAGCTGCGCGTTCAGCCCCTTCACCCGGCTGTAGCCGTAGGCCGCGCCCTGCTTGGCATAGCGGTGGGTCGCCCGGATCTGGGGGCACCTCCCGGCCAAGGCTGGGGGAGCATCGACGTCGAGATAGGCCAGCTTGTCGGACCTGACCGAAGGAGTACCCCCGCAGGTGGGTGCCCAGCGTCGTCGGGGCCCGCAGCCCGCCGAACACCCGCCGCATCGCCCCGTGCCGGAGCACGTCCAGGTCCTCGATGCTGTCCGCGCCAGCGACCATCCCCGCGACCACCGCGGTCACGTTCACCGCCGCGTTCGCCCCGGCCGAGCCCGGCACGCTCACATGCTCAGCGACCAGCTCGTGCAACCCGGCCCGCTCGGCCAACGCCACCGCCGGGACCAGCCCGGCCACACCGACCAGGTTCGGGTCATCGAAACCAGCCGAGACCGTATGCGAGACTCGCATCTGCCGGGTGCCCCTGTTCCCTTGAGGATCGGAACCTTCGCAAGTCCCATCCTCGCTGGTCACAGGAGCATTCGCCTGTCACGACCCACCACCGGGCCGGCGGATCCAGGCTCAGCGCAGCGCAGGAGGTAGGCCCCGATCAACCGTGAGAGCGTGAGCGGATGAGTCCTGCTGCCGACGGCCGGGACCGGCGCCTGCGCATCGCCGTCCTCGCCACCTGCCTGGGGGACGCGCTGTTCCCGCAGGCCGTCCGGGCGACCGTCGCCGTGCTCGAGAGGCTCGGCCACGAGGTCGTCTTCCCCGCCGACCAGACCTGCTGCGGCCAGATGCACGTCAACACCGGGTACCTCGACGACGCGGTCCCGATCGTGCGCCACCACGTCGAGGTCTTCCGGCCGGTGCTCGACCGCGGCCGTCGCGGGTGGGACGCGGTCGTCGCACCGTCCGGGTCCTGCGTCGGGTGTGTGCGCCACCAGCACGCGATGGTCGCCCGCCGGGCGCGGGACGAGCGTCTGGCCTCGACGGCAACGGCGATCGGCGAGCGCACCTACGAGCTGTCCGAGTTGCTGGTCGACGTACTCGGCGTCACCGACGTCGGTGCGTACTACCCGCACCGGGTCACCTACCACCCGACCTGCCACTCGCTGCGGCTGCTGCGGGTCGGGGACAAGCCGCTACGGCTGCTGCGCGGGGTCCGCGGCCTGGAGCTGGTCGACCTGCCCGACGCTGAGGTGTGCTGCGGGTTCGGTGGCACGTTCGCCATCAAGAACGCGGACACCTCGACGGCGATGCTCGCCGACAAGATGGCCAACGTGCTCGCCACCGATGCCGAGGTCTGCACAGCCGGGGACTCCTCGTGCCTGATGCACATCGGCGGCGGGCTGGGCCGGCTGCGCACCGGCGTGGGCACGGTGCACCTGGCCGAGATCCTCGCCGCCACGGAAGCCGACGCCGGCGGGACCGCGTCGGCGTCTCGATACGCCCGGGCGGTGCACCTGTGAGCACTGACCTTGGGATGCCCGGTGTCCGGGTGCCCGGCCCGGAGCACGCTCCGGCGGGGGTTGGGCACCTGCGGGGCGACGAGCCGTTCCCGGTGGCCGCCCGTCGGGCGCTGGCGGACACCCAGTTGCGTCGGAACCTCGGCAAGGCGACGTCGGTCATCCGGGCCAGGCGTGCCCGGGCTGTCGCCGAGGTGCCCGACTGGGAACAGCTCCGAGCAGCCGGCAGTGCCATCAAGGGCGACGTTTTGGCGCGACTGCCCGAGCTGCTCGAGGAGCTGGAGCGCAATGTCACTGCCCGAGGCGGGACCGTGCACTGGGCCCGGGATGCGGCGGAGGCGAACGCGGTCGTCGCCGGGATAGTCCGCGCGACCGGTGCCGACGAGGTCGTCAAGGTGAAGTCGATGACCACGGCGGAGACCGGGCTGAACGAGGCTCTGCACGCGGTCGGGATCGCGGCGGTCGAGACCGACCTCGCCGAGCTCATCGTCCAGCTCGGGGACGACCGGCCCAGTCACATCCTCGTCCCCGCGGTCCACCGAAACCGCAACGAGATCCGGGGAATCTTCCTGCGGGAGATGGCCGGTGTCGACCCGGAGCTCAGCGACTCCCCGCGCCGGTTGGCGATGGCGGCGCGGGATTATCTGCGCCGGAAGTTCCTGTCCGCCAGGGTGGCCGTCAGCGGGGCGAACTTCGCCGTCGCCGACACCGGGACCATCGCCGTCGTCGAGTCCGAGGGCAACGGCCGGATGTGCCTGACGTTGCCGGAGACGCTGATCACCGTGATGGGCGTGGAGAAGCTCGTTCCCACCTGGAGTGACCTCGAGGTTTTCCTGCAACTGCTGCCGCGGTCCTCGACCGGCGAGCGGATGAACCCGTACACGTCCACCTGGAGCGGGGTCACCCCGGGCGACGGGCCGCGGGAGTTCCATCTGGTGCTGGTCGACAACGGGCGCAGCGCGGTCCTTGCCGACCCGGACGGTCGGAGTGCACTGCACTGCATCCGTTGTTCCGCGTGCCTGAATGTGTGCCCGGTCTACGAACGGGTCGGCGGTCACGCTTACGGCTCGGTCTACCCGGGACCGATCGGGGCGGTCCTGTCCCCGTTGATGACCGGTATAGACGGACCGGACGATCCGAACGGGTCGCTGCCCTTCGCCTCGTCGCTGTGCGGCGCGTGCTTCGATGCCTGCCCGGTGCGGATCGACATCCCGAACCTGCTGGTGCAACAGCGGGCGGCGTCGGTCGCTGCCCATCCCCGTCCTAGTGCGCAGGACCTGGCGATGCATGCGGCCGCGTCCGCGATGAGCGGGGCCCGCAGGTTCGCTGCGGCCGAGCGTGCCCTGGGCCTCGGCCGGGTACTGGCCGGAGGGCGCGGTCGGATCACCGCTCTCCCGTGGCCGGGTTCGCGGTGGACGGGGAGTCGGGATCTGCCCGCACCGCCGCGGGAGACCTTCCGACGCTGGTGGTCCCGTACCCGCGGGCCCGGCGCCGGCCGGTGAGCGCCCGGGAGGAGGTGCTCGCCCGGCTCCGGGCGGCGCGCGACGCCGGTGCGCCCGCGACGACCCCGGGACCCGTGGTTCGGGACTACTTGCGAAAGGGTGCTCACTCGCGGGGGAGTGCCGGAGCGGTCGGCCTGCTGGCCGAGCGGATCGAAGACTACCGGGCGACCGTGACGCGCGCGCCGTCTCCGCTGGAGCTGCCGGACGTGCTGGCGCGGCTGCTCGCCGATGCCGGGTCGGTGGTCGTGCCGCCCGGGATCGACCGGGGCTGGCTGGTGGGCTGTACGGCCGCGGTCCGGGTCGATAGGGAGCCGGAGCCGGTGGGTGTCGGTGAGCTCGACGGCGTCGACGCCGTGCTGACGACGGGTGCGGTCGCGGTCGCGGAGACCGGGACCCTGGTACTCGACGCCACCGATCCCGCCCAGGGGCGTCGGGTGCTCACACTGGTCCCGGATCACCACGTCTGCGTCGTCGACACCCGGGACGTCGTGGGGACGCTTCCGGAGGCGCTCGTCCTCCTGGATCCTTTGCATCCGTTGACGTTCATCTCTGGACCGAGTGCGACCAGCGACATCGAGATGGATCGTGTGGAGGGGGTCCACGGCCCGCGCCGTCTCGACGTCGTCCTGGTCGCTGGGATCAGCTGACAGGTATCGCGAGCAGTGACGTCGCCCGCAGCCGATGCCCATCCCCAATGACCCCGGCGACTGTCGGGCCGTCCCGACGACCAGTACGCCACAGCTGATGGCCTCCTCGGTTCCGTCGGCGACACGGACGGTCAACGGCCGACCGGCCACCTCGAGACCGATGGCCCGGGTGTCGGTCCTCGTCGAAGCGGCCGGCTCGCCCGCGACAAGCGAGGCGTCTGGGCCTACTACGCCTTCGTCCCGGGCGCGCTGCACACCTTGCCGAGGTCCTCACCACGCCCTGACCGCGCCGGAGGTGCCGGGCCCGATGGCGTGTCCGGGCGGTGGGCGGCGGACCGTCGGTCGGTGCGGAGCTGGTTGGGAGACGGGGTCTGTGCGGGCAAAATGGACGACGTGGACGCCGACTCTCAGGGCGCGGATCCGGTCCGGGAGCGGGCCGGCCGCCTCGACTAAACCCTGCAACGGGCCCGGCGGCCCCTCGCCGGCCATCTTTTCAGCGAATGTGTCGCGCCAGGCCGGACTTCCGCAGTTGGTAGGCAGAGTCGGCGTTGATTGATCGCGTTGGTCCTGGTCAGCGTGGCGCGAGGTGTCCTGGGACGCGAATTCGTGTAGGCACACGCTGTTGGGGTGTGTCGCTCGACGTAACAGGGGTTTCCGTGGTGGCGTATAGGTAGTACCTGCGGGAGACACGGCGGACGAACCGGGACGGATCGGTGGTGCGCTATCTGCAGCTGGCGCACAACGAGCGGCACCCGGCCTCCGCAACCCGGTCGCCAAGGTGATCCACAACTTCGGGCGGGCGGACACCGTTGACCGCGACGCCCTCGCGCGTCTGGTGTCCTCGATCTCCCGGTTCCTGACCCCGGAGCAGGCGGCCGCGGCGGCCGGCGCGGAGGTGGAGGTGGTGGATTCCCGCTGCCTGGGTGGGGGCGTGGACGTTGGACCGCCTCTGGGAGCGGCTGGGCATCGGCGCGGCGATCCGCCGCGTGGCGACCGGCCGGCGCATGGACGATGAGTCGGTCGAACGAGTCCTGTTCGCCGCTGGTCGCCCAGCGGGCGCTGGAACCGGGGTCCAAGCTGGCCGCGACCGGGTGGGTCGCCGAACGGGTCACCATCGAGGGACTGACCACACTGTCTGATGACCAGGCGTACTGGGGCTGAGTGGACCGTGGGGACCGCCCAGCGGACCGCACCGTCCCGTTGGTGGATAATTCGTATTATCCACCAGGTTTGTTGCCGGTCCCCCGGGTAGAGGCAGTGGGCTTGACGGTCACCGCCCCACCCACTCCGCCTGGCCAACGCGATGCGGGCCCCCGAGCGTCGGCGAAGCTCGTGCGCCGC